>Ga0070741_10009575_pt1 | contig 18722 bp, 17 predicted proteins | sample Coa_R1_4_FD_66440 | JGI IMG/M metagenome (GOLD analysis project Ga0070741, IMG submission 66440) | Surface soil microbial communities from Centralia Pennsylvania, which are recovering from an underground coalmine fire - Coalmine... | ecosystem: Environmental > Terrestrial > Soil > Unclassified ...
CGTTCCCGATCCCGAAGCGCGACGTCGCCAAGGCCAAGGCGCTGCTCAAGGAGGCGGGCGTGACGACGCCGATCAGCCTCGACTTCATGGTGCCGAACGGGCCGGAACTCCGGCAGGTCGCCGAGGTCGTCCAGTCGATGGCGGCCGAAGCGGGCTTCGACCTCAAGATCCGGCTGACCGAGTTCGCGACCTCGCTCAAGCAGTCGGAGGACGGCAACTATCAGCTCTATCTGATCGGCTGGAGCGGGCGCAGCGACCCCGACGGCAACTCCTACAGCTTCCAGACCTGCGGCTCGCCGCTCAATGCCAGCCACTTCTGCGACAAGGACGTGGATGCGCTGCATAAGGAGCAGCGCACCAAGTCGAACATGGAGGAGCGCAAGAAGGTCTTCGAGAAGATCACCGCCAGGATCCTCGACCAGGATCCGCTGATCTATCTCTATCATCCGCAGGTGCTGGTGGCGCTGTCCGACAAGGTCGAGGGCTACAAGCAGATGCCGGACGGGCTGATCCGCGTGGTCGGCGTCAAGCTCAAGAAGTAGGCGCGGGCCTGCGATGCTGTCGTTCCTCATCCAGCGGCTGCTGCAGATCATCCCGACGCTGATCCTGGTGTCGATGCTGATCTTCGGCCTGCAGCAGCTGCTGCCGGGCGACCCGGCGCTGATCATGGCGGGCGAGGAACGCGATCCTCAGGTGCTGGCCGAGATCCGCCACCAGTACCGGCTCGATCAGCCGGTGCCGGTGCAATACGTCTACTGGATGAAAGGCGTGCTGTCGGGGAACCTGGGCGAATCGATGCGCCTCAAGGCCTCGGTCGGCTCGCTGGTCAGGGAGAAGCTGCCGGTCACTCTGCAGCTCGCCACGATGGCGCTGCTGGTGGCGCTCTGCATCGGCATCCCGGCCGGCATCATCTCGGCGGTGAAGAAGGAGACCTTGCTCGACTACGGCGCCAACATCTTCGCGCTGTGGGGGCTCAGCACGCCCAATTTCTGGCTCGGCATCCTGCTGATCTTCCTGTTCTCGGTGACGCTCGAATGGCTGCCCGCCTCGGGCTACGTGCTGTTGAGCGAGGATTGGAAGGCGAGCCTCGCGACCACGATCATGCCGGCCTTCGTGCTGGGCAACGCCCTCGCCGCCGTGCTGATGCGGCACACGCGCAGCGCCATGCTGCAGGCGATGGGCGCCGACTACGTGCGGACGGCGCGCGCCAAGGGCCTGGTCGAAAGCCGCGTCGTGCTGAAGCACGCGCTGCGCAACGCCATGACGCCGGTGGTCACGCTGCTCGCCCTCGAGTTCGGCACGCTGCTGTCGGGCGCGGTGCTGACCGAGCAGGTCTTCACCATCCCGGGCTTCGGCAAGCTGATCATCGATTCGGTGTTCAACCGCGACTACGCCGTGGTGCAGGGCGTCGTGCTGGTGACGGCGAGCGTCTACATCACGCTCAACCTGCTGGCCGACATCGCCTACGTGCTGATCAATCCCAGGCTCCGGACATGACGGCCGCCGCCTTCGAGGTCACGCAGCCGACGACGCACGAGGAAAACCCGTGGGCGCGCGCCTGGCGGCGCCTGCGCCGGCGCAAGGGCGCGATGGTGGCGCTGGCCGTGGTCGTGCTGTTCATCGCGATGGCGGTGCTGGCGCCGCTGATCGCGCCGTACGATCCGATCAAGACCAACTTCATGCTGGTGCGCAAGCCGCCCAGCTGGCTGCACTGGTTCGGCACCGATGAGGTCGGCCGCGACGTGCTCTCGCGCGTCGTCTGGGGCGCGCGTGCCTCGCTCAGCGCCGGTCTCGTGTCCGTCGGCATCGCGCTCGGCGTCGGCGTGCCGCTGGGACTGCTGGCCGGCTATGCCGGCGGCTGGGTCGACACCATCCTGTCGCGCCTGGTCGATGCCATGCTCGCCATCCCGTTCCTGATCCTGGCGATCGCGCTGTCGGCCTTCCTCGGTCCCAGCCTCAGCAACGCCATGATCGCGATCGGCGTCACCGCGACGCCGGTGTTCGTCCGCCTGACGCGCGGCCAGACGCTGGCGGCCAAGGTCGAGGATTATGTCGAGGCGGCGCGCGCCGTCGGCAATCCGCACTGGCGGGTGGCGCTGGTGCATGTGCTGCCCAACATCGTGCCGCCGCTGCTCGTCCAGGCGTCGCTCGCGATCGCCGGCGCCATCATCGCCGAGGCGGCGCTCTCCTTCCTCGGGCTCGGCCAGCAGCCGCCCGCGCCGTCGTGGGGCAGCATGCTGAACGTGGCGCAGCGCTTCATCGCCCAGGCCCCATGGATGGCGTTCTGGCCGGGCTTCGCGATCTTCTGCGCCGTGTTGTCGTTCAACCTTCTGGGCGACGGGCTGCGCGACGCGCTGGACCCGCGCCACAAATAAGGCCAGTCAGTTCGGCAGGCTGGTGTCGACCGCCTTGAAGGCCGGCACGTCGACCTCGAGCTCGGCCGTCTTTTCCTCGACCAGGAGCTGGGCCACGGCGAGGAAATGGACCAGTTCGCTGTCGCCCAGCCGCTCGGCCTCGCCCAGCAGCTCGCGCACCCCATGCCATATCCTGAAGAGCGTGGCCGCGCGTTTCTTGCCGGAGAGTGGCCGCCGGCCGCGCCGACGACGCACGTTCGGCTCGACGACGATCTCGAAAACGCTCATTTACTGTCCCCCACTTCATTCGGGCCGCGTCCGCGCACCGGTCGAAACCGATGCGCGGACGGGCTTGACGTCGCCCTTACCCCGTCGATCCACCCGCCGGACCAAGTTCCCCAAGTAGGGCCCGGCCAGTGTAACGACGAACCCTAGCGACGTCTGCGGTGGAGTGCTCCCTCGCGTGTAATATTTGCGTCGGCGCGTATCAGTTCGACACCGTGCCCAGAGGCCGGCCGGACGCATCGAGTTGCTGTTCGCGACGCAGCACGATCGCCTCCGGCGCCTCGACGGCGGGCAGCGGCTTGGTTGGATCGACCGCGCGCACCATGGCGACAATGTGCTTGGCGCCGTTCGACATTTCTTCCGGCACCAGCCGGCGCCAGCCCTGCTTCTCCCAATACTTGATGTCGGGCGGCAGGACCTGGGCATAGAGCATGTTGCAGCCGCGCGCCTCGGCGAGCTGGCGGCAGCGCTCGAGCAGCAACTGGCCGATATTGTGGCCGCGGAAGCGCTGGATGACCGCCAGCCGCTCGGGCATGGCGAAGGACTGGAACCAGCGCACGCGCACGGCGCCCACCGGCTCGTCGCCGACATAGGCGATGACGTGGGTGGCGCCGAAATCGTGGCCGTCGAACTCCTCCGAGTACGGCACGTCCAGTTCGCCGATGAAACAGGCGGCGCGCACCGCGAACGCCTGCATCGAATCCTCCATCTTCATGGCGAGCTTTGTGGTCACCGGCTCGCCGTCGATCGATCGTGTCACTGCGCTCATCTCAACCCCCATCTCTTGAACGTTCAGTTTGCCCGCCGTTCGGTCCATTCGGCGTGCGGATTGGTCGCTCCCCGTTCAGCGGACCGCTCCAGGATGCCCGGCATGTCGAGCCGATCCTCCGGCCGGTTCAGCACCAGCGGATCGGTGTGCATGGTCGGCGCCGTCTTGGCATCGACCGCGAGGTCGATGTAGTAGGCGCCGTACTCGTGGTCCGAGAAGTTGAAGATCTGCTCGGAAACCTTGCGGAAGCCCTGCCGCTCCATGATCGGCCACAGCCGATGCTGCGAGTGCAGGTAGACGCGGCTGTAGCCCTTCTTGCGCGCGAATTCCATCGCCCACTGCGTGAACGGGACGAACAGGCCCATCGAGCGGTAGCGCTTGAGGATCACCGCACGCTCGAACTTCACGAACGTGCCGAACCAGCGCAGCCGCATGCACGACGCGGGCTCGCCGTCGACGTACAGGATCAGGTGGCTCGCGGTGTAGTCGTTGCCGTCGAACTCCTCGGCATACGGGCACTGCTGCTCGCCGATATAGACCGCCGAGCGCAGCGCGAAGCACTGCATCAATTCGTCAGAAGTCGAAGCGAGCTTGATCGTCACGACGGGCCGGTTCGACCCGCTCGCCGGAATAAATGCATCCATCCTAAACCCCCTCGCTTAACACTCCGTTGTCGTTCCGGAAGCGGCGGCCCCCAGCCGTCACTTCCGGAGGATTCTCACTCAGCTGCACGAGAACGTCGGTCACCACGTCCGACGTCATTCCCTTGGCGCCGCGGCGGATCGCGGTTGCCGAAACCTTGTCGCGGCGCAGGATGCGCCAGGGATAGATCCAGCCGCACTCGTCGTAGATGCCGCGCACCGTCATGCCGCCGTAGTCGGTGCCGTGCAGGCCGTGCAGGCGCACGCCCGGATGGCGACGCTTCACTTCGGCGATGACGCCCTGGAAGCCCTTCGTGTTGTAGACCTCGGGATAGAACGCGACCTCGACTTTGTCGGCCAGACCAACCTCGGCGACGGCGAGGTCGATCAACACCTTGCGCGTCTCGGGCGGCAGGAACTGCCGGCCGCTCGGGAAATAGTCGACGTTGAGGTCGGCCTTCTCGGTGCGCTCGTAGATCTGGAAGCCGCCCTCCAGCCGCGCCACGCGAAGCTGCCCCTTGCGGAAGGCCTCGGCGTGAATGCGCGGGATCAGCGTCGGATGGACGATCACTTTGTCGAGGCCGCGCTCGGCGATGGCGCGCTGGATGATGTGGAGATGCGTATTGTGGAAGGGATTGAACGTCCCGAAGAACAGCCCGATGCCGCCCTTGGGCGCGAAGATCGAGCGCAGGTCCGAGAGAATACCGATGCCGAAGAACAACAGGCCCATGACCAGGCCAGAGAACAGGAAGAGCCCGCGCGCGTAGGGCACGCCCGCCGTGCCGAGCGCCGCCAGCACGAGGTTGATCACCACTCCGACCAGGACATTGCGGTTGAGGTCGCCGTAGCCGCGCTGGACCAGGTAGATCGCGAGATACTGCGCGCCCTGCGAGGCGAGGGTCGTCACCAGCGCGGCACCCGCCGCGCCGCCGACCGATGCCATGCCCAGCCGATTGAGCGCACCGCCCCATAGCAGTATCCAGAACACCGCGAGGTTGAACACGTATTGGGGGATGAACCGGCCGAGCTTGCCAGCGGTCACGAAACCGAACTGGTTGTTGGCCCACAGCTCGGCCTTGTTGCTGAGCTTGGCGTAGCTCGGGAGGAACGCCCCCACGAACACTGACACGCCAATCAGGGCCGGGTTAGCCCAACTGCCGTGCGCATACGCATAGCTCAGATAGGAAACGAGGCCGCCAAAGGCCGCCATGCGCGTCGACGGACTGCGCACGTACTGCTGGACCTTGGCCGGCACGCCGGCGAATGCGGTCGTCTTGCTGTCCGAGCCGATGGCGGCCACGGTTGCACCCTGCCCCGTTACGAGACGTCAATCGCCCGAATAAGCACTACCGATTGATTGACTAACGAATACGAGGACTAGATACCCACCGTCAGGGTTCAGCCGTTTCTTGAAAAGACCGGCTAATACCCTATAAATGAGACAAAAAACGACATCGCACTATGAATGGTATAAGATAAACCATGTGCGTCTCTTAAAGTAAACTTTGAGCACCAAACCTATTTGTATCGATTGTTGCAATGGTAACGCCCACTACCCCTCGTAAGACAAAGGTCCCGAACATCCTGGGCGACTGGGATGACGTCCGCTTTTTCCTGGCGGTCGCCAAGACCGGCAGCTTCAGCGCCGCGGCCACCCAGCTCAACACCAAGCAGACCACGGTCGGCCGCCGCATCCAGGCGCTCGAGCGCCGGCTGGGCGCCAAGCTGTTCGACCGCCACCGCCACGGCATGGAGGTGACCCCGGCCGCCCGCGGCGTGCTGGTCCAGGCCGAATCGATGCTGTCCAACGCCACGGCGATCGAGCGCCATCTGGCCGGTCTCGACCGCGAGATGTCCGGCGTGGTGCGCATCGCCTCAACCGAGGGTATTGCCGCGCACTGGCTGGTGCCGCGCCTGGGACAGCTCCGCCGCACTCATCCCGACATCATCGTCCAGGTGATCGCGAGCGACCAGGTGCTCGACCTCGCCACCCGCCAGGCCGACCTCGCCATCCGCTTCTTCCGCCCGACCTCGAACCAGCTTGTCGCGGCCCGCGTCGGCCAGTTCAACATGTCGATCTTCGCCGCGCCCTCCTACATCGAGCAGTACGGGCTGCCGCAGAAGCTCGAGGATCTGCGCGAGCACCACATCGTCGACCACACCGTGCTGCACGCGCTGCCGGCGATGAAGCCCTGGAGCGAGGTCGTCGAGCGCAGCCTCTCGGTCGTCCTGCGCACCAACTCGTCCTACGCGGCGATGGAAGCCGTCGCCGTCGGCTACGGCATCTCGGTGTTCCCCGACTACGTCTCCAAGATGTCGAACCTGGTGGCAGCGCCGATCGACCTCAAGATCGTGCGCGATGTCTGGCTGGTGAGCCACGAGGAGACCAACAAGGGCGCACGCATCCGCACCGTCATCGACTACGTGCGCGAGCAATTCCGCCAGGACGAGCGCGAGTGGTTCAGCGTCCCAGCCAACCGTTCGGCGCTGGTCGCCGCCTGATCGCCCGTACCTGACTGCCGCTGCGGCCCCTGATTGGATGGCTATCTCGGTGCGCGCGGCGCCTTGCGCTCCGATCTAACCCGCGCGGCAAGGTCTCGAACGATGGCTTTGTTGGCCATTGCGTCGCATTTCGAGGCGATCCTCAGTGCGCTCTCGCGGGCGGCAGGGTCCATCATTGCTTCGGCAACAATCCGCGCCTCTTCCGCTCGATTCCACCAATGTTCGGCGGTGTAGGCGCTGGATGACATTACAGCCCACCACTAACTCCCACCCGAGGAGAAGAACGCGCATTCTGCCAAGGGGTTGCTCGTACGCGGTCGGGGCCGCCAGGATGATTTTTTCAGACCCTTAGCATGAACTCTGAACCTCGAACCTTTCCCATTTCTTGACGGGAGTTAAACGGCGCACGGCTCCCGGCAGCCGCACGTCGCGGGAGGCTCTCCTATAGGGCCGTACTATTTTGGAACCGATTCTGTCGTATAGAACTTTTCAGAGCGCGGCCTTGAGGCGTTTGTAGACCGCCTCGATCTCCTTCATGTCGCCGGGCTTGGGCTCCCAGTTCAGGATCACGCCGTCGTTGGTGCGCCGCGGCATGATGTGGATATGCAGATGCGGCACGCTCTGTCCCGCCCCTGCGCCGTTGGCCTGCAGGAGGTTCACGCCGACCGGTTTCAGCTCCTTGAACACCGCCTTGGCGATCTTTTGGGCAGTGCGCGCCACGTTGGCCAGCACGTCGGCCGGAATGACATCGACCGTCGGGTAGTGGCCCTTGGCGACGGCAAGCGCATGGCCCGGATTGACTGGATTGATGTCCATGAAGGCGATGGTCGTGTCGTCCTCAGCGAGCTTGAAGCACGGCACCTGGCCCGCGACGATCTTGCAGAAGATGCAGTTGCCATCGGTCGGATGCGTCATCGGGCCTTCTCCAGTCTGGCGCTGAGCTCGGCGAGCCGCTCGAACGGCTGCCCGCCTGCCGGCAGCGAGGCATCCAAGCCAAGCTCGGCCAATCGCGCAAGGCCTCGCTTGCCGTAGCGCTCGCGGAACGCCTCGGCCACCCAGCCCTCCGCCTGACGATGGCGCGCCACGGCAAGGCGGCCCTGTTCGGCAAGATGCGCGCGATGGGCCTCGAGTGCCGCCATCAGCTTGTCCATCCCGATACCGCCGCGTGCCGAGACGGCAAGCGTCACCGTCTTCCAGTCGCCGCCGGCCGCGGCGAGGGACAGTGCGCCCGCGACATCGGCCAAGGCCCGCTCGGCAGCGGCACCGAGATCGACCTTGGTGACGACGACGAGATGCGGGATCTCGACGATGCCCGCCTTCATGAACTGCAGCGAATCGCCCGAACCGGGCTGGACGCAGAACATCACCGTATCGGCCACACCCGCCACGTCAGTCTCCGACTGGCCGACGCCTACGGTCTCGATCAGCACACGGTCGAAGCGCGCGCGCATCACGACCATGGCGGCAAGGGTCTGGTCGGCCAATCCGCCGAGACGGTCACGCGCCGCCATCGAGCGCACGAAGCTGCCGTCGTCCGACGAATCGTGGACGATGCGCATGCGATCGCCCAGCAACGCGCCGCCGCTCGCTCTGGACGACGGATCGACGGCGATCACGCCGACAGTCTTGCCCTCCCTGCGCCAGGCCGCGAGCAGTGCTGCGCACAGCGAAGACTTGCCGACGCCGGGCGGGCCGGTGACGCCCACAACGTGGGCCTTGGGCGAGCGCCAGGCCTCGTCGATCGCCTGCCGGCTCGAGGCGCTTTCAGGATCCCGTTCGAGTTCGACGAGACACGCCGCCAGGGCGCGCTTGGCGATCATTCCGTCTTGAGTTGGCCGCCCAGCGCCGCCTGGGCCGCGGCGAGCCGCGCGATCGGCACGCGATAGGGCGAGCACGAGACGTAGTCGAGGCCGGCCTTGTGGCAGAAGAACACCGAGGCCGGATCGCCGCCATGCTCGCCGCAGATGCCGAGCTTCAGGCTGTTGCGCACCTTGCGGCCGCGCTCGCGCGCTATTTCGATCAGCTCGCCCACGCCTTCGACGTCAAGCGACGCGAACGGATCGTGCTCGAAGATGCCGCGCTGCTGGTATTTCTCGAGGAACGACGCCGAATCGTCGCGGCTGAGGCCGTACGTCGTCTGGGTAAGGTCGTTGGTGCCGAAGGAGAAGAACTCGGCCGTTTCGGCGATGTCGCCGGCACGCAGGGCCGCGCGCGGCAGCTCGATCATCGTGCCGACGAGATATTCGAGCTTCTGGCCCGACATCTGGCTCACTTCCTCGGCCACGCGATCGATCACGACCTTCATCAGGTCGAGTTCCTTTTTGGTGGCGATCAGCGGGATCATGATCTCCGGGATCACCGCCTTGCCACCTTTCTTCTGGACCTCGGCCACGGCCTCGAAGATGGCGCGCGCCTGCATCTCGTAGATCTCGGGGAAGGAGATTCCCAGCCGCACGCCGCGATGACCGAGCATGGGGTTGCTCTCATGCAGTTTGTGCGCCCGCGCCTCGACCTCGCGCATGTCGACGCCGAGCTCCTTGGCCAACGCCTCCATGTCGGCATGGGTCTTGGGCAGGAACTCGTGCAACGGCGGATCGAGCAGCCGGATGGTGACCGGCAGGCCGGCCATGATCTCGAACAGCTCGACGAAATCCTTCTTCTGCATCGGCAGGATCTTGGCGAGCGCCGCGCGCCGGCTCTTTTCGTCGTCGGCCAGGATCATCTGGCGCACCGCCACGATGCGGTCGGCCTCGAAGAACATGTGCTCGGTGCGGCAGAGGCCGATGCCCTCGGCGCCGAACTTGCGCGCCTGCGCGGCATCCGCCGGCGTCTCGGCATTGGTGCGGATGCCCAAGGTGCGGACCTCGTCGGCCCACTCCATCAGCTCGGCGAAGTCGCCCGACAGCTCGGGCTGCACGGTCGGCACCACGCCCAGCATGATCTCGCCGGTGCTGCCATCGAGCGTGATCTGCTCGCCCGCCTTCACCGTCGTGCCGCGCACGGAAAGCGTACCGGCGCTGGGGTCGATGCGCACTTCGCCCGCACCCGCCACGCACGGCTTGCCCATGCCGCGCGCCACCACGGCGGCGTGGCTGGTCATGCCGCCGGTCGAAGTCAGGATGCCTTCGGCCGCGTGCATGCCGTGGATGTCCTCCGGCGACGTCTCGCGGCGCACCAGGATCACCTTCTCCCCATTGTGGGCGCGCTTCTCGGCTTCGTCGGCCGAGAACACGATTTTGCCCGAAGCCGCCCCGGGCGACGCCGGCAGCCCCTTGGCGATCACCTTGCGCGGCGCCTTGGGGTCGAGCGTCGGATGCAGCAACTGGTCGAGCGAGGCCGGCACGATGCGAGCCACCGCCTCCTTCTTATCGATCAGGCCTTCGCGCACCATGTCGACGGCTATCTTGAGCGCGGCCTTCGCGGTGCGCTTGCCGTTGCGCGTCTGCAGCATGTAGAGCTTGCCGCGCTGCACGGTGAACTCGATGTCCTGCATGTCGGTGTAGTGCTTCTCGAGTGTCTGGCGCACCTTGTTGAGCTGCGCGAAGACCTCGGGCATCACCTCTTCCATCGCCGGCATTTCGGACTTCTGCACCTGCTTGGCCTGCACGGTGAGAAGCTGCGGCGTGCGGATACCCGCCACCACGTCCTCGCCCTGCGCGTTTACGAGATACTCGCCGTAGAAGTAGTTGGTGCCGGTCGAGGGGTCGCGCGTGAAGGCGACGCCGGTGGCGCAATCGTCGCCCATATTGCCGAACACCATGGCCTGCACGTTGACCGCGGTGCCCCAGCTCTCGGGGATCGAGTGCAGACGGCGGTACGTGATCGCGCGCTGGTTCATCCATGAGCCGAACACTGCGCCGATCGCACCCCACAGCTGCTCGCGCGGCTCCTGCGGGAACGGCTTGCCGGTGCGCTTTTCGACCAGCTTCTTGTACTCGGCCACGACCGAACGCCAGTCGTCCGCCTTGAGGTCGGTGTCCATGTGGACGCCGAGGTCCTCCTTCTTGAGCTCGAGCGCCTCCTCGAAATAGTGGTGTCCGACATCGAGCACGACGTTGGAATACATCTGAATGAAGCGGCGATAGCTGTCCCAGGCGAAGCGCTCGTCGCCCGAGGACTTGGCGAGACCGAGCACGGTGCGGTCGTTGAGGCCGAGATTGAGGACGGTGTCCATCATGCCCGGCATCGAGGCGCGCGCGCCGGAGCGCACCGAGACCAGCAGCGGATTGCCGGGATCGCCGAACTTGGCGCCGACGATGGTCTCGACGGTGCCGAGCGCCTTTTCGACGTTGTCCTTCAGCTCGGGCGGATAGGATTGGTTGTTGGCGTAGTAGTAGGTGCAGACTTCGGTGGTGACGGTGAAGCCCGGCGGCACCGGCAGACCGAGGCTCGACATTTCGGCCAGATTGGCGCCCTTGCCGCCCAGCAGGTTGCGCATGTCGGCGCGACCTTCCGCCTTGCCGTTCCCGAAACTGTAGACCCACTTGGTCATCGTCATCCCTCGATCTTCGAGAAATCGGCCACCGAGTCCATGGTGGCGCGCATCTGGTTGAGCAATTTCAGCCTGTTCAATCGCAATTCCGGCCTATCCGTGACGTTCACTGTGACCTTTTCGAACAAACTGTCGACCGGCGCGCGCAGGCCGGCGAAGGCCTGCATGGCGCCGACATAGTCTTCCCTCTGCAAGGCCGGCCCGACACGCTCGCTGACCTGACCCAAAGCAGCGGCAACGGCTTTCTCTTCCGATTGTTCCAGCAGCGCGGCACTTAGCGCTCCAGATATTTTGCCGGCGAGCGCCTTGTCCTTCTTTTCCTCGGCGCGGACGATGTTGGCGGCGCGGCCGTAGGCGATGAGCAAATTCCTGCCCGCCTCGGTGCCCAGGAAGCCCTGCACGGCCTCGACGCGCGCGAGCAGGCGCACCAGATCGTCCTCGGCACCGCGCGCCAGCACGGCGTCGACCACGTCGTGCCGCACGCCCTTCTCGCGCATCTGCACCTTGAGGCGCTCGGCGAAGAACTCGAGCAGTTCGTCGCTCTTCAGGAACCTGGCGAGCGGCAGACGCAGCCTGTTCTCGACGACGATGCGGATGACGCCGAGCGCGGCGCGACGGAGCCCGTAAGGGTCGCGCGACCCGGTGGGCTTCTCGCCGATCCTCCAGAACGAGACCAGCGCATCGAGCTTGTCGGCCAGCGCCACGGCGATCGACACCGGCGCCGACGGACAGCGGTCCCTGGGGCCGGCCGGCGCGTAGTGATCGCCGATCGCCTCGGCCACCGCCGCCGGCAATTTCTCGTGCAGGGCGTAGTAGCGGCCCATGATGCCCTGCAGCTCGGGAAACTCGCCGACCATGCCGGAAACGAGGTCGGCCTTGCACAGGCGGGCCGCCTGCTCGACGTCGGCCGCATCGGCGCCCGGCACCGACGGGGCGATCTCCTTGGCCAGCGCGATGATGCGCTCGACCCGATCGGCCTGCGTGCCGAGCTTGGCGTGGAAGACGATGCCCTTCAGCGCCGGCAGCCGTTCCTCGAGCGTGGTCTTGCGGTCGAGATCCCAGAAGAACTTGGCATCGGCGAGCCGCGCGCGCAGCACGCGTTCATTGCCCTCGAGGATCGTCTTGCCGCCGTCGCGCGCCACATTGTTGGCGACCACGACGAAGCGGTTGGCCAAGCTTCCATCCGCCCTGGCCGTCACGAAGTGGCGCAGATGCACGCGCATCGACACCGTCAGCACTTCCGGCGGCACGTCCATGAATGCCGAATCGATGGTGCCGAGCATCGGTACCGGCCACTCGACCAGGCCAGCGATCTCCTCGAGCAGGCCCTCGTCATGCTTGAGCGCGACCTGGGCCTCGCGCGTCAACCTGTCGGCGCCCTCGAGGATGATCTTCTTGCGCGCCGCCGGATCGAGCACGACATGGGCCGCCTCGAGCTTGGCCGTATAGTCAGCGAAATCCGTGACCTTGATCTCCCCCCGGCTGAGGAAGCGATGACCGCGGGTGGTGTCGCTGAACCGCACCGGCGCCATTTGCCCGCCGGGCTCGATCGCGCCCGACAGGACCTTGCCGTCGAAAAGCGCGACGATCGATTGCAGCGGGCGAACCCACTGCATGGTGCTGCTGCCCCACTTCATCGATTTGGGCCACGGCAGCGCCTTCAATGCGGCGTCGATCACCGCCGGCAACGCGTCGGCAGTCGGCCCGCCCTTCTTGCGGATCACGGCGAACCAGAATTCGCCCTTGCCGGTATCGCGCTTCTCGGCCTGATCGAGCGAGGCGAGCCCGGCGCCTTTGAGGAAGCCTTGCACCGCGTTGTCCGGCGCGCCGACCCGGGGCCCGCGGCGCTCTTCGTTCACATCGGCGCGCATGGCCGGAATGCCGTCGACCACCAGGGCCAGGCGGCGCGGCGTGGCAAAGGCCCGGGCCTGGTCGAAGTCGAGGCCGGCGCCCTTCAGTCCGTCGCACACCAGGCGCTTCAGATCCTCGGCGGCACGCGTCTGCATGCGGGCGGGAATTTCTTCTGACAGGACTTCGAGGAGGAGCTCCGCCATCACGCGGCCTTCTGCGTCACGAGCCAGGCCTCGCAGCACGCCTTGGCGAGATCGCGCACACGCAGGATGTAGCTCTGCCGCTCGGTGACGCTGATGACGCCGCGCGCATCGAGCAGGTTGAAGGTGTGACTCGCCTTGATGCACTGCTCGTAGGCCGGCAACGGAAGCTTGGCGGCGATCATGCGCGCGCATTCCTTCTCGGCATCGGCGAAGTGCCGAAACAGCATGTCGGTGTCGGCCTTTTCGAAATTGTAGGCCGACTGTTCCTGCTCGTTCTGCAGGAAGACGTCACGGTAAGAGAGCGGCACGTCCGACTTGGGCGAGTTGAATGGCAGGTCGAAGATGCTCTTCTTGTCGAAGAGGTACATGGCGAGCCGCTCGAGGCCGTAGGTGATCTCGCCCGCCACCAGGTCGACCTCGATGCCGCCCACCTGCTGGAAGTAGGTAAACTGCGTGATCTCCATGCCGTCGCACCAGACTTCCCAGCCGAGCCCCCAGGCGCCGAGCGTCGGACTCTCCCAATCATCCTCGACCAGGCGAATGTCGTGCAGGCCGGTGTCGATGCCGATCGCGTCCAGCGAGCCGAGATAGCGCTCGAGGATGTCGGGCGGCGACGGCTTCAGGATCGCCTGGAACTGATAGTAGTGCTGCAGCCGCATCGGGTTCTCGCCGTATCGGCCGTCCTTGGGCCGGCGCGAGGGCTGCACGTAGGCGGCGTACCAGGGTTTCGGGCCGAGCGCGCGCAAGGTCGTGGCGGTGTGGAACGTGCCCGCGCCCATTTCCATGTCGTAGGGCTGCAGGATGGCGCAGCCCTGGTGCGCCCAATAATCCTGCAGGGTGAGGATCAATTCCTGGAAGCACTGCGGCTTGGCAGTTGCTGCTGAGGGGTTCGACACCGGACTTCCCCGAAGGCTTAGAACGCCTTGTGTTTCCGCCACTTAAGGCTGTTTTTGCGGTGCGGCAAAATAGGTACCGCCCCCACCCCGGTCAAGCGGCGCAATTCACGCGGGAAGGGGACAATCCGAACGACCGCACTTGCCCGCCGACAGCGAAACATAGGTGCCACAGGTCGGACAAAGCTTGGTCTCCTCGACCGCGGGACGCGCGGCTTGAGGCTGGCGCGGCGGCGGTTCGGCTGGGCGCCGGTTGCCGCCAAGCACGCCGCCCAATGTCCGGCTGATCGCCGACCAGACCATGTAGCCGACGACCGCCGCGATCGCGAATTTCAGCAGCAATCCCATGCGGCCTTTTGCGGTGCGAGCGCTCGACGGTCAAGCACGCTATATGTCGGTCCCATGAATGGAGCGGAGGCCCGCCCCTTCGACTTGTTTGTCGTGGGGGGCGGCATCAACGGGGCGGGCATCGCCTGCGACGCGGCAGGGCGCACTTTGAAGGTCGGGCTGTGCGAAATGCACGATTTCGCCTCGGCCACCTCATCCAAGGCGACCAAACTCATCCACGGCGGCCTGCGCTATCTCGAGCACTACGAGTTCCGGCTGGTGCGCGAGGCGCTGATGGAGCGCGAGGTGCTGCTCGCCAAGGCGCCGCACATCTCCCGGCCTCTGCGCTTCGTGCTGCCGCACGAGCCGCACCTGCGGCCGCGCTGGCTGCTGCGGCTGGGCCTGTTCCTTTACGATCACCTCGACTGGCACATGACGCTGCCGAAGTCGCGCGCCGTCGACTTCGCCACCTCGCCGTTCGGCCGCGGGCTGAAGCCCGGTTTCAAGAAGGGCTTCGTCTATTCCGATGCCTGGGTCGACGATGCGCGCCTGGTGATCGCCAACGTGAAATCGGCGCGCGAAATGGGAGCGCGGATCTACGCCCGCCATCGCTGCATTTCCGCGCGGCGCTCGGCCGACGGCAAGCTGTGGGACATCGCGCTCGAGGGGCCGAACGGCGCGACTGTGTCATTGCAGGCGCGCGGCCTGGTCAACGCCTGCGGACCATGGGTGAAGCACTTCCTCGACGAGCAGACGCAGGTGAAGACGGCCAAGCGGGTGCGCCTCGTCAAAGGCAGCCACATCGTCGTGCCGCGTCTCTATGACGGCGATCACGCCTTCATCCTGCAGAACAGCGACAACCGCATCATCTTCATCATCCCCTACGAGCGCGAATTCTCGTTGATCGGCACGACCGACATTGCGGTCGAGGCGGCCGAGGCGCCGCAATGCACGCCGGAGGAGATCTCCTACCTCTGCGAGCTGGCCAGCCACTACATGCAGAAGCCGGTGCGCCCGGCCGACGTGGTCTGGACCTATTCCGGCGTGCGGCCGCTGTTCGACGACGGCGACGACGATCCCTCGGCGGTGACGCGCGACTATCATCTCGAGGTCGATGCGCCGGACGGCAGCGCTCCGCTGCTCTCGGTGTTCGGCGGCAAGCTCACGACCTATCGCAAGCTCGCCGAGCACGCGCTCAAGGACCTGCGCCCCTTCTTCCCGTCGATGGGCGGGGAATGGACGGCGCAAAAGCCGCTGTTCGACGGCGAGTTCGCCAACGCCCGCACCTTCGAGGAAGCCTTCGACCTCTTCGTCGCCGGCGCCCGGGCGGCCAAACCGCAATTACCCCCCGTGTTGGTGGAAATTCTGGCGCGACGCCATGGCACGGGCCTCGACGAACTACTCGACGGCGTGCGGACGGTGGCCGATCTCGGCCGGCATTTCGGCGGCGCGCTGTACGAGGCCGAAGTGCGCTACCTGATGCGTGAGGAATGGGCGGTCGAGGCCGACGACGTACTGTGGCGCCGCACCAAGGAAGGTCTGCATATGACGGCCGCACAGCGGACCGAATTCGCCCAGTGGATAAGCTTACAAATTCCTAACAAATAGATTTTTGCAGCGGGCACGTTTTGCAAAATCGGCCCGTACCTGAGGGCAAGGAGAGATGTCCTTACCCCTCAGGAGAGTCTTTTCATGTCATCCCGTGTGAAAATCATGGCCGTTACCACCGTGATCGCTGCGGCGAGCGGCCTTGCCTGGCTGGGCGCGGCCGCCGCCTTCGATGGTGGGTTCGACGCAGCGCCGCAGCTCGCCCAGGCAGCCCCGCCGGCCGCCATGCCCCCGGCGGCCGGCGGCGGCCCGGCCGACAAGGGCCGAATGGGCCACGAGATGCCCGCCTTCTCGCCGCAGAAAATGTGCGTCGAGCGTGTGGCGCGCCGCGCCGGCAACCGGGCTTATCTGAAGGAGCGGCTCGATCTCAAGCCCGAACAGATGGCACTGTGGAACAACTTCGAGAAGGCAGCCAATGACGTCACGGCCAAGGACAAGGCGCGTTGCGCCTCGCTGCCGACCGAGATCAAGACGCCGCCGAGCATTGTGGACCGCATGACCATGCGCGAGCAGTTCATGAAGGCGCGGCTCGACTCGCTCGAAGCCGTGAAACCCTCGCTGCAGGCGCTCTACGCGTCGCTGACGCCCGAGCAGAAGGAGATCCTCGACCGGCCGATGATGATGGGTCGCCATTTCCATCATCATCGCGGCTGACAGGCCGAGACACAGCGCGCCACACAGCTCGATGGCCTGGCCGGAGAAAATTCCGGCCAGGTCGCGAGTCGTAGCACCCACCAACCGCACCAACCGAAGGCAGCAAGAAAGGCAGGACGATCCACCACGATCTCTTTTGGGGAAGCAATCGCGTTCGCGTCGAGCGCGATTCGATCAATTACGGAGAGTTCGAGTACAATGAAATACAATCTGGTTGTCACCACCCATCACAAGACGGGAACAGTCTGGATGGACGGAGTGTTCAAGCCGCTCGCGGGCGATTTGGGGGCGCGGTACGTCGACTATCAGGCCGAACCGCAGATGCTGGACGATCTTCAGCATGGTCCGTTCGTGCTGTTCAATCACGATTCCGATTTTAGCGAGCATCCCGAGGTGCTGGAACGCGACGACGTGCGCATACTCCACGTCATCCGCGACCCGCGCGACGTCCTCATTTCGGCAATGCACTACCACAAGCACGCCAAGGAGAACTGGCTGCATGTGCCGGCGCCGCGCTACCTGGGCACGACCTATCAGCGCGCGCTACGCGGCAAGCCCAGCAAGTTCGACCAGTACGTGTTCGAGATGGAGAACACGACGGCCAACACGCTGCATGACATGCGGGAGTGGTCGTACGGCCGGGCCAACTGCTTCGAGGCGCGCTACGAGGACCTCCGTCTCGACAGCGATCTCGGCTACTGGCGCCGCATCATGGACTTCCTCGGGCTGGACGAGGAGGAACAGGAGATGGCCGCGCGGCGCTTCTGGGAGAACAGCCTGTTCGGCGACCTGCCGCGGTTCGGCAATCGCCACATCCGCTCGGGCGAGGTCGCGCAATGGCGCCGCGAATTCAACGTCCGCCTGGGCTACGCCTTCCTCGAGAGGTTCCCCGGCCTGCTGCAGCAGCTCGACTACGAGCCCGACCCGCGCTGGATCCTCGACCTGCCGCGAACCGACTCGGCCGGCATGATGCCGCAGCTCGGCATGATCGTCGGCGCGAGCTGGGCGTTGATCACCCAGCTCACCCGGAGCGCCGGCGGATTCTGACGGGCGGATTCTGACTACCAGTCGCTAGCGCGCACCATTTTCATGAGGTCATCGGCCATGGTGAGCGCCGTGAGGACACCGGTCTTGGGATTGTCCGGCATGGCGCGGCCGAGGCGGTGCATGTTGAGCTCGCCCGAATCGCTCACCACCTCGAGGCGACTGGCGTTGCAGCCTTCCGGCAGGGTCGGATCGGCGACCAGCTCGATCTCGGTCCGATCGAGGCCCGCGCCGCACAGCGCCACGGTGACCGCGAGATTGGCGTTCTTCGGATAGAGGCGGCCGGCATCGGCCGGCGTGCCGCGGAAGATCACGGTCGGCTGCTTGATCGACGGCAGGTCGAAATCGGTCTCGGCCGGCGTCCCCGACCAGGCATAGGGCGGCTTGATCGAGGTGTATTTCACGCGCTCGAGCTTGCCCAAGCGCATGGCCAACAGGCCGTCGAGGCCCGCGATGGCGCCCGATGGCAGGCGCAACCGGGCACCGCTCTTCTCGGCCGCGGCCTTGTGCTTCTTCCACAGCTTGGGATCGCCATAGGCGCCGGTGGCAATCACCATCAAGTCGATGCCCTTCTTCAGGATGGTCTCGCCCCAATCCTTCACCGCCTGCTGGCTCGCCGCCTCGACCACGACGTCGGGCTTGAGCTTCAACAGCGCCTTCAGGTTCTCGACCACCTCGACCTTCTTGCCGAGCGTCTTCTGTATCGCCTTGGCGCGGCCCGGCCGCACCAGAACGCCCACGATATCGATCGGCGGCTTCTTCTCCTTGAAGACATCGAACAGCATCTGGCTGATGGCGCCATAGCCGATCAGCGCGATCTTGAGCCGTTTCTTCTTCGCCATTTTGCGCCCCCGAAAGCGCGCATTATAGCCGACCGCGCCGGCCTTGCGACCATGAGGGGCCACGGTTATAACCCCGCCTCCCGACCGGGGCGGACACCCATTTCTGACGGAGTGTAGCTCAGCCTGGTAGAGCACTAGCTTCGGGAGCTAGGGGCCGGAGGTTCGAATCCTCTCACTCCGACCAGTAAAAACGGGCCTTTCCGGTGTTTTCGCCGGGAAGGCCCGGCCCGCGTAAGGAAGTGCCGTAAGGAAGCCCG
>Ga0070741_10009576_pt1 | contig 18721 bp, 22 predicted proteins | sample Coa_R1_4_FD_66440 | JGI IMG/M metagenome (GOLD analysis project Ga0070741, IMG submission 66440) | Surface soil microbial communities from Centralia Pennsylvania, which are recovering from an underground coalmine fire - Coalmine... | ecosystem: Environmental > Terrestrial > Soil > Unclassified ...
TTAATATTATGACCTGTCGAAGATAGCTAGTCCAGCACTCAGGCTCACGGTCATAGATTATTAGCTCATAATAATCTCTGTTTAGATCTCTACCTTTCGATCCTTCTTGGAACCTGGCTTCAATAGCAGCAATGACAATGTTTGGCAAAAGCAGTTCCATTTGTATGCGCATCAAATCCGCCGCAGGGACATAGGCAATATAAGCGCCTTTGCTGACCATGAAAGCTGCGATATCACTTTGCCCTTCAGCGATCATTTGCTCCATTGTTTTTTCTATTTTCCAACCATTGGCTTCAAACTCACGGGCTACGGCAGAATAGTTTAGATAGCTAATATACGCTTTAACCCCTATCATCAGTTCAACACAGAATTTTGCATTAAATGGAAAAATTGAAAAAGGAGCGCAATTTGGCGTGAATGCCATGATATCCATACTCTTTATAAAACGCACATAATCTCCATGTTTTTGCCAATCACTTGTTTGATTCTTCCTTTGCTCTTCCAGAACTGGAAAGATATCTCCAGGATCGACCCCCTTTGTGAAATCAAAACATTCTAAGGCAGCACCAATTATTAATTCTGGCACCGGCACATCCTTGTTTGTCAGCAATCTCTAAAAGAGATAAAAGATCGGATAGCTGATTTTCAGGCTTAATGGGTAATCTGATAATTTCGATTGTCTTTCCCCGAAATACTCCTTTATCTAAATTCAGGAAATTTACAGTTTCTCTCATCCGTTGCTTTTGACGTGTGATGCGACTAGAGCTAGTTTTACTGCTCTTAACTTCTATAATCTCAACAGAGTTGTCATTTTTTAGAACGGTCACATCTCCTATAGAAAGCCAATTAGTAAGAGAATTCAGAATGGCAATTCCTGAATCAGTATCGAATTGGTGGCACCATTCTGTTAATTCGTTGATTGTTCCCTGTGCAACGATCTGTTGCTTTGATTGTCCATCTGAAAGAGCCCTTAAAACAGCACGGTCGTAATTTAAAACTCGCCAAGCGATTCCATCTCCTATACCCCGAACCGCATTTGCATATAGTTGATAAAAAAATATTTGGCTTTCTACGAAATTCGATTCTTCGCGAAATGTTTCATGAGAGGCATCCTCGGTCGTTTCATGGCTGCTGGTCAGCTCTTCGGATAAATTTCGGTAATGTTTTAACACGCGCTCTTGGAATGAAAGTTCATCCAGCAGATGTAATTGTGTTTTAGCGATAGCTATGCGATTATTGCGACGCTTTCGACTGATCTCCAAATAGTCCTCCAAAATATCCGGATACTCTGACATTGCTAATCTGGCTATAGCTTTACTAGTTATAGGAATTGATTCCCCTCGAGATGTACTTAAAGCCCAGTTGAAAGCTCTTCGATAATTAGATGGTGGGCTATTCATGTTTTACCGCGCTGTGTGCCGGGCACGTTCTAAGGCAGATTTCATTTCAAAGCTTGGGATTGTAGTTGAAGAAATTGATGAAACTCTATTCTGGCTCGAGCTAATTGTCGACACAGGCTTGCTCCCCTCCAGCCGTATGGAAGCCATTATGGATGAAGCAAATCAGCTAACTTCTATTTTTGTCACAGCAAGAAAAACTTCACGCAGCCGCTAATCGTACTTCTTAATCGTATAGACTGTGAGGTCGAATCTGTCTTTGCAATCGTACTTCTTACTTCGTACTTCTTAATTCATGCAGTTTGAATTCTTCATCGCCTCCCGCTATCTGCGCGCCAAGCGCCGCCAGGCGGTTATTGGCGTGATCACGATCATCTCCATCATCGGGGTCGCGGCGGGCGTGGCTTCGCTGATCGTCGCCCTGGCCATTACCAACGGATTCAGCCAGGACCTGCAAGACCGTCTGACGGCCTCGATCGCCCATGTACAACTTATGCGGGTGGCCAGTGATGGCATCCGTAACTGGCGCGATCTGCTGGCACGCTTGGAGAAACAGCCTCATGTGGTGGCGGCTTCTCCTGTGCTCTATGAAGAGGTGCTGATCTCGCGAGGATCGCGCGCCGCCGGGGGCATCCTCAAAGGGGTGCAGCCGGAGCGTGAAAACAAGGTCAGCGGATTGCTCAAGACGGTAGACCTGGGCTCGGCGGCTCCGCTGGAAGCCAATCAGACCCGCTCCGAAGGCGAACTGGCGCCCATTGTGCTCGGCAAAGAGATGGCCGATGATCTCGGCGCTGCTCCAGGGTCAGTTGTGATGGTGGTCAGCCCGCAGGGCGAGCTTACTCCTTTTGGCCTCGTGCCCAAGTACGTGCGCTTCAAGGTGGCTGGCATCTTTCACTCCGGATTTTATGAGTATGACAAGTCCTGGGCCTTCATCCGTCTCGACGATGCCCAACAGTTATTTGGCCTGGGCAACACGATTTCGGTGATCGAATTCAAAGTCGATGATCTTTACCGCGCCGCCGACGTCGGCCGGCAGTTGGAGCAGGCCGCCGGCAACGGATTCATGTCTTCCAACTGGATGGAGGAAAACAAAGCGTTGTTCCGCGCCCTGCGCCTGGAGCACCTGGTCACGTTTATCACCATCGGCCTCATTGTTCTGGTTGCCGCGCTCAACATCCTGATCTCACTCATCATGATGGTGATGGAAAAGACGCGCGATATTGCCGTCTTGCGCTCTATGGGGGCGCGCAAAGCGCAAGTCCGCGGAATTTTTATCATGCAGGGAGTCTTGATTGGCGTAATCGGCACCCTACTGGGCCTGGTGCTGGGGTACGCTCTCTCCTGGGCCGGCGGACACTATCACTTCATTTCGCTCTCGGCAGAAGTTTATTCCATTGATTACGTTCCTTTTGCTCCCAAGGTATCTGACGGCTTCCTCGTTGCCGGCATGGCCCTGGTGGTCTCGCTGATTGCGACCATCTATCCCTCATGGTCAGCCTCTCGTATTGCCCCGGCAGAGGCTCTGCGCTACGAATAGCAGTTGCCGGTTGTCAGTTGCCAGTTGCAATGTGCAATTCAATTACACAATTACCAGATTACTCAATTTCCAATGGTCCAAAGATTCAATCCTCCCCGATCTCTAAAAATCTTTACAAAGTATGTAAACCGGCTTAGCTTTCTCTCGTCCTATCATATGAACGGATATGGAAGAGACCTTCTATAAGGGTGCAACCTTCGCCGCCCCAGCGCAGGAGCGCAGCTCCGAAGGCATCAGCCACGAAGAGTTCGAAGAGATTGTTCGCCTGAACCAGCGGCGCATTTACGGCGTGCTGCTGGGCATGATGCGCGATGGCGACCTGGCTGACACTCTCACCCAGGAGTGTTTCCTGCGGGCCTACAAGAACCGCAGCCGCTTTCGCGGCGAAGCTAAAGTAGGCACATGGCTCTTCCGCATCGCCATCAACCTGGCGCGCGACCATATGCGCAACCGGCGGCTGGCTTTTTGGAAGAAATTTTCGGGCAGCGAGGAATCTGAACTGAGCCTGGCTGAAGCGGTGCCCGATGAGCGCGCCACTCCGGAGCGCCGGCTCCTCGCGCAGGAGCAGTTGGGCCAGGTGTGGCATGCCCTTGATGAGCTTCCCGCGCGGCAGCGCGAGGTCTTTCTGCTGCGCTTCATGGAAGAGATGAGCGTGGAAGAGATTGCCGGGGCGACAGATTTAAGGCCGGGCACGGTGAAGGCGCATCTGTTCCGCGCCATGAACACCGTCCGCCGGCGAGTGAAGGAGCAGTACACAGAAGGAACCGTATGAAAAGCACGCAACATTGTGACGAAGACGCCATTACCGCCTACCTGCTGGGCATAGCCGGCCGAACGGACGCCAATCATGTTGACGCCTGTGTCGATTGCTACGCTCGGGTGGAGCGGGCCCGTATCCAGATGAAGGAGCTGCGCGTCGCTGCCGGCGAGCTGACCTCGCGTCCTGAGCATTTTTGGACCCGGCAGCGGGCCGCCATCATGGACCGCGTATCCGACGCCAAGCCGGGAATCGGCTACCGCTGGGTGTGGGCGTCCGGAGTTTCTCTCGCGATGCTGGCTCTTCTCCTGGTTCTGCTCTTGTGGCCTCGGCAGAGTCACCAGCTACCCACGCAGGTGGCGCAGGTGGCGCAAGACATTCAGGATGACCAGTTGCTGACCCAAATCGAAAACGATGTGCAGCGGCCGGTGCCCCGGGCGCTGGAACCCGCTACTTTGCTGGTTCACGCCCGTAACGATATGGCTCAGCCGAACAAGCACCATACATCAACAGGAGTACAACAATGAAATCGAGGATTTTCACAGTCTGTCTCGCGGCCTTACTGCTTTCCGCGCTCAGCTACGGACAAACACCACAACCCCAACCACCATCGGACCAGCCTGCGCCCAGGCATGGAGACGAAATGGGCGACCGCATAAGAACACACCATGTCCATCATATGGAGATGATGGGACCGCCCATGGGAATGCCGATGAACGGAATGCCTCCGGGCAAGTGGTGGAAAAATGCGGAAATCGTGCAGCAATTACAGGTCAGCGACGACCAATTGCAACGGCTCGAAAAGATTTTTCAGGATCATCGGCTGCGGCTGATAGATTTGCATGCCTCGTTGGAAAAGGAAGAGGCTGTGCTTGAGCCCCTTACCGAAGCCGACAACCCCGATGAATCCCAGGTCGATTCGCAGATCGATAAAGTGGCCATGGCGCGCGCGGAGTTGGAGAAGGCCAATACCCGCATGCTGCTCGAACTCCGCAAGGTGCTGACTCCCGACCAGTGGAAAAAGCTGCAGTCCATGCCGCCGCATTTCGGGCCTATGCCAATGCACGATCGGAAGCAATTTGAGCTGCCGGCCCCGCCTCCGCCGCCGGGAAAACCTCAATCGTAAATTCTCTTTACCTCCAAGCTAAGTACACCCTAAGGGCCAAGCCGTTTTGGCCCTTTTTTATTTTTCAGAAGTTTCCAAAAAGCAAGCTCAATCCAAAAAACAAATATGACGTAAAACTTTAGTAATGTGAAAGTTTGGGAACCATCGAAGCGTCGTCGTGTTCTAATACTATATAAACACAGGCAAGATAAGGCGCGACTCAAGACTCTTCGGGCCGGGTTGTCTGGCCTAAGAGAGCGAAAGTCGAGCGAAAAAAGAGACTTTGGAGATGCTGATTGCATCAAACTGAAGAGATGGAGATTTTACGGGTGGAGGGTCTGAAGAAGTCTTTCCGCTCTGGAAGCTCCGAGCTTGTGGTCTTTGAAAATTTGTCCTTCCAGGTGAGGAAGGGAGAGATGCTGGCGATTGTGGGCGAGTCGGGAGCGGGAAAGAGCACCTTGTTGCACATCCTGGGTGCTCTTGATACTGCTTCCGAAGGTGACGTATACTGCGCCAAGATGCGTCTCCGAGCGCTTTCCGACGATGCAGCAGCGGAATTTCGTAACCGCGAGGTTGGGTTCGTGTGGCAGTTTCACTATCTGCTGCCGGAATTCACCGCGGCAGAGAACGTTGCCATGCCGCTTTCGTTGCGCGGCGCTCCCCACCGGCAGGCGCGCGAGCAGGCGCTGCAGTGGTTGAAAGAAGTAGGCCTGCTGGACCGTGCCGAGCACCGCGCTGGTGAACTCTCTGGCGGAGAGCAGCAGCGTGTGGCCCTGGCCCGTGCCTTGATTACCCGGCCGAAGATTCTGATGGCGGATGAGCCAACCGGCGATCTGGATGCTCACACCGCTGAAACGGTTTTTGAGCTGATTGCACGTTTACATCGGGAATATCAGCTTACCTCCCTCATCGTCACTCACAACCTGGGGTTTGCAAAGCGTTGTGGACGCGTATTGCGGCTTCAGCGTGGGAGGGCGGAAGAAATTCAGCCGGCGGCATTGCCGGCATAGCAGAGTTTGCCGGACATATTTGTCCGGCTTGAGGGTTTTACCTGACTGACAACGGCTTGGAAAAGCCGCAAGGTTCAGGTAAAGGGTGGGAGGTCCGGGGACGGACAATTGAGTCCGCACTGAGATTCCCAATTGAGGGAACATGTTCGAACGGTACACGGAAAAAGCGAGGCGCGTAATCTTTTTTGCGCGCTACGAAGCGAGCCAGTTTGGTTCGCCATATATCGAAACGGAACACCTCCTGCTCGGTTTGCTGCGGGAAGACAAGGCTCTCACCAACCGTTTCCTGCGTTCGCACGCCTCCGTGGAATCGATCCGCAAGCAGATCGAAGGCCACACCACCATCCGCGAAAAGGTCTCTACCTCCGTAGATCTGCCTTTAAGCAACGAGTGCAAGCGCGTTCTCGCTTATGCTGCCGAAGAGGCGGAACGGCTTTCTCACAAACATATTGGCACCGAACATCTGTTATTGGGCTTGCTGCGCGAAGAGAAGTGCTTTGCCGCGGAAATTCTGCATGAGCGCGGGCTGCGCCTCTCAAGCATTCGCGAGGAACTGGCCCGCACCACCCAGGAGAAGGCGCAGCCTCAGCGGCAGCGCGAGTCTTCCCTGCTCTCCGAATTTTCCCGCGATCTTACCCAGGCGGCCATGGATAGCCAGCTCGACCCGCTCGTCGGCCGCGAATCTGAGCTTGAGCGCGTCGTACAAATTCTGTGCCGTCGCACCAAGAACAATCCGGTGCTGATCGGCGAACCCGGCGTGGGTAAAACCGCCATCGTCGAAGGCCTGGCGCAACGCATTGCCGATGGCGAAGTGCCGTCGTTCCTTGCGGAAAAACGGATCCTGGCGCTCGACCTCTCTTTGATCGTTGCCGGCACCAAATACCGCGGGCAGTTCGAAGAGCGCCTGAAAACCATCATGAAGGAGTTGATGGACAATCAAAATGCCATCATCTTCATTGATGAGTTGCATACCCTCGTGGGGGCCGGCTCGGCGGAAGGCTCGCTCGATGCCGCCAATATCCTCAAGCCCGCGCTGTCACGCGGAGAGATTCAGTGCATTGGCGCCACTACGCCCGGCGAATACCGCAAATCCATCGAAAAAGACCGCTCGCTTGAACGGCGCTTCCAGTCGGTGAAAGTACCGCCGCCCAACGAAATAGAGGCGGTCAAGGTTATCCAGGGAATTAAAGACCGGTATGAAAAGTTCCATGCCGTAACGTATACCCCTGAAGCGGTGGAGTTCGCCGTCTCGCACTCGCATCGCTACATTCCCGACCGCTTCCTGCCCGATAAGGCCATTGACCTTATCGACGAGGCTGGCGCCCGCGTAAAGCTGCGCCAGACCACGCTTCCCGAAGAGATCACCGAAGTGCAGAAGCGGATCAAATTCATCGTACATCGCATGGAAAATGCCATCGCCAACCATGAGTTTGAGAAGGCCCGCTTCTACTCCGATGAAGAACGCAAAGAGCGCGAGAACCTGCGCGCCCTCCGTGAAAAATATCATCTGGATGATTCTTCCACCGGCGTCGTCGGCCGCGAGGATATCGAAGACGTTGTCTCGCGCTGGACCGGTGTACCCATCAATTCCATCAAGGAAGAAGAATCGCAGAAGCTGCTGCGCATTGAAGAAGAGCTGCACAAGCGCGTTATCTCGCAGGAGCGCGCCATTCTCGCCCTGGCCCGGGCCATCCGCCGCTCGCGCGCTGGATTGAAATCACCGCAGCGCCCCATTGGCTCCTTCCTGTTCCTCGGACCAACCGGTGTGGGCAAAACCGAAGTTGCCCGGACCTTGGCGCATTTCCTCTTCGGCAGCGAGAAATCGCTTATCCGCTTCGATATGTCTGAGTTTATGGAAAAGCATTCGGTTTCCAAGCTCATCGGCTCGCCTCCCGGATACGTAGGTTACGAGGAAGGCGGCCAGCTCACCGAACGGGTGAAGCGCGCGCCTTACTCTGTTGTCTTGCTCGACGAAATCGAAAAAGCGCATCCCGATGTCTTCAATATCCTCTTGCAGGTATTTGAAGACGGGCACCTTACGGACGGCTTGGGCAACACCGTGGATTTCAAAAATGCGATTCTCATCATGACCTCCAATATCGGCGCCCGTCACCTGCAGAAGCGCACCGGTATGGGTTTCCAGTCCGACCAGGAGGAAACCATCTCGACCAAGGTCGAAGACATGGTGAAGAACGAGGTGAAGCGCACCTTCAACCCTGAGTTCCTCAACCGTTTGGATGAGATCATCATCTTCAACGCCTTGACCGAAGCCGACCTCATCCAGATTGTGGAGCTGATGGTGCAGCAGTTGAACCAGAACCTGGCGCAGCGGCACATCACCATCACCGTCACCGAAGAGGCCAAGAAGTGGATCCTGGAAAAAACGGTCAGCGATCGCAATTATGGCGCGCGTCCTTTGCGCCGTGCCTTGCAGCGCTACATCGAAGATCCGCTGTCGGAAGCGCTCATTCAGGGCACCATCCAGACCCGGCCTGCGTTTATCGAGGTCTTCCTCGACGGCGATAAGCTCTTCTATCGCCCCGTGGATTCCAACGCGCAGCAGGATGGGGTTCTGTTGTACAGCAACTGAGAGCCGGCTTCTTGCGTCTCTCTGACAGAAATCAAAAACCGCCAGCCTCGAACTGGCGGTTTTTCATGTTGTAAACCAAATTGTTATACTTCAAATTCCGCTATGGAACTTATCGTCTACTCAACCCCCTGGTGCCGTGACTGTCACGAAGCCAAGAAGTTTTTGGCAAAGCACAATATCGCTTACAAAGAAATCAATATCGAAGAGAATCCCGGCGCTGCCGGCGAAGTGATTGCCCATACCGGCAAGCGCGCCGTTCCCCAGTTTGTAATTGATGGCAAATGGGTGCAACCGTACACCCCGGGAGAAGGGTTTCTCTACGAAGAGATGAGCAAGCTGCTGGGAATTGAGTAATTGGGGAATCGGCTAATTGGAAAATTCAATGATCTGGCGATTCTCTTCGTTTTCCAGTTACACAATTACCCGATTTCACAATTTCAATTACTTCATCACTCGATTCCGCGCTCCCAGCGGAAAAATGCGTATGGGCAGCACTCGTTCGCGCTTCCGCTCGGCTTGTAAGTTCATGACGCGCGCCTGGAGCAGGTCGTTCAACGAAACCACGCCCACCAGTTTCGCCACGCCGGTCTCAGTACCGCGCCGCTGCCTGCCGCCTTCGCGGTTCACGCGGCGCTCAATGACTGGCAGCCGTGTCAATCCGGTTTCTGCCATGCGATACACCACCGCGCGCAGGGGTTCATCAGGATACGCGACCACTGCCTGAGGTTTTTTCGAAACGATATCCGACAGTTCAAGCTCACCCTGGTCTTCTCCCGCCCGGCTTTGGCTGACCAGATCTTGCAGCTCCCTGCGGGTAATCACGCCCATGAGCGACTGCCCGACCTCAACCACAGGATAGAGCCATTGCCCACTTCGCCCATGCTCCACACTCAGAGATTGCCTCAACTCCTGAATAGATATGGTTCCCGGAAGAGCAACAATATTGCTGCGCATCACTTCACGCACAAACATGCTTTCCAGCGGATCGGTAGAGTATTCGCGGGTCAGGTGGTAGCCGCGCCGGCTCAGCTTTTCCGTCAGGATCGAGCGCGGCAGGGCAAGGGTAATCAATGTATGCGCAAGAGTCACCCCCACCAGCAGTGGTAACAGCATGTTGACGTCATGAGTCAGTTCGAGAGCAAACACCAGCGCAGTTAACGGAGAGCCGATGGAGCCGGTAAGCACCGCAGCCATGCCTATCAACGGCCAAAATCCCATGCCCTGATTGGGCAGGAAGTGTCCCAGCGCAGCTCCCAGCGCGCCACCAATCATAAGAATGGGGGCAAGGATTCCACCCGATGTTCCCGACCCCAGAGACACCAGCCAGATCACCGATTTCACGACCAGGATGCCGATGATCAACCGCGTGGTCGCGTCCCCTTGCAGCAGGCTTCCAATCACGTCGTAGCCAACTCCCAGCGCGGGAGGAAAGATGTAACCGCCAATGCCAATCACCAGTCCGCCGATGGCCGGCCACCACATCCAATGCAGCGGCATGCGATGGAAAGTATCTTCAATTGCGTACAGCCAGATGCTTAACAGCGCCGCCAGTCCCGCACCCACCAGCCCCACAAGAGCGCAGCCGGCCAATGCCTTGGCTCCCACAAACGTAGTGTGGGCGGCCATGGGAAAGATGGGCCCCGCACCCAACAAGCCGCGCCGCGCGGCGGCCGCGGTCGCGCTGGCCAGGGCCACAGGAATCAGGCTGCGTGGTTTCCATTCGAACAGCATCAGCTCCACCGCCAGCAGCACAGCCGCTACCGGAGAAGCGAATACTCCCGCCATACCTGCGGCGGCTCCGGCGACCATAAGTGTCTTACGCTCGGTGTCGGTGAGATGAAAGAATTGCGCGATCAGCGAGCCTACCGCGCCGCCGGTCATGATGATCGGCCCCTCCGCTCCGAAAGGGCCGCCCGACCCAATGGCAATAGCGGCAGAGACCGGCTTGTAGACCGCCACCTTGGGTTCCACGCGCGCGCCGCGCAGCAGAATTGCCTCTAAAGCCTCCGGAATGCCGTGCCCGCGGATGCGTTCAGAGCCATAGCGTCCCATGAAGCCTACAATCACAGCCCCGATAATGGGCACGACGATGACCCATGCTCCCAGGTGATTGCCCGCGGGTGAGGTCATGGTGGCGTCCCACCGTTGGTAAAAGAAAAGATTGGTGAACAACCCAATCAGCTTGAGCAATCCCACTGCAACATAAGCGCCGGTCACGCCAATGCCCACCGCCAATACCGAAATGGGGATTACACGCGGGGTGGTGGTGAAATCCGCCAGCCGGCCATGAGTTTCTTTTTCCGCGAAAATCTTCGTCCAAAAACTGCGCAGTTGAATATTTTTCAAAAAATCACTTCCCCCGTGAGTCTCTCAATGACTCTTGCCCAATGCCTTTAATACCTTCAGCAACTGCGGCGCCGCTGACTGCAACTCAGCCCGGTGCTGGCGGGAAAGTTTTTTCAGCACAGCCTCTCCCGCATGTGTGATATGCACGATCACCTGCCGCCGGTCTCCGAGATTGCCCGTCCGCATTACCAGCCCTCGGCGTTCTGCGCGGTTAATCAGCTCGACCGCGCTGTGGGGCTCAAGCTGCAGCCGCTCGGCCAGCTTGCCGATCCTGGCCTCCTGCCCTGAAGGCAGGCCGCGAATCGCCAGCAGAAGCTGGTGCTGCTGTGGATGCACCCCGGCACGCCGCGCTGCTTCTTCACTGAAGTGCAGGAAGCGGCGCATCTGATAGCGAAATTCGGCCAGTGCTGTATATTCGCGGTCGCGCACAGGGAACGATCCTTTATATCGTGTCACGATATAAATATAATTCACCGATTTGCGTCCGTCAAAGACATCCTTTTGCGAAACCCATTTGCGAAAGAGGAAGACGTCTGGAATTTATTTGGCAAGGCAGTCCGAAACCGTCTTCAACCAAAGCGAAGGGTCCATCGTGGCGCTCGCGCAGTCCGCCCCTTCGATGGGGGCCTCATATTCAAAACGCTTTAAAGCGATCAACGGGGTCTGCTGTGAATAGCTTTTTAAAAAGTTGGCCATTTCCTGCCGCACCGCGTATTCAGCCGTGTTTCCCAGGATGAAAAGATCGAAGTTATGCTTCTGGGCGGCTAAAATGCCCGCCTCGTTGCCGATGACAGAATGAACTTGATATCCCGCCCGCTCCAGGATCAGCTCTCTGATTTTGCTGAGCGTGGGATCATAGGCGATGGAAAGTACGCGATCACCAGCCATATACGAAAATAAGAACCCAGAGCAGCAGATTGGGTTGCTGGCCGCCATTCCTGCTTGGTCTAACCAATGATTCCCATTTACAATTCAGGGTTTGTGCAAGCGGCCGGGTGAGTTTGACCGCGCCTTGAGGAACAGTTCTGGATTAAGGAGAGAGTGTGATCTCACGCTATACGCGTCCCGAGATGGGCCGCATCTGGAGCGATGAAAACAAGTTCCGCATGTGGCTGAAGGTTGAAGTCGCCGCCAGCCTGGCGCTGGCCGAAGCCGGCATTGTGCCGCCTGAGGCTGCTGCCGCCATCCGCGACAAAGGCGACTTTCATGTGGAGCGCATTCAGGCCATCGAAGCCGAGGTGCGGCACGACGTGATTGCCTTCACCACCGCGGTTGCGGAAAAAATCGGCCCTCACGCCCGCTGGCTGCATTACGGTCTCACCTCCAACGATGTGGTGGATACCGCCCAGGCCTTGCAAGTCCGCGATGCCTCCGCCCTCATCCTTGCCGATCTGGAGCTTCTGGCCGAAGTTTTGAAGCGCCGCGCTCAAGAGTTCCAGCACACGCCCATGATCGGGCGCACTCATGGCATCCACGCTGAGCCCATCACCTTCGGCCTCAAGCTGGCCAACTGGTACTCGGAGACGCAGCGCAACATCGGGCGCATGAAGTCTGCGGCCGAGCAGATGCGTGTAGGCAAGCTCTCGGGCGCCGTAGGCACCTTCGCCCATCTTGATCCCGAGATGGAAGAAAAAATCTGCCACAGCCTGGGACTCGAACCCGCTCCTATCTCCTCCCAGGTCATCCAGCGTGACCGCCACGCTTTTTACGTAACTACGCTGGCCGTCATCGCTTCTACCCTCGACAAAATTGCCACCGAGATTCGCCACTTGCAGCGCACCGAGGTGCGCGAAGCCGAGGAATATTTCAGCGAAAAACAAAAAGGATCGTCGGCCATGCCCCACAAGCGCAACCCCATCACCGGTGAGCAGATCAGCGGATTGGCGCGCGTGGTGCGCGGACATGCCCAGGCTGCGCTCGAAAATGTGGCCCTCTGGCACGAGCGCGATATCTCGCACTCTTCCGTCGAGCGCGTGATTTTGCCCGATTCCACCATTCTGGTGGATTACCTGCTCAACAAGACCACCAACCTGATCGAGAAGATGTTCGTCTACCCGGAGCGCATGCAGAAGAACCTGGAGAGCACCGGCGGCCTGGTCTTCAGCGGACAGCTTCTGCTTGACCTCTCCGAAAGCGGCATGCAACGGGAAGACGCCTATCGGATCGTTCAGAAACTTGCCATGCGAGCCTGGCAGCAGGGGTTAAATTTCCGCGCCCTGGTGCGCAAAGATAAGCAGATCACCTCGCGCCTCACCCGCAAGCAACTGGACCACGCCTTCGACCTGAATCGGCAACTGCGCAACGTCGACAAGATCTTTGAGCGCGTCTTCCGCTCTAAACCAGCAAAGAGAACAATAACCACAAAGGACACTAAGGACCCCAAAGAAGCGCCTCAAAGTTAGCTTGGCTTTACCAGGCATTTTTCCTCTGTGCCCTTCGTGGTTAGACCTTTGTGTCCTTTGTGGTTAAAGATTTTTGTCGGCAGGGGAAAACAACGTACCAACATTCAAATACTCCCGATAACTGTCATACTTTTCAAACAGGCTGGCGGTAAACACGCAAAACACACCATCGGCAATCTGCACCGCCGGCTTGTTGCCATCAGAGTCCACGGCAAGCTGCCAGTACAGCGCATCGCAATTTTGCAGGATGGTCACGATCCTATCCTTGGGCCGGCGTGCCCGGAGCATTCCCGGTAAATGGCCGGGGGCCAGGTGTGATTCTCCAAACAGGGCCAGCACGGCCGTACGTGGATCGGTAGCTCGAAGTTCAGCAATCCTGGTGGCGGCATGGCGGTCGCGTTTGCGGATCGCCCGCAAGTTCGAGCGTGGCCCGCTATCGAGGCCGCAGACCCGGAATCCGCAGCCGCGGGCGGCTTGCAGCAGCTCACGGACAGGTTCCCATGCGTATCCCCAATCATCGTCGAAGCGCAGCAACAGGCGAAGCTGCTGGTCGCTGATCTCGCGCTTCCACCATGCATCCAGCAGCGCTTGATGCTCGGCAAAGATGGCTTCCACTCCCAAACAGCAGGACTTGCCGTTCTGTCCCATCAACTCCACAATTTGGGCCGCATAATGCTGTGATGCCGGCAGGGTGTGATAGTCGCCCAGCAACACGATATCGGCCGCCAGCAACTCGCTCTCGACTTGCTCCTGGCTCACTGTGCACTGGTAGGACTGGAATGCGCCATAGAAATCGCGCAGGTACTTGCGTTGTACCAGCGGATCGAGCGCGTGGATCTGCTGTGTAATTCCGGTGACGGCGCGCTGCTCCCAGCCGCGGCTCGTCGTTTGGCGCCGGAGAGGATTTCTGCCCATGCTTCCCATACAATCCCATTTCGGAGCGTACAAGTTTGGTATTCTCTTTCTCTACGCTCATTCTTCTCCAGGGCTATGGGATTAGATGCTGGAAACCGCATGAACAGTTCGGCTCTCGAAAATTTGACCATTGCCATCACCGGCGCCAGTGGCGTGATATTCGCGCGTCACCTTTTAAAGATGGCTGAAGCCGATGCGCGAGTGAAGACCATCAACTTCATCGCCTCTGAAAATGCTCTACGCGTGATGGCCGAGGAGGCTGGCATCAGCGGACGCAGCAACCTGGCAGAGCAGTTGCTCGGGAAGAAGTCGCGCAAAATCCAGCAGCAGAATAACGATGACATCGGGGCCAACGTGGCCAGCGGCTCTTATCCCACCGACGCTATGGTGGTGATCCCATGCAGCATGGGCACGCTGGCGCGCATTGCCAGCGGACTCGCCATCAAGCTGGTCGAGCGCGCCGCCGACGTCTGCCTGAAAGAGCAGCGTCCGCTGCTGCTATGCGTGCGCGAAACTCCGCTGAACAAGATTCACATCCGCAACATGTACCGCGCCGCCGACGCCGGCGCTGTGATCTTTCCTCTCATCCCGACCTTCTACAATAAGCCCGCTTCGCAGGACGATATGGTCCGCCAGTTCGCCAGCCGCGTGCTGGCCCACATTGGCCTGGAACAGCCGGATGCCTATCGCTGGAAGGGTTAGAACAGCCTTCAGCACTTAGGCGCAGTTGTCATCTGGATTTCTCGCAGTCCCCGACAATTGACAAACGTACCGATAAACGGTACGCTTTGCCAATGATTCTCAGTTTCCGCGACCGCGACACCGAGCGGTTTTGGCAAACAGGCCGCGGGAAAATGGTGCCGGCGAATCTTCGCCGGACGGCCATGCGGAAGCTCTTGATGGTCAATGCCGCATCACAGTTAGAGGATTTGCGGGTGCCGCCAGGAAATCGGTTGGAGGCCCTACATGGGGATCGAGAAGGCCAACACAGCATACGAATCAATGACCAATTTCGGGTGTGCTTTGTTTGGCGGAATGGGAACGCGTACGAAGTAGAGATCGTGGATTATCACTGAAGGATCTACCTGAAAGGATTGTTATGAGCAGGAAGAAGGGACGTGCAGTTTGGGGATGGAATATTCATCCCGGAGAAATTCTACAGGAAGAATTTCTTAAACCTCTCGATATTAGTGTGTACGAATTGGCAAAGCAGATTCATCTGATCCGTTCGCGAGTGAATGATATCGTCCGTGGCCGGAGGAGGATTACAGCAGATACGGCCTTGCGTCTGGCAAAGTTTTTTGGTACGACCCCGGCATTTTGGATGAATCTCCAAACTACTTACGAGTTACGTGAAGCAAACAATTGTTCAGCGGCTGAACTTGAGAACATCAAGCCGATTCAAGTCCATACACGTAAGACCCATGCTGCTGCTCATTAATGTAGTCAGCTTCTACGCTGCTCAAATGCCTTTGCAATGACTTTGCACGCCGAATCGGAAACCTTGAGCTCAGCCAACTGATCGCGCCTCACCCAGCGCGCCTCCAATGCGTCGCCGCCGGCGCGCAGCTCCCCTGATTTGGTGTGGCAGAGAAAATCAATGATCACGTAGTGGTACTGCGCCTTGCCCGCATTGGATTCCGTGCCGGGAACAATGCTCTCGAAAACTTCCAGCACTTCTCCGGCTTCAACTTGAAGTCCGGTTTCCTCGAGGGCTTCGCGGGCGGCCGCAAGGCGCAGGCTCTCTCCCAGTTCCACGACCCCGCCGGGAATGGACCATTGGCCCAGTAAAGGCTCCCGGCCACGGCGCACCAGCACAACGCGTTCATCCATGACGATTACGGCGCCCACGCCGACAATCGGACGATCAGGATACTCGCGCTTCATAATTGAAAAAATCAGTACTCAAAAAAGAAGTGCTCAGGATCCATGGCCACGATGCGCCAGGGATTCCCGTACGCGGAAGAAACTCTCTCCACCTCCAGGCGTAGGCGTGCGTGCTGGCGATGGGTGGCTTGCTCAAGCTGCTGTGGGCGCGACTCCAGGTCGAAATCTGCCAGGATGCTTCCCTTGGGCTCGCCTTCGCCGCTTACCTGGATAATTTTGTAGTAGAGATGAAAGCTGTCGTAGTAATTGAATGCCGCTTCCATGTGCTGCTCGAAGTTAGGGTCGAGGCGCTCGGCCAGGAACATGGACTTCGTCTGCGGCAAATTGTGTCCTTGCATTCCATGCACCAGGCGGCGCAGCAGCGCATCGGCCACGGCCTGGCTGAAGGTAGGCTGCTGCAGGGCCGATTCGTCTCCCATATTGGGACGCGGGATCTTTGGCGTGCCTGGCTTCTCCGCCGGCTTGGCATCCTGCGGAGCAGGGGCAGCGGCATCGGGCGCAGGGGTGCTTTGCGCAACCAGGGCGGAACCCGCGAGCAGAAAAATGCAAGCCAGCCAAAAACAAGCCAACTGCATGGAAAAACATTTTTTCATGGTTCCATCCCTTTCAAATTGGGACTAATCGTCAAGCGTGCTTCCGTGGCACGCTGAACGTCTTCGGCCTTGAGGCCGGGAGCAACTTCTTCCAGCACCAGCCCCTGCGGCGTTACGCGCATGTAGGCCATCTCGGTCACGATGGTATCCACTACTTTGACGCCGGTCAGCGGCAGCCCGCACTTCTTCAAAATCTTGGGAGCGCCTTCGCGCGTGGTGTGCTCCATGGCCACGATCACGCGGCGCGCGCCGGCAACCAGGTCCATGGCCCCGCCCATGCCTTTGACCATCTTGCCCGGGATCATCCAGTTGGCCAGGTTGCCCTGCTCATCCACTTCCATCGCGCCCAGCACGCTCAGGTCAATATGCCCGCCGCGGATCATGGCAAACGAATCGGCGCTGGAGAAATACGCCGTGCCGGGAATTTCCGTGACCGTCTCTTTACCCGCGTTGATCAGGTCAGGGTCTTCCTGGCCGGCAAGCGGATACGGCCCTACGCCAAGCATTCCATTTTCACTCTGCAAGATAACATGCATGCCCGCCGGCACACAGTTGGCAACCAGGGTCGGCAAGCCGATTCCCAGATTGACATAGAACCCATCGCGCAGCTCGCGCGCAATGCGTTTCACAATGCGCTCGCGCTTTTCTACGTCTTTTTGTTTATCGGCTTTGGGTAATGTTGCCATGACTTTTTTGGCGGCGTTTATGCCTGCCTGACGGTGCGTCTCTCGATTCTCTTCTCGTAATTCTGGCCCTGAAAGATGCGTTTCACATAAATGCTCGGCGTTATGATCTGGTCGCCGTCGAGTTCGCCTACTTCTACCAGCTCTTCGACTTCGACGATAGTGATGCGCGCCGCCGTTGCCATCATAGGATTAAAATTGCGCGCCGTCTTGCGATAAATGAGGTTGCCCCACTTGTCGCCCTTCCAGGCTTTGATCAGCGCAAAATCGGCCTTGAGGGCATGCTCCAGGATATGCGGACGTCCATTGAACTCGCGCACCTCTTTTTTTTCGCCGATGATGGTGCCGTACCCGGTGGGAGTAAAGAAGGCCGGGATGCCGGCGCCGCCGGCGCGGATACGTTCGGCAAACGTCCCTTGCGGATTGAGTTCCAGATCAATCTCGCCTTTCAACACCATCTCTTCCAGCAGCTTGTTTTCGCCGACGTAGGTGCCAATATGCTTATTGATTTGGTGGTTGGCGAGCAGAAGGCCCAGGCCAAAGTTATCAATGCCGACGTTGTTGGAGATGGTCGTAAGATTCCTGACGTTCTTGCGCATGAGCGCCTGAATCAGGTTCTCGGGGATGCCGCACAACCCAAAGCCGCCGAGCATGATGGAAGCCCCGTCGGGAATGTCTCGCACGGCTTCGTCGGCGTTGGCGACTACTTTATTCACCGTTTCAATTTAACCACAAAGTCGGTCAGCCCCCGAGTTGATAAACAAAAACTTACCGCGAATTTCAAAAATTACGCGCATTTCAGGAGCCAAAGCGGCGTAGCCACTGGATATACCCGGCTCGCCTGCTCCGATCTTACCTGGCAATGGTATTTGCATCTCAATGCATCAGTACATTATATTTTTTCAGCCGAAAGCGAGAGGGCATGACCAAAAAAAAATTTAGCATTGGAACTCGGGTGAGGGCGCGGCATGACCGTGCTCCGGCAAGATTCAAAGGAAGAGTTGGGACCATTCAAGGCAGCGAGCCCTATCGTGGATATCAAATTGCTTTCGAAGACCAGGCAGGAGAGGTTGCGTATCTGCATTCATACTTCCTTGAGGAACTTACACCGGGTCCCGCTGAATTCTCGCTGCCTCCCGCAACACAGCAGCGCACAAACCAATTTGAAAATCGGCGCTCTCCGCGCCTGGAAACTGATCTTCTCATTGCCATAGAGTTTCAGGATCAGCGCCTGATCGGCGCCTGTTTTGACTATAACCAGCACGGCTTTGGCGCGATTGTGGATGAGACGGAGCTGCCGCTGGGGGAGGTGGTCACAGTCGAACTGCCGCTTATTGACCGCAAGCCGTTACGCTTCCAGGCAAAGGCGGTGCACCAGGATCCTCCCAGGTATGGATTTGAATTCGTGGTCACGCAAGAGAGTAAACGCCAGATGATCGTCGATTTTTTCGCGGAGAGCGCTGAAATTAAATCTTAACGCATGCAGGATACAACGCAGG
>Ga0070741_10009577_pt1 | contig 18720 bp, 14 predicted proteins | sample Coa_R1_4_FD_66440 | JGI IMG/M metagenome (GOLD analysis project Ga0070741, IMG submission 66440) | Surface soil microbial communities from Centralia Pennsylvania, which are recovering from an underground coalmine fire - Coalmine... | ecosystem: Environmental > Terrestrial > Soil > Unclassified ...
GGCGGCGATGGCCAGCAGGGGCAGGCCGACCGCCGCCGCCTTCGCCAGCAGGCGCCGACGTCGTGCCGGCGGCAGTCGGGCGAGGCGCTGGAGCCACGGGCTGGCGACCACGGCCAGGCCGGCGATGGTTGCCGGCCATGCACCGCGCGAGAAGGTAAAGAAGAGCGCGCCGGCACATATGATGAAGGCCGGGAGGGCGAGATACCGCGCGGCGGACGATCGCCGCGCCGCCCTGCCGGGCCTGGGGCCGGACACCCGTTGCCGGCCAAGCGTAAACGCCGCCGCCAGCGGTACGGCCCGATCGAGCAGCAGCGCCAGGTTGTTCGGGCTCGGATACAATGCCGCCGCTCGTGCCACGCCTTCGGCAGCGATCAGGCCGCGCCCCGTTGCCGTCTGGGCCAGCGCGATCGTCGCCGCGCCGGTCGCGCCGGCCAGCATGGCCGCGGCCAGCAGCACGCCGTCTCTGGGCCCGCGCAGGGCGGCCCGCGCCGCGAGATAGAAGAGCACCGGCTCGACCACGACGATGCGCAGCTCGCGCAGCGCGACGTGCGGATACTCGGCCACGATGACCGAGATCGCCCCGGCAGCCAGCAGGCAGAGCGCTGGCCAGGCGTACGCGCCGGGTGCGCCCGGCCACCGCCCATCGACATACGTCCGTGCTGCGGTAAGGCCAACGAGCGCCAGCGTGAGCAGCTCCGGCAGCGCATAGTGGCCGAGCGGTGTGCGGATCGCCAGTGGAGCCAGCGGCAGTCCGGCCGCGAGCGCGAGCGTGGCGAGCTTGCGCCACGGCACGCTCTGGAAAAGGACGAAAGACGAAGGACGAACGACGGAGGGTATTACTCGGGCGGCCGCCAGCAGATGCTGCTGGCGCAGCGGCCGATTCCGGAGCAAACGCCCCAGCGTCAGGGACGCCGCAGCGACCATCCCTCGTTCCTCGTCGTTCGTCGTTTGTCGTTTGTTCCTCGTCGTTTGTTCCTCGTCGTTTGTCCTTCGTTCCTCGTCGGCCAGGCGCCCAACCAGGGCCAGCACTCGCGGCCGCCCGGCCCAGGTGAGCGCAGCCAGCGTGATGGCCCACGTGGCGCCGAGCACGGCCAGCGGCAGCAGCGGCCGCTCGCGCGAGACGATCACCGCATCGATACCGACCCCGGGCCCGTCCGATCGCGCATCGTGCTCGCCGCTCACGGTGAGCTCCAGCTCGTGCGGCCGCAGCGGGAGGTGGTCGGCAATGAGCAGGCGCGCCTGCTGGCGAGCGGCCGGGGCGTAGCAATCGAGCGTGGCCTGGCCGTGGGCGTTGAGCGGCAGCCGATTGGCGAGCGCAGAGACCCCGTCGATCTTGACGTAAGCGATGCCACGGCTTGGCCCCACCGGTGCGAGCAGCTCGAGCTTTGTCCCCTCGAAGCGCAGGCGCAGCGTGGCACCGGACACCGGACTTTCGCGCAGCCCGCCCAGCGACGCTGCGGGGTCAGACGTTACCTGCCAGGTGCCGGTCCAGACCATGCCGGCCGACGACTCCTGGTGCACGCCGATGCCCAGCGCCTGGGTGGGCGCGGTGGCGACCAGTGCCTGGTACGCCGGCTGCGGCCGCCACTGGGTATCCACCAGGCCGAAGTACTGGGTGGGGTCGCGGGGATCGGCGTGCGGCTGCCGAAACAGCCATAGCGCCATCGGGCCCATCCATGGCCACTCCAGCGCTGCCCGCCGGTAGGCGCCGAGGATGAAGTGCGCCTGATTGGCCGCGGTCACCTGGCCCCAGGGAGAGGGGTTGCCTTGCCAGCCCGGCGGTAGCGCATTCCAGCCAAACTCGGTCACCCAGAGGGGCTTTCCGCCGTCGCCGTGGCGCTCCATGATCTGGCGCACCAGCAGCACGCGAGAGAAGTTGGTGTAGGGATCGCCCACCTGCCGGTCCTCCGGGCCGGTCCAGAGCCCGTAGGCGTTGGCGGCCAGCACATCGAAGTACGGCTTCGCGCCGTACTCATACATGCGCTCCAGATAGAGAAGGTCATCGAGCCCCTGCGCGCCCGGCGCGTCTGGCTCGAGCGTCTGAGCCAGCTCGGCCGAGAGCACACGCACGCCTGGATCGGCCCGCTTGGCGCCCGCATAGCCCGCTTTCAGCAGCGCCACGTAGCCGGCTGGATCGACCGGCTGGTTCCCCCATTCCGAGTTCAGGTTGGGCTCGTTCCATAGCTGGATGTAGCTGATCTGGCCGCGGTAGTGCGTGACGAACGCGTAGACGAAATCCTCGAAATCACGCATGTTCGACGGCGGGTGGCTCTTGTAGGTGCCCGGCGGCCGGGCCCAGGCTGGCGTGACGTCGATCCGTGCGATGACGCGCAGCCCCTCGGCGCGCGCCAGATCGACGATCTGGTCGTACCTGGCCCAGGTTGGCTGCTGCCGGTCGTAGTCGTAGAACTGGCCCTTGCCGCCGGGCTCGAGGTCGGCCCACTGGAACTGCTGGCGAATCCAGCCAAAGCCGGCCGTGCGGATCATCGCCAGCGCCCGCCGCTGAGCCTCGGCGTCGGGCTCGAGCTCGAGCTGTGTGTTGACGGCCCGCAGCGGGCCATCGAGATCGGGAAGCGCCGGCCCGGGGTCACCGTAGACTACGCCGCGATCGTAGACGGCACGGCCGAGCACGAATCCCACCGTTACGCCCAGCAGGCTCAGTCCCCACAGGGCGCTGGCGAGCGCAGCAAGCAGCCGGCGGCTCACTTCTTGTTGGCGGCCTTGATCGCGTTATAGACGGGGCGTGGCGTGAAGTCGACGTCGACGAGGCGAAAGTAGTACTCGGCCTTGGTGGGCGGGATATCGCCGACCTGCCGGAAGTACCAGGTGTTGAAAACGCCGGCCCACGGCCAGTTCTTGCGCGCGTACTGCACGCCTTGCACCGTGTAGTCGGCCTGCTGCTTCTCCGTCACGCGCTGCCAGATGCGTTCCTCTTTGGGAATCTCCGGCGGCGAGGCATTCCACCCGTACTCGTTGAACCAGATCGCCTTATTGGCGTCGCCGTTCTTCTCCATCACCTGGCGCAGCAGCTCGACCCGCCGGAAGTTGAGCACCGTCTTCGAGGGCGGATCGGTGGGCGGCTTGTCCATGCCATAGGCGTTGGCCGAGAGGACGTCGAAGTACTCTTTGGCGCCGGCCTGATACATCTGGTCGAGAAAGTCGAACTCGTTCAGGTGCAGCGGGCCGGTCTCGGTGTTGATCGCCAGCGGCGCCGAGAGGACCACCGCCTGCGGGTTCGCCTCCTTGATGCGTGCGTAGGCGATCTTGAGCAGTCGCACGTATTCGGCGGCATCGGGCTTGCCCGTCCATTCCTCGCCCAGGTTCGGCTCGTTCCACACCTGGAAGTGGTTCACCCGGCCTTTGTAGCGGCTGGCCACGGCGTAGACGAAGTCGCCGTAATCGTCGAAATTCTCTGGCGGCCGCTCGGGATGAGATTGGTCGGCCCGCGCCCAGGGGGGAGGGCGGTCGAGCCGGACGATCAGCTTGAGTCCCGCGTCCTCGACCAGCTTGACGATCTCATCGTACTTGTCCCACGTCACCTGGTTGTACTTGGTGTCGTAGAACTGCCCCTTGCGCGGCTGCTCCAGGTCCTCCCAGGGGAACTGCTGCTTGACCCAGACGATGCCTGCCTCCTGGATCATCTTGACCGTCTGCTGCTTCTTCCAGCTCTCCACCTCCTTGTGCAAGAAGGTGTTGGTGCCCCAGGGGTTGACATCGGCATTGGGGATGGTGCGTGGTGCCGTGCTCCCGGCGGGCCCACAGGCAGCTAGTGCCAGGCCGGCGCCAGTAGCGATCAGCGCTCGTCGATTCATACCTCTGTCTAAACGCAAGATCGATGCTCAAAGCGTCGCCGCCGGGGGGAGGCCAGTACGCAGGGCACGTCCTTCATCCTGCGTCTTTTGTCCCTGGCAGCGGGAAACGCCGCCGGCAGCTCGCTCGCGCTTTCGTCGTTCGTCTTCCGTCCTTCGTCTTCCGTCCTTCGTCCCCACGTGCCCGCCGACAGCTCCTTACCCGATGCGCTCGTGCGGCTCCGGATGCAGCGCGATCGGGAGCACGGCGTCCATATGGTCGACAAAGACCAGCTTCATCTTGCGCAGCACATCGGCCGGCACCTCGACCAGGTCCCGGCGGTTCTTCTCCGGCAGGATCATGGTGCGGATGCCGGCCCGATGCGCCGCCAGCACCTTTTCCTTGACCCCGCCAATCGGTAGCACGCGCCCGCGCAGCGTGATCTCACCGGTCATGGCCACGTCCTTGCGCACCGGCCGGCGCGTGGCCGCCGAGACGAGTGCGGTGGCCATGGTGATTCCGGCCGAAGGGCCATCTTTCGGCTGGCCGCCGCTGGGAACGTGAATATGGATATCGGTCTGGGAATGGAAGGTCTCTGGCAGCCGCAGCGCGGCCGCGCGCGTGCGCGTGTAGCTCACGGCCGCCTGTGCCGATTCCCGCATCACCTCACCGAGCTGGCCGGTCAGGATCACATGGCCGCTGCCCTCCAGCAGCGTGACCTCCACCGGCATCACATCGCCGCCCACGGGGCTCCACGAGACGCCGGTGGCCACGCCCACCTCGTCCTGCGCCTCGGCCGTCCCGGTCGAGAACCGCCGCGGGCCGAGGTAGCGCGGCAGCGACGCCACAGTCACCACCGTCGTCTCGCCGGCTGCGCCGGTGGCGCCGGCTGTCTCGGCCATCATCTCGCCGGCTGCGCCGGTGGCGCCGGCTGTCTCGGCCGTCGTCTCGCCGTTTGCGCGGCGTACGGTGCCGGCGTCGGCCACGCGCCGGGCCACCTTGCGGCAGATGCCGGCAATCTCCCGCTCCAGATTGCGCACGCCGGCCTCGCGCGTGTACTCGCGGATCATCCGCTGCAGCGCGCCATCGGTGAACCGGAGCTGCTCCGGCGCCAGTCCATGTTCGGCGAGCTGCCTGGGGACGAGAAAGCGCCGGGCGATCGCCAGCTTCTCGGCCTCGGTATAGCCTGGCAGCTCGATCACCTCCATCCGGTCGCGCAGCGCTGGCGGCACCGGATCGAGCACATTCGCCGTAGCAATGAAGATCACCTGCGAGAGGTCGAACGGCACCTCGAGGTAATGGTCGGAGAAGTGCGCGTTCTGCTCCGGATCCAGCACCTCGAGGAGCGCCGACGAGGGATCGCCGCGGAAGTCCAGGCCCAGCTTATCGACCTCATCCAGCATGAACACCGGGTTGGTCGTCCCCGCCTGGCGCATGCCCTGGATGATGCGGCCGGGGAGGGCGCCGACGTAGGTACGCCGGTGGCCGCGAATCTCAGCCTCGTCGCGAATCCCGCCCAGCGAGACGCGAACGAACTTGCGCCCCAGTGCGGTGGCGATCGACCGACCCAGGCTGGTCTTGCCCACGCCGGGTGGGCCAACAAAGCAGAGGATGGGGCTGCGCATCCTGGGCGAGAGCTTGCGCACCGCCACGTATTCCAGAATGCGGTCTTTGACCTTCTCCAGGCCGTGGTGGTGCTCGTCCAGCACGCGCGCCGCGGCCTTGACGTCCAGCCGGTCCTCGGTACGCGCCGTCCACGGCAGCGCCAGCAGCCAGTCGAGGTAGGTGCGGATCACGCCGACCTCGGGCGCCGCCGCCGGCATCAGCTGCAGGCGATCCAGCTCTTTGCGTGCGCGGGCGGCCACCAGCTCCGGCATGCCCGACTCATTGATCTTCTGGCGCAGCTCATCGACATCCTTGGTGCCGGACTCGATCTCGCCCAGCTCCTTCTGGATGGCCTTGAGCTGCTCGCGCAGGAAAAACTCGCGCTGCTTCTGATCGACCTCCTTCTGCACCTCCGAATGGATCTGCGATTCGAGCTCGAGCAGGCGTAGCTCTTTGGTCAGCAGCACGTGGACGCGCTGCAGGCGCTCATGCGGGTCGAGCTCCTCCAGCAGGCTCTGGCGGGTGGCCGGGTCGAGATCCATCGTCGAGGCAATGAGGTCGGCCAGCCGGCCCGCACCATCGACGTTCAAGGCGGCGACGTAGGCATCCTCGGGAAGCGATTTGCTCAGCTTGACGCACTGCTCGAAGAGCGCGAGCACCGTCTTCATCAGCGCCGCCGTCTCAGGCATATCGCGCGCCTGGTCGGCCAGCGGCAGCGCGCGCACCTTGGCAAAGGGCTCGAGCTGGGTGAACTCGAGGATGCGCATGCGCCGCTGGCCCTGGATCAGCACGCTCGAGTTGCCGTCTGGAAGCTTGAGCACGCGCCCGATGACGGCCTCGGTGCCGACCTGGTAGAGGTCATCCGGGCCAACGTCGTCCTGCTCGGGCTCGCGCTGAGCCACGATCAGAATGGCCTGGTCGTGAGCGAGGGCGTATTCGATTGCGCGCAGCGAGCGCGGCCGTCCCACCGGCAGCGGCGTGACCATCCGCGGGAAAAGCACGCGATCGCGCACCGGCAGGACGGCAAGCTCCACTGCCTCCGGCTCGCGCGGCCGCCGCCCGCGCCCACGCCGGGGCACGCTGCCGGCTCCTCGCTCGGGGCGCGCTTCCGGCGCGATCTCCACCGCGGCCATGGCCGCCTTTTCGACCGGCTCCGGCTCGTTCATCTCGTGGTCACCTGGGTGAGCAAGCGACGTGGATTGGTTTCGAGGATGGTCGCCATCTCCGATTCAGGGAGTGCCGCGCCGGCCAGGATCAGCCTGGCCATACGCTCGCTCAGGAGATCTTCTGGCGCATGGGCGTCGCTATTGAGCAGCAGCGGCGCACCGGCAGCCAGCGCTACCCGCGCCACGTGCCCGTTGGCAAACGCGTGCCCCTTGCGTCCAGAGAGTTCGATAAAGCAGCCGCGGGCCGCGGCGCGCGCGGCGTCGTCTGGCGTGAGCAGCCCCGGATGCGCCAGCACGTCCACCTCATCGCAGCTTACCGCGGCGTGATTGGTGCCCGGCTCCACCGGCTCGACCAGCGTCTCGCCGTGCACCACCACAATGGCGGCGCCGGCCGCCCGCGCCCGACGCGCCAGCTCGGCCACCGCCGCCGCCGGCACGTGCGTGAGCTCCACGCCCGGCAGGGCCGTGATTGGCCAATGCGCCGCGATGAGCGCACAATCGGCGCGCAGCTGCTCGAGCACCTGCCCCAGATTGCCGGCGCCGGCGTGATCGGTAATGGCGATCGTCGCGTAGCCGGCGACGTGGGCGCGGCGCACCAGCTCCACCGGGGAGAGGACGCCGTCGGAGAGAAAGCTATGCGTGTGGAAGTCGTGAATCAAGGCCAGTATGCAATTCTACCGAGCCTCCGAAAGCCTTGGGCCCGCGGAGCGGCCGGGACCGTGGGGCAGTCTGACGTGTGCGTTATTATTCGGCCAGGGGGAGTGTTGGTGCTCCCTGGTGACCTATGATCAATCCACTACTCTACCTTCTGACCATCGTCGTGGTCGCCGCCGCCGCGTTTGCGGCGGGGTTCTGGCTGACGCGGCGCGGCGGCGGCGACCGGCTGAGGCTGGCCCAGGCCGATGCCGATCGCATTCTGGAAGAGGCTCGCACGCGGCATAAGGAGCTGGTGCTCGAAGCCAAGGAAGAGGCGGTGCGCATCCGCAGCGCGGCCGAGCAGGATGCGCGCGAGCGCCGGGCCGAGGTGCAGCGCCGCGAGCAGCGACTGCAGCAGCGCGAGGAGAACTTCGAGCGCAAGAGCGAAAGCCTCGAGCGGCGCGACCGTGCCCTGGCGGCGAAAGAGCAGCAGGTCGAGGCGGCGCGCGAGGAGCTCCAGCAGCTGCTGGACCGCCAGCGGCACGAGCTGGAGCGCATCAGCGGCATGACCGCCGAGCAGGCCAAGGCCGAGCTGGTGGCCTGTGTAGAGGCCGAGGCGCAGCAGGAGGCAGCACGCCGCATCCGCGAGATCGAAGCGCAGGCGAAGGAGGAGGCCGCGCGCCGTGCCCGCTGGATCGTCGCGCAGGCTATCCAGCGCTGCGCCGCCGAGACGACCGTCGAGACCACCCAGTCTACCGTCACCATCCCGAATGAGGAGATGAAGGGGCGGATCATCGGCAAGGAGGGCCGCAACATTCGCGCGCTCGAGGCCGAGACGGGGGTCGATCTGATCATCGACGACACCCCGGAGGTGGTGGTGCTCTCGTCCTTCGATCCAGTGCGGCGCGAGGTGGCGCGCGTGGCCCTGCTCAAGCTGATCGCCGATGGCCGCATTCATCCCACCCGCATCGAGGAAGTGGTGGCCAAGGCGCGTGCCGAGGTCGAGCAGCAGCTCCGCGAGGAGGGCGAGAAGGCGGCCTACGAGGCGGGCGTCCACGGTCTGCATCCGGAGCTGATCCGCACCATTGGCCGGCTCAAGTTCCGCTATAGCTACGGGCAGAACCAGCTCCAGCACTCGCTCGAGGTCTCATTCCTCGCGGCCGCCATGGCGGCCGAGCTGGGTGCCGACGTGAATGTCTGCAAGCGCGCCGGCCTGCTGCACGACATCGGCAAGGCGGTCGATCACGAGGTCGATGGCCCGCACGCCCTGATCGGAGCCGATCTGGCCAAGCGCTACAACATTCCACCGCGCATCGTGCACGCGATCCAGGCCCACCACTTCGAAGTGGAGCCACAGACGGTGGAAGCCTTCCTGGTCGCAGCCGCGGACGCGATCTCGGCCTCGCGGCCAGGAGCGCGGCGCGAAACAGTGGAGAGCTACATCAAGCGGCTCGAGGCGCTGGAGGACGTGGCCATGAGCTTCAAGGGCGTGGAGAAGGCCTACGCGCTGCAGGCCGGGCGCGAGGTGCGCGTGCTGGTCAAGCCGGAGCAGATCAACGAGGAAGAGGCCTGGCGCCTCAATCGTGACATCGTCAAGCGGATCGAGGATACGCTCGACTATCCGGGCCAGATCAAGGTGACGGTGATCCGCGAGACGCGGGTGATCGACTACGCGAAGTAGCGGCGCGTGGTGCCGGGCGCTCCTCCTGCTGGCCTGCCGGTACTATTCGGCACCATCCGGCCCCCAAACCTATTCCCTTCTACCGCCGGTTCTGGTAGAGTACGCGCTGCCCCCATCACGATGTCGATCCACGACCCGGCAGGCCCTTCGCTTTCCGCCCCCGGCGCGGCCGCACCGTGGAGCGAGCCGGCGCCGCCGTTGCCGGTAGCTGAGCCGGCTCCGGCTGCGCTGAAGGTCTCGTCGTCCTCGCGACCGGCGGCGGTGGCCGGCGCCATCGCCGGCATGGTGCGCGAGCGCGGGCACGTCGAGCTGCAGGCCATTGGCGCCGGCGCCATCAACCAGGCGGTGAAGGCGATCGCTCTTGCCCGCGGCTACCTTGCTCCCGAGCGGGTGGATCTGGTCTGTATTCCCAGCTTCGTCGACGTGGTAGTCAACGAGGCCGAGCGGACGGCGATACGCTTCGTCGTCGAGCCACGCTAGCTACCCCGGGCAGAAGACGCGGCCATGAGCGGAACGGCAGGAGCGGCGGGAGCGACACCGGCACATTCCCTCGCTCGAGGCAGAGGCACGCTATCGAGGCAGATGAAGGCGCGATGAGCTCTTGGAGCAAGGTAGATCTTCACCTGCACAGCACGGCCTCCGACGGCACGTTGTCCCCCGCCGAGCTGGTAGCGCTGGCTGTCCAGCGCGGGCTGCGTGTCATCGCGCTCACCGACCACGACTCGACTGAGGGGGTCGATGCGGCGCTCCAGGCGGCGCGTGCGAGTGGCGGCGCGCTGGAGGTGGTGCCGGGCGTGGAGCTCAACACCGACGTGCCGGCCGGCGAGGCGCACGTGCTCGGCTACCTGCTCGACCATCACGACCAGGCGCTCCAGGAGGAGCTGGCGCAGCGCCGTGCCAGCCGACTGGAGCGCGGGCGCGCGATGGTGGAGAAGCTGGCGCGCCTGGGCCTGCCGGTCAGCTGGCAGCGCGTGCTGGAGCTGGCCGGGAGCGGCCGGCCGGGGATGGAGGGCGCCGTCGGCCGGCCGCACGTGGCCCAGGCCATGGTGGAGCAGGGCTACGTGGCGACGGTGCAGGAAGCCTTCGAAAAGTATCTCGGGCGCCACGGCCCGGCCTACGTCGAGCGCGACCGCCTGACGCCGGCAGAGGCGGTGGCAGCCATCACGCGCGCGGGCGGCCTGCCGGTGCTGGCGCATCCCCCTAGCTGGCCGGAGTATGAGCGGCACCTGCCGGCGCTAATCGAGGCCGGTCTGGTCGGGCTAGAGTGCTACTACGGAGTACTGCCGCCGGAGACGGTGGGTGCGCTCGTGGCCACGGCACGCGCGTTCGGGCTCGTCGCCACGGGCGGCAGCGACTTTCACGGGCCGAACGTGCTACCTGGGGTAGCAGCCGACCTCGGCGGCGTGCCCGTCCCTCTGGAGGCCGTTCAAGCGCTCAAGGAGCTGAAGGCGCGGCGCCGCGCTGGGATCTCATAACCTCGCGCCCTGATGAGCTTCGCCGGCGCGCCGAGATGGCCGCTGCCGGCGGGCAGTGCCTGTCGTCTGCCTTCGGTGCAATGCTCGTGCAGCGCGAGCTAAAGACGAACAGCCTCTACCCCGGCGGGCAGTGCCTGTCGTCTGCCTTCGGTGCAATCCAGCGGCGCCCCCAGCGCCGCTACGCGATGCCGTGCCAGAGGCGCTGGACCTGCTCGCGGGTCTGGTCGAGGCTCCCGCTATTGTCGATCAGCGCCACCGGCCTCGGCCGACCCAGCTGCGTCGACTGCGCGACGAAGGCCTCGATCCAGCCGGCGGGTGAGCCCTGCGCCGCCAGCCGCTGCTGCGCCTCACGGCGGGCCAGTCCACGGGCTGCCAGCCGCTGAAACTGGATGTGCGCCTCGGCAACGACGATCCACAGCTCGTCGCAGCGGGCTGATCCGCCGCTTTCGACCAGCTTGATCGCTTCGATCGCGCAGGCCGGCCGGCCGGCGGCGCGGGCGGCCTGGATCTCCTGGTCCTCGAGGCGCAGCACCGCCGGGTGGACGATCGCTTCGAGCGCGGCCAGCGCCTGCGGGTCGGCCGGAGCGCCGGGTGCGCCGAAGACGGCGCGCGCCAGCGCCTGGCGATCGACGCGCCCACCGGCCACGACGCCGGCGCCAAAGCGCGCCGCGAGCTGGGCCATGAGCGCGGTATCGGTCTCGTAGAGCCGGTGGACAAGTGCATCGGCATCCACCGTGTGGGCACCCAGCTCCGCCAGCAGCTGCCGCACCACCGACTTGCCCGAGCCAATGGTTCCCGTCAGCCCGATCACGCGCACACCTGCCATGATAGCCGGTGCAGGCCACGGGTCTGGCCGGGCGCCGCCAAGATCCACACGGGCACGCTCTGCTACGCTCAACGGCGGTGAGCAATGGGCGAGCTACCCGCCAACGAGCGCACCGAGCCCAGAGAGCCCATGGCCCGCGCCCTCGAGCTGGCGCGCGCTGCCAAAGGCCGGACGAGCCCAAACCCGGCAGTGGGCGCGGTGATCGTCCGCGAGGGTCGGATCGTTGCCGAAGGAGCAACGCAGCCGGGCGGGCGGCCTCACGCCGAGACGGTGGCGCTGGCAGCGGCCGGGCCGGCAGCCCGTGGCGCGACCATGTACGTCACGCTCGAGCCATGCGCGCACTACGGGCGCACGCCGCCTTGTACCGACGCGATCATCGCCGCCGGCATGGCCGAGGTGCACGTGGCCACGCTCGATCCCGATCCGCGGGTTGCGGGGCGGGGCGTGGGGCGGCTGCGTGCCGCCGGCATTGTCGTCACCATCGGCGAGCGAGCTGCCGAGGCGCGCGACCTCAATGAGGATTTTGCCCGCTGGGTCACCACCGGCCGGCCACTGGTGATCGCCAAGTTTGCCGCCAGCCTGGATGGGCACAGCGCCACACGCACCGGAGATTCGCGCTGGATCACCGGCCAGGCGGCACGCCTGGAGGTGCATCGCCTGCGCGACCGCGTCGACGGCATTCTGGCCGGTATCGGCACCATTCTGCGCGACGATCCCCAGCTGACCACGCGCCTGCCCGAAGCTGAGCGTCCGGTGCACCATCCACAGCGGTTCGTGCTGGATAGCCTGGCGCGCACGCCTCCCTCGGCGCGCATCCTCTCCAGGGAAACCCCGGGTACGACGACCATTCTGGCCACCGAGCGCGCGCCGGAGTCGCGCCGCGCGGCGCTGGAGGCGGCCGGCGCCGAGGTGCTGGTGCTCCCCGCCGGTTCGGACGGGCGCGTCTCTCTGCTGGATGCGCTCGACGCACTGGGCCGGCGCGAGATCACCAGCCTGCTGGTCGAAGGCGGGCCCACCGTCCACGGCGCCTTCCTCGACCAGCACCTGGTCGATCGCATCGAGGCTTTCATCGCGCCGCTGATCATCGGCGACCGGGCGGCGCCGCTCGCTGTGGCTGGAGCCGGCGCCGAGACGCTCGCCCAGGCGACACGCCTGCTCGATGTGCAATCGCGCCCCCTCGGCCCTGATACACTCATCTCTGGCTACGTGCGACGGGTCGTGTGGCCCGAGCCGCCCACCGGCGAGCGCTGAACGCTGCGTGCCGTGGCCGGCTTTCCTGCGAGGCGCACGGCCGGCAACCGAGGTGCTGAACCAGCCCGTAAGAGGGGAAGGACGTGTTCACGGGCATTGTCGAGGAGGTTGGGCGGGTACGCGCCCTGGAGGTGCTCCCGGGCGGCGCGCGGCTGGTGATCGAGGCGCGCCGGGTGGTGGCCGGCACGCGCGTTGGCGAGAGCATCGCCGTGAACGGTGCGTGCCTGACCGTCGTCGCCGCCGATGGCTCGTCGCTGGCGTTCCAGGCCACACCCGAAACCCTGCGCCGCACCACGCTCGGGCAGCTGGCGCCGGGCGATGGCGTGCACCTCGAGCGAGCGCTCGCCGCCGGCGAGCGGCTGGGCGGCCATTTCGTGCAGGGCCACGTCGATGCCGTGGGCACCATCGCCGCGCGCCGCCCAGAGGGCGACTCGCTGATCACGACCTTCACCGCGCCGCCGGAGGTGCTGCGCTATGTGGTGCCCAAGGGATCGATCGCGGTCGATGGCGTGAGCCTCACCGTGGTCGACCGGCTGGACGATCGGTTCACCGTGGCGCTGATCCCGCACACGCTGGAGGTCACGCTCCTGGGGAAGAAGCCGCTCGGCGCGCCGGTGAACCTCGAGGCCGATATACTCGCCAAGTACGTCGAACGCCTGCTCCCGCCGGCGCGCGCGGCGACCTAGCGCGCCGCTGGTGACGCGCAGAAAGAAGTAGAAGACCTATGCCCCTTGCCCCAATTGAAGCTGCCATCGAAGACTTCCGTGAAGGCCGGTTCGTCATTATCGTCGATGACGAATCGCGCGAGAACGAGGGTGATCTGGCCATCGCCGCCGAGAAGGTGACGCCAGAGGCGATCAACTTCATGGCTCGCTACGGCCGCGGCCTCATCTGCCTGCCCATTATCGGCCGCCGGCTCGACGAGCTACAGATTCCGCTCATGGTCCAGGAGAACACCTCGCCGCTGGGCACAGCCTTCACCGTCTCCGTCGAGGCGCGGCGTGGCGTCACCACCGGTATCTCGGCCGCCGATCGGGCGACGACGATCCGCACCATCATCGATCCCAAGACCCGCCCGGAGGATCTGGTGCGGCCCGGGCACGTCTTTCCGCTGCGGGCCCAGGAGGGCGGCGTCTTCATGCGCGCCGGCCAGACCGAAGCTTCGGTGGATCTGGCCAAGCTGGCCGGGCTCTATCCAGCCGCCGTCATCTGCGAGATCATGAATGACGATGGCACGATGGCGCGCATGCCCCAGCTCGAGCGCTTCGCCGCTGAGCACGGCATCAAGATCATCAGCGTGGCCGACATCATCGCCTACCGCCGCCGGCACGAGCAGATCGTGCGCAAGGTGGTGGAGACGCCGCTGCCCACCGAGTACGGCGAGTTCCTCTGCATCGGCTATGAAGACACCATCACCGGCGAAGAGCACGTCGCGCTGGTGAAGGGCGATATCGCCGGCAGCGCTGAGCCGGTGCTCGTGCGCATGCATTCCAAGTGCCTCACCGGCGATACATTCGGCTCGCTCCGCTGCGACTGCGGCCAGCAGCTTCACTGGTGCATGCAGAAGATCGAAGAGGCGGGCCGCGGCATCATCGTCTATCTGCACCAGGAAGGGCGCGGGATCGGGCTACACAATAAGCTGCGGGCCTACAAGCTGCAGGACGAAGGGCACGACACCGTCGATGCCAACCTGCGGCTGGGCTTCCCCGAGGACCGGCGCGACTACGGTATTGGCGCGCAGATCCTGGTCGATCTGGGCGTCAAGAAGATGCGCATCTTCACCAACAACCCCAAGAAGCTGATCGGCCTCGAAGGCTACGGGCTGGAGCTGGTGGAGCAGATCCCCATCCCGGTGCGAGCCAACCCGCACAATCTGCGTTACTTACAAACCAAGCGCGACCGCATGGGCCATTCGCTCACGGTGGTCAACGAGTAGCGCGCCTTGCCCGGCGGCCGCGCGCTACCATCCAGGAAGCCCGATGCCACGCACGCTGGAAGGACGCCTCGTCGCGCCGCCGGGGCGGCGCTTTGCCATCGTCGTCTCACGCTTCAATGAGCTCGTCACCAGGCAGCTGCTCGATGGCGCGCTCGCCGCCTTTCGGCGCCACGGCGTGCGCGACGAGGACGTGGACGTGGTGTGGGTGCCGGGCTCGTTCGAGATCCCGGTCGTCGCACGCCGGCTGGCCGGCGGAGCGACATACGGCGCGATCATCTGCCTCGGGGCAGTTATCCGTGGCGCCACGAGCCACTTCGACTACGTGGCCGGGCAGGCAGCGGCCGGCGTGGCGCGCGCTGCCCTTGATACGGGCGTACCGGTCATCTTCGGCATTCTCACCACCGACACCCTGGAGCAGGCGCTCGACCGGGCCGGCGCCAAAGCAGGCAACAAAGGCTATGAGGCGGCCGTGGCGGCAATCGAGATGGCCGATCTGATGGCGCAGCTCGAGTCGCCCGGCCAGCCTTCACCGGCAGAACGCTCGTAGCTCATCATGCTGCCGTGCCAGCCACTCGCCGCGTCGATGTCTGCGCCACCGTCGCTCGGCGGAACGCTCGCAGCGCTGTGGCCAGAGGTCGAGGCCTTGCTGCCTCCAGCACGGCGCGCGCCGCTGGCCCGCGCGGAGCCGGTCTCGGGGCGCGTGTGGCGGGCGGCGCTGGCCAACGGCACGGTACTGGCGCTCAAGCTCGCCGCTGGCAATGAGGAGAGCGCGCGGGCTCTCGCCATGGAGGCGCAGGCGCTGGAGTGGCTCGCGCGCCGCGGCTGCCCGGTGCCCGAGGTGGTGGCGCGGCCGGCCGAGACTCCGCCACGCTGGCTGGCGCTCTCGTGGCACGGAGACCAGACTCTCGAGGTGCTCCTGGCGACGGCTTCGCCGCCGCAGCGTGCCCGGCTCGGCCGGCTGCTGGCCGAGGCCGTCGCTTCGGTCGAGGCGGCGTTTCAGCCGCTTACGGCAGCCGAGCGGGACAATCCTCCCGCATGGGAAGCACGAGTGCGTGCCTTGCGCGCGCAGGCGGCGCCGTGGATCGCAGCCGCCCCCGAGGCGCTGGCCTGGCTGGTGGAGCACCCGCTCGACCGGCGGACGCGCGAGCGGCTGGAGCAGGCGCTGGCACTTGCCTTCGGCGCCGAGCCGTCCATCGCCGGCCTGGATTACAACGCCCAGAACGTCGTGTTCGATGGCGAACGGCTCGCGCTGCTCGACTTCTCGGCTGTTGGGATCGATTGGCCCGAGCGGCGGTTTGTCCAGTACGGCACGGCCACCGGCGCCGCGTCCGACGGGGGCGGTTTCGTGACGGTCATCACCCCCTCGAGTGTCCGCCACTACGCGGCGCTCATCGCGCCGCAGCGCTCGCTCGACGCAGCCAAGGTCGAGCAGCTGGTCGATGCACACGACTTATGGCTGCTGCTCATCGCGGCGCAGCAGCTACGTGCCGTTGCCGAGGGCAGTGCCGTCGCGGCGCGTGCCCGCGCGTGGCGCAACGTCCCGCAGCGGCGCCGGCAGCTGCTGCGCCTGCTGCGGCGCCGGCTCATCCACCACGGGCCGGCCGAGACGGTGCGCCGGCGGCTGCGCTAGCACTACCTGCTGGCTGCCGCTTGTTCGACGGCGAACCCGGCGCCAAGGGCTCTGCCGCTGGCGGCTGCGCGAGCACCACCTGCTGGCTGCCGCCCGAGCAAAATCCTTCATCCTTCGTCGTTCATCCGGCGCTCGAGCCCGACCATCTTGGCGGCTCCTCTGCGCCTGATGCCGCGCGAGCGGCTAGAGGAATGCTGGCGCGGACGAGCGTGCCCTTTCCAGGTGCCGATCGGACCACCACCTGCCCGCCCAGCAGCGCCGCCCGCTCCTGCATGCCGAGCAGCCCCAGCCCGGCTCCTTCTTTCGCCTCGCCGGTCCCGGCGAGCAGCGGCGAACAGGGCGACAGCGCGTCACACAGCCGGCTCGGTGGCGCGAAGCCGATACCATCGTCACGCACTACCAGCCAGACGCGACGGTCGCTGAACCCCACTCGCACGAAGGCGTGGCGGGCGGCCGCGTGGCGCTCCATGTTGCGCAGTGCCTCCTGCGCAATGCGGAAGAGTCCGAGCTCGATCTCCACCGGCAGGCGGCGCGCCCGGCCCTGGACGCCAAACGCGATCTCGATGCCGGTACGGGCCGCGCAGCGGCTCGTGAGCTGGCGCAGCGATGCCACCAGGCCCAGATCGTCGAGGCTCGGCGGCCGGAGACCGCGGGCCAGCTCTCGCAGCTCCTGCGCGACATCTTCTGCCAGCCGGCGGACCGGCTCGAGCAAGCCCGCCGCTCCTTCCGGCACGGCGTGCCGTTCGGCCAGTGCATCGAGCCGCCGGCAGAGCATGACCAGCGTCTGGATCGGCCCATCGTGGAGATCTTGCGCGATGCGCCGGCGCTCTTCTTCCTGGCCGCGGAGCACCGACGCCGCATAGGCGCCGGTACGCTGCTGCTGCTGATGCTCGGCCGTGACGTCCTGGAGCAGCACCTGCACCACCGGCGCACCGCCGGCGTCCGCCACCGTGGTACACAGCGGGCGCAGCACGCGCCGGCCGCTACCGGCCATGGTGAGGGTAATGGTCGGCGGCGGCGTGCCGGCCAGGAGCCGCCGGGCCACGCTGGTCCCGAATATCGCCGCCAGGGTCTGGCAGCCGAGTGCAGGCTGCGCCCCTTCGCCGGCTCCCTGAGCGGTGCCCGGGCCGGTCGGAGCCCACGGTGGGCCTCTGCTCGCCCCATCATCCAGAGGATCTACCAAGGTGGGCGTCGCGGCTCGTCCTCGCAGCAGGGCCTCGGCCGCCGCGTTCGCCTCCCGTATGCACCCATCGCTGCTGGCGATGAGGATCGGCGCCTGGCTCTGGGCGAAGAGCGCCCGAAGGCGGGATTCCGAGGCGGCCAGCGCGGCGCGCATTGCCTCTGCCTGCCGGCGGATGCGCATCTCATGCTCCACGCGCCAGCCCACGCACACGGCCACCGTGCCTACGATCAGAGCCTGCAGGGCATCGGCCCAGCGGCGCAGATCCTGTCGCACGAGCGCGACGTCGATCGCTGCCAAAAGGCCAACCCCCGCCACCAGGCCGGCAGCGGCGGCTGGTGCTAGGCCACGGGCGACGTAGAGCATGGGGATGACGAAGAGGGCCAGTGGCGCGAACTGCTGGGCGTTCAAGGGCCACCCGACTCCGGCCAGCTCCGCCGCCTCGTAGCCGATTACCAGCGCTACGGCCAGAGCCTGGGCAGCGATGATCCAGCGATCGCCGGCCGGCAGCGGCTTGCGGTACCGCTGCCGGTGGAGCCGCCGCAGCGTGTTCCGTGCTCCGCGGAGCGTGGCGAAGATGTGGGGCAGCGAAGGCAGCGCCCCGCGCCCGGCATGGATCATCGCTCGACCTCGAGAGGCCAGCCGGCTCCAGGTGCCGGCGCTCTTATGTCCGCCGCACGCGATGCTTGGATCATCGATCCATTCCGGAGGGCCGGCCGGCCATCCCCCTCCCAAGCCGGCCGGCGATCGGATCCTGGAGCGGCACCAGGAGGTGTGTTACGGCATAGAGCGCAGCTTCGGTGCGCGAGCCAACGCCAAGCTTGCTGAAGATGTTGCCGAGGTGACCCTCGACCGTGCGCAGCGAGATCGCCAGCCGCGCGGCGATCTCCTTGTTCGTGCAGCCGGCGGCCAGCAGGCGCAGCACCTCCAGCTCGCGGCGGCTGAGCCACTGGCCACCTCTCGTACCGCTGGCCTGCCGCCAGTACTGGGCCAGCTTGCGCGAGAGGCCCTCCTGCAGCACCGTCTCGCCCGCGTGGACCGCGCGCACGGCCTGCACCAGCTCCTGCCCGGGCACGGTCTTCAGCAGGTAGCCGGCTGCCCCGGCCTGAAGCGCCGCGATGACGTAGTCCTCGTCGTCGTAGGCGCTTAGGATCACCACCTTGGCTTCGGGCACGGTGGCCGATAGGCGCTCCGTCACCTCGATGCCGTTCAGCTCCGGTAGGCGCAGGTCGAGGAGCACGACATCGGGCCGCAGTCGCGAGACAAGCTCCACGGCAGCCGGGCCATCGGCCGCCTCGCCCACCACCCGCAGGTCCGGCTGCTGCTCGAGAATCTCGCGCGTACCTTCCCGTACCAGCGTGTGATCCTCGGCAATTACCACCCGAACCGCAATCGCCTGGTCGATGGCTGATGGCGGCGGCATATGCCCACCTCGTTCCACGCCTGGCTCCACGCCTGGCTCCACGCCTGGCTCCACGCCTGGCTCCACGCCTGGCTCCACGCCTGGCTCCACGCCTGGCTCCACGCCTGGCTCCACGCCTGGCT
>Ga0070741_10009578_pt1 | contig 18717 bp, 15 predicted proteins | sample Coa_R1_4_FD_66440 | JGI IMG/M metagenome (GOLD analysis project Ga0070741, IMG submission 66440) | Surface soil microbial communities from Centralia Pennsylvania, which are recovering from an underground coalmine fire - Coalmine... | ecosystem: Environmental > Terrestrial > Soil > Unclassified ...
TTGATTCGATTCGGACGGATGTCGGGCTCCCGCACCGGCGTGTGACCGTGCACGATAAACTTCCCGAAATTCTCCTCGCTATCGAGAAACTCGTCGCGAATCCACAGCATGTCCGCCTCGGTCTGCTCGTTCAGGGGAATCCCTGGCCGGACGCCGGCATGAACAAAAAAGAAGTCGCCGCAAACATAAGAGGGCAGGAGGCCTTCAAGAAAACGCCGGTGCGCGTCCGGCAGGCGCTTGCGGAGGGCTTCGATCAGCGCAACTTGCTCCGCCGAATCCGGGTTGAAGGACGGCTGAATGCCATAGGCCATCAGCGTTGGCAGGCCGCCGAACTTGCTCCAATCGCCGAGTTTGGACGGATCGAGAAGGACCTCGAGCATGAAGACTTCATGGTTGCCCTTGAGGCAGATCGTCTCGTGTCGGCGGCCCCGCTCGATGAGAAGATCGAGCGTTCCGGCGGAGTCGGGGCCGCGGTCGACATAGTCGCCGAGAAAAACATGGATCGCACGGCGCACCGGATTGCGCACGAGGTCGGCGTCGACCACGGTGAACATTTCCCTGAGGAGATCGGCCCGGCCGTGAATGTCGCCGAACGCATAAACGCGGATTCCCTCCGGCAAGCGCGGCTTTTTCGCAGACTGACGCGGTTTCAAAAAGCCCAGCATGGCAAAGGGTAGTTCCGCTTCTTGGATTAGGAACGAAGGCCCGACAGGCGGATTTTACAGGCTCGAATCCGCGTAAAGGGTTAACAAGTTCTCTGCGGTGTCAGTGACATTCGTCTCAAAGTTCGCGGCGTAACCGAGCGATATCTCAAAGCTTGTTCCCTAGTCTCCTCACCGACGAAGATCGGGGAGCAAGTTCGATGCGTACCATTTCGAAATGGATTGTTGCAATTGCGGCAATGGCAGCCGTTGGCGGCTACCAAAGCGCGCGTGCAGCGATGGTGGGCATGCCGCGGGCGCTTGGTCCGATGGTGAAGCGAATCTCCTTCAGCGACTATACGCTGCCGCCGATGGCCTATACCCAGTTCTGCATCCGCTACAAGGACCAATGCCGGGAACCGAAGATGCGCTTCCGCGGCGGTCCGGTCCATCTTACGGCCGAGCGTTGGGACGATCTGAAGGCCGTCAACAAGTCGGTCAATGAATCGATTGTCCCCGAGGCGAATACCGAGGGCCTTGCCGGCGAGAAATGGCTGATCGGTCCGTCGCACGGTGATTGCAACGATTATGCGGTGAGCAAGCGCTTTGAATTGCTCAAGCGAGGCTGGCCGGCCCGTGCACTGCTTCTCAGTGAAGTGAAGACTACCTGGGGTGAAGGTCACCTGATCTTGGTGGTCCGAACCTCGTCGGGCGATTTGATCCTCGACAATCTCACGCCCCAGATCCGGCCATGGTCGCGCGCGCCTTATCGGTGGGTGCGGATGCAGACGCCGAAAAATCCGAACTTCTGGGCGACCCTCGATACCCGCAACGCCTAAGCCTTATCGACGCGGCTGACGCTTTGCGCCAGGCCAATACCGATCAGAACGCTGCCGGTCCCGGCGATACCCGCCTGTAACAGACTGGTATCGCAGAAGGCCTCGCCAAGCAGGATGACCGCGCCGGATGCGGCCGCGGCGGCATAGAAAGAATCCCGCCCGCGAGCGAGGGCGCCGCCGTAAAGCCTCACGATGAGCCAGAGGCCAATGCCGACGGCGATGAGCACCACCGGCAACCCCAGCCCCACCACGAGCACTGCCGCGCTCGACGGCAGTTGTACCGCCGCCTCGCCGAAATCCTGGTAGATCGGCAGCAGGACAGTGTAGGTGCCGGCGCCGGCCCCAAACCATCCTGTATCGCCCAGGAGCCGTTGCGCAACGGCGAGCGGGTTTGTTGGCGTTGATGTCGCAAAGTTCAGCAGCGGCGATAACGGGCGATCGGGATCGAAGCGCCAGATCACGATCATCGTGGCTGCTGCCAACAGCGTTGCGAGCAGCACCGCGATGGTCCAGGAGTTCAGCTGCAGGCTTCGCGCAAGCTGAATGGACAGGAACGTCACGGCACCGAATGCCGCAACGACGGCGAGATTGATATTTGCTGCCGCAGCTAATCCCGCCGTGCAGATGATGATGCCTCCGGCGCTAGCGAAGAGGAAAGTCCGGCTGCTCTTTTTTGCCTGCGCGCCGCGCTCGAGACCGAGAGCGCCTACGGCGAGCGACAGCACCAGGCCAAGCGCACTTGCGGCGCCGAGACCTTGTTGCGGATAGGCCGACAGGGCGAAGAGGTGAAATACCCGGTCGGTCAGCAGTGCAAGGACAGTCAGGAAGGTGACCGCTGACAATATAATGAGAAGCCGGCCCGCGCGCTGGTAATCGCGCGCCAACAGTATGCTGGCAAGGATCAGCGCGATATTTGCCAGATAGAAGACCAGCGCCTCGAGCGTCTTGCCGAGGTCGACGCTGATATGGCCCCAGGCCTTCTGATCCAGCACATCATTCCCGTTCACCCAGACGGTGTGGGACAATTGAGAAGGCATCGGCAGGAGCTGGATGACCATCCATGCGACCGGAATTGCCGCGGCAAGTCCAAGCCGCCGGGTGACCTGCGCCGCGAATTGAGCGTCGGCTGCTCGCGCGGCGACGCCGGCCGCCGCGATAATGAGGGCGGCAAACGCAGCAAACAAGGATTGCGCCGGCAGCCCATCTTGTATCGTCAGGACAGGAAAAAGCGCGATCAGCAATGTGAAAAGTGTGAAGACGATCGGCAAGTCACGCGCACCGCATTGTCAAATGGCAATATACGATACACGTGACTTGAAGCGCCGCGCAACGCAAGTGCTGCGGATGTACGCAGTTGGCGCCCAGTCTGATGGGGTTAAGTGTCAGCCCTGTGCAGGGGTGGTCGAGCGCAGCGGCCTTTTCGGTGAAATCCGCGCGGCAGCGACCGAGAAACGCGTAAGCAGGCCGCCGAGATAGCCAACCTGGAGTGCTGCCGCGGCAGCCAGAGCCGCCAGCAGCGCGGGTTCGAACGGGGACTGCGCCACCCACATTATGCCGACTGTCGCGATAAAAACGAACGGGACGACGAGAAACAAGACCTGGACCTTGAAGCGGATGCCCAGAACGGCCCCGACCAGCGAACTACAAAGAACGGCCATCAGCATGCGGAAGCTCCCTCCCGCGATCCTCGACGGCGGCGTCTAAGATTCAGTTAAGGGGAACGTTCAAAATCACGCGGTTGCCCGCGAAAGGACGGTCACCCCTGTGGACAATTCGCGGAAAGCTTGGCCATCGCCGGACCGATCCCGTCGATTGCGATCACGCCGCGGATGTCGCCGTCGGGATCATGGATCTTCACGGACAACTCCTTAAGGTTGTGCCAGGTTCCCGTCGTGAAGATCGAAGTTTCGATCGGCAGGACGAGTGCCGTGCCGATCGAAGCGGCCTCGGCATGCAGGACAACCTCGGTGGTCCCCACGGTCACGGTGACATCGCGTTTGCTGCGGGGAGGAACTGGTCTCACAAGGGCCAAAACGGCTTCGAGGCCGCCTTTGTCGGTACAACGCACCATCAGTCCCGCCAGCGCCGGATCTGATCTGGCCGTATCTGCCGTGTGCATCACGGAGACCGCGTCAGAACCTCCTTGCGGCGGATGAGGTGTCCGCACGAGCTTCCAGGAATCGGCGGGCGAGGTCGCCGACTCATCTGTCGTTTTCGGCAACAGGTTCTTCAAGCAAGCGAGTCGCGCCTGATCGTCTCCCAGCACGCGGCATTTTTCGAATTCAGTATAGATATCGTCTTTCTTCTCGGCAGAAACCGCTGTTGCTGCAACGAGATGCGAGGCGAGCACAACAAGGAGTGCTGTCACGATGAAATGCTTCAGCGACTTTTCTGGCGCCGACACGTTCAAATCATTTGGCAACAGAGTCATCCAAAGGTTAATGGCCCCACCAAAGGTATCTCATGGAGGGAAAAAGTCTAACGTACTGTAATTATAAGGAATTTTGATGTTATGCGCGTGTTGTATTTTTAGCGCAGCTGCGCGCGAATTAACACAGTACGCCGATCATTAGCTTGTTCCTTAATTCATGTTCCCATAAAAATCGTAGCGGGATCGGGGATTTTTTTAGATGATTGTGCGGCAAGCTTTTCGTGTGTTGCTGGCGCTTACGGCAGTTGGCCTCTCTACCGGCTGCGCCATGATGCCTTCCACCGGACCTGCGGAATTTGATGTCGATGTGATGGGGTCCAAAAACGTACCCTATGCGCTCGTCAATCTTACTCCCGAGACCGTTTCCATCGTCCAGCACTATGAGCCGCGCGGACTCGCAGGGGCTTTCCCTGTTGCCGCGAAGCGCAAGGGTCCTGCCAGACTCGTATTCGGCATCGGCGATGTCGTGTCTGTCAGCATCTTCGAAGCCGCCGCCGGCGGCCTGTTCATTCCGACGGAAGCTGGTGTGCGCCCCGGCAACTTCGTCACTCTTCCCGACCAGACGGTCGACAATGACGGCAATATCAGCGTGCCTTATGCAGGCCTCGTGAAGGCGGCGGGACGCACCAACGGCGAAATCCAGGCCGATATTGTCGCCCGCATCAAGAACCGCGCGATCGAGCCGCAGGTAGTCGTGGCGCTTTCGCAGCAGCGAACCTCGCTGGTCAGCGTGTTCGGCGAGGTCAACACGCCGGTTCGTTATCCGGCCGCAGCCTCCGGTGCGCAGGACCGGATCACCGATGCCATCACCCGCGCGGGCGGCATCAAGGGTCAGGGCTATGAGACGTGGGTCATGGTTCAGCGCGCCGATGCGCGGGCAACTGTGCCGTTCGCGAACCTGGTCTATGAGCCGTCGAATAACATTTTCATTCAGCCGGGCGATCGCATCTACGTCTATCGCGAGCAGCAGAAGTTCCTGGCGTTCGGCGCAGCTGGCCAGCAGGGTGAACTCAATTTTGATGCCTGGCGCATCAATCTTGCCGAAGCTGTCGGCAAGGCGGGTGGCCTGGTTGACGTCCAGGCCGATCCTGGCCGCGTCTATCTCTATCGTCTCGAGCCGCGGGAACTCGCCGAACTCCTCGGCGTCGATGTCGCGCCATTCAAGGGTGAGTTGATCCCGGTCATCTTCAGCATCAGCTTCCGCGATCCTGGCGGTTACTTCCTGGCGACGAATTTCCAGATCAGGAACCAGGACGTGCTGTTCATCGCCAACTCGCCGTCTGTCGACGTGAGCAAGTTCCTGAACTACCTGAACATCATGATGAATACCGCCAACAACGGCATGTTCGTGGGTCAGAACGGAATTGCGCTCTACAATTCGATCAAGCAGGTTCAAGGCAAGGGTACGACCGGTTCCACCGTGATCGTGCAGCAGTAAGCTGACGGTTGGTTTCTACTGGCCTCGACAAAGGGTTTGAGGTCTAACCAGAGGCCGTGTCGGAGGGCTGGCTGGCTGCGATGGCATCGCCGGCTTCAGTGGACGGCCCTTCGGTCTGAAGGGCCTTCACCTGGTTTCTGGTTTTGCTTCAAATGCGGCAGCCCATCATCGGATCCGGTCTGCAGGGTCGTCTGGCTGGCAAGGCAGACGTTTCGAGAAGTTATCCATCCGTATTGGCGAGAATGGCGGCGGGAATCCTCTACGCGGCCCTTGCTTTTCCCCCATTGCTCTTTGGCGCACGAGAGCCCTCGACTGTCGCAGCGTGGTGCGCGTTGCTGGGCTTCGGCCTGATCATTGCGCCGCTGAGACGTCTCGAACGTGGTCAGTTACTCATCATTGGTGGCATTGCCTTTGTCGTCTTGTGTTTTGGCTTTGTCCTCCACGAACAACTATCCGATCATCCCTGGATCGCGACCTTTGACCCGATTTGGGCGAAAGCCTCGGAGGCGCTTGGCACCGAGCTTACTCCGTCGGTTTCAGTCGTGAGGGGGGAGCCGTTTTTCGCGCTGGGACGCCCTCTGGTGAACATGCTGGCGCTTGTTCTTGGCGTCATCGTTGGCGCTGATCCGGAGCGGGCGCGCCGGGGCGTACGCGTCATGGCGTGGGCGGGGGTCGGATACGCCACTTACGGCATTCTGGTATTTTTCGTTGCGCCAACATCGATTCTCTGGCGCGAGAAGACCGCGTATCTGGGAAGCCTGACCGCGACCTTCATCAACCGCAACACGGCGGCGGCCTATTTCGGTTCGTGCGCGGCGGTATGGCTCGTTTTGCTGATGGCGGCGGTGCGCCGCCGTCTGCCTCGCGGGCGAATGGCGCTGAACAAGATGCTCAATCGCCTGTTGGCCGATACGCCTGGCGAGGTGCTCATCCGCTTTGTCATGTTCTTTGTGTGCCTGGCGGCGATGTTGATGACTAACTCGCGCGGAGGCACGCTTGCATCGCTGGTGGTGATGATCATCGGGTTCTTGATGTATTTTTGGCGCGACGTGTCCTGGCGCAGTCTAGCGGTCGCGCTGATTGGTTGCGCGGTCCTGGGGCTCCTGCTGCTGGATGCGTTTGGGAGCAGGGTCGGCAGCCGGATCGATGCCGAGGGCCTCAGCGACGCTGGCCGCCTCTCGGCCTATCGTTCGATCCTGGCGATGATCGCCGATCATCCATGGTTCGGAACCGGGCTCGGGACGTTTGCTTCGGCATTTCCTGCGTATCGCAGCGCCGATATATCGATGTGGGGTGTATGGGGCATCGGACACAGCACGCCGCTTGAATTCGCCTCGGAGATGGGCCTCCCGCTGACAGCCGTCGTTGTGCTGGCGTGGACCACTGCTCTGGTCGTGCTGCTGCGGACCTTGCGATGGCGGCGAACGAAGATGGCAGTGCCGCTGTCGGCCTTTATGGTCGCGCTGATCGCGCTGCTGCATTCGTCGATCGACTTCTCGCTGCAAATCACAGGCTATTCCATCGTCGTCTTCGCGCTTCTCGGCCTCGGCCTGTCGCAGGCCAGTCGTAGCCCGTCCAGTGAGGGCGAACGGTGACCAGTTTGCGCAAAGTGGAGAGCGGGCGGGCCCTATTAGCGTTAATTCGAAAATGCCTCATCGCGAAGGACTGGGGCGCTCTTGGCGTCACAAAAAATATTAAGTATTGTCAAATGCTTAAATGGTTAGCGGAAGATTATTGATTTGGCTTTTGGGATTGTGTTCCGTCCGCTATACTTGGGTTGGATTTGATATAGGTTATTTCATCAATGTTGCGCTTACGTCGGCGCACAATCAGGAGCTAGTCAATGTCAGGACGTTTGGTCACAAAGTGCATCGCCGGCGCAGTATTTTTGCTCGCAGCAGGCACCGCCAATGCGCAGATCGGAGGGCAGGGGCAGAAAGTTCCTGCTTCGACCATCACGGCATTCCAGAACAATCCTGGTCAGTTGCTGACCCAGTTCCCCGGCGCTGGCCCCGAACTGGTGAAGCAGGTGCGCGACATCTTGACCACTGACAAGGCAACCTTGCCGGCGATCCTCGGATTGCTGAAGCTTGCCAGCCCGGATCAACAGATCGCAATCGCGGATGCTCTTGCCCAAGTGGCCAAGGCCTATGCGAAGAGTGACCCCATCTTCGCGAACCAGATTCAGCAGGGCGTGGCCAACGCCGGAATTCCGGAAGTCGCCAAGGCCTATGCCGAAGCGGCTGGCGATACGGGAACAGCCGCGACTGGTGGCGGCGGCGGTGCCAGTGGCAGTCAGACGGGTGCCTTCCCGACCGGGGGGCAGAACAACGGCACGTTCACTTCGTCCAGCCCGGTGACGACCAAAGGCAATACGATCACCGGCGGATCCAGCGGCGGCTCGTCAAACGTTACCACCAATAATACCACGACCAATATTAGCACGTTCTAGCGTTTCGGCACCAAGAGGGAGCCGCCCCGCTTGAATGTTGGCTTCGTTCAAGCGGGGGCCGATCGCTGTTGTGATCGGCCTCAAATTATCAAGGAATTGATATGGACGCGCCTTTGAAATTCGGGCGGCAGGTCGCTCCGCCGCTGGAATCTGACATTTCTTTTGAGCCAGCTTTCAGCATTTCTGAAACGATCGAGATGCTGACGGGGTTCCTTCGGCGCCAGTATCCTATCTTTGTTTTTATCATTTCTTGTTGCCTGGCTCTGGGCCTCGTTTACCTCTTTACGACCCCTCCGAGCTTCACGTCGCACGCGATGTTGCTGATCGATTCCAGCAAGGTGCGAATGTTGCAGCAGGAGCAAGCGCCGCTCGGGGACATTCCGATCGACACGTCCCAGGTTGAAACGCAAGTCGAAATTCTCAAGTCCGAGAACATTGGCCTATCCGTCATCAAGGAATTGAAGCTGACGGAGGATCCGGAATTCGTGAAGCCGGGGGGAGGACTTTGGGGCCATATCCTCGGTGCTTTCTCGTCATCTGAAGTGCAATCAGATACGGCGCTGACTCGCGTCGCTCTAGGGTATTTCCTCGGCAAACGAACTATCGCGCGGGTTGGCCGGACCTATGTTCTCGACCTTGCCTTCACATCGCTGCACCGGACGCGCGCCGCTGACATCGCCAATGCCATTGCCGATGCCTACATCGTCGATCAACTCGAGGCAAAGTATTCGGCGACGAAGCGAGCGAGTGGTTGGCTGCAGGATCGGATCAGAGAGCTCCGCAAACAGGCCACCGATGCGGACCGCGCCGTTCTTGATTACAAGGAAAAGAACAAGATCGTCTCTCTCACGGGGCCATCCTCGGGAGGAGGGACGCGGCTGTTGGGTGAACAGCAACTCGAAGACCTCAACGCCCAACTTGGCACCGCGCGCGCTTCGGCTGAAGAGACAAAGGCAAAGCTGGAGCGGATCAATGAGGTGATGCAGAAAGATGTTACCGACGCCACGGTAACGGATTCTCTGAGAAGCGAAGTCATCAACCGGCTCCGCAATCAATACCTGGACATGGCTGCGAAAGAGGCCATCTGGACTGCTCGATATGGCAAAGAGCATTTGGCGGCGGTCAATCTGCGCACCCAGATGACCGAACTGCGAAGATCCATCCGCGACGAGCTCGGGCGGATCGCGGAGAGCCAACGAAGCGACTATGAAATTGCAAAGACCCGCGTCGAGGGGCTGGAGCGAGAGCTGCAAAAGCTGGTGGCGAGCTCCCAGCTCACCAATCGCGATCGGCTGGGGCTGAGCGACCTCGAAAGTACCGCCAAGGTCTACCATTCCATCTACGATAGTTTCCTGCAGCGTTACATGGAGGCAATCCAGCAGCAGTCATTCCCGATCACGGAAGCACGGGTCATCAGTTCGGCGGCTCCGGCCGATCGTAAGAGCTCTCCGTTGACGACGATTGTGCTGGGAATCGCGCTCGTCGCTGGAATAGTGCTAAGTTTCGGTGCAGCCGTCTTCCGCGAGGCAATCGATCAGGTCTTCAGAAGCAAGCGTCAGGTCGAACAAAAGCTTCACGCGCCTTGTATCGCTGTATTGCCGCTACTGACTGGTGGCAAGCTGCCGGACAGGACGTTGGCTGCCCGCTCAGGGGATTTGTTGAGCAGCATCGTTCCGGCCTTCAGTTCGCTCGGAGGCGGCGCGCGGCCGGTTCAGGACCCCGTTCCTGCAAGCGGAGCGGTCAACACGGCCCAGCTCGCGCGTACCCGGGCTCCCCTGCAAGGGAGCCGCCCGGAAACTGCCTTGGTGGCAAGACGAATTTCTACAGCGCAACCGATCTATCGACATGTCATCGGGGAGCCGCTTTCTGCGTTTGCGGAGGCATTCCGGTCGATGAAGGTGTCGGCGGATCTGGCTGGTAGCCGAATCATTGCGGTGACTTCGACGGTCCCCGGGGAGGGCAAGTCGACGATCTCGTCCAACCTGGCGCAGCTGATATCGCACGCTGGCAAGAGCGTCGTTCTTTTGGATGCGGATTTGAGAAATCCGACCCTGACGCGCGCACTCGCGCGCGATGCCAAGGCGGGGATTCTTGAAGTGATGAATCGGCAAGTCGCGTTGAGCGATGCTGTCTATCTCGACGAACAGACCGGCTTGCGCTTCCTGCCTTCAGTGGCCAGCTCCCAAGTCGCCCATACCAACGACATCCTTGGATCCGACGCTTTCAAAAGCCTGCTGGAAGGTCTGCGCAAGGACCACGATTACGTCATTGTCGATCTTTCGCCGATCGCCCCGGTGGTCGACGTTCGCGCCACAGCGAACATGTTCGACAGTTACCTCTATGTGATCGAGTGGGGGCGCACCCGCACGAACCTTGTGGAGCATCAGGTTTCGGGTTTCCCGGAAATCCAGGATCGTTTGCTCGGGTTTGTATTGAACAAAGCCCAGATTCACGTGCTCGAGCGCTATGAGGCCTACTACGGGAAAAATTACTACAAAGGATACTATGGCGATAAGTATCGCTACTCCGGCTGAATGAGGATCGCGTGATCGCATTGGCGCGAAGTCTCACTATCGCAGCTGGCATTTGCGCGATCCTTTGGTCGGTTAGCGTGTTTCCGGTTTTTCGCCTCGAAAGTCCGCTTTCGGATGCCGAACAAAGGATACTCTCGGTCGAGACTTTCAATGACGCGCAGTTGGACGCGATCAAGGGTCAGCTGCCTCAGTCACCCGACGAGCACTTCTCGGTTTCTGGCTCGATAAGTAGCGCAGTTATTCGACTAAGATTGCTGGAGCGCGAGCTGCAGTCGGCTCAAGCAACTGACGCGCCAGGGCTCCCGGCGGCAGAGAGAGCGGTGCAGGACGCTCTCGCGAAGTCCCCGACCAATTCGTATATGTGGCTCGCCGAATATTGGCTGAAGCATCGCCGGGATGAGCCTGTAAGCGACGGCCTGCAACTGCTGGATCTGTCTTATCGGACTGGCCCCAACGAGGGTTGGATAGCGCAAAGGAGAAGTCCGGTTGCGCTGAGTGCTTTTGCAAGCCTGCCGAAGGAGCTTGCGCAACGATCACTGTCGGAATTCGCGGGACTGGTGCGTTCGGGTCTTGATGCCGATGCCGCAAATATACTTGCTGGACCTGGCTGGCCGGTGCGCGAACAACTGCTGCGCGGTCTCGCCCAACTGGACGAATCCGATCGCCGAAGGTTTGCACACGCGTTGGAAGCAAAAGATCTGGAAGAAGACGTTGTTGTCCCTGGCTTGGAAGACCGGCGCCGGCATCCCGATTAGGCAGCAATTTTTTAACCGAATGAGCGGAATGAATGGATCCGGTCGTTCAGATCGGAAGTGAATTGACATGAATGCGCCAACAACGAGCGCTCGTCCAATCGTGTTCATGTGGGAAAATTTCGGGCCTATGCATGTCGACCGCTGTTTGGCGGTTGCCAAGCACTTCAAAGGAGCTCGGAAGGTTATCGGAATTGAACTGGGTGGCCGCAGCGACACCTACGATTGGGCCCCGGGGAGCTCGCGGGCCTTTGTCAAGCTCACGCTCTTCCCGGAAGCCACGGTAGCTGACATCTCGACGGCCAAACTGTTCGCAAAGCTGCTGAGGGCTTGCATCGCAATCGGAAAAGCTGATTTCTTTTTCTGTCGATATGAGCGGCCGGAGACGTTGGCGATTTCCATCGTTCTCAGGTTATTGGGCAGACGCGTATTTGTCATGAATGACTCGAAATTCGACGACAAACCCCGTGAGCTCAAAAGAGAGCTTGTTAAGTCGCTTTTCTATTTCCCATATAGCGGCGCCCTTATCGCGGGCAAGCGATCCGCCGAATACCTTCAGTTCTTTCATTTTCCGAAAGAGCGCATCGCGTACAACTACGACTCCATCTCGATTTCTCGCATCAGAGAGCAAGCAGGTGCCGCACCCGCGCCGGAAGGCGCGGATTTCGATTCAAGAGATTTCGTTGTCGTCGCCCGCATGGTAGCGAAGAAGAATCTATTTGCTCTTCTGGACGCTTTTTCACTCTATGCCCAGTCCGTGAACGCTCCACGAAAGCTGCATTTCTGCGGGTCGGGACCGCTGGAGCAGCAGCTCAAGAAGCATGCTGCAACGCTCGGGGTTGATCACTTGACCGTCTTTCATGGATTTCTGGAGTCGGTTTCGGTCAGTCGAATTCTGGCAGGAGCTGTTGCGCTGCTTTTGGTAAGCACGGAAGAGCAATTCGGTCTGGTGATTCCGGAGGCTTTCGCGATGGGGGTGCCGGTCATTGTGTCAGCCAATTGTGGAGCTTGCGATGAACTTGTTCGGTCGGGGGTCAACGGCTTCGTCGTCGAACCCAATAACCCGAGCGGCATCGCCTATTTCATGGAGCTCCTCGGCTCGAATTCGTCTTTGTGGAAAAAGATGGCTTCGGCGGCCGCAGGGACTGCGGCGCTTGCGGATGTGAGCCGGTTCGCCCTGGCATGTGAAGAATTGACCCGAGGCTGATCGACGTGGATAGCTCTCAACGCACCGGGCGAGCAATACTGGCGATTGTTGCGCTTCCTCCGCCAACGCATGGTCAGGCGTTGGTCACTCAGGCAATATTAGCCAAATTGTCTACCACGAACGCACGCCTGAAGATTATCGACACGTCGCCGGGCTCCCTGAAGAAAGGTTTTGAATATCACCGCAAGCGGATCGCGGCGATCGTGCTGAGAGCGTTACCGGCGATATTGATGGGAACGAATGACGTTCTGTACATTACGGCTGAGGCGGGTCTCGGCATCTATTATAATTTTCTGATTGTGCTGTCCGCCAGAGCGGCGCGGCTCAAGATCGTACTTCACCATCATACGTCTTCATACGCCAAGGTCTATCGTCGACGTTTCGATTTGCTGTCGCGATTGGCCGGCAAACACGCCGTTCATGTCGCCCTTGACGAAACCATGGCACGCGATCTCAAGGCCAGATATTCCTCCATCGAAAGAGTGGTTGTTGCCCATAATGCTTCATACGTGGGTCGGCCGGCGATCACGGATCGCGGTGAGCGGAACCTGACCTGTGGCTTCATGAGCAATTTGACGCGCGAGAAGGGGCTGGATCTTTTCCTCGGTTTCCTCCGGAAGGCCAAGCACTCGGGGCTCAACTTGCGGGCCGTCGTGGCAGGCCCAGCCGTCTCCCGCGAGATAGAAGAGATGATTGCAGACGCGCAAAGCGAATTCGGGAGTAACCTGACCATTCTCGGGCCGGTCTCCGGCCCAAGCAAGGAAAACTTCTTCAGGTCAATTGACGTTTTTCTCATGCCGACGCGCCACAAGGCGGAAGCGCAGCCGCTCGTCATCCTTGAAGCGCTGAGCTACGGTGTGCCCGTAGCCACCAGCCAACAGGGTTATTGTTCGGAGTTGGTTGGCGGGGCTGGGGTATCGGCCGGAATACCTGAATTTGAATCCGTGGCAATTTCATTCGTCCGCCGCTGCTACGACGATACGGAATATCTTGGCAAGATGAGACACGAGGCGCTTGAGAGGTTCGAATACTTGAGGGCAGAGGCCGATCGGCAGTTGAACGATCTCATGAGTGTTTTGTGCTCAGCGTCTGCGACGTCGTTCAAGGCTCAAGTCGCGCATTAGCTTCCCTAAACAATGCGCGCGGTCGTCCGATCAACGGTGAGTAGCGTTACGGAAGAACAAGGATTTGATCATTGGGTATAAGAAAAACCAGGCTCTCTCGAAGGGGGACAGCTCAAGTCGAATGAGTTTTGCCGCCAGATCCTCGAACTTCTTGTCGCTTAGACCCGCCAGATTTCCTGTATCACGCTCGAACAGATAAAATAGCTGTTGAAGTCCGTATCGCTTTTCTGCCGGGAGATGCCAGATCAAAAAGGATCGATCGGATGAAGAAACGTTACGGAAGGATGGCCTGGTCCACATTCGCTTGACGATCGTATTGCTGGTGCCAACGGGCTCTCGACTCAAGGCCAAGGCAACGCTGAGCACGTGCTCTTCGGTTTTGAGTGAAATGCCGCCCGATTGAAAGTTACGATTGTTTATTTCCCATACTTCCTCGATGATGGCGCATATCCCAGGGAGTGCCTCCGCTGTTGCAGCGAAGAACTCTCCTCCAAAATACTTCGGCGGCTCGCTGCAGTGACCGTCTTTCATCGTATTCAGGAAAGCGAGGAGGTCGCGCCGGCTGCAACCGTTTGACGGCTGATCCTTGTCAATGTCCAGCTCATAACCGATCAATGGCCACTGTTCGCAAAGCTCGCGTATGATTCCGAAATCCTTCATCACCAGGCAATCAGGATCGACAAACATAAAGATGCCGTTGTCGGAAAGATTACGAGAACAATAGGTCATACAATCGAAGAGATAGAACGCGCCCGAGAATAGCGGAGCCATTCCTTCGGGTGCGCGAAAGGAAAAAGCGGGGCTTATGAACGAGACGCCGAGCTGGTTGAGCTTGTACGATATGTCGGATGAAGGAAGCTCATTGGTGCAGACGATGACGTCCACATCCGACGAGGACGATCGCCTTATCGACGCGCACAACACAGCAATGGCGCGCCAATAGATACTGCGTCGTTCCGCATGAACCCCTGCGTTCAAATATACTCCAGCATCGAAATAGATCGGAATGCAAAGATGCAGTTTGCGGCCTGATTTATCCGGCGACGTATCTGATGAATTCGGCATGTGAATGATAATGAACTCAAGTTTTGTAAATGCAGCCGTTGGTTGAACAGCGTTAGAATTCGACGATGCGCTCGGGCGCCCAGCGTTTCAAAATGATGTCGATTATTCCGACTATATTGCCCTTTAGCCGACCGTAGCGATCAATGTTGGAATTTCTGAAGATGGTGCCAACTGCGTTGGCGCCGAGTCCGAAGACGATGTGTCCGGATAGATCCCGTCGATCCATGACCCCTTTGGTCATCAGATACCAGGGGTTTACGACTTGAGAATAGCCGAATTTGAAGCCGGATACCCGGCCGCGGTTTGAACCGAGGTGGACGCCCCAAACGGCATCAGTCCAGATCGTCCTGGCGCGAGCACCCATTCGAAGCCCGAAGTCGTGATCCTCCAGCCACCCATAGAGCGCCAGTCTTTCATCGAACCACAGATCCTCGATTGCCTGGGTCCGGAACGCCATGTTGCAACCATAGGGAGATACAACGTTCATTCCGTCCAAGTTGAGCACGACGGGTGCCTTGCGATCTTCGTCGTCGACCAGGGATTGCCCATATGGCCATTCAAGTCCCGGGCCGGTCACACCGTCTATGATGACCCTCCCGGTTACGCAACCAACGTCCGGCTGCGCTGCCAACAGCGCACGAACGCGCTCGATCCAGAACCGGGACGGAATAAAATCGTCATCAAAGAATATAACGATGTTATGGCTTGCCCGGACCAGAGCCAGGGCGCGATTTCTCTGAGCCGTCAGTCCCGGAGTTCCGATCAGGAGGTGTGCGGCTCTCTCCTCGATGACATCCGGCTCTACGTCGCTCCGATCGCAGGCGGAGACGACGATCTTGTCTGGCCGTACAGTCTGCAGGGTGAGCGCGCGTAGGAGATTTGAGAGCTCCCGTGGCCTCTGTCGCGTCGCTATGATGACTGCTGTCGTGAGCTCCATCGGAAGTATCTAGACCTTATCGACTAAAGGTAGAGAAAGTTCGGCGCCAGCCGGATTTTCAGCTGTCGTCGAATTCAAGTCGACTTCCAGAGTTCGAACGGCCACGGGTGCTTTTTGGAGTTGGCGAGGTTGGCATCTGACGCGGTAATCTCAGATCGGTCATTCAGGATACGTTCGACGAGCTCGACACCTTGCATGAACGAATGGTCCTGATTGCTGACTTCGTACTTCCAGAGCCCGAAACGTCCACGCGGATAGACGCCGTATCGCTCGAATTCGGGTACCAATTGATAAAGTGACGTATCGCGCTGTGTCCCGGGCACGGGGTACCCATAGGTCGCTCTGTAGGACCACCGCGACAGGATCTGTTGAGGATCGCTCACCAGTCCCGTTGCGACCGCGCCATCGATCACGCTGTCGACCAAGGTCTGTTGATCGACGTTTCGGTGCCTGGATTCCGACACCTCGAGCATCAGTGACCAGGTCGAGCCCGGATCAGGGACGTTGGCTTGCGCATAGTTGCTGAACACCGTTACCCGATAAAACGGACAGTTAGCCTCCGGAAAATAGATCCAACTCTTGGTCCGCAGCGCTTCCGGCGGCTGCCCTGCAATTCCGAGGCCTACAATATTGGAGCTCGACGACAGAAGTCCTCGCTCGGCGACGGGATGAAGGTCGGCGCGGCCGCTGAGTTTGATCAGTTCCGTCAGAGGAATTGTACTGAGCAGTACGTCATAAGAGAGCGCCGATCCATTCGACAGGACCAGTGTCCGCTTCTCCAGATCGATGGATGTTACCGGGCAGTTGTAGGCTTGGCGCTCGCTGGGAAGTCTTGCGGAGCATGCCTTCCAGATTGCGCCGGTGCCGCCTCGCTTGGGGAAACGAAACGTGTTGTTGGGTCCCCAGGCTAAATCGTCGGTCTGATAAACCAAGTTTCTGAGCACCTTGCGCAGGTCGGTCGGCGCGACGCGCTCTCCCACCCAGGTTGCGTTCATGATGGCAGGTTCGTGGGCCCATACCTTAAAGTTGTATGGAAACATGAACGTGTCGGCAATGCCAGCGCCAAATTTCGACAGGATCCAGTCCTTGAAAGAGTGCGGCGCCTGCTCTCGAGGGTTGACCGCAATATCCAGGAGCCCTTGCAGGCACTTGTCGAGATCTTCGGCAGGCAAGCGATGCAGATTATTCTGTAGCGGGTAGGGAATGAATCGATCGCGCATCCAGATCCAGGACTCGCGTTGATGATGATTCCAGCCGTCAGGTCCCAGCAGGCTGTCCATGACGCGATCGAAATAGTCGTAATGGGAGAACTGAACGTGTCCGCCGATGTCCCAGGTAAAACCCTTTTTATCGACGAAGGAGCGAGCAAGGCCCCCGGCCTCCGGCGCGGCTTCGAGGACCAGCCAGTCGTCCTGATTCAGTTCGTGAAGCCGCCACGCTGCGCCCAGCCCGGTCGGCCCCGCGCCGATGATCAGAAATCGACAATGTTGCATTGAAATTCTCAAATGATGTTATCGGCACTTGTCCGATGCAAAAGGGATTCGGGTTCGCGCCTGATGCGCTGGTTTAACGAGACGCGATAGAAAATAATCGAGGGAGCCGACGAATAGCCTCGCTCACGAAGGCTGGCATGACAGACAGTTGTGATTGCGTGCTCCGCGCGAGCAACCGTCGCAGTTGGCCGTTAGGGAAGAAATAGCTGTGCAGGCTGCCAAAGCGTAAACAGGATGCTGTATACTTCGGTTCGTCAAGAACCGGGTGCAAGAAATCCTGGCTCTGGAGCGACGGCAAGTCGCGTTCGTGAGTCGGAGGCCACCAATTATAGTTTTCGATCTTTCCAAAATCGGCCAGACTCCGCGCAACGAACCCGTTATTCTTCATTTCGGTGGCGATAAACGTTTCGGAATAGGGCCAGTTTGTAATCTCGCCTGCCTTGTAGCTGCGCGTAAGATCTTGCCGGCGCTTCAGCAAGAAGTCGACCGCTCGCTTCGAATGCAGAGAGATCGCATTGAGCCAGTTGTGCAAGACAACGGAAGCTGGATACACGCCAGCGCAAGTTTCGGTCCAGTGCAGCTTGTTAGCCAACGGGAAGCCGACATAGTCGACTTTTTCGGCTTCCGCGGCTGTCACAAATCCATCGATCGCGGTGTTGAATATCGTGTCGTATTCACACATCAAGTAGTAATCGTAAGAGGCGTTCTGCAAGTAGAGATAGTATAATGGATAGTCAGCGTTGAACCAGAACACCTTGCCTGGAGGATCGAGCAGTACTTCGAGCTTTTCCAGGTCGCGCTCCGTCACACGGATCACACGATCATGCGGAATAGGACCCACGGATCCGTGTGTCTCGTCGACGAAGACGTAGACGTCGCCGGTGCCGACCTTGCGAACCAGGTGCTGGAATCCACGCTCAACAAAGTCGTCCCAATAGTGAACCTTCAGGAGGACCGCGTAGCGAACGTTCATCGCACCCATAGACATTCCCTCCGAGGCGGCCAATCCGGCTCGGCTTTTGTCAGAAATTAGCATTGGGGGAGGGCGATTGGAAAGCGGAGGTCACCCAAGTCTCCGGGGGAAAGGTCCTTTAGGTAAATTCGTAAACGTGCGGGTCTTGATATCGGGCGGCGATCGCTTCTGCTGTTCTCGAATTCTATCGTTTGTCGTAAGCGCCGGCGCTCGCGGTGGAATGGTTAGCGGGTGTTCTCTGGCCATCCCTGGTCGGTGGAATGTGACGTTAAGGTTGTGCCCCCCACGAATAGGCCTAATATGTGCGGAGCCTTTCCGCGCAGAGACCACGGGAATCCCTCCCGCCCGAATGGTAGAGAAATCGTCTAAAGTGGCCGGACAAAATCCCCGCGTTTCCGTCATCATCCCAACCTACAACTACGGAAATTTCATTGTCGATTGCGTTAACAGTGTTCTTCGACAGAGCGAAAAAAGCACCGAAATTATCGTCGTTGACGACGGATCCACGGATGATACGGCCGATGTGCTGAAGCCCTTCAGGGATAGGGTCAAGTACATCTTTCAAGAGAACAGGGGGCTCTCGGCGGCCAGAAATACCGGCCTTAGAGCCGCAACTGGCGAGTTCGTGCAGTTGCTGGACGCTGACGATTTGCTCGGCACAGAAGCAATTGCAGCGAAGGTCAGCTTCCTGCGCCAAAATCCCGATGTCTCGGTGGCGGTTTCGCCAAACTACGTATTTTCCGCGCTCGGCTCAGACGGAAAGCCGATTGCAAGCGGACGTTGGCCGCTATACCGGCGTAACCTTGATATCCATCTGGCTTATTCCAATAT
>Ga0070741_10009579_pt1 | contig 18711 bp, 13 predicted proteins | sample Coa_R1_4_FD_66440 | JGI IMG/M metagenome (GOLD analysis project Ga0070741, IMG submission 66440) | Surface soil microbial communities from Centralia Pennsylvania, which are recovering from an underground coalmine fire - Coalmine... | ecosystem: Environmental > Terrestrial > Soil > Unclassified ...
TGCGATGCGGGCCGCGATTGTATTGGTCTCGAAGGGATGGGTGGTGATGCCGGTCACGCCAACGATGGGCACCGTGACCAGGTTCCGCAGGCTATAGGTCGGGTTGAGCTGCCCCGCCACGTACGAGGCGATACGTCCCCAGGGCACAGCCAGCGTGTCGCCATCCTTGAGCGTATCGACGAGCCATTGCGCCGCTGCCTGGCAGGCGGCCAGCACCACGCTCTCCTTATCGGCCCCGCCGGGCGCGTCCATCACGTCCTCGCGCCCCGGCGTGATCGCCACCTCCTTGAGCGGGAACTCCGACTGGAGGCGGCGCTCCAGCGCGCGCAGCTCCTGCAGCCGCACCGGTGGCGTGACCAGGATGTGCACCATGCCGCGCAGGCGGGCCTCCTTCAGCCGCCGGCTCACGAAGCTGCGCTCGACGCGGAGCTCGTCCGCAATCTCCTGAGCGGTCTTGCTCTCGACGTAGTACTTGAGCGCAATGTGGAAGGTCAGCGCGTCGTCGTCGGCGCGCGAGCGAGCACGCCGCGGCGACTTTTGTGCAATGGCTGTCATGCGTGCACAGATGTAGCACAGCGGCGTGCTCCGGCGCACGGTCGTGTGCCATGTGGCCGGCCTTGCCTGGAGGTGGGCAACGCGCTCTTGCCGGATCGGCGAGGCTCGCGTACGGTGGCAGGAGGAGGTAGATATCTGTGCGGCTGACCCTATCGATCTTCAAGGCAGACATCGGCTCGCCCGGCGGGCATACCCGCCCGTCGCGCGCCGTTCGCTCCCGGGTACAGGAATGCGTCGAGCAGGCGGTCCACACCGGCCTGCTGCTCGATGCGCTGGTGACCCACACCGGTGACGACATTGCCATTACCTGCTCGCACGCGCGCGGCGTGGATGCCGCTGAGGTGCATCAGCTGGCCTGGGAGGCCTTCAAGGCCGGCACGAGCGTGGCGCAGGAACGCGGCGACTACGCCGCCGGCCAGGATCTGCTGGTCGACGCGCCCTCAGGGAATATCCGCGGCGCCGGGCCGGCCGTTGCCGAGCTGGAGTTTGATCACCAGCCGGGCAGCACCAATAGGGTACGACCGGCCGAGAGCGTGCTGTTCCTCTACGCCGACAAGTGCGGGCCCGGCGCCTTCAACCTGCCACTCTTCCTCGCCCTGGCCGACCCGATGTATTGCGGCGGGCTGCTGCTCAAGCCGGAGATGAGCCGGGGCTTCACCTTCCGCATCATGGACATGGCCTGTACCGAGGGCGACCGGACGATCGATCTGCACTCACCGGAGGACTATTACCGCATCGTGGCGCTGCTGCGCGATGAGACGCGCTATGCCATCGACGGCGTCTGGTCGCGCGCCTATCCCGACCAGCAGCTGGTGGCGGCGAGCACCAGCCGGCTGCACAACATCGCCGGCCGGTACGTGGGCAAGGACGATCCAGTGGCAATCGTGCGCAACCAAGGCATCTTTCCGGCCCCCGAGGAGCTGCTGCTGCCGTGGGCCATCTGCCCATATCTCACCGGCGGCGCGCGCGGTAGCCACGTGATGCCGGTGGCACCGATGCCGATCAATAGCGAGGTGCGCTTCGTCTACTGCCAGCCGATCGTCTCCGCCATCGGCTGCTCGATAGACGCCCGCGGCCGCTTCTCGTCCGAGGTCACCGACTTCTTCGCCGATCCGCTATGGGAGGAGGTGCGCCGCACCTCCGTGGAGAAGGCCCTGAGCCTGCGCCGCCAGGGCTGGTTCGGCGCGGCGATGGCGCACAACGCCGAGCTGGCCTACACCGGGCTGGTGGAGCTCTACCGCGAGCTTGAACCGCACTTCGTGCTGCGCGACGGCGTGCCTCTGGACGGCGAAGCCGGGGGCGACCAGGCAAGGGCTCCCGGCGAGCCGCGCGGGGAGGTCGTCGCCGCGCCGGTAGAGATGCGGGACGGCCTTCATCCCGCATGACCCAGAGGAATACTATGAGCGACTGAGGTAAGCGAAGGTTGAACTGCCGAATTGGGGGGGGTGAGCACGTGACCAAAGAACAGGGTACCGATGAACTGACTATAGGAGCGGAGAGGGCATCACTGGCCATGACCGCAGATCAGCTAATGGCCCTTGCCAACGCGTTGAATGAGGTCTGCCACGGCAGCCAAATGAACGACACCGAGTTTGAGATCCGGATTAGGCGTGACGCGGCAGGAGGCCCGGTTGCTCCTCGACCAGGTCAATCAGGCGCTAGATGGCTTGGCGGCTGAGCCACGTTAGCTGGTCATTTCAACCGAGGTCGCCGCTCATCTGGCCTCTCCCATGCGTCGCGGCTGGTCCAGCTCGGCCCGCTCGTCGGCCGGGTCAGCCAAGGTTGCTGCCCATCCAGCCCCTCCCCCTCGCCGCAGCGGAGCTACTTGAACCCGCGCTCGATCGCGGCATTCAGCTGGTCCTGCATCTGCTGCAGGCCATCCTTGATACCGAGCTTGCCATCGAACATCTGATCGATCAACGGGTTCACGATCGGTCCCCAGCCCGTGGTGTTGCCGGCGATGTCGAGCCAGGGGAGCGGCTGCGTTACCTTGAGCACATCGCGCAGCAGCGGGCGGTGCTTGGGACCGAGCTCCGGCTTGTAATAGATCTGCTCGGCGCTATCGAGACGGGCCGGAAAGAACTCGGCCCGCGCGATGATGTCCTGGCCATCTTTCGAGCCAATGAACTTCTGCCACTCCCACACCCAGTCCTTCACCTTGCTCGACCGGGCCATAGCAATGCTGGCCATCTGATTGGTGCTGCCGTTCTGGTGCGTGCGCGGCGCCTGCGGCACCGGCACCAGGTCCCACGTGAGAGCCTTGGCCAGGAGGTTCAGGTCTTTGATCTGCCAGCTCCCCTGCGGCCACATGGCCAGCCGGCCGTTGAGAAAGCGGCTCTGCGCGTTTTCCTGCTTGAGCTCGTCGGCCGAAGGCGTCACCTGCTTGCGCGACGCCAGGTCAGCAAAGAACTCCATCGTCTCCTGCGCTTCGGGCGTATTGATCGCCGCGCGCTTGCCCTCCTTATCGAAGAGCGTGCCGCCGTTGGCAAACAGGAACGGCAGCCAGCCCACCTCACTCCCGTGGTCGACGAAGTAGCCGTAGCGTGTCCCATCGCGGCGGGTGAGCTTGACGGCATAGTCGGCGAGCATCGCCCAGGTCCATTTATTGGCTGCCCAGAGATCGGCCGGTGGTGCCAGCCCTTCGGTCTTGAGGATCTCCTCGTTGTAGGCGATGATGCCCGAGATGGCCTGCCCAAACGGCATCGTCCATTGCTTGCCGTTGCGCTTGGTGTAGCTGGCAATCACCGGCGCCATCGCGCGCAGATCGTCCTGCGCCGCCTTGTCCTTCGCCACGTAGGCCGTGATGTCCTCCAGCAGGCCGAGCGAGACCCACGAGGGGAGATTAGGACCGTTCATGCGCCAGCTATCGGGCGCGGTATCACCAGCGATGGCCACCTGCAGCTTCGTCCAGTAATCGCTGGCAATGTCCCACTGGACGGTCACGTTCGGGTGCTTGGCGCTAAAGCTTTCGACGAGCTGCCGAACCAGGTCGCGCCACCCTTCGGCCCAGTCCCAGTATTGGAAGGTAACCGGCGCGTTCGACCGGACCGCGGGCGCCGGCTCGGAGGCGGCCTGGCGGCCGCAGGCAGCAAGCACGGCTGCGCCGCCGGTCCAGGCTGCACCGTGTGCCAGCAGCGCGCGGCGGGTCGTGCCGGCCGCGCTGCTTAGCTCCTCGCTCTTGTCCTGGCTCGCCCTGGAGCACGCTCTGCCAGGAGAGAGAGGCTGCCGAATGCTGCCGGTGCCGCGGTGATCAGGCTCGTGGATCATGGCTGCTCCTCCGCGCTCCATGGTATCCCAAACCACCGCACGTGTGCCTCACGCCGTGCTCCGGTCTGGGCACGGTGGGGTGTCTAAGTGGTACATCCGCCTAATCCTTGGCTTCTGAATCGCTCTGGCAGGAAGTGACACCGAGCTGCCGGATGCACCACTAAGCCCCTGAGGCCAAGATCCCTCGTCGATGCTCCGGCAGGGTTCCAGAAGATGGATCAGGATCAGCGTGGCCAGGCGGTATACGAGCGGCTCGTAGCCGTCGCCCGAGCCCGCGGCACGATCACGTACCGCGAGGTGGCGGCGCTGGCCGGGCTCGACCTGTCGCGCGAGGAAGACCGGCGCCGGCTGGCGCAGCTCTTGCGTGCCATCTCGACCGCCGAGCACCGGCACGGCCGTCCGCTGCTGAGCGCGGTGGTCATCCATCGCGCGCGCCACCAGCCGGGAGCCGGCTTCTTCAGTCTGGCGCAGGAGCTAGGGCTGCTCGAAGATGCCCACGATCGCGAGGCACGAGAGCGCTTCTATCGCGCCGAGCTGGCACGCGTCCACGAGGCATGGGCCGGGCCCTCGGGCAGGTAAGCCTGGCCCAGCCGCACCTGAGGCTCACGGCACGGGCGAGACGAATGTCACGTGGTCGTCCACAGTGCCGAGAGTGATACCCAGTGATACCCAGTGATACCCAGTCAGGCACAGGAAGCTCAAGACGCAGACAAGGCGAACGAAGGCCGGCAACCGCTCGCCGCCAGGCCATGCGCATGCTACACTCCTGCCTGCCAGCTTTACAACCATATACCGACGTGGCGGCCGCTGGTGGATCATCGGTGCGGACGGTGCCAGCTCTTCCCAGAGAGGAGAATGGCCGGGCGCACGACGATTGTTTCAGCAGTGGCCGCCTGCACTCGGGATGCCGGCTCCACACGCACGTGTGCGGTGGAACTGGCGAGCGGGGGAAGCCGGTCAAAGTCCGGCGCTGTCCCGCAACTGTAGTGCGTCCTCATCTCAGGCTTCCGGCAAGGCAGCGAACACTGCCCTCAGCGGGACAGCGGCGGCGAGGGCGCAGAGCCAGGTTACCCGCCCCGAGGAAGCGCCGTACACCTTCGCGAGAAAGGGGGAAGGCACACTCATGCACGGTCTCGCTCGCGCCCAGCGGGCGCAAGCAGCCCAACGATCCCGCTCTCCCCTTGTCTCGGCAATCGAGACAAGGGGTTTTCATTTCATGCGCCGCCTGGCGATCAGCCGGCAGGCGTTCCTTTCCCTGGCTGTGCTGCTGCTAGCGGCGCTGCCGGCCGCGTGCGGCGCCGCCGGCGGCTCGGCGGCGCCGGCGGCCGTGACAGTCACAGCCGCCGCCCCCACTACCACGAGCTATCCGCTCACCATCACCGATGGCCTGGGCCGCCGCGTCACCATCGACCACCGCCCACAGCGCATCGTCTCGTATCTGCCGAGCAATACGGAGACGCTCTACGCGATCGGCGCCGGCGACCGCATCGTGGCCACCGATAGCTATAGCAACTATCCCCCGGAGGTCCAGAGCAAGCCCAAGCTCGGCGGCATCCAGGTGAACCTGGAGGCGCTCATCGCCCTCCAGCCGGACCTGGTGGTCAGCACCGGCGCCAGGCCCGACTTCCCAACGCTGCTCGAGCCCTACCACATTCCAGTGGTGATGCTGGCCTACACGGATGTCGAGGGGACGCTCACCAATATCCTGCTGCTGGGCAAGATCGTCGGCCAGCCGGCTGAGGCCGGCCGACTCGTCGACCAGATGCGCCGGCACCTGGCGGCGGTGCAGGAGAAGGTACGCTCAGCGAAGAAGGTGCGTGTCTATTACGAGGTGGACGGAACCGATCCCTCCAAGCCCTACACCGCCGGGCCGGGCAGCTTCATCAACGACCTCATCACGATGGCCGGGGGCGAGAATATCGCAGCCGGCGCGACGGGGCAGTTTCCCCAGATCAGCGCCGAGGAGATCGTGCGCGCCAATCCCGAGGTGATCGTGGTGCCCACCGGCTCGTTCTCACCGCCCGACATCACCGACGTGGCGCACTTCGCCCAGCGCCCCGGCTGGGATGGCATCGAGGCGGTCAAGCGTGGCGCGATCCGCGGCATCGACGCCGACATCATCTCACGCCCTGGCCCGCGCCTCGTCGACGCGCTCGATGCGCTCGCCAAGGCGCTGCACCCGGAGCTCTTCTCATGACCCAGCTGCGTGCGATGGGCCTCGGACTGCGGGATGCTCAGCGCCGCCCAGCGCCGGCAGCGGTGAGCGTTCGGCCGGCCGCGGCGCTCCGCCGGCGCGCTGGCCGCTGGCGCACGCTCATCCTGCTGGCCACTATCCTGGTGCTGGCTATGGCGCTGGCTGCCGCCCGGGGGGCCGTGGCCATCCCGCTCTCGCACGTCGCGGGCATCGTGCTCCACCAGCTCGGCCTGCCGGTAGCCCCGGCGTGGCCGGCAGCCGAAGAATCGATTCTCTGGCAGCTCCGGCTGCCGCGCGTGGTGGCGGCGGCGCTCGTCGGCGCGTCGCTGGCCACCAGCGGCGTGCTGCTGCAGGGCCTCTTCCGCAACCCGCTCGTCGACCCGTTCGTGCTTGGCCTTTCGGCCGGCGCCGGGCTGGCAGCGACGCTCACCGTCGCGCTCCTAGCCGCCGGCTTCGGCATCGCCGCGCCGGCGGCGCTGCGCTGGACCGGCTTTGGCCCGGTGCCGCTGGCGGGAGCGCTTGGCGGGCTGGCATCCGTGACCATCGTCTATTCCGCGGCGCGGCGCGGCGGGCGGGTGCCAACCACGCGCCTACTGCTGGCCGGCCTGGCGCTCAGCAGTATCCTGGCGGCGCTCTCCACCGCGCTGGTGGTGCTGAGCGACCGGCTGCTGCTTCAGTGGCGCGCGCTGCTGGGCTGGCTCTTCGGCGGCGTGGCCGTCAGCGGCTGGGCGCCGGTGCGCGCCACAGCGCCGCTGGTGCTGATCGGGATTGTGGCTGCGCTGGCACTCGCCCGCTGGCTCGATGCGCTGCTGCTGGGCGAGGAAGGCGCGGCGCAGATAGGGGTGCCGGTCGAGGCGGCAAAGGTGGCCATCGTGGTCGTGGCGTCGCTGCTCACCGGCGCCTCGGTGGCCCTCGCCGGGCTGGTGAGCTTCGTTGGCCTGCTCGTGCCCCACGCGGCCCGCCTGGCGCTTGGCCCCGGGCATCGCACGCTGGTGCCGGGAGCGGCGCTCAGCGGCGCGTTCTTCCTCGTGCTAGCCGACCTGCTGGCGCGCACGGTGATCGCCCCCACGGAGCTTCCCGTGGGCGTGATCACGGCGCTCTGCGGCGGGCCGGCCTTCTTATGGCTGCTGCGCCGCCAGGCGTCGGGAGGGTCATGGTGATCCTCCTCGAGGCCGCCGGCCTGGTATTCGGCTACTCGCCGGCGCAGCGGGTGCTCGATGGCGTCGATCTGGCGGTGGCGCGCGGCGAACGACTGGCGCTGCTGGGCCCCAACGGCGCCGGCAAGAGCACGCTGCTCCGGCTGCTCTGCCGCACGCTGCGGCCGCAGCGCGGCACGGTGCGCTGGGAAGGGCGGCCGCTGCATACCCTGAGCCGCGCCGAGCTGGCACGCCGCGTGGCAGTGGTGCCGCAGAACGTGCCCAGCGGCCCGCTCGATGACCTCACCGTCGAGGAAGTGGTGGCGCTGGGCCGCGTGCCACACGCCGGGCGGTTTGGCCTGCGCGGCGAGACCGCAGCCGACCGGGCGGCGATCGACGAGGCGCTCGAGGCTACCGAGACGGCGGCGCTGGCCGGCCGCCGGCTGGGCGAGCTCTCCGGCGGCGAGCGGCAGCTGGTGCTGCTGGCACTTGCCCTCGCCCAGCAGCCGCAGCTCCTCCTGCTCGACGAGCCCACGCGCCACCTCGATCCGCACCACCAGGTGGCGCTGCTGAACCTCGTCGCCGTGCTGGCTGCCTCCCGCGGCGTGGCGATCGTGGCGGTGCTCCACGACCTCAATCTCGCCGCCTGCCTCTTCCCCCGCCTGGTGCTGCTCTGCGGGGGGCGCGTCCTAGCCGATGGGCCGCCGGGCACGGTGCTTAAGACTGAGCTGGTGGCGTGCGCCTACGGCGACGGGCTGGAGGTGGTGCCCCATCCGCACCGGCCGGAGATTCCCCTGGTGCTGCCGGCAGTCGGCCTGGCGGACGGGAGCCTTCACGCTCAGATGGCCTACGGCAGCCGAGGCACACCGAGGGCCAATGGGCCGCTGATGGAGCACAGCGTCCCTGGCACCACGAGGTACCGCACGAATGAAGCAAGGGAGACGAGCCACCGATGGTAGGCACCGCACGGCCGGCCCAGGGCGAGCAAGGACGCGCGGCCGCGCGCCGGTTGCGCCGCAAGGGGCTGGTGATGATCTGGACCGGCAACGGCAAGGGCAAGACGACGGCCGCGCTGGGGCTGGCGCTGCGCGCGGCGGGCCACAAGATGCACGTGCTCTTCCTCCAGTTCATCAAAGGCCGGTGGAAGACGGGCGAGCGCCAGAGTCTGCCCCTCCTGGCACCTTACGTCGAGCATGTGGTGATGGGGCGCGGGTTTACGATCCCCGGGCTGCGCGACGAACGCATTCCCATGGAGGATCATGCGGCAGCCGCGCGCGCCGCCTTCACCTTCGCTCAGCAGGCAGTGCACTCGGGCCGCTACGACGTCGTGATCCTCGATGAGATCATGGCCACGATCAAGGCCGGCTTCGTCACCGCCGCCGAGGTCGTTGAGCTGGCGCGCAGCAAGCCTCCCATGCTCCATCTTATCCTCACCGGCCGCCACGCGCCGCCGGAGCTCATCGAGATTGCCGATCTCGTCTCAGAGGTGCAGCCAGTCAAGCATCCCTTCCAGGCCGGGATCCCGGCGCAGCGGGGCATCGAGTTTTGAGAGCCGTGTCCGTGATCGTCCTGCTCTCCACCGCCGACACCGATCTGCTGGCGCTCGAAGGCGCGCGCCGGCAGCTCGGCGCTCCGGCGCCGGCGGTGTATGCGGCGAACCCCACCTGGCCGGCCGCGGCCGGCCAGGCGCTGGCGGCGCTCCAGGCCCGGCCGCCCGGCCAGGCGGTGGTGCTGCTGCGCCTGCACGGCGGCCGGCGCGCCTGCCCCGATGCCGTCGACACCCTCGCCGCTGCCTGCCGCGCGCGGCGCGTGCCTCTCTTGGCCTTGTCCGCAGACGGAAGCCCGGATCCCGAGCTAGCCGCCCTCTCGACCGCGCCGGCGGCGCTGCTGGCCGAGGCGCAGGCGTATCTCCAGCACGGCGGCGCAGCCAACCTGGCCGCGCTCCTCTGTCTGCTGAGCAACACCTTCCTGGGGTCGTCGCTGGCCGTCGCGCCGCCGCAGCCTCAGCCAGAGGCCGGCGTCTACCATCCGGATGCTGCGGAAGCTGGCAGCTCGGTCGCACGCCGGCTCGCCAAGCGGGCCGCCGCGCAAGGGCGGCCGCTGGTGGCCATCCTGTTCTACCGCGCTCACTGGCTGAGCGGGAATCTTGCCTTCGTCGATGCGCTCGTGCAGGCACTCGAGCGCCACGGCTGCGAGGCCCTGCCGCTCTTCTGCCAGAGCCTGCGCCTTCCACTGCCGCCGGCCGCCCACCCGCTCGAGCGCTACCTGCTCGATAGGAGCGGCAAGCCCCGGGTGGATGTGGTGGTGAGCACGCTGAGCTTCGCTGCCTCGCGCCTTGCCGTGCCATCGGCCGGTGGCCTTGAGCAGGCGGCGGAGGCCGATGAGACGACCGCCACCTGGCTCGCGCGGCTTGGCGTGCCGGTGCTGCAGGCGCTGGTCTGCACCGAGCCGCGCGCGACCTGGCTGGCTCGGGCGGCCGGCCTGCGCCCGCTCGACGTGGCGATGCAGGTGGCGCTTCCCGAGTTCGATGGGCGGATCATCACTGTGCCGGTGTGCTTCAAGGAGAGTGGTGCCGAAGGCGGGACGAGTAACGATGGAACCCGGGATGCCAGACTGCCCCGCTACGTCCCCGACCTGGAGCGCTGCGCAGCGCTGGCGGCACAGGCCGCGGCGTGGGCCCGGCTGCGCCGCACGCCGAACGATCGCAAGCGCGTGGCCATCATGCTCGGCAACTCGCCCGCGCGCAACGGCCGCCTGGGCAACGGGGTGGGGCTCGATACGCCGGCCTCGCTCGTCGCGCTGCTGCAGGTGCTCCGACACGCGGGCTACCGGGTCGGCGAGTTTCCTGAATCGGGCGACGCACTGATGCACCAGCTGATCGCCGCCGGCACCTACGACCCCGACTTCGGCAGGCCGGAGGGCGCCGCCGCCGAGGCGCCGCCCGGGCTGCTCCTGGATCACGTGTTTGTCGGCATCCAGCCACCGCGCGGCTGGGACAGCGATCCGGAGGCCATCTACCACGACCCCTACCGGCCGCCGCCGGCAGCGTACGTGGCTTTCTATCGCTGGCTGCGAGACGCGCCGCCCTACGGCTTCGGCGCGCACGCCATCATCCACCTGGGCAAGCACGGCACGCTGGAGTGGCTACCCGGCAAGGCGGTGGGACTCTCGGCCGAGTGCTTTCCGGAGGCGCTGCTGGGCGATCTGCCGCTGATCTATCCGTATCTTGTCAGCGATCCGGGCGAGGGGACGCAGGCGAAGCGGCGGACGCATGCCGTCCTCGTGGGCCATCTCGTCCCGCCGCTGACGGCTGCCGGACTGCACGGCGACCTGGCCGCGCTGGAGCGGCTGCTGCACGAGGAGCGCGCAGCGCGCACGCTTGATCCGGCCAAGCTGCCGCTGCTGCGCCAGCGCATCTGGGAGGCTGTCCGAGCCGCCGCGCTCGACGACGACCTGCAGCTTACCAGTCTGCCGGACCGCTTCGACCAGCTCGCGGAGCGCCTGGAGCAGTATCTCCACGACCTGCAGCACGCCACCATCCGCGGCGGGCTGCACGTCCTCGGCCGCCCGCCCCAAGGAAGGCAGCGCGAGGACTTGCTCGATGCTCTGCTGCGCCTGTCGGCGCCGGAAGAGGCTGCAGCCCTGCGAGCCAGGCTCGAGGCTCTGCTGGATCGCACCAGTGATGAGCTGGCGGCCATCGTGGCAGCGCTCGAGGGGCGCTACGTGCCAGCCGGGCCGAGTGGCTCGCCCGCGCGCGGCGCCTGGAACGTGCTGCCCACCGGGCGCAACTTCTATTCTGTCGATCCGCAGGCCATCCCCTCGCCCACAGCCTGGGAGACGGGCCGCCGGCTGGCCGAGCAGGTGCTGGCCCGGCACCTCGCCGAGACCGGGCGCTACCCGCGGACGGTGGGGCTCGTCGTGTGGGGCACGGCCGTCATGCGCACGCACGGCGACGATGTCGCTCAGGCGCTGGCCTTGCTCGGCGTGCGCCCCATCTGGCAGCCGGAGACCGGGCGCGTGGCCGGCATCGCGCCGATCCCGCTGCCCGAGCTTGGCCGGCCGCGGATCGACGTCACGCTGCACATCAGCGGCTTCTTCCGAGACGCATTCCCGCAGCTGGTGGCCCTGCTCGACGACGCGGTGCAGCTGGTGGCCGGCCTCGACGAGCCGGAAGCGCAGAATTACGTCGCCGCCCACATTCGGCAGGAGGCGGCGCGCCTGACCCACACGGGCATCGACGCCCGCGCTGCCAGGCGTCTGGCCAGCTATCGGGTCTTTGGCAATACGCCCGGCTGCTACGGCGCCGGCCTGCTGCCGCTGATCGAGCACCGGAGCTGGCGCACGGTGGAGGATCTGGCGCACGCCTACGAGACGTGGAGCAGCTACGCCTACGGCCGCGACGCCGCCGGCGCACCGGCCGGCGATGCCTTTCGCGCGCGCTTCGCGGCGATCGAGGTGGCGGCCAAGAATCAGGACAACCGCGAGCACGACCTCTTCGATAGCGACGACTACTTCCAGTTCCACGGCGGTATGGTCGCCGCCGTGACCGTGCTGCGCGCCAGGGCCGGCCTGCCGGCGCCTCGCGCCTACTTCGGCGATAGTGCCGATCCGCGGCAGCCGGCCGTGCGCTCGCTCCACGAAGAGGCGCGCCGCGTCTTCCGCAGCCGCGTCACGAACCCCCGGTGGCTGGAGGCGATGCGCTGCCACGGCTACAAGGGCGCGTTCGAGCTTGCGGCCACGGTCGACTATCTCTTTGGCTACGACGCCACGACCGGCGTCGCCGCCGACTGGATGTATGAGCGGCTGGCCGAGGCCTACGTCTTCGATCCGGCGATGCGCGAGTTCTTCTCCCAGAGCAATCCGTGGGCCTTGCGTGACATCGCCGAGCGCTTGCTGGAGGCGGCGGCGCGCGGGCTCTGGGAGCAGCCGGCGCCCGAGACACTCGACCGGCTGCGCCACCTCTATCTCGAGACCGAAGGCGACCTCGAAGCGGCCACGGCTACTACGGTGACGGCATGATGGCACCAAGAAGCACGCCGCCGGTCTACCCTTTTAGCGCTATCGTCGGGCAGGAGCCGCTCAAGCTTGCGCTCCTGCTCAACGCCATCGATCCTTCGATCGGCGGCGCGCTGATCCGCGGCGAGAAAGGGACGGCCAAGTCCACCGCGGTGCGCGCCCTGGCTGCTCTGCTGCCACCGATCGTGGCCGTGGCCGGGTGTCCGCTGCAATGCGCGCCGGATGACCCGCCCGAGGCCTGCCCCTGGTGCGCCGAGCACCGCCCGGCGGGTGCCCCGCCGCTGATCGAGCGGCCGGTGCCGCTGGTCGAGCTCCCCGTGGCGGCCACCGAGGACCGCGTCGCGGGGACGCTCGACCTCGAGGCCGCGCTACACCGCGGCGCGCGCCGCTTCGAGCCCGGCCTGCTCGCAGCCGCCAATCGCGGTGTGCTCTACATCGACGAGGTCAACCTGCTTCCCGACCATCTGATCGACGCCATTCTCGACGCCGCCGCCACCGCCGTGCACCATGTGGAGCGAGAAGGAATCTCGGTCACGCACCCCGCGCGCTTCGTCCTGGTGGGGACGATGAATCCGGAGGAGGGCGAGCTCCGCCCGCAGCTCCTGGATCGCTTTGGCCTGGCGGTGGAGGTCACCACCCCGCGCCACCCGGCGGAACGCGCGCAGATCGTTCGCCGGCGCATCGCCTTCGATGCCGATCCGGCGGCGTTCATCGCCCGGTGGGAGCCGGAAGAGGCAAAGCTGCGCCATCATCTCCGCGCAGCACGGGCGCGCCTGCGCTCGGTGCTTGTTCCCGATGCGCTCCTCGATCTGATCACCCGCATCTGCGCCGCGTACGAGGTCGATGGCCTGCGCGCCGACATTGTGCTCTATAAGGCGGCCGCTGCGCTGGCCGCGCTCGATAGCCGGACGGAGGCCACGATCGGCGACGTGCGCCGGGCGGCGCTGCTGGCCCTGCCGCATCGCCGCCGCCATCCGTTCGACGAGGATTCGCAGCTCGACCCCACACTACTCGATGACCTCATTGCCGAGCACGAGCGCGCCGGCACGGCGCGCAGCGGTGACCAGGACCAGCAGGACCAGGATGAGGACGATGAGGATCCGGAGCAGGGTGACGCCGGCGCGGCCGGTGGCGCAGGCGGTCCCGTGGGCACAGCGCGGCCGGACGGCGCAGGAAGCGATGCCGGCGGGCCGCACCCTTCCGACACCAGCGGCCGGGGTAGCCCTTCAGGCCTGGCCGCGCCTCCCGCCGCCAGCGCGGCTGCGCCGCTGCTCGAGCACGCGGCGCCACCGGCCGGCCCCGGCGAGCGCCGCATTGCTCCGGCGCCGGTAGCGGTGCCCGGCGCGGCCTTGCTGCCGGCACCCGGACGGCCGGCACGTCGCCGGGCCGCCGGAGACTCGTCCAGGAGCGGGCAGCGTGCGCCGGCCCCGCGCGGCGCCTACGTGCGCAGCATTACGCCGCGCGGGCGCCCGCACGACGTAGCCTTCGACGCGACGCTGCGCGCGGCGGCGGCGCGGCTGGCGGCGAGCAGGGTGGATCATCACCGTCTCGTAGTTACCGCACAGGACCTGCGCCAGAAGCTACGCCAGCAGCGCCGCGGGCGGCTGCTGCTCTTCGTCGTGGATTGCAGCGGCTCAATGGCCGCGCGGCGCCGCCTGGCGCTGGCCAAAGGGACGGTGAGCGCGCTGCTCCGTGATGCCTATCGTGGACGCGATGAGGTAGGCCTGATCGCCTTCCGCGGCACGAGCGCCTGCCTGGCACTGCCGCCCACCAGGAGCGTCGCCTTTGCCGCGCGGTGCCTCGACGATCTGCCGGCCGGGGGGCGCACGCCGCTGGCGGCGGCCTTGCTGCTGGCCGAGCGTACCCTGGCCCGCTACGAGCGGCGAGAGGCGGGGCGGACGCCGCTGGTGGTCGTGCTCTCCGATGGCAAGGCGAACGTTGCGGCCGGCGGCGGCGAGCCGTGGCAGGAGGCACTGCGCGCGGCCGGGCGCCTGCGCCGCCGTGGCACAAGCGCCATCGTCGTCGACGCTGAGGACGGGACATTCTCGCTCGGCCTGGTCGAGCAGCTCAGCGCGGCCCTCGGCGCGCCGCTGCTCCGCGTGCGCGACGGCATGCCCACCACGCTGGTGGAGGCAATGAAATGGCTGTGACGGCGAGAAGCGACGCAACGGCGGAGGCAATGAAATGGCTGTGACGGCGAGAAGCGACGCAACGGCTCTGGCCTACCGGCATGATGTGCCCGGCGCCGAGCAGCGGCGATGAGGTGGGGCAATGGCCGAAACGGCAGCGCGCGCCGAGAAGCTGCCAGCGTGGTGGCGCGAATGGCTCGCACCACCGGTCCTGGCGCTGCAGCTTCTCACGGCTGTGCCGGTTCCGCTGGCCGTGCCGGCCACCCCGCGCCACCTCGGCCGGGCCATGGCCTGCTTCCCGCTCGCCGGCGCCGCGCTGGGGCTGGCGCTGGCGGCGTTCGACTGGCTCATGCGACAGGCCTTTCCGGTGCCGGTGGCCACCGCGCTCGTGCTCGGCGCGGCCGCGCTGCTGACCGGCGGCCTGCACCTGGATGGCCTGATGGACGCCTGCGATGGCCTTTTCGGCGGGCGAACGCCCGAGCGCCGGCTGGAGATCATGCGCGATAGCCGCGTGGGCAGCTTCGGCGTCATTGGCGGTGTGCTGGCGCTGCTGATCCGGTACGCCGCGCTGGCCGCGCTGCCGCCGGCGCTGCGCCCGCCGGCGCTGGTGCTCCAGCCAGTGGCGGGGCGGTGGGTGATGGCCGCCGCTATCTGGCTCTTCCCGTACGCCCGGCCATCCGGACTGGGCGCCGCCTTCAAGGAAGGCGCCCGGTGGCCGGCGGTGGCGCTCGCCACGCTCGCGGCCGCCGGTATGGCCTGGCTCGCCTTTGGCCCGCCGGGGCCGGTTGCGCTCGTGCCGCCAGCCGCCGCCGGCGGGCTGGCCGCCCGATTCATGATGGCCAGGCTCGGCGGCCTGACGGGCGACTGCTACGGCGCGCTCAACGAGCTGGCCGAGATCGTGGTGCTGCTGGTGCTACTGCTATGGCTCGTCCCTCGCTGATCACCCGCCTCAAGCGGCTGCCGCAGCCGGTGACCGACCCCCTGGTGCTGCTATGGCTCGTCCCTCGCTGATCGCTCTGGCCACTGCGCTGGCGCTCGACCTCGCAGGTGGCGAGCCGCCGGCCCGCCTGCATCCCGTGGTGTGGATGGGGCGTACGATCGCCGCCCTGGAGCAGCGCGCGCCGTCCGGCCGCGCCGCGCGGCTGGTCTATGGCGCGGGCATGGCAGCTGCAACCCTGGCGCTCTTTACCATCCCGGCATGGCTGCTCGAGCGCCGGCTCAGCCGGTTTGGCTTCGTGGGTGCGCTCGCGCTGGGTGCCTGTCTCAAGCCGGCCTTCGCCATCCGCGCGCTCTGGGCCGCCGCCCGGCGGGTGGAGCAGGCGCTGCGGCGCGACGACCTGGACGGCGCACGGGAGGCGCTGCGGAGCCTGGTGAGCCGCGAGACAGCGACGCTCTCGCCCCCGCTGCTCGCGGCGGCTGCGATCGAATCGGTGGCTGAGAACACCAGCGACTCGATCGTCGCGCCGCTCTTCTACTACGCGCTGCTCGGGCTGCCCGGCGCCACCGCCTATCGGGTGATCAATACGCTCGATGCGATGGTCGGCTACCGCACCGCGCGCTACGAGCACCTTGGCAAGGCTGCCGCGCGGCTCGACGACCTGGCCAATCTGGTGCCGGCCCGTCTCACCGCGCTGGCGCTCGTCGCCGCCGCGCCGCTGGCGGGCGGCTCGGCAGCCGGCGCCTGGCAGGCGCTCCAGCGCGACCACGGCGCCACCGCCAGCCCGAATGCCGGCTGGCCGATGAGCGCGGCCGCCGGCGCGCTCGGCGTCGTGCTCGAAAAGGTGGGACACTACCGGCTCAACGCCGCGGCTCGCGGGCCCGAGGCGGCCGACATCGCTCGCGCGCTGGCTCTTACCCGGGCGGCACTGCCGCTGGCGCTGGCGCCGCTGCTGGTCTTCCGGCGCGCGAGCGTGCGGCGGCGCGGGGCCCGAGCGGCGCGGCCGGGCGGCCGGATTGGCGAGAGGAGGGAGGTCCATGCCGCCTGAGCCGCGTCCCGGCCTGGCCGGGCTGCGCCCGGTCGTCCACGGCGCGATCGGCGCCTCTGAGCTGGAGGCGCTCGCCGCCCGCGGCGTGCCGCCGGGGTCGGTGGTGGACTTCAGCGCCAGCACCAACCCGCTCGGCCCACCGCCGGCGGTGGCCGAGGCGCTGCGGCACGTCGAGATCGGGCGCTACCCCGATCGCACCGCTCAACCGCTGCGCCAGGCTCTGGCTGCCCGCCTCGGCCTCGATCCGGACCAGATCCTCGCTGCCAACGGCTCTTCCGAGCTGATCTGGCTCGCGGCGCTAGTCTATGCCCGGCCGGCGCCGGAGCGCGTCCTGGTCGTCGGTCCCACCTATGGCGAATACGAGCGCGCGGCGCAGGTGGCCGGCGCGGCGGTGGTGCACCTGGCGGCCCGAGCCGAGAACGGCTTCCGTCCCGATTGTGCCCAGATCGCCGCGCAGGTGCGGCGCGAGCGGCCACGCATGGTGTGGCTCTGCAATCCGAATAATCCCACCAGCATCTCTTTGCCGCGGGCCGAGGTCGAGACGATCCTTGCGGCGTGCATTGACACCGGTGCGCTGCTGGTCGTCGACGAGGCATATCTGGCCTTCGTCGACGAGCCCGGCTCGCTGCTCGACCTAGTCGCTTCAGAGCATCTGCTCCTACTGCGCTCGATGACCAAGGACTACGCGCTGGCCGGGCTGCGGCTGGGCTACGCGATTGGGACGCAGCGCATGGCCGGCCTGCTGCGCGCGATCCAGCCGCCGTGGAGCGTGAACGCGGCGGCGCAGGCCGCCGGCCTGGCTGCGCTCGAGGATGGCGCGCATCTCGAGCGCGCGCGTGAGGAGGTGCGCCGGGCCCGCGCTGTGCTCGTCGCCGGCCTCGAGACGCTCGGGCTGCGCGTTACGCCGCCGGCGGCGAACTTCATCCTCGTCGAGGTGGGCGAGGCGGCCGCCGTGCGCGCCCGCCTGCTCGAGCACGGTTGCGTTGTGCGCGACTGCACCTCGTTCGGCCTACCGCGCCACGTGCGCATCGCCGTCCGCACGCAGCCCGAATGCGCGCGGCTGCTTGCTGCCTTCCGCGACGTGCTGGCGCAGCCGGCTGGCGCGGCGCGCGCGACTCCCGCGGCTGGAGGATGAGCGATGGCTGCACGCGTGCTGATGATCCAGGGCACGGCCTCATCGGTAGGCAAGAGCCTGCTCTGCACCGGGCTCTGCCGGCTGCTGCACCAGGACGGCTTCCGCGTGGCTCCGTTCAAGGCGCAGAACATGGCCCTCAACTCCTTCGCCACGCCGGAAGGGCTCGAGATCGGCCGTGCGCAGGCGGTGCAGGCCGAGGCCGCCGGCATTCCGCCGCATGTGGATATGAACCCCATCTTGCTCAAGCCCGAGGCCGAGTCGCGCTCGCAGGTGGTAGTGCTAGGCAAGCCGGCCGGGACGCTCAGTGCGCGCGACTACTTCCGGCGCAAGCTCGATCTGTGGCCGGTGGTCACGGCCGCGCTCGACCGGCTGCGTGCCGCCTACGACGTGGTGGTGATCGAAGGAGCGGGAAGTCCGGCCGAGGTGAACCTGCGCGATCGCGAGATTGTCAATATGCGCGTCGCGCGCTACGCCGGGGCGCCGGTGCTGCTTGCCGGCGACATCGATCGCGGCGGCGTCATTGCGGCGCTGGTCGGCACGCTCGACCTGCTGCTGCCCGAAGAGCGGGCGCTGGTCAAGGGCCTGATCGTCAACCGCTTCCGCGGCGACCCATCGCTCTTTATCGATGGCGTCCGGTTTCTGGAGCAGCGCACCGGCGTGCCCGTTCTCGGCGTCGTGCCTTATCTCCCCGACCTGCGCATCTCAGACGAAGACTCGGTGGCGCTGGAGGCCCGGCGCCATGGCCGGCCCATCTCTGACCATCTCGTCGACGTTGCCGTCGTACACCTGCCGCACATCGCCAACTTCGACGACTTCGCGCCGCTGGAGGCGGAGCCGGCCGCTGCCGTGCGCTACGTCGAGCACGGGCGCGATCTGGACTGGCCCGACGTGCTCATTCTGCCGGGGACGAAGTCGACCGTCGCCGATCTGGAGTGGCTGCGCCGCACCCGTCTGGCGGAGCGGGTGACTGGCCTCGCTGCCGCCGGCACGCCGGTGCTGGGCATCTGCGGCGGGTATCAGATGCTGGGCCAGCGCATCTGCGATCCGCTGCACGTCGAATCCGACCACGCCGAGGTACCGGGGCTCGGCCTGCTGCCCATCGAGACGAGCTTTCTGCCCCACAAAGCGACGCGGCAGGTGCGGGGCCGGATCATCGCCGGCGCGGGGCCGCTGGCCGGTGCCCGAGGCGCCGCGGTCACGGCCTATGAGATCCACATGGGCCAGAGCGCTCTGCTGGAGGGCGAGGTGCGTCCAGTAGTAGCGCTCGAAGCGGAGAGCGGGGAGCGGCTCGACG
>Ga0070741_10009580_pt1 | contig 18709 bp, 19 predicted proteins | sample Coa_R1_4_FD_66440 | JGI IMG/M metagenome (GOLD analysis project Ga0070741, IMG submission 66440) | Surface soil microbial communities from Centralia Pennsylvania, which are recovering from an underground coalmine fire - Coalmine... | ecosystem: Environmental > Terrestrial > Soil > Unclassified ...
GATCGTCTATGCGCATGTCGAGCGCTGGCTGCCGGAGCCAGACTGGCTCGGCGGCTTGCTGTTCGCCGTCTTGCCGCTGGCTTTCTCGCTGCTGGTGGTGCTGCCGGCGCTGGGGGCAGGGGTGATCGGCTGGGGATTGGATCGCGGCTGGATACCGCTGCTCGGCGAGGTCGTGCGCCACGCGATCTACGGCTGGGCGCTGGCGACGTCCTACACGCTGCTGACGCGTGCGCGGACGGCAAAGCGGCTGCCGCTCCCGGACCGCGTCGCCGAGAAAGTCAGCTAGGCGGCGCCCTCGGCCAGCTCCGCATAGGCGCGCTCGATGCTGGGCCCGAGTCGCTCCGGATTCGGCCACGCCGCGTAGGCCTCCAGCCGGATCTCGGCGATCGCCTGCTCCACGGGCAGGCCGGCGCGGGCGTAGGGCAGCACGGCGTCGCGCAGGGCGAGCAGGTACTCGCGCATCACCCCGAGTTCGCGGCGCGAGGCGATCGACCCGTGGCCCGGCACCACCGTGTCGACGTCCATCGCCTGGAGGTGGCTCAACGCGGCGATCCAGCCGCCGAGATAGCCGCTGCGCGCGACGGGGTGCATGCCGTTGAACAGCAAGTCGGCCACCACCGCCAGCCGCTCCGCCGGCAAGAACAACACGGTGTCGCCTGCCGTGTGGGCGGGGCCCGGGTGCCACAGGTGTACCTCTCGCTCACCCAGGTGCAGCGTCAGCCGGTCGGTGTAGGTCAGGTTCGGCGGAGTGAGCGTCACGCTCTCGTAGCCAGCCTCCGGATAGTTGGTCTGGAACCGCTGGCGCTCGTACTCGCCGGTACGGAGGATGTACTCGCGGTTGGCGACGTGGCCGATCACCTGGGCCGGCGGCGAGAACACACAGAGCTGCAGCGTGTGGTCGCCGTGGTGATGGCTGCTCACGACCCACCGAATGGGCTGGGGCGACAGGCGGCGGGCGTAGTCGATCACCGCCTCGCACAGGGGCCGCGTGTACGGCGCGTCGACCGTCAGCACGCCCTCCGACGTGACGACGATCGTGCAGTTCGACATCAGGTGCGGGCTGATCATCGTGTGGACGCCGTCGGCCAGCTCGACGAAGCGCGGCTCGTCCATCAGGCCTCCCCGCGGCGCCGCGTGGTAGCGGGCGGATAGCTCACTGCCTGCCGCCGCGCCCCGCTGCCGACGCCCGCCGGCTCCGCGGCGAGGTCGCGTCCCAGGGCGGCCTGCAGCCGCGGCACGACTTCGCTCCCGAAGCGGTCCAGCTCGTCGAGCATCGGGCTGAAGTGGATCAAGAACAGCTCGACCCCGAGGGCGTGGTAGGCCAGCATCCGCTCGGCGACCTCTTCGTAGGTGCCGACGAGCCCGGCCCCGAGCGCCAGCGCCGCGATCATGGCGATGCGGTTGGTCTTGCCGTGCTCCTCCAGGCGCTCGGCCGCAGCTAGCGCCTCCTCGCGCGTTCGGCGGCAGATGACGTGAACGCTGACGCCGTAGCGCAGGGTGCGCCCGTAACGCGCCGCCCGCGCGTCCATCCCGGTGCGCGCGTCGAGGAACAGTTGGCGCGTCGCTTCGACGTCGCGGTAGCCGGCGCCGTGCGGCAGGAACCACCAGTCGCACTCGCGAGCGATGACCTCCATGCCGCCCTCGGAGCGGCTGGCGGCGTAGATCGGCGGATACGGCTGCTGGACGGGCCGCGGCAGCACCGTTGCCTCGTCGAGCTGGAAGTGCTGGCCCTGGAAGCTGAAGCGCTCGTGCGTCCAGAGCCCCTTGATGACCTGCAGGAACTCGAGCATCCGGCCGTAGCGGTCCTCGCTGTCCGTAGTCCAGGCCCCGCCGAACATGCGGTGCTCGGCTTCCCACCAGCCGGGGACTACGTTCAGGTGGAAGCGACCGCCCGAGAGGCGGTCCAGGCTAGCGCCCATCTTGGCCACGATCTGCGGTGTCCAGAGGCCGGGGTGGACCGCAACCATGACGTGGATGCGCTCGGCCACGGCGGCGAGGGCGGTACCCAGGATCCAGGCCTCGAGATCGGGTCCCAACAAGCGCTCGGCGATGAGGGTGATGTCGAAGCCCTGGCGCTCGGCAGCCAGGGCGACGTCGCGGGCGAAGGCGAAGGCCTCGTCGGAGTATGGCGCTACGGCGGGAGCTTCGGCCTGGCGGATGGCGGCGTCCAGGCGCGGCTCCGGCGGGATGGCGTGCGGCAGCGGCGTCCAGATCCCTAGTTTCATAGCATCCTCCCCCGCGCTCCACGGTAGCGGAACCGCGCTGCCGCCGCAAGGCACGGTCACGCCTTGAGCTCGCTACGTCGGGATGGGCAGCCAGGGTGCAACCGACCGCCGAGGGCATTAAACACCCATTTAACAGTTGGACAACGGACGATTAATACCCGCCGGGTAGACTGAAATTGGAAGTCGCCCCCTCCTTCCAAACGATAAGGGCCGGCGCCGGGGTTCCCCTCCCTCGGCGCGCGGCCCTTCATCGTGCCTGGCGCCTGCAGAGCCTGTTCTGAACTGAAGGCCTGGACGAGTCGTCGCTCACCGCTTGCTGCGCGCCTTCTGCCTCGGCTGAGCGCTCGGATCCAGCAGCCGTCACCCCTTGACCAACGGCACGACCCGGGCTACTATCGGCTCACGGTCCAGCCCGGAGCTGCCTTCGGCTTGGCGGAGAGCCGACATGCGCTGTCCCCAGTGCCAGCACGAGAACCCGGCTGGCGCAAGGTTCTGCGGCGAGTGCGGGGCGCCGCTCGAAGCGCGCTGCCCTGGCTGTGGCGCCGCGAACCCGCCGGGCAACAAATTCTGCCACGGGTGCGGCCAGCGGCTCGGCGGGCCTGCCTCCACGACTCTGCCGCCACCGTCGCCGGAGTCCTACACCCCGCGGTACCTCGCCGAGAAGATCCTCACCTCCCGCGGCGTGCTCGAGGGCGAGCGCAAGCAGGTGACGGTCCTGTTCGCCGATCTCAAAGGCTCGATGGAGCTGCTGGCCGACCGCGACCCCGAGGAGGCGCGAGCCATTCTCGATCCGGTCCTCGAGCGGATGATGGAGGCCGTGCATCGCTACGAGGGCACCGTCAACCAGGTGATGGGCGACGGCATCATGGCCCTGTTCGGCGCTCCGCTCGCCCACGAAGACCATGCCGTGCGGGCGTGTTACGCCGCGCTCCAGATGCAAGAGGCCATCCGACGGTACGGGGACGAGGTGTGGCGCTCCCAGAACGTGCGCATCCAGATCCGGGTCGGCCTCAACTCGGGCGAGGTGGTGGTCCGCTCGATCGGCAGCGACCTGCGCATGGACTATACGGCCGTTGGGCAAACGACGCACCTCGCCGCGCGGATGGAGCAACTGGCGACGCCGGGCTCGATCCTGCTCGCGCCCAACACCCTGCAGCTCGTCGAGGGCTACGTGCAGGTCCGCTCGCTCGGGTCGGTGCAGGTCAAGGGTCTGACCGAGCCCGTCGAGGTCTACGAGCTGATCGGCGCGGGCACGGCGCGGTCGCGGTTGCAGGCCACGGCGGCACGGGGCCTAACGAAGTTTGTGGGGCGCGATGCCGAGTTGGAGACGCTCCGCCGCGTGTTAGAGCAGGCCGGCAGCGGGCAGGGCCAGATCGTGGCGCTGGTAGGCGAGCCGGGCGTGGGGAAGAGTCGGCTGGTCTGGGAATTCACCCACTCGCACCGCACGCAGGGCTGGCTCATTCTGGAAACGCGCTCCGTCTCGTACGGCAGGGCGACCGCCTACCTGCCACTGATCGACCTGCTCAAAGCGTACTGCGACATCGACCCGAATGACGACGCCCGACACGTGCGGGAGAAGCTGACCGGCAAGGTGCTCGCTCTCGATCCCGCCCTCGGGCCGCTGCTGCCGGCGTTGTCGTCCTTGCTGGAGGTAGGGGTGGAGGACGCCGCCTGGCAAGCGCTGGATCCTCCCCAGCGCCGCCAGCGCACCCTCGACGCGCTCAAGCGCCTGCTCCTGCGAGAGAGTCAGGAGCAGCCGGTCGTCCTGGTGCTCGAGGACCTGCACTGGATCGACGGCGAGACCCAGGCGCTGCTGGATAGCCTGGTCGAGAGCCTGCCGACGGCGCGGATTCTCCTGCTCGTGAACTACCGGCCCGAGTACGAGCACCGCTGGGGTAGCAAGAGCTACTACTCGCAGCTCCGCCTCGACCCCCTGCCGCCGGCGAGCGCCGAGGCGCTGCTGCAGGCTTTGCTCGGCGATGACCCATCGCTGCAGGCGCTGCGGAGCGTCCTGATCGAGCGAACCGAGGGCAACCCGTTCTTCCTCGAGGAGAGCGTGCGCGCGCTGGTGGAGGCGGGCGTGCTAGCGGGCGAGCAGGGCAGCTATCGGCTCGTGGAGCCGCTGGAGACTGTTGAAGCCCCGGCGACGGTGCAGGCGGTGCTGGCCGCCCGCATCGACCGGCTCGCACCTGAGGACAAGCGCCTGCTCCAGTCGGCCGCCGTGATCGGCAAGGACGTGCCGCACGCCGTGCTCCAGGCCATCGCGGAGGTGCCCGAGACGGAGCTGCCTCAGGGGCTGGCCCGGCTGCGGGCGGCAGAGTTCCTTTACGAGACCAGCCTGTACCCGGAGCTGGAGTATACGTTCAAGCACGCGCTGACCCACGAGGTCGCGTACGGCAGCCTCCTCCACGAGCGGCGGCGGGCGCTCCACGCTCGAATCGTGCAAGCTATCGAGATGCTGTACCCCGACCGCTTGATGGAATATGCCGAGCGGGTCGCGCACCACGCGGTCCGCGGCGAGATGTGGGAGGAGGCCGTAAGCTATTCTCGCCAGGCTGGGGCAAAGGCGGCGGCGCGCTCGGCCCACCGCGAGGCCGTGACGTACTTCGAGCAGGCGCTAAAGGCTTTGGGGTACCTTCCCCTGAATCGCGCCACACGCGAGCAGGCTTTCGACCTCCATATCCAGCTACGTACCTCGCTGCAGCCGCTAGGAGCCTTGGAGCAGATGCTCGATCATATGCGCCAAGCCGAGAGCCTCGCGCAGGCGCTTGACGACCAACGTCGCCTTGGGTGGGTCACCACCATATTGTCTGCGTATTTCTGGCAGATTGGGGACAACGAGCGGGCCATCGTCTCTGGCGAGCGTGCGCTCTCGCTCGCCAGGGCAACTGGAGACTTCCACCTACAGGTGGCGGCGAACAACTATCAGGGTCGGGCCTACGCTGTCGTAGGCCGCTATGGTCCGGCGATGGATTGCTTGCGGTGGATTGTGACGTCCCTCCCGGACGAGCTCGCCAATGAGCACTTCGGTCTACCGTTCTTGATCTCGGTGTCCTCCCGCGCTTGGTTAGGTCTATGTCTCGCAGAGGTCGGCAACTTCACTGAGGCGATTGCCTGGGGCCACGAGGCGCTACGAATGGCCGAAGCAGCCGATTCTCCTTTCAGTATTGTGGCAGCGGGCTGGACGCTCGGCCAATCGTATATTCGTAAGGGCGCATTCGAACAGGCGACCGGCGTGCTCGAACGTACTGTTCGGGCTTGCCAGGAGCGAGAGGTTCCACTCTTGTCGCCCTTTGTCAGCTCAATTCTCGGGTATTCATATGCACTGTCTGGGAGGACGAACGAGGGCTTGCCCCTCCTGCAGCAAGGACTGGAGCGAACCGAAACTGCGGGCTTCAGGTTGCAGCAGGCGCTGTGTATTGCGTACTTGAGCGAGGCGTATCTGCTGGCGGGGCGCTGGGAGGACGCTGCAGCCCTCGCTCGACGTGCCCACAGCCTGGCCCTCAATCACGGTGAACGGGGACACGAGGCCTGGGCGCTGCGCCTCCTCGGCGAGATCGCGGCGCGTCCCGACCCGCCCGAGATCGACCAAGCCGAAGCGCGCTACCGCCAGGCGCTTCGCCTGGCCGAGGAATTGGGCATGCGTCCCCTCGTCGCCCACTGCCGCCTCGGCCTCGGCACCCTGTACCGTAAGGTCGGCTGTGCCGAGCAGGCCCAGGCCGAGCTGGCCACGGCCGCGGCGCTGTACCGGGCGATGGAGATGCCCTTCTGGCTGGCGCGAGCAGAGGCGGAGCTAGCCGCCCCTCACTAGCCGGTCGGCGCGGAGCACGGGCGTCTCCTTGAGTTGGGCGCCCGGCCAATCGCCCTCGGTCTCGTTCCCTGCGGCCCCACCGGAGCGCCCTGCTGGCATGGAAGCGGCCCGGCAAGCATGCTGTCCCACAGCGACTCCAGGAGATGAGCCCGGCTGCGCTGATGGCGGCGAGCCGGCCGCTGCCGGTCGGCTGGCACGGAACGGCACTTGCAGTGCGGCGGCAGAACGGCGAGGAGTGAGGAAGATGGCGGGGTTTCGGGGGCCTAAGCACAAGCTCTCGCGGCGCTTCGGCGTGGACATCTTTGGGACGGGTGGACGGTCGCTGGAGCGGCGGATGGGGACGCCGCCAGGCGGGCAGCCGCGGGGAGGACGGCGGCGGAAGCCGTCGGAGTACGCCTTGCAGCTCGAGGAGAAGCAGAAGGCGAAGGCGATCTACGGGGTGCGCGAGGGGCAGTTCCGACGCTACTACGAGCAGGCGGCGCACCGCCCGGGCGTGACGGGGGAGAACCTGCTGCAGACGCTGGAGCGGCGCCTGGACAACGTGGTCTATCGCCTGAGCTGGGGCCGCACGCGGCCGATGGCGCGCCAGCTCGTCAGCCACGGACACATCCGGGTGAACGGGCAGCGCGTGACCATCCCGTCCTTCCTGGTGCGGCCTGGCGAGGTGATCACGCTGAGCGCCACGGCCGCGGAGATGCCGACGGTGCAGGAGGAGCTAGGCGCTCACCGACCCCTGCCGCGCTGGCTCGCCCGCGACGACGGTAGCGCGCGCGTCCTGGCCCTCCCCACGCGCGAAGACGTGGACCTGCCGATCGACGAGAGCCGCATCATCGCGTTCTACTCGCGGTAGACAGCGGACTCGAAGCACTCAGGAGATTGCACGATGGCGAGTGAAGCCCTGGCAAGCGTCCTGCGCCGCGCCCGCGACGACGGTCACTTCTACCAGCTCCTCCAGAGCGAGCCGACCACCGCGCTCGAGGGCTACGACCTGAGCGAGGACGAGCGCCTCGCGCTGATCCAGCGCGATCGTGGCGCCCTCGAAGTCCTCGGCGTCCCCGCCGACTGGGCCGACTGGTTCGGCGTCGTTCACTGACCGGGGGCCGGGCCGGCCCTCGCCCGTCGTGATCGCGCACGGCGCAAGCCCGGTCTCGTGTGGTGCATGTCGACACCGATTGAAGCGGCTGCTGGCCGCCTCGCTGCCCGCGAGGGCAGCGGCCGGCTCGGCCGGCCGCTGCCGCATAAGATGAGCCTAGAACTGGAGATGCAGTCGCGTTTCCTCCCGTCTGCGCAGGCTGCGGGTTGTGCATCAGATCGGTTGGCGTAAGTGGCAGGATTGCGCTATAGCCGGGTAGGAGATGTCCCAGACAGCACTGGCGATGGTTGACGGATCACGGACATGCCCGCTAGCGTCCAGGCAGGAAATCGTCTGCCAATCACTCAAGAAGTTTTGGTCAGCCAGCATACGATAGACCTCGCGGCAACGTTCGAGGTATGCCGTATCCGACTCGTGAATATCCGCCGCAGCGCTAGTAGAGGAGCCCTGAGCTCTAGACCGGATCAAGACAGAGGCAGCTTCGCTAGAAGTGTCGAAATAGAGCGTTAACTGGGCGCGGGGCAAGCCATAAACTTCGTGCTCAAGGGTGGCCACCCACTGGATGAACTGGAAGCAGGACGATGTAGGCATCCTAGCTCCCTGGTGAGCTAGATTCGATGCCACATAGCGGTCACAGAGAACAACGTCATAGTCAGACATAGCGGCAATGATCGATGGCTTGGTTTCGAAGCGGTCACCGGCATAGAACAGCGCCGCGAGATGAGGATCAACACTGGAGAGCGAGCCAAATCTGCCGGCGAGGTAGTCGGTAATGGAGTTGGCGAAGAAGGTTTGCCCGTAGCGCGGGAAGGAGAAGAGGACAGTGCTGAATCCGGAGCGCTCGAGCCGAGATCGGAGGAGTGTAGCCTGAGTGTGCTTGCCGGAGCCGTCGATGCCTTCTAGTGCAATAATCACGGAGTTGCTCCAGGTTATGGAAGGTAGCGCGAGAGAGCGGGGAGCCATAGAGCCAGTCGGCGAAGGTGGTCCGGCTCCAACTGGTGGCCGGCGGCGACGCGTTGGAAGTCGCTAGCGCGAAGGTTTGGTGGAAGCGAGAGCAAGGAGTCTAGATGATCGCGCAGGTACTGCATGGCGGACAGAAGGTCAGCGGGATTATGGGTGAATTGTTGATGGATCATGTAGGGAGCATCTGGCGCCCTGTTGACTCGGAACGATGTGCCAGCGTATTGGATCAGTGGCGCCTGTTCGGAAGGCAAAGACTCGCTGACTAGCAAGGCCCGGATAACGGGACGCCCGAGAGTATCAGCGATGCTGATGGAGGACGGCGCCCAGAGCTGGAGCCGGCCTTCCGGCGGACCAAAGGTTGCGGCAGTGTCCCAACCAGCCATGAGGAGCCAATCATCGGGTTCCAAGCTCTGAAGTAAGTCGGCCGCAACTGCTCGATGATCTGCAGGCGACTTCCAGAGCACGTTGAGCACAGACGCAAGGTGTGTTCCATCGGGCACAGGGTGAAGCACGGATCCTCCACGATACGCCGGTGACCAGACGGGATAGGCGGCTCCAGCTGTCAGGTGCCCTTTCGAGAATTGTAGCCGGTGCTCCGTCTCCGCTCCGTCTCGAGGATGCCCCATGCTGGCGTCACAAAATTGAGCGGTGGATCCTGGTCGGCATGGTGCTTGGGCTCGGCTGGCATGAACAGGCCATCCGCCGATAGACCTGGTCACCAGGAGCCTTTTATCCGATATCCGGCCCGCTGGCACTATGGCGGCAGGCGTAGATGGACGCGATCGTACCGCCGGGTGGCGTCGATCTCGAGGACGAGGTCGGGGCCGAAGGCCTGGGCGGGGGTGAGGGCGCCACGGGGGCGCTCGGCGAGCGTGCGCTCGACGCAGCGGACGCCGGACAGGGCGGTGAACTGGTAGCCCTCGGCCGTGACGAGCCAGGCTTCGGCGGCGCGGCCGGCGGCGTCGACGGCGCGAGCCCAGACGTAGGAGCGGCGCGTGCGGCGGGCCTGCTCGCTCGGGCCGCGAACGCGGCTGGCGGCAGCGAGCGCCAGGCGGCGGAGCGGCGGCACGGCCAGGAGGCGGCGGCCGATCGCCGCGCCGAGGCGCAGCCAGCGAAGCTGCTCGGGCCGGCACTCCAGGTAGGTGGTGACGTTCGGGATGCCCGTGCTGCGGTAGGCGGTCTCCAGGTCGCCCCAGGGGATCGGCATCACCCAGCGTTCGCCGTGGGGGAAGCGCACGCGCCGCAGGCCCTCGCCTAGGGGCACGGGCACGAGGCGGCCGGCGCGGCGCACCAGGCCGCCGGCCGGCAGCTCTTCGAGCATGGTGCGGGTCGTGCCCGCGCTGGGCTGGAGCGCCGTGGCGGCGATGGTCAGCTCCAGCTCCACGGCGCCGGGCACCTGCTCGGCCACATGGCACGCCAGGCAGTCGGTGGGCACGACGTCGAAGCCCACGCCCGAGATCAGCGACACGCCCCGCTCGCGCGCCTCGGCGTCGTGGGCGAAGGTGTTCTGGAAGACAGGGATCTCGCCGGTGACGTCCAGGTAGCTCGCGCCGGCGGCCAGGCAGGCGCGGATCATCGGCGCGCTGGTGTGGACGAACGGGCCGGCGGCGTGGAAGACGAGGTCGACGCCCTCCAGCGCGCGGACGAGCGCGGCCTGGTCCTCCAGGCCCACCGCGACGTCGTCGAGGCCGAGGCGGGCGGCCAGCGGCGCCAGCTTCTCGACCGCGCGCCCGGCCAGCAGCGGCCGGTGGCCGCGCCGCACCGCCTCCTCGGCAACCAGCGTGCCGGTGTAGCCGTAGGCGCCGTAAATCAGCCAGCGCGGCTCGGACATGGTAAATCCCCCTCACAGCACGCGACTCAGGTTGCGCAGGCCGATGGCGATCACGACGAGCATCAGCGCCTCGGAGAGGACCACCGCCGGCGTGAGCAGGTCGAGGCCAAACCAGAGGTAGAGGAACAGCGCGGGGTAGACGATCAGGTACGACTTCACGGCCCAGGGTACCGGCGCGCCGTGGGCGTTGGCCAGGTAGACGGTGAAGTTCAGGCCGGTGTAGATCAGTCCGTAGAGCACGGCGGGCAGCACGGCCGGCGCGCCCCAGACGGCCATGCCGGCGACGACGGTGACCTCCCTGATGTGGTCGGAGTACTGATCCACCAGCGCGCCGAAGGGCGACGCCTTGCCGGTGGCGCGGGCCAGCGCGCCGTCCAGGCCGTCGAGCAGGAGCAGGGCGACGAACAGGAGGAAGGCGAGCCGCGGGTGGTCCGGGACGAGGGCGAGCACGACGAAGCCGCCGGGCACCTGGCTGGCCGAGACCAGGTTGGGGGGTACGCCGAGGCGAGCCAGCAGCGCGACGACCGGCCGCACCGCCCGCAGCAGCCCGGCGCGGAAGCGGCCGAGGAAGCGGCGCTCGAAGGTCGAGTAGGAGTCCGCGCCGTCCGTCTCGCTCATCGCCTCGCCGCCCTCGCGCTACGCCCGCACGGACGTCCCGCGGTCCGCCAGGAGCATGGTATGCTCCCGGTCAGCGTAGCCGATGGATCCTGGGGCGTGCAGGGAGGGCTGGAGCGATGCGGCGGAGGGTGACGGCGGTAGTCGATCGGCGCGGGTTCCTGCGGCTAGCGGCGGGCGGCAGCGTAGGCATGCTGGCGCTGGCCTGCGGCGCGCCGGGCGCGGCGCCGTCGAGTGGCTCGGGCGCGTCCAGCGGGGCGGCAGGCGGGGCGGCGAGCGGTGCCGCGCCGACCGCCGCAGCGCAGCCGGCCGCCAGCGGCGCGTTGGCGCGCTGGCGCCACGCCGAGCCGAGCGCGATCTTCGAGTCGGCGTTCCGCCAGATGGCCGTGCGCAAGGGCTTCGCCCGCGAGGCCGGGCTGGACGTCGAGATCCAGCACCTCACCAGCGGCACCACGATCATCAAGGGGCTGGTGGCCGGCGAGTACGACAGCGCCGACATCGGCTCGTCGCCGGTCTACCCGGCCATCGAGAGCGGCGCCGAGATCAAGATCCTGGCCAGCTTTACGCCCGGGCTGTTCTACGCTTTCTACGTGCGCCCCGACATCCAGAGCGTGCGCGACCTGGCCGGCAAGCCGATCGGAACGAACGACCCCGGCGCGCTGCTCTACCAGCTCGCCCAGGCGTCGCTGGAAGCGCAGGGGCTGGACCCGACGCAGGTGGAGTACGCCAACGTGGGCGGCTCACCGGCCATCTTCCAGGCGGTGGTGGCCGGCAAGGTCGCTGGTGGCGTGTCGGGCGTGGAGTGGCTGCGCGAGGCCGAGCGGTCGGGCCAGGCCAAACCGCTGTTCTACCTGAACCAGACCCTGCCGCGCTTCCTGCGCCAGACCTTCATCACCAGCGACCGCGTCATCCGCGAGCGGCCCGAGGAGCTGACCCGCTGGCTGGAAGCGTACGCCCGCGGCCACCGCTACGGCCTGGACCACAAGGACGAGACGGTGCAGTTCGCCTCCGAGCTGACCGGCGTGACCGACCTGGACAACCTCAACTGGACCTTCGACTGGTACGTCCAGAACGGCATCGTGGACCCCAACTTTCGCGTGCCGCCCGAGAACATCGAGTACATGCAGGACCTGGGCATCCGCCTGGGCGGCCAGCGCACGAAGCTGCCCTACGAGCGCATCGTGAATCCCGCCTTCCGCGAGCGCGCCCTGGCCGCGCTCGGCGAGTACCAGCCTGGTGCGAACGGCTAGGGCAGCGATACTGCTCGTGGCTGGTCGCCGCTCGGGTGTGATCCAGGGGTGTGCGGCGGCCCCACAGCGGTGATTCGCGGACTCAGGGGAGAGAGCAATGCAGCTCCAACGGCTCGGGATCGGCCTTGCATCTACCAGGCCGGTGGCCACCCACGTGCACTGCGCGCAGGTGGCCGACGCGGGCGGGATCGACACCTACTGGCATGCCGAGAGCCACCACTTCCGGAGCGCCACGACGCTCGCCGCCGTCACGGCCCAGCACACGCGGCGGATCCAGATCGGGCTGGGCATCTTGAACACACACAGCCGCCACGCGGGCCTCGTCGCCATGGAGGCCGCGACGCTGTGGGAGGTGTCCGGGGGACGCCTCATCCTCGGCCTCGGCACGGGCCGCCAGGCGGCCGAGCGCCACGGCATCGCTCCCGAGCAACTGCGGCCGGTGGGCCGCATGCGCGAGTGCCTGACGATGGTCCGGCGGCTGCTGGCGGGCGAGACGGTGGCCGAGCAGGGCCAGTTCTTCGGCTTCTCGGACGCCGGCGTGCGCCTGGGTGTCGAGACCCCCCTGCCCGTCCCGATCGTGATGGGCGCCATCGGCCCGCAGATGTTGCGCCTGGCCGGCCGCATCGCCGACGGCGTGGTGCTCGACCCAACCTGCTCGCTGGAGTACGTGCGCTGGGCCGTCGACCTCGTCCGCGAGGCGGCGGTCCAGGCCGGCCGCGACCCGGCGGCGGTCGAGATCGGCAGCTACCTGGTGTTCTCGGTGGCCCGCGATCGGCAGCAGGCGCGCGACGCGGCGCGGCCGATGACCGCGCTGTACCTGAGCCGCGTCCTGCCGATCATGCACGAGCTGGCCGGCATCTCCGAGGCGGAGGTCGACCGCCTGCGCGACGCGCTGGCCCGGGACGACCGGGCGGCGATCGCCCGCAACGTGACCGACGCCATGCTCGAGCGGGTGGCGGTGGTGGGCACGGTCGACGACTGCCTCGCCCGGCTGGCGGCCTACGCCGACGCGGGACTGACGCACGCGATCTTCTACGACCTGCTTGGCCCGGACCTGGCCGAGGGGCTCCGCCTGGTGGTCGAGGAGATCTACCCACGCGCGGTGGCCGGCGCGGGCCGGCCGCGCGGCTGACGTGGCATATTGGGATGTCCCGGCGTAGCGCGGAAGGCCGGCGCCTCCACGCTGCTAGCGCACAACGCAGGAGGGGAGAAGACTCATGGCGCGCAAGGAAGTGATTCCCGTCCCGGATCTGCCCGCGCCGACCGTGCCGCTGTCCCGCGTGGTGCGGTTCGGCGAACTGGTGTACGTCTCCGGCACCGGCGGCCGAAACGTGCAGGCCGACCGGTGGGGCGACGTGGCTGACCAGACGCGCTGCGCCCTGGACACGATCCAGACCGCGCTAGCGGCTGCCGGCACCTCGCTGGCGAACGCGCTGTCGGTGACCACGCACCTCAAGCGCCGCGAGGACTTCGCCGCCTACAACGAGGTCTACCGCTCGTACTTCCCGACCGACCCGCCCACCCGAACGACGGTGCAGTGCGAGCTGATGAATCCCGAGATGCTGGTGGAGATCTCCTGCATCGCGAGCATGCCCGACGGCGCGAGTACCTGATGGCCAGGGATCTCGTCGAGGACATCTTCATCCCGGCCGGCCACGCCGTGAGCTTCCGGGTGCAGCGCGGCCAGATCTTCCGCCTGCTGCAGGTCGAGGAAAAGCAGGTGGCCGACGCCGTCTTCCTCAACGCCCACGACTACAAGGAGACGTTCCACGCCGGCCACTCGACCTATCTCAACTGCATCGAGGGCATCGGCAACACCAAGCGGCTCGCCAAGCTGTACTCCGGGCCCGCCCGGGAGAACGTCATGCTGACGGTGGTGGACGACCCCGTCGGCATCCACTTCGCCTACATCGGCAACCGCTGCAGCCGGATGATCTACAAGCTGCGCGACAAGGTGGATGCCCCGCCCCACCGGAGCTGCCAGGACAACCTGGCGGAAGCGCTCGCGCCCTACGGCCTCGGGCCGGACGACGTGCCCGAGGTATTCAACATCTGGATGAACGTCGACATCGACCCCGAAACGCTCTGCTTCGTCAACATGCCCCCGACCGTCGGGCACGACGACTACCTGGACCTGCGCGCGGAGATGGACCTGCTCGTCGCGGTCTCGGCCTGCCCGAGCGACATCGCGGCGGTGAACGACTTCCGGATCAAGCCGCTGCGGGCGCAAATCTACGCCGCGAGCGGGTCGTAGCGCAGCGTGTTATGTCAGCCTGGCCGAGCCAGGCCGGCTGAGTCGCGCTCAGCGGCAGTCCAGCTCGGCCCGGTAGAGCTGGAGCTTCTGGGTCACCTGGTCGACGCCCTGGGTGATCGCCCCGCCGGGGATGTAGATCCAGCCGTCGACCAGCGCGGCGCCGGTCAGGCCGTGCGCCGGCGTCGGCATCGGCTCCAGGCGGTGCCAGGTGGCGCGGATGGGGTCGTAGGCGTCGTTGTCCGGGAAGACGCCGCTGGGCGACGTCCGGTCCCACTCGCCGCCGATGGCGTAGAGGCAGCCGTTGGCGACGACCGACGCCATACCGGACCGCACGCGCGGCATCGGCGTGCCGGTCGACCAGCTATTGGTGGCCGGATCGTAGACCTCGACGACGTCGGTCAGCTCGCTGTTGAAGCCGGGGCCGAAGCGGCCGCCGGCCACGTACAGCTTGCCCCCGATCGCGCCCACGGCGATGTGGTTGCGCTGCGTCGGCAGGTCCGGCAGGACGGTCCAGCTATCGGCCCGCGGGTCGTAGACCGCGAAGTCGTGGCCAGCCGGCGGGCGCCCGCCGGCCACGTAGATCTTGCCGTCGATGACGCCGAGCCCGGCGGCGCTGCGGCCGGTGGGCATCGATGCCCGCGGCTCCCAGGTCGCGGTGGCCGGCTGGTAGGCGAAGACGGTGTCCAGGTACACAGGAGTGTTGTTCAGGCCGGCACCGCCGAACTCGCCGCCAATAGCGTACAGCGTGCCGTCGACGGCCACGGCCGTGGTGTGGTGCATGGGCATCGGCAGCGGCGTGGTGGTGTCCCAGGTGTCGGTGCGCGTGTCGTAGACCTGCACGACGTCGGAGGGGATGCGCCCGGCGGGGTAGCCGCCGAGCACGTAGATCTTGCCGTCGAGCTCGGCGATCGCCGTCTCCGAACGGGGAATGGGCATCGGGGCGCGCTCGGTCCAGCCACTCGGCGGCGCCTGCCCCGCGACGAGCGCGGTCGGCCCCAGGCCGAGCACCGCGCCGGCGAGGATCAGGGCGAGCCAGCGGGGGCGGGCGGGTAGTGGTACCGGCATGGGCCTGTCTCCTCCTTCAGGGGGCGCTAGCCGCGTATCCCCGGGGAGTGTACGCGACTCAGCCCGCGGGCAACAGCGGTTACGAGCGATCGCCGCGCGAGTCGAGCGCTGCCAGCCGCGCCGGCGGCAAGCCCCAGCGGGCGATGGTGGCCGCCTCCTCGGCGGCGCTGCTGCACTTCTTGAAGCGGGCGCCGGGCTGGCCGTGGACGCGGGCCTGGCAGCTCGGCCAGTCGGCGTGGCGGCGCAGCTCGCCGTCGACCAGGCTGAGGTAGGTGGGCCAGCGCCCGGCGCGGGCCGGCGGTCGAGTGGGTAGGTGCTGCCTGGCGGCCGGGCCGCTCGGCCCCGCGCTAGTGCCTCGCGGCCGTCGGTGCGCGCGCGCCTGCGCCCGCGCCAGCGCGTCGGCGCGCTCGTTCTCGGGGTGGCCGGCGTGGCCGCGGACCCACTCCCAGGTGACGCGCGCACCGGCCAGGGCGGCCAGCTCCTCCCACAGGTCGCGGTTCAGGACCGGCTGGCCGGTCGCCGTACGCCAGCCGCGCTGGCGCCAGCCTGCTACCCAGCGCGTGACACCGTTCATCACGTACTGGCTGTCGGTGACGACCAGCACCGGCGCCGCGGGCGGCACGCGGCGCAGCGCCTCGATCACCGCCGTCAGCTCCATGCGGTTGTTGGTGGTGTCGGGCGCTCCGCCGCTGAGCTCCTGCCGCTGGCCGTCGGCGACGAGGATGGCGGCCCAGCCGCCGGGCCCGGGATTGCCGATGCAGGCCCCGTCCGTGTAGGCGACGATCATCCAGGCGCGTCGACTACGACAGCGGGGTGTTGGGGAGGAGGCCGAGGCCTACCTGCCGCGGCTGCTCGGCTGCCATACTGCTCGTCTCCTTTGCCGTCGCCCTCAGGCGTGGCGCGGGCCGCTCACGGCGCTAGCTCTTGAACGGGTTGTTCGCCCCCGAGTACATCTGCCACCAGCCCGAGGTCTGGCCGGGCGCCACGGCATCGGTGCTGCCGGTGTACCAACTGGGGTTCGTGCTGTCGTTGCCGAAGAACCAGCTATAGCCCTCCACGTCGCCGGGCCGCGCGCCTTCGGCGGTCATCACCATCGCGTCGAGCATTCGCTGCTCGTCAGGGGAGAGAGTGGCGCGGAACTGGCCGAGCTTCTGGATAAAGGCCTGGCGCTGCTGCTCCTGAGCCATGCTGCCATCTCCTCTTTGCCACTATCGCCCGCAGCGCGGACTTATGTCGCCGGCTGCTTATAGCGTACTACCCCGCGCCGCGGCGCGCCACGGTTTGCCGGCCGTGGCGGCGTGGGGCGTTAGTTGTCGCGCTCGAGGTTCAGCGCCGCGGAGTTGATGCAGTAGCGCAGGCCGGTGGGCGGCGGACCGTCGTCGAAGACGTGTCCCAGGTGGCCGCCGCACGCACGGCACAGCACTTCCGTGCGCCGCATGCCGTAGCTGTTGTCGGTCTCGGTGTCCACGCTCCCCGCTACCGGCGCCCAGAAGCTCGGCCAGCCGGTCCCGGAGTCGAACTTCTCGTCCGAGCGGAACAGCGCTGCACCGCAGCCGGCGCAGCGATAGGTGCCCTTGTCCTTGGTGTGAGCGTACTGGCCGGTGAAGGCGCGCTCCGTGCCCTTCTGCCGCAGCACGTGGTACTGCTCCGGCGTGAGCTGGGCACGCCATTCGGCGTCGGTCTTCTCCACTCGCTCTGCCACGTTCTCGCCTCCCGCAACAGGTCCTAAGAGTCATTCTAAGCCGCCTCGGGCATTTTGACAGCTAGCCGCGTCCCAGCGGGTCCGACAGCTCGCCAGGCGACTGTCTCAGGGTGAGTCCAGATCACCCCGCGTAGTGCGGCCGGCACGCTTCCTGCGAAGACCATCTACCGGCAATGGATATGGAGTGGGGGGCGCTATGATCTTGCAGTTGCGGCCGCGCACCGTGCTGGCGGCCATACTGCTCCTGACCGGCCTGTTCCTCTTTCCGCTGGCCGCGCTGCTGGCCGCGTAGCCTACCGAAGGCAAGCGGCTCGCTGCCACCCCGGCGCGCGGCTACCTCGCCGATCCCGTGAGCGAGGCCGTCCGACCCTGTCGCCCGCCGGCTGCTGGCCGCCGTAGCGTCCACGTCAACCCCGTCGCGGTCGCGCCTCAGCCGGGCCGCCACGGTATGGCCGCGTCGCTCCCGACGGACGATGGTGCTCGTCCGCCGAGTTCGCTTCCGGTACACTGGCACCGATCCCCGCCGATGGAGGGCGCGATGGCCGAGATCGTGGCCGGGTTCGGCGTCCCGCACACCCCGATGGCGCCAGCCCAGGTCGAGCAGGACCCGAACGGTGAGACCGCCCAGCTCTACCGCGCCGTGGCCGAGCACCTCGACGCCGTCCAGCCGGACGTGCTCGTCGTGTTCGACTCGGACCACCTGAACACGTTCTTCTTCAACAACCTGCCGACCTTCTGCATCGGCATCGCGCCGCGCACGGCCGGCCCGAACGACAGCAACGCGAAGATCCCCCGCTACCAGGTGCCGGTCAGCGAGCCGCTGGCGCGCAGCGTCCAGCGCACGGGCCTGGGCCAGGGCTTCGACCTCGCGCTCAGCCAGGAGTTCGAGGTCGACCACTCGATCCTCGTGCCCCTGCACTTCCTCACGCCGCGGATGCACGTCCCCATCGTGCCCGTGTTCGTGAACGGCCTGGCGCCGCCGCTGCCGCTGGCGCGGCGCTGCTTCGCGCTGGGGGCGATGGTCCGCGCGACGATCGAGGCCTGGCCCGAGCCGGCCCGCGTCGCCATCCTCGCCAGCGGCAGCTTCTCGCTCGAGGTCGCCGGCCCGCGCGTCGGCATCACCGACTACGCCTGGCTGAACACGGTGCTGCGCTGCCTGCGCCGCGCCCAGGTCCGCTCGCTGCTCGAGCAGGCCACCGAGGAGCGCCTGCTCGCCGCCGGCAACGTCTCGGGCGAGCTGCTCAACTGGATTGCCTTGCTCGGCGCCATCGGCAAGCGCCAGCCGGTGCTCCTGGAGCCGCAGCCGGCCCAGGGCCACGCCTACGGCGTCTGGCGCTGGGACTGAGCGGCAGCTTGGCACCCGCTCCGACAGAATATGTATAATGAGCGCAGTGGTTCATCGGCATCACGTCGCGCGTGCTGTGCCGCGTTCCCCTCTAGCGTCTCGACGCCAGATCGCGAACCGACCTCTCAGCCACGACGATCGCCCTTGGCCAACTTTAAACTCCCCAGGGAGAGTATCGTGGCTTACGCGGACAAGACCCTTACCTGTCGAGACTGTGGGAACGAGTTCGTCTTCACTGAAGGCGAGCAGGAGTTCTTCGCGCAGAAAGGCTACGTGAACGAGCCCGGGCGCTGCCCGGAGTGCCGCTCGGCCCGCAAGGCGCAGCGGGGCGGCTCGTCCTACGATAGCGACCGTGGCGGCACCGGCTACCGCAGCGGCCCGCGCGAGATGTTCACCGCCATCTGCTCCGAGTGCGGCCAGACCGCGACCGTCCCCTTCCAGCCGCGCAGCGACAAGCCGGTCTACTGCTCGAGCTGCTTCGAGCACCACCGCAGCTACCGCTAACGCGGCGGGGGGCCCCTCGCAGGCTCCACTTGCTGTCTCGCACAGACAAAG
>Ga0070741_10009581_pt1 | contig 18708 bp, 15 predicted proteins | sample Coa_R1_4_FD_66440 | JGI IMG/M metagenome (GOLD analysis project Ga0070741, IMG submission 66440) | Surface soil microbial communities from Centralia Pennsylvania, which are recovering from an underground coalmine fire - Coalmine... | ecosystem: Environmental > Terrestrial > Soil > Unclassified ...
GCGCCCGCAAGATCCAGCGCTTCCTGTCGCAGCCGAACTTCGTCGCCGAGCAGTTCACCGGCACGCCCGGCCAGTACGTGAAGCTCGAGGACACGATCCGCGGCTTCCAGGAGATCATCGCCGGCCAGCACGACGACCTGCCCGAGCAGGCGTTCTACATGGTCGGGCCGATCGAGGGCGCGGTCGAGCGGGCGAAGCAGATGGCCGGCGCGGCGGCGTAGCCGGATGGCCGACCGCCGGACGTTCTCGGTCTCGGTCGTCACGCCCGACGGCCCCGCGTTCGAGGGAGACGCGGAGATGCTCATCGTGCCCGGCGCGGCCGGCGAGATCGGCGTGCTCGCGCGGCACGCCCCGCTGATCGCGACGCTGAAGGCGGGCTCGACGCGCGTGCACCCGGCCGCCGGCGAGGTGCTCGAGCTCGCGACCGGCCCCGGCTTCTTCCAGGTGCTGCACGACCGTGCGATCGCGCTCGTCGACGACGCCGTCGAGGCGTCGAAGATCGACGACGAGCGGGCGCGGCGGCAGCTCGAGGAGGCGCGTGCGGAGCTCGAGGCGATCGACCGCGGCGAGTCGTCCGCCGACCGCTGGCAGACCGAGCAGCGCCTCCGGCACGCGGAGAACCAGCTCAACGTGGCCGGCCGGGGGTAGCGCAGCCGATATCCTGCGGGAAATCCCCGGACAGCTTTGACGAGCAGCTTGGCGACCGGGTCACCAAACGCCTAAAGAGCCGTGTCGAGAGACGTCGCCGCACATATCCGCACCCTCGCCGCCGAGCGGATCCTCGTGCTCGACGGCGCGTGGGGCGTCCTCCTCCAGAACCGCGGCCTCTCCGAGGCCGACTTCCGCGGCGAGCGGTTCCGCGACCACCCGCGCGACCTCCGCAACGACCCCGACCTGCTCAACATCACCCAGCCCGACGTCGTCAGGGCGGTGCACGACGCGTACTTCGCGGCGGGCGCCGACATCACGACGACGAACACGTTCACGGCGACGTCGATCGGGCAGGCCGACTACGGGCTCGAGGACGCTGTGTTCGAGCTGAACGTCGCCGGCGCGCGCCTCGCCCGCGAGGCCGCCGGCCCCGACCGGCTCGTCGCCGGCTCGGTCGGCCCGCTGAACGTCACGCTCTCGCTCGGCCCGCGCGTCGAGGACCCCGGCTATCGCACGCACACGTTCGACCAGGTCGTGGAGGCGTACGCCGAGCAGATGCGCGGCCTCGCCGAGGGCGGCGTCGACCTGCTCCTGATCGAGACGATCTTCGACACGCTGAACGCGAAGGCGGCGATCGTCGCAGCGCGCGAGGCCGCGCCGCAGCTGCCGCTGTGGCTCAGCGTCACGATCGTCGACCTGTCGGGGCGCACGCTCTCCGGGCAGACCGTCGAGGCGTTCTGGACGTCGATCGAGCACGCCGACCCGCTGATCGTCGGCGTCAACTGCTCGCTCGGCGCGCGCGAGCTGCGGCCGTACGTCGCCGAGCTCTCACGGGTCGCGAGCTGCCTCACCTCCGCGCACCCGAACGCCGGCCTGCCGAACCCGTTCGGCGACTACGAGGAGACGCCCGACGTCACCTCGGCGCTCCTGCACGAGTTCGCCCGCGACGGTCTCTTGAACGTCGTGGGCTCCTGCTGCGGCTCGACGCCGGAGCACACGCGAGCGATCGCCGCCGCCGTCCGCGGGCTCGAGCCGCGCCCCGTCCCGCCGCCCCGCCGCGCAGCGAGGTTCAGCGGCCTCGAGCCGTTCGAGGTGACGCCCGAAACCGGCTTCGTGGTCGTCGGCGAGCGCACGAACGTGACCGGCTCGGCGAGGTTCCGCCGGCTGATCGAGGCCGGTGACTTCGCGGCCGCCGTCGACGTCGCCCTGGAGCAGGTGCGCGGCGGCGCGAACCTGCTCGACGTCAACATGGACGCCGACCTGCTCGAGGGCGAGCAGGCGATGCGGCGCTTCCTGAACGTGGTCGCCACCGAGCCCGAGGCGGCGCGGCTGCCGATCATGGTCGACAGCTCGAAGTGGTCGGTGCTCGAGGCGGGCCTGCAGTCGATCCAGGGCAAGGGCGTCGTCAACTCGATCTCGCTCAAGGAGGGCGAGGCCGAGTTCCTCCAGCGCGCCCGGCGGATCCGCGACTACGGCGCCGGCGTCGTCGTGATGGCGTTCGACGAGGAAGGGCAGGCGACCTCGGTGGAGCGGCGCGTCGCGATCTGCGGCCGCGCCTACGACCTGCTCGTGCACGAGGTTGGCTTCCCGCCGGAGGACATCGTCTTCGACCCGAACGTGCTCGCGGTCGCGACCGGGATCGAGGAGCACGACGACTACGCCCGCGCGTTCCTCGAGAGCCTCCCGCGGATCAAGGAGCGGTGCCCGGGCTCGCTCACCTCGGGCGGCATCTCGAACCTGAGCTTCTCGTTCCGCGGCAACGACGTCGTCCGCGAGGCGATGCACTCGGCGTTCCTCTACCACGCGATCCGCGCCGGGCTCGACATGGGCATCGTCAACGCCGGCCAGCTCGCCGTCTACGAGGATCTCGACCCGGAGCTGAAGGAGCGGGTCGAGGACGTGATCTTCAACCGGCGGCCCGACGCGACCGAGCGGCTGGTCGAGCTCGCCGAGCGGGTGCGGGGCGAGGGGACGAAGCGCGAGCTCGACCTGTCGTGGCGCGAGGCGCCGGTGGCGAAGCGGCTCGAGCACGCGCTCGTGCACGGCATCGTCGACTACGTCGAGGACGACGCCGAGGAGGCGCGCCGGCAGGCGGCGCGGCCGCTCGACGTGATCGAGGGCCCGCTGATGGACGGCATGCGCGTCGTCGGCGACCTGTTCGGCTCCGGACGGATGTTCCTGCCGCAGGTCGTGAAGTCGGCGCGCGTGATGAAGCGTGCGGTCGCCTACCTGCAGCCGTTCATGGAGGCCGAGCAGGACGGCAGCCACGGCTCGCAGGGGAAGGTGCTGCTCGCGACCGTGAAGGGAGACGTCCACGACATCGGCAAGAACATCGTCGGCGTCGTCCTCGGCTGCAACGACTACGAGGTGATCGACCTCGGCGTGATGGTGCCCGGCGAGCGGATCCTCGAGGTCGCCGAGGCCGAGCACGTCGACGTGATCGGGCTGTCGGGGCTGATCACGCCGTCGCTCGACCAGATGGTCGAGGTCGCGCGCGAGCTCGAGCGCCGCCGCCTCGAGCTGCCGCTCCTGATCGGCGGCGCGACGACGTCGCGCCAGCACACGGCGGTGAAGATCGCGCCCGAGTACCGGAGCGAGACCGTCCACGTGCTCGACGCGAGCCGTGTCGTGGACGTCGTCTCGCGCCTCCGCGACCCCCGCCGCCGCGCCGAGCTCGACGACGAGAACCGGCGGCTGCAGGAGCGGCTGCGCGAGCAGCACGAGCAGAAGCTGCGCAAGCCGCTGCTCTCGCTGCCGGACGCGCGCGCCAACCGCCCGCGCGTCCGCTTCGACGACCTGCCGGAGCCTCCCTTCGCCGGCGTGCGCGAGGTCGAGCCGCCGCTCGCCGAGCTCGTCCCGTACATCGACTGGCAGTTCTTCTTCCACGCCTGGGATCTGAAGGGCAAGTTCCCGGCGATCCTCGAGCAGCCGGCCGCCCGCGAGCTCTACGACGACGCGCAGGAGCTCCTCTCGACGATCCTGCAGGGCGGCGCCCTCTCGGCGCGCGGCCTGTACGGCTTCTTCCCGGCGCACGCCGACGGCGACGACGTCGTCTGCGACGGCACGCGGCTCTGCTTCCTGCGCCAGCAGGCCGACCACGGCGACGGGCGGCCGAACCGCTGCCTGGCCGACTACGTCTCCCCGGAGGGCGACCACCTCGGCGCCTTCGCCGTGTCGATCCACGGCGCCGACGAGCTCGCCGCCCGCTACGTCGAGTCGCACGACGACTACTCGGCGATCGCCGTCAAGGCCCTGGCCGACCGGCTGGCGGAGGCGTTCGCGGAGTGGCTGCACCGCCGCGCTCGGCGCGAGTGGTACGCGCCCGACGAGCATCTCCGCGGCGAGGACCTCCTGCGCGAGAACTTCCGCGGCATCCGCCCGGCGTTCGGCTACCCGGCCTGCCCCGACCACAGCGAGAAGGAGAAGCTCTTCGCGCTGCTCGACGCCGGCCGCGCCGGGCTGGAGCTGACGGAGACCTTCGCCATGCTGCCCGCCGCGGCCGTCAGCGGCGTCTACCTGCACCACCCGCAGGCCAGGTACTTCGCCGTCGGCCGGATCGGGCGCGACCAGGCCGAGGACTACGCCGCCCGCAAGGGCCTGCCGGCCGACCAGGTGGCCGGTTACCTCTCGGCGAACCTGTCCTAGCGAGCGGCTATCCTGGCCGTGCGGGCGCCGACGAGGCGCCGCGCGCGTTTGTATGCGGACGACACTGAAGAGAGGCGTCGGAAGGGGCGCCGGGGCCAACGGCAACGGGCGTGCGGTCTACCCGCCCGGGACGGTGTCGACGGTCACCCGCTACCGGCAGCCGCCCGAGCCGCAGCGCTCGGCGCTCGGGCTCGTCCGCCGCATCATGGTCGGGACGTTCGTCGTCGTCAGCTCGCTCGCCCTCGCGGTCGCCGGCGGCGCCTACCTGTGGGCCCACGAGAGCGTCTCGGCCCTGCACCCGCACACGGCGGCGACCAAGCGGGCCCAGAAGGCGCTCGACGCCCCGGTCGCGAACGAGCCGGCGACCGCGCTCGTGATCGGCTACGACCACCGCGCCGGCGAGGGCAAGAGCCCGTCGCGGTCGGACACGCTGATGCTGATCCGCGCCGACCCGACGACGCACACGATCTCGCTGCTGTCGTTCCCGCGCGACCTCGAGGTGCCGATCTACTGCGGCACCAAGAACGCCTCCGACAAGGTCGGCTACGTGTTCTCGAGCAGCGACCGCATCAACTCGGCGTACGCCGACTGCGGCCCGACGGGGACGCTGCTCACGATCAAGCACCTGACGGGCCTCTCGATCCAGTACCTGATCACCGTCAACTTCCACGGCTTCAAGGAGGTCGTCGACAAGGTCGGCGGCGTGTGGATGGACGTCGACCGCCGCTACTACAACCGCAACACGGGCGCGTCCTACGACAACTACGCGAACATCAACCTGCAGCCCGGCTACCAGCTCCTCTCGGGCCAGCAGGCGCTCGACTTCGTCCGCTTCCGGCACACCGACTCCGACCTCTACCGGCTCGCGCGCCAGCAGGAGTTCATCAAGTCGTTCCGGGTGCAGATCGCGAAGAACCTCGGCATCACCGACCTGCCGAGCCTCGTCGGGACGATCACACGGAACGTCGAGGTGGGGGAGGGCGGCCACTCGCTCGACCTCGGCACCGTCGAGTCGTACGCGCGCTTCGCGGCGACGCTGCCGCCGGGCCACGTGTTCCAGGACCGCTTCGAGAACGTCCAGTGCGTGAACACGTGCACCGCGTCGTCGTCCGACATCCAGGCTGCCGTGCAGCAGTTCGTCAACCCCGACGTGCAGACGCCGAAGGACGCGAACGCCGCGGCGCTCGGCAACAAGGTGAAGCAGAAGACGCTGCCGCCGTCGAAGGTGACCGTGACGGTGCTGAACGGCAACGGCGTCTCCGGCGCCGCCGCGAACACGTCCTACCTGCTCGCCCAGCGCGGCTACCAGATGCTCGTGCCGCCGAACCAGCTGAAGGCGGATGCGCCGTCGCGGGTGTTCCACACGAAGATCTACTACGACCCGGCGCAGCCCGGCTCGCTCGGCGCGGCGAACGCTCTGAAGCAGCTCGTCGAGCCGGCGGACGTCGCGAAGCTGCCGCGGCGCACCGGCATCCTGCAGCTCGACCCGGGCTCGATGCTCCTCGTCGTCGTCGGCGAGACGTTCTCGGGCTCGATCCCGCCGGCGCCGCCGAAGGTGGTGCCGGTCCACCACCCGGCCGTCGTCCGCGCCGACAGCTACTACGGCGCGAAGCTGCTCGAGCCGCTGCGGGCCAAGGCCGGGTTCCCGCTCGAGACGCCGACCGTGCTCGAGCGCAGCTCGTACCCCGACACGCTCCCCGGCGACAGGCCGGCGCGCCTCTACTGGATCGACGGCCGCGGCAAGGACAAGGCGGTGCGGCTCGTGTTCCGCACCGGCGCGAACGCCTTCTGGGGGATCGAGGAGACGAGCTGGGAGGATCCGCCGGTCCTCGCCGACCGCAGCTTCCGCCACGACCTGGGCGGGCGCGAGTTCGATCTCTACTACTCGGGCTCGCACCTGCACATGGTCGTCCTGCGCGCCCACGGGGCGTCCTACTGGGTGATCAACTCGCTGCGCGACGATCTCTCGAACGAGACGATGCTGGCGATCGCCAAGGGCCTCAAACCGCTCCCACCCGTCAAGTAGGGTTCCGCGACGTGGCCAGGGTGGGCATCTTCGGCGCCGGCTGGGTCGGCCTCGTCACCGGCGTCTGCTTCGCCGATCTCGGGCACGAGGTCGTCGTGCGCGACGTCGTCCCGGAGAAGATCGAGCGGCTGCGCGCCGGCGGCGTGCCGTTCCACGAGGCGCAGGTGCCGGAGCTCCTCGAGCGGAACGCCGCACGGCTGACCTTCACGCTCGACGCCGACGACGTCGCCGGGTGCGAGTACCTCTTCGTCTGCGTCGACACGCCGCCGACCTACTCCGGCGACGCCGACCTCTCGCGCGTGTGGCGGGTGGTCGACGAGCTGCCCGCGCTCGAGGGGCGGCCGATCCTCGTGATGAAGTCGACGGTGCCGGTCGGCACCGGCGAGAAGGTGCGGCTGGGCCTCGACCGGCGCGGGCTCGAGCACGTCGGCTACGCCTCCAACCCGGAGTTCCTCGCCGAGGGCCGGGCCGTGCAGGACTTCATGCGCCCGGACCGGATCGTGATCGGGGCGTTCGACGACGCCGATCGTGCGGCGGTCGCGGCGCTGTACGACGGCATCGACGCGCCGATCGTGCGCACCGACGTCAACTCGGCGGAGATGATCAAGCTCGCCGCGAACGCCTTCCTGATGACGCGCATCTCGTTCATCAACGAGATCGCGAACGTGTGCGAGGCGACCGGCGCCGACGTCGTCTCGGTCGCGGAGGGAGTCGGGCTCGACTCGCGCCTCGGCCCGCACTTCCTGCGCGCGGGGATCGGCTACGGCGGCTCGTGTTTCCCGAAGGACTCGCTGGCGCTGAAGCAGCTCGCCTCGAACTCCGGCTACCACTTCCAGCTGCTCTCGGCGGTGATCGAGGTGAACGAGCTGCAGAAGAGGCGTGTGATCGGGAAGCTGAAGCGCCACCTCGGCTCGCTGCACGGGAAGACCGTCGCGCTGCTCGGGCTCGCCTTCAAGCCGAACACCGACGACATGCGCGAGGCGCCGTCGATCGTCCTCGCCTCGCGGCTGCTCGCCGAGGGCGCGGACGTCCGCGCATGGGACCCGGTCGCCGACGGCGGCACGCTGCCGCGCGGCGTCGAGATCGTCGGCTCCGTCGCCGACGCCGTGCGCGGCGCCGACGCGGCCGTGATCGTGACCGAGTGGGACGAGCTGCGCGGGCTCGCCTCCGAGGAGACGCGCCTTGCGATGGCGAGGCCCCTGATCGTCGACGGCCGCAACCTGCTCGACCCGGCCGAGGCGCGGGCGGCCGGCTTCACGTACGAAGGCGTCGGCCGCCCGTCGGCGGCCGAGGCCGTGCCGGCCGAGGGCTGATGGAGGCGATCATCCTCGCGGGCGGGAAGGCCGAGCGCCTCGGCGACGCTGCGGGCGGCCGCCCCAAGGCGCTCGTCGAGATCGCCGGCAGGCCGCTCGCCGCCTACCAGGTCGGGCGGCTTGCGCGGGCCGGGGTGGAGCGCGTGATCTTCGCCGTCGCCGCGGGCACGGGCCGGCTGTTCGAGGACGAGCTGCAGGGCCTCGGCGCCGAGATCGTCGCCGTCGAGGAGCCCGAGCGGCTCGGGCGGGGCGGCGGCATCCGCTTCGCCGCCGCGGCGCGGCGCGAGAGCGGCGACGTGTTCGCGCTGAACGGCGACGAGCTCGTCGACGTCGACTACGCCGGCCTGCTCGCCGCGCACCGGGCGACCGGCGCCCTCGCGACGATCACGGTCGCGCGGCCGAAGTCGCAGTTCGGCCTCGTCGACATCGGCGACGACGACGTCGTGCACGGCTTCCAGGAGGCGGGCCGCGTGCCCTACTGGGTGAACTGCGGCAACTACGTCCTCTCGGCCGCCGCGATCGAGCGCTTCCCGCTGAAGGGCGACCACGAGTCGTCCACGTTCCCGGAGCTGGCGGCGGAGGGGGCGCTGCGCGCGTTCCGGCACGACGGGCTCTGGCTGACCGTCAACACGCCCAAGGAGCTTCGCGTCGCCTCGGAGCACGTGGCCGCGCACCCCGAGTGGCTTGCGGTTTGACGGGGTGACATGATCGCGCCGATGAGCCTGGATTCGCCGAACATCGCCGGCCTCGACCGGTGGGCGGTGGACGTGAGACGGGTCGAGAAGCCCTGGGGGCACGAGCTGATCTGGGCGGTCACCGGCCGCTACGTCGGCAAGGTGCTGTTCGTCCGGGCCGGCCATTCGCTGTCGCTCCAGTTCCACCGGGAGAAGGAGGAGTCGTGGCTCGTGCAGGCCGGACGGGCGAAGCTCGAGCTGGGGGAGGCCGGCTCGCCGACCCTGCTCGAGGAGGTGATCGGCCCGGGCGCGGCGTTCCACTACACGCCGGGCACCGTGCACCGGGTCACGGCGCTCGAGGACACGACCATCCTCGAGGTCTCGACGCCGCACCTCGACGACGTGGTGCGGCTCGAGGACGCGTACGGCCGCGAGGGGACCTCGGCGCCCTAACCTTCACACGTCTATGGTAAGGTTCCGGGCGTGCAGGAGCCGCTCACCGTCGGCGCCGCCGCCGCACACACCGGCTGGTCGGCGCGGATGCTCCGCTACCTGGAGGAGCACGGCCTCGTCGTGCCCCGGCGCACGGCCGCCGGCTACCGCGTCTACGCGCTCCCCGAGCTGAACCGCCTGCGCAGCCTCCGCGACCTGCGGCGGCGCTTCGACCTCGACCTGGAGGAGCTCGCGTTCGCGCGCCGGCTCCGGCGCGACGAGGAGCTGCGTCGCGCCGTCGACGCCTGGCTCGCCGCGGCGGAGGACACCGGCTCGTGGGTCGAGTGGGAGCAGCGCAAGCACGAGCGGCTGCTCGCCGCGTAACCGAAGGACTCCAACCCGCAAAGGACGGACATGGCCAAGACCGCACCGCACGACGTACGTGACCTGTCGCTCGCCCCGGAGGGCGTGCGGCGCATCATGTGGGCCGACCGGCAGATGCCGGTGCTCACCGCGATCCGCGAGCGCTTCGCGGCCGAGCAGCCGCTCGCCGGCCATCGCATCTCGGCGTGCCTGCACGTGACGACCGAGACCGCGAACCTCATGCGGACGCTCAAGGCCGGCGGCGCCGACGTCGTGCTGTGCGCGTCGAACCCACTGTCGACGCAGGACGACGTCGCGGCGGCGCTCGTGCAGGAGTTCGACATCCCGGTCTTCGCGATCAAGGGCGAGGACAACGACACCTACTACTCGCACATCCAGGCGGCGGTCGACCACAAGCCGCAGCTGACGATGGACGACGGCGCCGACGTGATCGGCGTGCTCCACAGCTCCCGCCGCGAGCAGCTCGGCGACATCATCGCGGGCATGGAGGAGACGACGACCGGCGTCATCCGCCTCAAGGCGATGGAGGCCGACGGCGCGCTCGCCTTCCCGGTGATCGCCGTCAACGAGGCCCGCACCAAGCACTTCTTCGACAACCGCTACGGCACCGGCCAGTCGACGATCGACGGGATCATCCGCGCCACGAACGTCCTGCTCGCCGGCAAGCGCTTCGTCGTCGCCGGCTACGGCTGGGTGGGCCGCGGCGTCGCCATGCGCGCGCGCGGCCTGGGCTCGCACGTGATCGTCACCGAGGTCGACCCGATGCGCGCGCTCGAGGCGCTGATGGACGGCTACGAGGTGCTGCCGATGGCCGAGGCCGCGAAGATCGGCGACGTCTTCTGCACCGCCACCGGCGACAAGCACGTCGTCGCGCGCGAGCACCTCGAGGTGATGAAGGACGGCGCGATCCTCTGCAACACCGGCCACTTCAACGTCGAGATCGACATCCCGGCGCTGCGCGAGCTCTCGACCGAGGTGCGGGAGGCGCGGAACTTCGTCGAGGAGTTCAACCTCGCCGATGGCCGCCGCCTCTACCTGCTCGCCGAGGGCCGGCTCGTCAACATCTCGGCAGCCGAGGGCCACCCGGCGATCGTGATGGACATGAGCTTCGCGAACCAGGCGCTCGCCACCGAGTATGCGATCGCGAACGCGGCGTCGCTCGAGAACAAGGTGTATCCGGTGCCGACGGCGATCGACGAGGAGATCGCCCGCCTCAAGCTGGAGACGATGGGAGTCGACATCGACAGGCTGACCGAGGAGCAGACGAGCTACCTCGCGTCGTGGAACGAGGGAACCTGATCGACCCGGAACGGATCCTCCGTCTGGAGGCCGACGCGGTCGTCTTGCTCGACCAGCGCCGGCTTCCGGCGGAGGAGGTCGAGGTTCGCTGCGCGAGCGCGCACGAGGTCGCCGAGGCGATCCGCGCGATGGTCGTGCGCGGCGCTCCCGCGATCGGCATCGCCGCGGCCTACGCGCTCGCCCTCGCCGCCCGGAACGGCGAGCAGCTCGACGAGGCCGAGCGGGTGCTGCGCGAGTCGCGGCCCACCGCGGTCAACCTCGCCTGGGCGCTCGACCGGATGCGCGACGACCCGACCGCGGAGCGGGCGCGCGGGATCCACCTCGACGAGGTCGACCGCTGCCGCCGCATGGGTGCGCACGCCGCCGGGCTGCTCGCGGCCGGGACGCGCGCCCTCACGCACTGCAACGCGGGCGGGCTCGCGACCGGCGGCTACGGGAGCGCGGTGGGCGCGCTGCTCGCGGCCTGGGAGCGCGGCCTCCTCGAGCACGTCTTCGTCGACGAGACGCGTCCGCTGCTGCAGGGCGCCCGCCTGACGGCCTGGGAGCTCGAGACCGCCGGTATCCCGCACACGGTGATCGTCGACTCCTCGGCGGCCTCGTTCATGGCGGCCGGGGCGGTCGACTGCGTGATCACCGGCGCCGACCGCATTGCCGCGAACGGCGACACGGCGAACAAGATCGGCACGTACGCTCTGGCGGTGCTCGCCGCCCACCACTCGCTGCCGCTGTACGTCGTCGCGCCGAGCTCGACGGTCGACCTCGCGACGCCCGACGGCGCGGCGATCCCGATCGAGGAGCGAAGCCCGCTCGAGGTCAGCGAGCGGTTCCCGGCGCGCAACCCGGCGTTCGACGTCACCCCTGCATCCCTGATCTCCGCGATCGTCACCGAGCACGGCCCGCATCGCGCGCCCTACAGCGGGTCGCTCGCCGGAGCGGTCGCCGCGTGAAGGCGCTGATCCTCGCCGCCGGCTACGCGACGCGGCTTCGCCCGCTCACCGACACGTGGGCCAAGGAGCTCCTGCCGGTCGGCGGCCGGCCGATCATCGACTGGATCCTCGACAAGATCGCCGAGGTCGAGGAGATCGACGAGGTGCACGTCGTCACGAACGCGCGCAAGGCGCCGGCGTTCGCCGCCTGGGCCGCCGGCGGGCGCGGCGTCGTCGTCCACGACGACGGCACCCACTCGAACGACGACCGGCTCGGCGCGATCGGCGATCTGCAGTTCGTGCTCGAGCGGACCGGGATGGACGACGACCTGCTCGTGATCGCGGGCGACAACCTGTTCGAGTTCAGCCTCCCCGAGTTCGTCGCCTACTGGCGCGGCAAGGGCCGCGCCAGCGCCGTCGCCGTGCGCGACGTCGACTCGCTCGAGATCGCGTCGCGCATGGGCGTCGTGACGCTCGCCGACGACGGTCTCGTGCTGGACTTCGTCGAGAAGCCGGCCGACCCCGCGTCGACCCTGTGCGCGACCGCCGCCTACATCTACCACCGCACGCATCTGCCCCTGGTCGGCGTGTACCTCGCCGGCGAGCATTCGTCCGACCAGCCCGGCCGGCTCGTCGGCTGGCTGCGCCGCCACGAGCCGGTCTACGGCTGGGTCTTCACCGAGAGCTGGCACGACATCGGCTCGCCCGAGCAGCTGCTCGAGGCCGACAATCGGCTCCGCGCCTCGGCGGGGCTGCCGGCACGAGAGCGCTACTCGCCCGAGTAGAAGTCACGCTTTCGGCGCACTTCCGTCACAGACACGGCACGGCTGTCGCCCTAGCCTGACGGGCGTGGCTCGTCGACCTTCTCTTCCCGCAGCGCTGCGTCTCCTGCGGCGCCTCCGCCGAGGTGCTCTGCCCGGCCTGCGCCGCCTCCTTGCGGCCGGTGCCGCCGCCGCTCTGCGGCCGCTGCGGCGCGCCGACCGCCTGGCCGGTCTCGCGCTGCCGCGAGTGCGCCGGCCGCCGGCTCGCGTTCGCCTCGGCGCGGGCGGCGACGCTGTACGCCGGCCCGGCGCGCCACCTCGTCGCCGCGTGGAAGGAGCACGGGCTCCGCCCGGCCGGTGCGGTCGCGGCGGAGCTCGTGGCGACGCGCGTGCCCCCGCCGGCGGCCGACGCCGTCACCCATGTGCCGCCGGACCGGGTGCGTCAGCTCACCCGCGGCCGCCACCCGGCAGAGGAGCTCGCCGAGCGGCTCGCCGCGATCTGGCAGCTCGAGCACGCGACCCTGCTCGAGCGGAAGCGGGGCAGCCTCCGCCGCCAGACGAGCCTGTCGCGGGCCGAGCGCGGCCGGAACCTGCGCGGAGCCTTCACGGCCGCGTCGGCGCCCCCCAGGCGCGTCCTGCTCGTCGACGACGTGTACACGACCGGGGCGACCGCGTCGGCGGCTGCGAGCGCCCTCCGGGCGGCCGGCGCCGAGCTCGTGCACGTCGTCACGTTCGCCCGCACGATCCGGTGAGACCACGTATCGCCGGGGGCGCAAGGTGGTAGTACATTGCGAGCACGGGCCTGACCACCCACCACCGAAGGAGGCGCCGATGAGGCTTCAGGTGAAGGGCAAGAACGTCGAGGTCACGCCGACGATCCGCGACTACGCCGAGCGCAAGCTGGCGAAGCTGGACAAGCAGCTCGCCGAGCAGACGCAGGTCGAGGTCGAGCTCTCCGAACAGCGCAACCCGTCGATCGCCGACAGCCATGTCGCCGAGGCGACGATCTTCACCAAGGGGCCGACGCTGCGCGCCCGCGAGGCGTCGCCGGACATGAAGGCGTCGATCGACCAGCTCGCGGACAAGCTCGAGCGGCAGGTGAAGCGCTACCGGGAGATGCGCAAGGTCGAGCCGCGCCGGCACGTGCCGCCGAACGGCGCCGCACCGGCCGGCGACGACGCCTGAGTTGGGGCTGTTCCGGCGGCGTCCGCTGCACGAGCAGCTCGCCGAGCGAGGCGGCCTCGAGCACGCGCTCGACGGCGGGGCGCCGCGCGGGCCGGCGGCCGCGCCGCCCGGCTGGGACGGCGAGCAGCGCGGCGAGGCCGGCATCCACGGCGTGCCGCGGGCGCGCCGCTGGGACACCGTGGCGACGACCGACGCGGCGGGCCTGCGCGGCGACGCGGTGCACTTCGTGGCGACCGGCCCCGACGGGACGCTGATCGTCGAGGAGGACGAGCCCGACGACGGCGTCCGGTCGCTCGCGGCGGCGGTCGAGCAGGCGGTGCAGCCCCCGTATCGGGCCGAGGCCGTCCGGCGCGGCGAGCGGGTCTGGGCGGTCGCGGCGCGCCGGATCGAGGTCGTGCACGAGCCCGACGTGCGCGGCGACGAGGCGCTCCTCGTGCTCGGCCCGGTCGGTGCGAGCCTGACCGTGGACGGCCGGACGACGATCGCCCGCGCCCCCGCGCTCGAACGCGTCGGCGCGGAGCTCGGAGCCGAGCGGGTCGTCCGCGCGCGGCGGCTCGACGGCGATCTGTGGGAGGTCGAGGCCGCGCCTCTCTGAGGCGAGCCTCGGTACCCTTCCCCGGATGTCGCCCGCGCTCGGCTCTCTCGAGAAGGCGCTTCGCTTCGGCGAAGGCCGGCGGTTGAAGCGGCTCGCCGAGCAGGCGGCGTACATCGCCACGCTCGAGCCCGACTTCCAGAAGCTCTCGGACGCCGAGCTGCGCGGCAAGACCGCCGAGTTCCGCCGGCGGCTCGCCGACGGCGAGACGCTCGAGGACATCCTCTTCGAGGCGTTCGCGGCCGTGCGCGAAGCGCGCCTGCGCGAGTCGGGCCAGCGGATCTTCGACGTCCAGATGATGGGCGGGATCGTCCTGCACGAGGGCGACATCGCCGAGATGAAGACCGGCGAAGGCAAGACGTTCGTCGCCAGCCTGGCGCTCTACCTGAACGCGCTCGAGGGCAAGGGCGTGCATCTCGTCACCGTCAACGACTACCTGGCGAAGCGTGACGCCGAGTGGAACCGCGGCGTCTACGAGCGCCTCGGGGTGACCGTCGGCTACATCGAGAACAACATGCCGTTCGAGGCCCGCAAGGCGGCCTACGACTCGGACATCACCTACGGCACGAACTCCGAGTTCGGCTTCGACTACCTGCGCGACAACATGGCGATCGCCCTCGAAGCCGTCGTCCAGCGCGGCCACCACTACGCGATCGTCGACGAGGTCGACTCGATCCTGATCGACGAGGCGCGCACGCCGCTGATCATCTCGGGCGAGCCGACGACCGCGGCGAAGACCTACTACGACTTCGCGCGCGTCGTCGCCGGCCTCGACGGCGTGCAGTCGAAGGGGACGAAGCTCGACGACGAGCAGCTCGCGCGCGAGCACGACTACCTCTACGACGAGAAGCACAAGACCGTCTCGCCGACCGAGTCGGGGATCGAGAAGGTCGAGCGCGCCCTCCGCGTCGACAACCTCTACAGCCCCGGCAACGTCCAGCTCGTCAACCACCTGATCCAGGCGCTGAAGGCGCAGGCGCTCTACAAGCGCGACGTCGACTACGTCGTCCAGGACGGCGAGGTGAAGATCGTCGACGAGTTCACCGGCCGCATCATGGAAGGCCGCCGCTGGAGCGAGGGCCTGCACCAGGCCGTCGAGGCGAAGGAGGGCGTGGCGATCCAGGAGGAGCACCAGACGCTCGCGACGATCACCCTGCAGAACTACTTCCGCCTCTACACGGCGGAGAAGCCCGACGGGACGGTCGGCAAGCTCGCCGGCATGACCGGCACCGCGAAGACGGAGGAGAAGGAGTTCGTCGAGATCTACGGCCTCGACGTCGTCGAGATCCCGACGAACGTCCCGGTCGCGCGCGACGACCGCAACGACCTGATCTTCAAGACGGCCGAGGCGAAGTTCGCGGCGGTCGTCGCGGACGTCAAGGAGCGGCACGCCAAGGGCCAGCCGGTGCTCGTCGGCACGATCGCCGTCGAGACCTCCGAGTATCTGAGCGAGCTCCTGAAGCGCCAGGGCGTGCCGCACACCGTCCTGAACGCGAAGGAGCACGCGCGCGAGGCGGAGATCATCAAGGACGCCGGGCAGGTCGGCTCCGTCACGATCGCCACCAACATGGCCGGTCGCGGCGTCGACATCAAGATCGACGACACGGTGCGCGGGCTCGGCGGCCTCTACGTGCTCGGCACCGAGCGGCACGAGGCGCGCCGCATCGACAACCAGCTGCGAGGCCGCTCGGGCCGCCAGGGCGACCCGGGCGAGACCCGCTTCTACCTCTCCGGCCAGGACGAGCTCGTCCGCCTGTTCGCCGGCGACCGCATCCACAACATCATGGAGCGCTTCAAGCTGCCCGACGACCAGCCGATGGAGGCCGGGATCCTCTCGCGGCAGATCGAGAACGCCCAGAAGAAGGTCGAGGAGCAGAACTTCGTCGCCCGCAAGAACGTCCTCAAGTACGACGACGTCCTCAACGTCCAGCGCCAGGTGATCTACGAGCAGCGAAACCGCGTGCTGCACGGCGAGGACCTGGGCGAGGACATCCTGGAGGAGTGGCTGCCCGAGGTGATCTCGAACGTCGTCTCCGACTACACGTCGCCCGAGCTGCAGGAGGAATGGGACCTCGACGGGCTCGTGAACGCGATGGAGATGCTCTACGGCACCGGCGTCACCGCCGAGGAGCTGAAAGGCCTCGAGCCGAACGCGATCGTCGACGAGTTCCTCGAGGACGCGGTCGACGCCTACCACGAGCGCGAGAAGGAGCTCGACGCGATCCAGGAAGGGCTGATGCGCGACCTCGAGCGCTTCATCGTGCTGCAGACGGTCGACGTCCGCTGGCGCGAGCACCTGGAGAACATGGACTACCTGCGCGAGGGCATCGGCCTCCGCGGGCTGGCGCAGAAGGACCCGCTCGTCGAGTACCGCAACGAGGGCCACGTCATGTTCGCCGAGCTGACCCGCGCGATCCGCGAGGAGGTCGTCACCCTGCTCTACCACGCCGAGGTGACCGCCGACGACGGCTCGCTCCCGGCCGAGACCGAGGCCGCCGCCGGCCCGCTCTCCTACGAGCACGAGTCGCTCGCCGGGTCGCAGGCGATGCTCGCCGCCGGCAGCGCCACCGCGGGCGCCGGCTTCGCGAGCGGCGGCGGCGTCGCGACGCCCGTCGCGCAGCGGCCGAAGGTGAACAGCGAGTTCGAGAACGTCGGCCGCAACGACCTCTGCCCGTGCGGCTCCGGCAAGAAGTTCAAGCGCTGCCACGGCGCGTAGGCTCGGCCGATCCGGGGCGACCCGGATAGCTGGTCACCAGTTCGCCCCATCATCGTCTCATCCGCCCGCAGTAGGGTTGACCCGTGAGCACGGTCGAGCGCCGGCTGCTCGCGCGCGAGGCCACGATCGCCACCGCCCTGGCAGCCTCGCTCGCCGCGATCCTCCTCTGGGCCGCTCCGCCCGGGGTCGACTGGGCTGCGCACGCCTACCAGCGGACGTTCCTGATCCAGCACGGCTTCGCCGTCTGGAACAACTTCTGGTACGCGGGGCGCTCCTCGTTCGTCACCTACAGCCTGCTCTACTACCCGCTCGCCGTGCTGCTCGGCATCCGCGTGCTGGCGCTCGTGTCGATCGCCACCGCCGCCCTCGCCTTCAGCATGATCGTGCTCCGGCAGTGGGGGCCCGTGTCGCGGCTCTCGAGCCGCTCCTTCGCCGTCCTCTGGGCGGGGCTCGTCGTCTCCGCCGCGTTCCCGTTCGCGCTCGCCGTCTCGTTCGCGCTGCTCGCCATCTGGGCGCTCCAGGAGGGGCGCCGCGGGCGGTTCGCCGTCTGCGCGATCCTGGCGCTCGCCGCGAGCCCGCTCGCGTTCGCCTTCCTCGGCGTCGTGCTGGCCGGGCTCGCCGTCGGGCGGCGCAGCCTCCGCCACGTCGGCGTGCAGGCGGCCGTCCTCGCCGGCGGCACGCTCGCCGAGGTCGTCGTCTACCGGGTGTTCGGCGACGGCGGCCGCTTCCCGTTCGCGCCGATCGAGCTCGTGCCGGCGCTGATCTTCTGCGGGCTCGGCCTCGTCGTCACCCGCGGCATCCCGGCCGCCCGGCCGCTGCACGGACTCTTCTGGATCTACCTCGGCGCCGTCGTGGTCGCCTACGCGGTCCCGTCGAGCGTCGGCTCGAACATCGAGCGGATCCGCTACGCCGCGCTGCCGATCGCGCTGCTCGCCGTCGCGCTGCGCCGCTACCGGCCGGTCTGGCTGGCGGCGCCGGCCGTGGTGCTCGCCGCGATCTGGAACCTGACGCCGATCTGGACGAGCTTTGCGCAGACCGCCTCCGACCCGGCGGCCGCGGCCGCCTACTGGCAGCCGGCGATCTCGTTCCTCGAGACGCACTCCAGCCCGTCGTTCCGCGTCGAGGTGGTGGACACCGCCGACCACTGGCCGGCCGCCTACCTGCCCGAGGCGGGCATCCCGATCGCGCGCGGCTGGTTCCGGCAGAACGACTTCCCCCAGAACGAGCTCCTGTACGACAAGTCGCTCGGCGCGCGGGGCTACGACGCGTGGCTCCGGCGGATGGGCGTGCGCTACGTCGTGCTGCCCGACGCGCCGATCGACTACAGCTCGCAGGAGGAGGCGAAGATCGTCGCGGCCGGCCGTGCCGGCCTGCGGTTCGTCGTGCGGCTCCCGCACCAGACCGTCTACGAGCTGCCGCACCCGACGCCGCTTGTCACCGGCCCCGGCTCCGCGAGCGTCCTCTGGCTGTGGCCGCAGCGGCTCGTCGCCGTCGTCGACCGGCCCGGCTCCTACCTCGTACGTGTCCGCTGGTCGCCGTACTGGCGTGCGAACGCCGGCTGCGTGTCACGGACGCACGGCGGGCTGACGCGCCTCGACGTCGGCCGCGCCGGGCTCGTCCAGCTCTCCTTCGCGCTCGACGTGTCCCGCGGCCTCCGCACGCTCGCCGGAGCGACGCCCGCGCGGGTCTGCACCCGCTGAGCGGTACCATCCGCCGCGGGATGGAGGAGCAGAGACCGCTGCAGGAACAGCTCGCCGAGCTCGGGGCCCAGCTCGACTGGGTCCGTGAGTACCTTTGACCCCGCTGCGCTCGAAGCCCGTCTCGTAACGCTCGAGGAGCAGATGAACTCGCCGGGCTTCTGGGACGACCAGGAGCAGGCGGCGAGAGTCTCGGCCGAGCACGCGCGCGTCTCGCGCCGGCTCGACGGCTACCGCACGCTCACCCGCGACTACGAGGACGCGAAGGAGCTCGCCTCGCTCGACGGCGGCGACATGGAGGGCGAGATCGGCGAGCTGCTCGCGCCGCTGCGCGCCGAGCTCGAGCGGCTGCAGGAGGCGGCGCTGTTCGACGGCGAGTACGACGCCGGCGACGCGGTCGTGACGCT
>Ga0070741_10009582_pt1 | contig 18707 bp, 17 predicted proteins | sample Coa_R1_4_FD_66440 | JGI IMG/M metagenome (GOLD analysis project Ga0070741, IMG submission 66440) | Surface soil microbial communities from Centralia Pennsylvania, which are recovering from an underground coalmine fire - Coalmine... | ecosystem: Environmental > Terrestrial > Soil > Unclassified ...
AGGCGCGTGCTTGCCGTCGCTGCGGCGACGGCTTTCGGGTGTGGGCGCGCGCGGCGCCAGCCGACGGAGAGCATCCACGACTCGGGCGTGGCGGTTAGATCGGGGATTGCCCACGACGAGAATGGATCGAGACCGCGGCGGATGAGTTTGTGTTTCTCCGCGTTGGTGCGGACGTAGTTGAGCGCGTGCGCCACTTGCGTCGGCGTTTTTAGAATGTCTGCGAAATAGCGATCTGCGTAGACCGCGCCTTTGCGCTTCATCACGCGATTGAGCGCCTTCGCCATTCTCACGCCGAGGCCTTTCATCCCGCGGGCGAGCGCCGTCGAGTCATCCGCCTCGACGAGAAAATGGATGTGATTGCCCATCACGGAGAAGTGGCAGAGGCGCATTCCGAACTGGGAACGGGCGGCGGCGAACGCGCGCTTGAGCACGCGAAAGCAACGCCCGCTGCGCAGGCTGTAGACCTCGCCGCGCATCCGCACGATCACGTGCAGCGGGAATCGCTTCGCGACCGCAGGACGGCGAAGGTGCGAAACGCCCGCCCCGCGAACTGGATCTTTGGGCTTTCTACCGGCGCCTTTTGCGCGCTTTCGCTTGGCGGCGAACCCGAACAAAAGCTGCGATCCACGCCGTTTCATACTATTTAGCGTACATTAACCAGAACCCAATGTCCAGCCAAAAACAACCACAAAATCGCCCGCAAAGCCGCCGCGGCCAGCGGCGGCAGGCACAACCCCTCGCGCCGGTAAGCCCAATCACCAGCCAGACCCCACTGGCGCGGCGACGGCCCTCTCGTGCACGCCCACTGTCTGGTGCCGCAAAAGCGCCCGCCCAAGCACGCCCCCACTTTCACCCCTCACCAGCCAACGATTCCCTCACGCCCGAGCACCACCCCCGCAGTCGCGCGAGCAGCGCGCCACCCACCTCACGCAACGCTACCGCCGCGGCCCCCTCCGGCTACTCCACACATTCCCCCGCCGTCTTCCACCACCACCACCGCCGCCACCACCACCGCCCCCCGGACGCCCCATCGCCGCCCCGCCCCGCTGCTGCCCCCGCTGCGGCTGCTCCCGCTGCTGCTGCCCACTCGTCGTCGTGCGGATCGCGGTCGTCCCGGCCGCGAACTCGTGCGACTCCACCACCGGAATCTTCGTCCGAATCAGCCGCTCGATCCCGGCCAGATACTCCCGCTCCTCCGCGTCGCAAAACGACACCGCGATCCCCGACGCGCCGGCGCGCGCGGTGCGGCCGATGCGGTGCACGTACTGCTCGGGCACCTCGGGTAGATCGTAGTTCACCACGTGCGAGATCTCCTCGACGTCGATGCCGCGCGCGGCGATGTCGGTCGCCACCAGCACACGGTTCGCGCCGCTCTTGAAACCGGCCAGCGCTCGCTCGCGGGCGTTCTGCGACTTGTTGCCGTGGATCGCCACCGCGGGGATTCCGGCGCGCTCGAGCTGCTCGACGACGCGGTTGGCGCCGTGCTTGGTGCGCGTGAACACCAGCGCGCGCGTGATCGCCGGATCGCGCAGGAGCGAGATCAGGAGCGCGCGCTTGTTTCCCTTGTCGACGAAGTACAGCGACTGATCGATCTTCTCCGCCGTCGTGGCGACGGGCGTGACCTCGACGCGCACCGGCTTCACCAGGATTTTTTGCGCCAGCTCCTGGATGTCGCGTGGCATGGTCGCGGAGAACAGCAGCGTCTGGCGCTTCTGCGGCAGCGTCGCGATCACCTTGCGCACGTCGTGAATGAAGCCCATGTCGAGCATGCGGTCCGCCTCGTCGAGCACGAACACCTCGAGGCGGTCGTACTTCACGAAGCCCTGCTGCATCAGGTCGAGCAGGCGGCCGGGCGTCGCCACCAGGATGTCGACGCCGCGGCGCAGCGCCTTCGTCTGCGCGTCCTGGCCCACGCCGCCGAACACCACCGCGTGGTGCAGGCCGAGGTGGCGGCCGTACGCGCCGAAGCTCTCGCCGATCTGCGCCGCCAGCTCGCGCGTCGGCGACAACACCAGCACGCGGATCGGGCGCGCGTGCGAGTGCGGAGCCGCCGCGGGAGCCGCGACGAGGCGCTGCAGGATCGGCAGCGCGAACGCGGCGGTCTTGCCGGTGCCGGTCTGCGCGCAGCCGAGGAGATCGCGTCCGGCGAGCACGTGCGGAATCGCCTGCTGCTGAATCGGAGTCGGCCGTTCGTAGCCTTCGCCGTGCACCGCGCGCACCAGCGGCTCGATCAAGTGCAAATCTTCGAAGCGCATGAGGAGCGCGACATTCGCACCGCTCGTCACCGGCGACCAGTGAAATCGACCGCGCGCGCGGCCGGTGCCGACCGTCTCCGCTTCTTGATACCTACCGGCTCCGGCGTATCTTTATCGTAGCCGGAGGGACGCCCACGAACGCCCCTGACGTCCAGAAGACCGTGCGTCGCTGGGGACTCCCATCGCTCCTTCTGGCGCTGGTCCCGTTGCTCCTCGCGGGCGGAGTCTATTCGCTGTGGCAGCTCTCGCGGGCCAACGAATGGGTGGAGCACACCCACGAAGTGCGGCTCTCGCTCGCGGGGCTGCTCTCGTCGCTGGTCGACGCGGAGACCGGCGCGCGCGGCTACGTCATCACCGGCGACAAGGAGTTCCTCGAGCCGTACGATCGCGGCCAGTCCAGTTGGCGCGAGCAGCTCGCCTGGGTTCGCACGCTCACGGCGGACAACCCCGATCAGCAAGAGCGGCTCGCGAGCCTCGAACGGCTCGCCGACGAACGCGTCGCCGCGCTCGCGAAGCTGCGCTCCGACTACGACGCCGGGCGGCGCGGCGCGGAGCTGGCCGCCGAGATGCGCGACGCCAGGTCGACGATGGACGCGGTGCGTTCGCTGATCGCCGAGCTGCAGCAAGAGGAGATTCGCCTCGACGGGTTGCGGCAGGCCGTGGCCGTCCACCGCTGGCGGTCGGCGCTCTGGTTGTTCGGCGTCGGCGGCCTCGTGTTCCTGGTCGTCGTCCTGGTCGCGTGGAGGCTGCGCTTCAAGGCGGAGATCAAACAGCGCGACGCCGAGGAGCGCTTTCGCCTGATGGTCGAGAGCGTAAAGGACTACGCCATCATCACGCTCGATCGCGAAGGCCGCGTGACCTCGTGGAACCGCGGCGCGCAGGAGATCAAGGGCTGGCGCGCCGACGAGATCATCGGCCAGCACTTCTCGCGCTTCTATCCCGTCGAGGACGTGCGAGCGGGAAAGTGCGAGCGCGAGCTCGAGACCGCCACGCGCGTAGGACGCTTCGAGGAGGAGGCCTGGCGCGTGCGCAAGGACGGCTCGCGCTTCTGGGCCAACGTGGTGCTCAACGCGATTCGCGATGAACGCGGACAGCTCGTCGGCTTCACCAAGCTGACGCGCGATCTCACCGAGCGGAAGATGGCCGAAGAGGCGCTCGCCGACGAATATCAGCGGCGCACCGACGCGGAGCGGGAGTCGCGCTTCGCGCAGATGTTCATCGGCATCCTCGGCCACGACCTGCGCAACCCGCTCAACGCCATCTCGATGGCGGCGCGGCTGCTCAAGAAGCGCGTCGGCTCGGCCGATCCCAAGGTGATCGAGCGGGTCTCCTCGAGCGCGCAGCGCATGTCCAACATGGTCGATCAGCTCCTCGACCTGACGCGCAGCCGGCTCGCGGGCGGCATCCCCGTCGAGCGGAAAACGGTCGACCTCGGTCCGATCGTCGCCAACGTCATCGAGGAGCTGCGGCTCGCTCACCCGGGGCGCGAGATCCAGTGGTCGTGCGTCGACGGCGAATCGCGCTGCGCGTGGGATCCCGATCGAATGGCGCAGGTGGTGTCCAACCTCGTCGGCAACGCGCTCCAACACAGCGAGGCCACCACGCCGGTGATCGTCTCGCTGACCTCCGGCAGAGACGACGTGGTGCTCTCCGTCCACAACCAGGGGCCGCCGATCCCGAGCGAGCTGTTGCCGCACCTGTTCGAGCCCTACCGCCGCAACTCGGTGCGCGGCGAACGATCGAAGGGACTCGGCCTCGGGCTGTTCATCACCGAGCAGGTGGTCCACGCGCACGGCGGGCGCATCGACGTTCGCTCGACCGCCGAAGAGGGCACGACCTTCACGGTGATCATGCCCTGCGCGCGGCATGCGGAAGTGGCGCCGACGAGGAGGGTCTAGTACCCTCGATGCATGGGTACGGCGGCAGCGCATTCGGTGGTCCTGGTCGTCGAAGATGAAGAGGAGTCGCGCGAGACGCTGCGCGAGCTGCTCGAGCTGGAAGGCTACGAGGTCCAGACCGCGGTGAACGGCAGCGAGGCGCTCGCCAAGCTGAGCCACCTCGAGCCCTGCATCATCCTCCTCGATCTGTTCATGCCCGTCATGGATGGTTGGCAGCTGCTCGACCGGCTCCGCTCCGACGGCCGCCTCGCCAACATCAAGGTCGTCGTCACGACGTCGGCGGCCGAGAACACGCCTTCGGACGTCCCGGTGTTCGTCAAGCCGCTCGACCTCGACCACCTGATGCGCACCATCGACGCCGTCTGCTAGCCCGATCGCCGATGAGCAACGACGACGATCCGAAGAAGCCGATCGATCTGTTCCCCAAGTCGGTCTTGCAGAACATCGCCGACGAGGGAACGCCCAAGCCCGAGCCCGATCCGCCCAAGCAGCCGACGCCCGACAACGTGGTGCGCGTGCCGGGCTGGCTGGGCGGCCACGATTTGCAGATCCCGGGGCCGTTCGATTTCCCCGCGCCGCCGCCCGAGCAGCGCGACGACAACCGCGAGCAGTACCTCGGCCCCGCGTACGCCGGCCTGGCGTTTCCGCCCGGCTCGCCCGGCGACTTCACCGATCACATCACCGCCGAGGCCGCGCTGTCGCTGCTGCCCGCGGCGCTGATCGGCGCGCTCGCCAAACCGGCCGTCGATTACATCTATAAATTGATCGATTACATCCCCGAAGCATTGCGGCGCCCGTTTGAAAAGGCGTTTGGATTATTAATCGATAATGCGATGTCGGGCGTGGCCACGACGATCACGCCGCTGGTCGACGCCACCGTCGGTAAATTCTACGGCGACGGCAAGAACCTTCCGCCGACCGCCGATATCCCGATTCGCGCGTATTCGCAAACCGAGTATTCGTGCGGCGAAACCGCGGCGGCCATGATTTTGAAATGGGCCGGCGAGCCGGTGGCGCTCAATGACGTCGATACGCAATTGCCGTTCGTCAGCGGCACCAGCGGCCTCGTCGACGAGGAGCTGCGCCGCGCCGGCTTGACGCTGATCGCCGGCCCCGGCGACTTGACCAAGCTCAAGGCGTTTCTCGCCAACGGCGCGCCGGTGATGGTGTCGGTCGGCTGGGAGTCGGGCGGCGGCCACCTGTGCGTCGTCTCCGGTTACGACGACGCCAAGGGCACCGTCACCATCGTCAACTACGACGCGCAGGGCGGAACCTACCAGGTGAAGTACGCCGACTTCGCCGCCAACTGGGGCCGCCATTTGAATTACATGACGGCGGTGCTGCCGCAGCGCGACGCGCGTCTCGACGAGCTGCGCCAGGCGGGCGACCTGCGGCGGCCGACGCCGATCTACGAGGGGCTCACGCTCTCGGACTTCTACGTCAACGCGCAGTCGCAGGTGTTCGTCGAAGGCGCCTATCGCTTCATCACCGATTGGACCGATATCACGGTGCGCGTGAACTTCGATCAATCGGAGGATGGATTGGCGCGGCAGTTCGGCGGCTCGCTGGCGATTCAGCAGAAGCTCGCCACCGATTGGTATCTCGGGCTCACCGTCGAGAAAGTCAGCTTGCGCGGCAAGAACGACGATTGGTCGAGCTTCTCGACGGCGCCGATCTCCGTCTACGGCTCCTTGAAGGCGCCGGGATTCGAATTGCGCGCGGGCGCGGAGCGCGGCGGATTTCAGGCGTCGCTGGTGGCCGATCTCGGCCGCTTCATCGCCGGCCTCGGGCTCGGCGTCAACGTCTCGGTCGACGCGGACAAAGGCTACCGCGTGTACGCCACGCTCTCGGGAACGTTCTAGCGCGTCGCGCTCCAGCAAATTGAAGCGTTTTACCAAAGCGTAGCGGAACGGAGCGCGCGGGCGGGAAATCGTTTTTCGCGGGCGTTGCGAGGCGCTCCTCGCCGCAGGCGAGGATGCCAGCCGAGCACCGAGTGAGCACGTGCCGCGCGCAGCCGGCGCGTAGCGGCGGCGAGCACGGCGTATGCGAACGTCCCGCGAAAAACGATTTCCCGCCCGCGCGCGGAGTGCAGCGGTGATCGAGCGGCGCGTTCGTCCAACTCATCCGATCACCGCGCGAGTCAGCGCTTCTTCCAGTGCGCGTCCGACGGATTGGTGAAGGCGTATTGCACGCGCGCGAACGATTTGCCCTCGCCGTCGGCGTAGGCGCGCGCGGCGGCGACGCGGATCCCGGCGAGCGACTCGCCGGCGGCGAACGCGCGCACCGCGCCCTCGAAGCTGTGCGAGCCGGCGAACAGGAAGTCGCGCGTCATGAGGAGCGGCACGCGCGCGGGCGCCGGCACGGCGGCGAGATAGTCGGCCGAGAAGCACGCGACGGCGATGGTGCCTTTGACCGGGCCGCCGCCGGGCGCGGGCCACGCGAAGTCGTCGCGATCCATCCAGCGATCGTGGCCGACGTACGCGACCACGTGCGCCGCGCCGCCGGCGGCGAGCGTGGTGCCGTCGGGCAGCGCGACCGCGCGCGGCTCGGCGCCGAACAGATCGGCGGCGTAGGCGTCGATGGCGCGATCGATCGCGCGGCCGCGCCAGCCGTCGGCGACCACGAAGACATCGAACGGCGCGCGCACGCCGCGCGACGCCAGCGCGCCCGACGGCTCGACGCGACGGCGCCACACCAGCGTCTCGATCACGCCGCCGCGCGCGCCCCGCTCGCGCGCGGCCAGCGTCCAGCCCGAGCCGCGCCGCCCGAACCAGCCGCGCAATCCGCCCGACGTGGCCCAATACAAATTCTTCTCGAGGTCGTCGCCGTCACCGAGGCCGCGGCCGCCGCACACGAGCTGATGATTGTCGCAGAGCGCGACGTGCACCTGCACCACCAGCGGCCGCCCGGCGCGCGCGTCTTTGGCCACGCGATCGTAGAGCGCGTCGAGGCCGGGCGGATCGGCGCCCGCGCGCGACGGCGTCGACGAGAGAACCGCGGCGGCGAGCACGGCGAAGACGAGCGGGGGGCGCACCTTCACCCAGACGCGCGGGCGCGCGCAACGATCTGCGCTCGGTGATAAAGTGCGGCCATGAAGACCGCCCTGTGCGCCCTGGTGCTCGCCGCCGGCTGCGGCTCGAGCAATCCCACGTTCACCGATGACGCCGGCAACACGCTCGACCTGTCGCAGAACATGTCGCTGCCCGATCTGTCGCAGCCGCCGTCCGATCTCGCGGGCGCGTTCGTCTGCGGCTCGCAGGGCGTGTGCATGGGCGGCACCGTGTGCTGCGTCTCCGCCGGCGCGGGCGGGCAGCCGTCCGGCGTCTGTCAGGCGTCGTGCGGCGACGCGGGCGTGCCGGTGTCGTGCCGCGGGCCCGACAACTGCGGCGGCGATCCGTGCTGCGTCACCATCGCCAACAACGTCCCGCAGAGCGTCGCGTGCACCAGCGCACCGACGGCGTGCCCGACGATGTACACGTTCTCCGGCAGCATGATCAGCTCCGGACAGACACGTTTGTGCCACACCAACAACGACTGCACGTCGGGGCTCAGCAACACGCAATATCCCGACTGCTGCACGGCGATGATGGGCGGCGTGACGCAGCAGTTCTGCTTCAGCGCGGGCCTCGCGTCGCTGAGCGGCGGCAAGGTCACCTGCCCGTAGCTGCGCGCGTGGAGACGTACTTCACGTTCCCCGACGGCGGGCTGCGCTACGACTGCCCGTCGTGCGGGCAGCGCTGCTGCCGCGGCAAGGGGTTCGCGCTCGGCGCCGACGAGCTGATCCCGCTGCTCGCGCGCGCGCCGATGCTGGCGGCGCACGTCGATCTGCGCGGCAACGGCGTCTATGCCGCGGTCGATCTGCGCGACGGCTGCTGGTTCCTCGCCGGCGACGGAAACTGCGCCATCGAGGTGGAGCACGGGCGCGCGCTCAAGCCGTCGACGTGCCGCCTGTTCCCGTTCAACCGCGTCTACCGCCTCGGCGGCGTGCGGGTGGTGGACGTGAACAGCGTCATCTGTCCCGTCGAGGCGGCGGGCGGGAGCGGCGTGCGCTGGGCGGAGCTCGAGCGCGAGCTGGCGTCGCTGGAAGGCTCGCCGCTGCTCGATTGGCCGGCGCACGAGCCCGAGGGGCTGTCGGCGGCGTGGCTCACGGTCGAGCGCAACGCGGCCGAGGCGGCGGCGGCCTGCGGCAATTCGCCGCAGGCGTTCGCCGAGGCGCTCGGCGATCGCGCGAGCGAGGCCGCCGTCGAGGCGTGGGCGCGCGTCTACAACATCGCGCGCGACGAGCTGGCCGCGCGCGAGCGCGAGGTGGCGCCGCGCGTGGCGCTGATCGCGGCGTCGTTGCGCTGGAACTCGCTATTCCACAAAGAGGCGGGGCCGTATCCGCGCGTGCTGCTCAGGCTGCCGCGCCGGCTGCGCGCGCTCACGTTCCTGGCCGCGCTCGGCGCGCGCGGGATCGGCGGCGCGCCGTCGCTGCGCGGGATCACCGAGCTGTGGCAGGGGCAGGCCGACGCGCTCGACGTGCTGGCGCGCTGGGACGAGCCGGTGCGCGTCGCCGGGCAGAGCTTCGACGCCGACGTGCCGCCGAACCTGCACGCGGCGCTCGGGCGGCTGCTCGCGGGCGCGTTCCGCGGCGGGCGCACGCTCGGCCAGCTCGTCGAGGAGTGCGCGGCTTCGCTGCCGGCGCCCGAGCGGCCGCTGGCGGTGGCGCTCGCGGCCAGCCAGCTCCCGACGCTGTTCGCGTGAGCTTCGGCCGCTGGGAGCCGCTCGACGACGCCGAAGCGCCGGCCGGCCCCGGCGTGCTGCAGGCGAGGCGCGCGGAGGGGTTGATCGATTATCCAACGGGCAAGAGCGCGATGATCCATTACGGCGCGGACGACGTCGCGCTCTCGGCCGCGCTCGAACGTTTGCGCGCGGCGCTCTCGCCGGCCGACCGCGCGGCCACGCTGGTGCGGTTCGCGCCGGCCGATGGGCGCGAAGCCCCGTCGGAGACGCTGGAGCGGCTGCTGCGGCAATTTGCCGCACGATTCGGCGCTCCGCCGCATCGCGACCGTTGAGCCCTGGCGGGCGGAGTGATGAACCGCCAAGGCGCCGCAGACGCCAAAGAGATCAGAAAACTAGATTCCTGATTTTCCTTTTGGCGTCTGCGGCGCCTTGGCGGTTCAATCTGGATCTCACGCTCAGGCGGGATCTTCGCGCAGCGTCGCGCGCAGCACCTCGAGCACGCGCTTCTGCACCGTCGAGCGCACGCGGTCGGAGTTGCACGCGACGTAGAGCGGCTCGCGCACGTCCCAGCCGGCCACGTCGATCTCGACCAGCAGCCCCTGCGCGAGGTGGCGCCGCGCCGCGATCACCGGGCCGAACACCACCTGGTGCGAGCACGCCGCCAGCTCGAGCCCGATGCCGATCGACGGCGCCTGGTGCCCGAGCACCCGCTCGCCCGACGGCAGCGGGCAGTCGTCGTCCACCGGCACGAACTGCCCGCTGACGTTGTAGATCGGGCTCACGAACGGCACCTGCGCCAATTTCTCGACGGGAACCGGCTGGCGGCCGAGCCGCTTGGCCACCTCGCGCGTGCCGAACAGCGCGCGCCGCACCTCGCCGATCGGCTCCGACACCCACGCGCCCGGCAAACGCTCGCGCCCGACGGTGAGCGCCAGATCGAAAAAGTTCTCCGCCGAGTAGGCGCGGATGAGCGCGGGCGGCAGCTCGATGCCGCGCACCAGCAGATCGTCCTGCGACGCGGCGATGCGCGGCAGCAGCAGCTGCATCAGGTACGACGGCGCCGCCACCGTGAGCCGCTGCGTCGCCGGCTGCTCGTGGCGCGGCATCGCGCGCAGCCGCTCGACCACCTCCTCGAGGTGCGGCAGCACGCGCCGCCCCTGGTCGCTCACCACCACGCCGCGCGACGAGCGCGATAGGAGCGTGAGCCGCAGCTGCTCCTCCAGCCGGCTGATCGCCTTCGACACCTGCGACGGCGTCGAGCGCAGCTCGCGCGCCGCGCCGGTCACCGACTGGTGGCGGCACACGGCGAGGAACGCCAGCACATCGGCAAACCGCAGCTCACTCAGCGCCGCCTCGGAGATCCCCACGGTCGCACTATACGCGAGCCGCGTCGGGATTGGTTACACCGACGTGCGGCGAAACCGTCAACGCGCGAGCTCCGCCGCCCGCGCCGTTCGCGGGGATTACCAAAATCGCGCGCGGTACGAAAGTGGCAGTGGCGGCGCGAGCGGAGGGACCGATGCAAAAGCTCGCGCCTTGTCTGTTGCCGCTCCTCGTCGCCGCCTGTCAGGGCCCGCCCGCGCGCAGCATCATGGGCCAGCTGCAAGCGGGCGCGTACGCGCTCGACAACGCGGTGGTGATCGCGCAGTCGCTCGACCATCGCGTGTTCGTCAAGCACGTCGACGCGCACGGGCGGTTCTCGCTCGAGTTGCCGATGGGCGCGACCTATCGCTTGACGCTCGCCAACTCGACGCGCGCGGGCGTGTACCAGGCGATCTCGCGCGTGCGCTGGCCGGCGTCGGGCGGGCCGGCGCTGTGGGCGAAGATCGGCGCGGGCGGCGTGCTCGTGCTCGGCACCGTGCATCCCGCGTCGACGAGCGCGACGCCGTTCAGCTGCGACCAGTCGTGCAGCGGCGGCGGAAGCGGCGGCGGCGACGACTACTCGAGCGACGACGACGAGCAGATGTGCGCCGCGATGAAGTCGGGCGGCGATCACGACGGCTCGAGCGGCGACGACCACTACGGGAAAAAAGACGACGACGGCGAGTGCGAGGACGACCACGCCGTCGAGTGCGAGGGCGCAGGCGAAGGCGACAGCGACTGCGACCAAGATCATCACGACGACGGCGACGACCACTCGCACGATCACGACGGCTGCGACAAAGACGACGACGAGCACGAGCACGACGCCGAGCACGAGATGGGCTCGAAGTGCCACTGCATGACGCAGAACCCGCCGCCCGTCGGCTCGCCCGATCTCGGCCCGCCCGTCTTCACGCCGCCCGGCGCGACGCCGCCCGCCACGCCTTCGCCGCAGAACGGCCCGTGCGTCGTCAACGGCGACTGCGCGAGCGGCCTCAATTGCATCAACTCGACCTGCCAGCCGCCGATCTTGTAACCGCGCGCGCACGCGCGTTTGCTGGCCGCGCTCTTGCAAACCTCTCCGCCGGAATGGCTCGACCGCCCTATTGGCTCGCGCTCGCCGCGACGCTCGCGTCGGCGATCTTCGCCGGCTGCTTCGCCGGTCTCGACGACGGCGCGCTGACCGGCGGCGCGGGCGCGGGCGACGGCGGCGGGCCCGGGCCTGGGGCCGGGCATGGGGACTTCCCCACCCAGGGCATGAGCTGCGACGACTTCTCGGGCGACGCGCCCGGCGGCGCGCCCGCCGGCTGGAGCTTCGACGGCGGCACGTGGACCGTCGCCGCGCTCGGCTCGGCGCACGCGCTCGCGCAGACCGACGATCATCCGAGTCAGCGGGCGTACGCGATCTACGGCCAGCCGAGCTGGCAGGACTACACCGTCGCGCTCACCGTCACGCCGTCGCAGACGTCGAGCTCCGACTGCCTCGACGGGCGCTGGCAGGATCAGGACCACCACTACTCACTGTGCCTGCGCGACGGCAACAGCTGGTCGCTCGCGGCGTACGATCGCAGCGGGCGCAACCAGCTCGCGAGCGGCAGCTTCGACTACTCGGCCGGCGACACGCACGTGCTCGAATTGGCGTTCCACGGCCGCTCGATCACGCCGCGCCTCGACGGCGACGCGCAGGACCCGGTCTCCGACGACACGGTGGCGGGCGGGCAGGTCGGCCTCAGCACGTCCAATCCGATCGCGGTGACGAAAATTTGCGTGACCCTCCCGTGAAACCCGAGCGCGCGCGCCTACGGTTTGCGGAGGTCGATGTGATGGCGGCGGAGCAGGCGCTGGAAGTTGCGGCGATCGAGGCCGGCTTGGCGGGCGGCTTCGCTCACGTTGTGGCCGCAGCGTTCGAGCGCCTCGACGAGGTAGCGCTGCTCGTAGTCGGCGATGAAGCGATCGCGCGCCTTGGTGTACGGCTCGGTGCGCTCGGCGCGCTCGACAGCAGGCTCGCCGCCCGGCGCGCCGGCGGCGGCGAGCGCGGCGGTCTCGACGGTGTTGCGCAGCTCGCGCACGTTGCCCGGCCACGGCTGCGCCAGCAGACGCGCCAGCGCCACCGCCGACAATTCACCCGGCACGTGCTCGCCTTCGCGCGCCCGCAGCTCGCGCAAGATCTCCTCGACGAGCAGCGGCACGTCGTCGAGCCGCTCGCGCAGCGGCGGCACGCGCAGCCGCACCACCGCCAGCCGGTAGAACAGCTCGGCGCGAAACAGCCCCTCGTTCACCGCGCGCGGCAGGTTGCGGTGGGTCGCCGCGATCACGCGCACGTCGATCGCGCGCGCGTGCGTGCCGCCGACGGGCGTGAGCTTGCCGCGCGTGAGCACGCCGAGCAGCTTGGCCTGCAGCGTGAGCGGCAACTCGCCCACCTCATCGAGGAACAGCGTGCCGCCGTCGGCCATCTCCATGAGCCCGGTGCGCGTCTGCTCGGCGCCGGTGAACGCGCCGCGCACGTGACCGAACAGCTCCGACTCCATCAGCCCGCCGGCGAGCGCGCCGCAGTCGACCACCACGAACGGCGCGCCCGCGCGCGCGGACTCGCGGTGCACGCTCTCCGCCACGCGCTCCTTGCCCGAGCCGGTCTCGCCTTCGAGCAGGAGCCCGCAGTCGCTGGCCGCGACCGCCTCGAGCTGCGCGAACAATTCGCGCATCGCCACCGACTGCCCGGTGAGCGAGCCGAAGCGCGTCGCCGTCGAGCCGGGCACCTCGGTCTCGTCGCTGCCGGGCGTCAGGCCGAGCCGGGTGGCGCCGAGCGTGAGCACCACCGGCGCGCCGACGACGATCTCGCCGAGCCGCACGTCGCCGAACAGCGTGCCGTTCGAGGACCCGAGATCGACGATGCGATAGCCGTCCGGCTGGCAGCGGATCTCGAGGTGGTGCCGCGACACGGTCTCGTCGGGCAGCACCAGGTCGTTCGACGCGTGCGAGCCGACGGCGAAGCGCGGCTTGTCGAGCCGCGCGGTCGTTCCGCGCCCCGGCCCGTCGAGCACCTCGAGCGTGCAGCCGCGCAGCACCCGCACCGCGCGCGCGCCGGCGCCGACCACGCGCGTCGCCTGCGTCCGCTCCTCCGCCATGCTGCGAACGTTAGCACGCGAGCGCGCGCATGAACGGCTCGAGCTCACCGGCGCCGCGCTTCGGCGGCTACCAGGTGCTCGGCCGCATCGGCATCGGCGGCATGGGCGAGGTGTTCCGCGCGGTGGCGGCCGACGGCGGCGCGCGCGTGGCGCTCAAGCTGATGCGCCCCGAGCACGCGTCGAGCGAGCACCACCGCCGCATGTTCACCGCCGAGGCGGAGGTGGGCGCGCGGCTCGATCATCCCAACATCGTGCGCGTGATCGATCACGGGCAGGTCGGCCAGACGCCGTACATCGCGTTCCAGCTCGTCGACGGCGTGTCGCTCGATCGCCTGCTCGACGCCGGGCCGCTCGAGCCGGCGCTGGCGGCGCACGTGACGCTCGAGGTGCTGGCCGCGCTCGCGTACGCGCACGAGCGTGGCCTCGTGCACCGCGACGTGTCGGCGACCAACGTGCTCGTGTCGTCGGCGGGCGAGGTCAAGCTGGCCGACTTCGGCGTGGTCAAGGTGCGCGGGCTGTCGCTCACGCGCACCAACGAGATCAAGGGCAAGCCGGCGTACATGGCGCCCGAGCAACTGCGCGCCGGCGCGGGCCGCGAGATCGACGGGCGCGTCGACGTGTTCGCCGTCGGCGTGCTGCTGCACCGCATGCTCGAGGGGCGCGGGCCGTTCAGCGACGTGGCCGAGTGGCTGATGGGCGGCGCGCGCCTCGACGTGAAGGGGCCGTTCGCGCCGGTGCTCGCCGGCGCGCTGGCGGTGCTGCCCGATCGCCGCTTCGCCGACGCCGACACGCTGGCGCGCGCGGTGCGGCGCGCGTCGAGGCCGGCGGCGGATGCGGCGGCGCGCCTGCAGACGCGCGTGCGCGCGCTGATGAAGACCGAGCGGCCGCTCCAGGCGCTCGACCGGCTGATCATCGCCGAGTTCGCCGACTCCTCGTCCGAGCCGCTGCCGACGGGCACCGGCGAGCGTCCGCGCCTCACGCTCTTGCGCGGCGGCGGCGCGCGGCGCGAGACCGACGAGCCCGACACGCTGCCGCACCACACCAGCCTCGCGTCGGCCGACAGCTTCGACGACATCGCGACGTCGCCGCGCCACTTCCCGCTCCTGGTGATGCCGTCGGCGCGCGTCGAGAAGCTGGCGACGCCCGATCCGCAGGCGCTCCTGCGCGAGCCGACGCGCGCCGAGCTCGCGCGCGCGCTCCTCCGCCGCGTGCGGCGCATTCACGTGGTGGCGGCGCTGCTCGCGGCGATCGCGCTGTGCACGCTACGCCTGCTCACCCACTCCGCCGCGCAACGCAAACCGCAAAACGATCCGCAAACCGCCACGCAAAACGAACCGCAATCGAACCCGCAAACGACGGCGCAAACAAAACGGCAATCAGCCCCGCAAACAAACACTCAAAATAAACCGCAAACAACCGATCAAACGAAACTGCAAACAACCGATCAAACAAAACCGCAATCGAACGCTCAATCGTCAACGCCGGTAATTCTGTCTCCACCGACGGCGCCGGCGCCGAAGACCGAGCCTGCGCCGACGCTGGAAATGCCGCCCGAGCCGGTCACCTTGACGCCCGATTCCTCGCCGGCTTCCGCGCCACGTAAGCCGCGTGTAACGGCGCCGGTTGCGCGCGGTTTTCTGACGCTCGATAGCGAGCCGTGGGCCACCGTCTATCTCGGCGCGCGCAAGCTCGGCACCACGCCCTTCGCCCACGTCCCGCTGCCCGCCGGCCGCGCGCAGCTCACGCTCGACCTCGAAAACTCCGGCCGCCGCCGCCCGCTCACCGTCAAGATCGCCCCGAGCGCCGAGACCCGCCTCACCGTCCGCCCGCGCTGATTCGAAGCGCGCGCTCGACGGAAAAATTGAACAAAGAGTTCAGGAGATCATGAGGACAGAAAATTAATATTTCTGAGCTCCTGAGCTCCTGAGCTCTTTGTTCAATTTTCCGTTGTCTCAGCGGCGGTAGCGGTCGACGAGAAAAAGGACCAGCGACGTGACGGCGGCGGCGGCGGCGAAGGTGTAGGAGGCGATGGCGATGCCCTCCTCGGCGTGCAGCGTCGACAGATCGGCCGAGGTGCAGGCGGGGGCGCAGCGGTGCTGGAGCGAGTCGTACTCGTCGCGCGCGGCGACGTTGAGGCCGATGCCGACGGCGAGGAACACCGGCGCGGCGAGCAGCGCGCCGAGCGAGTACGGCTTGAGCGAGCGGCGCGCGGGCGGCTTCGCGATCAGCGACGGCGCGACGGCGGGTGCAGGCGCGGGCGAGGTCGTTGGCGCCGGCATCGACGTCGATGCCGTCGGCGTCGGCGGCGGCGGCGACGGCGTCGCGAGCCTGACGACTTTCGTCGGCGGCGCATCGGGCGGTTTCGCCGCCGCCACCGGTCTCGCCGCCGGCGCGCGCAGCGCCACGCGCAGCGGCTCGCTCTCGGAGCCGAAGCGCTCGAGCACGTCGCCCATCGCGTCGATTGCCTCGACGAAATACTCCACTGACGCCGCGCCCGCCGGCGCCGTCACGCGCGCGCGCAGCCCCGACTCCGCCGCGCGCTGAAACGGCCCCGGCCCCGCGCGCCAATACACGCGCGCGCCCGCCAGCATCCCGAGCGCGTCGTGCGCCGGCCGCACCGCGAAGTCGACCGCGCCCTCGCCCGCCGCCGGCGCCGCCAGCTCGACGGCCAGCCCGCCGTTCGCCTCGGTGAACCGCCGCGCGCGCTCGAACGGCACCGCGAACACCGGCGACGAGCGCCGCGGCCCGGCGTGCGCCCCGTCGAGCGCCAGCATCTTGCGAAACTCGCGCTCCGCCGCCTCCGCGCCGTCGAGCACCGCCGCCACCTCGCCCGACGCCTCGTACAGATCGGCCAACTCGCCGCGCTCGTGCCCGCCGGCCTTGAGCATGGCGTCGAGCTGCACGCGCGCGTCCGACCAGCGCAGCTCGCGCATCGCCCGCTGCGCGTCGCCGAGCTCGGGCGGCGCGGCCCGCGCGGCGGTGCCGGCGCCCGCGACGGCGCAGGCGCACGCGATCGCCACCAGGCCCGAGCGCGACATCGATTTCCATCGTAACATGCGCCCGTGGCTGACGACCCGACGCAGGTGACGCGCGTAGTCGGCGACGGCGCGCGCGCGGTGCGCGTGCTGCGCGGCTGCGATCTCGAGGTGCTCGCCGGCCCGGGCCGCGGCACGCAGGCGCGCCTCGACAAGCCGTGCTTCCGCGTCGGCTCGCACGCGTCGAACGATCTGCAGCTCCCCGACGAGACCGTGTCGCGCCACCACCTCGAGATCCGCTGCGAGCCGGAGGGCTATCGCATCTTCGATCTCGACTCGTCGAACGGCACCTTCCTCGGCGGCGCGCGGCTCGGCGAGATCCTGGTGACCGGCGCGGTCGAGCTGGAGCTCGGCGCCACGCGCCTGCGCATCGCGCCCGGCGGCGACGAGACCGAGGTGCCCGGCTCGACGGCGACGCGCTTCGGCGCGCTGCAAGGCCGGTCGATCGCGATGCGCGAGCTGTTCGCGCAGCTCGAGGCGGTCGCCAAGAGCGACGCCACGGTGCTGCTCGAAGGCGAGACCGGCTCGGGCAAGGAGCGCGTGGCCGAGAGCCTCCACCGCGAGTCATCGCGCGGGCGCGCGCGCGGCCCGTTCGTGGTGGTCGACTGCGGCGCGCTCGCCGGCGGGCTGATGGAGTCGGAGCTGTTCGGCCACGTGCGCGGCGCGTTCACCGGCGCCGACGAGCCGCGCGTCGGGCTGATCGAGGCGGCGCACCGCGGGACGCTGTTCCTCGACGAGGTGGGCGAATTGCCGCTGTCGCTCCAAGCCAAGCTGCTCGGCGTGCTCACGCGCAACAAGGTGACGCCGGTGGGCGGCTCCGAGGCGCGCAAGGTCGACGTGCGCGTGATCGCGGCGACGCGCCACAACCTGCCGCGCGCCATCAACGCCGGGCTGTTCCGCGCCGAGCTGTTCTATCGCATCGCGGTGGTGCGCCTGCGCGTGCCGCCGCTGCGCGAGCGCCTCGACGACGTGCCGCTCCTGGTCGGCGAGATCCTCGCCGAGCTGCGCGAGCGCGAGGGCGACCGCGTGCCCGAGGAGCTGTCGGCGGTGGCGCTGGCGAAGCTGGTGGCGCAGCCGTGGCCGGGCAACGTGCGCGAGCTGCGCAACACCGTCGAGGCGGCGGTGATCAACCTGCCGGGCGCGTCGCGCGCCGCGGCGCCGGCGGCGGCACCGATTCAACCGTTCTTCTCCGGCCGCGAGGCGGCGCTCGAACAGTTCCACCGCGTCTACTTCGCGCGGCTGGTGGCCGGCGAGCAGTTCAACTACAGTCGACTGGCGGCCGAGACCGGCCTCGATCGCGGCTACCTGCACCGCATCCTCAAGCGCTATGGGCTGAGCCCCGCGAAAAAGAAATGACCTCAAAAGCCTTCATAATGGTGTTGTGCGTAGTGGCTCTATTGAACACCACTATGAGCACCTCAGTGCGCGCGCAGCAGTCGGCGCCCCATCAAGCGCTGTCGCTCACGCCGCCCGATCCGCACGCCAAGCTCGAGCGCCGCGTCGGCATCGGCCTCTTGATCGGCTCGGCCGCGTCGGTGGCGCTCGGCATCGTCTTCGTCGCGCTGGCCAAGACGTCCAATGACTCCGCGCTCGCCAACAACGTCTACGATCCTTCGGCCGAAGATCGCCGTAATGCCTTTCAGGTCACGCACGCGGTGTTCTTCTCGCTCGGCGCGGCCTCGTTCGCCGGCGGAATGGTGCTGTTATGGGATCGCTGACGCTCAAGCTCGTCCTGGTGGCGGCGCTGCTCGTCGCCGCGGCGTGCTTCACGCTCAGCCTGCCCGACGGCACCGTACACTGCAGCGCCGATCCGCAACGCCCCTGCCCGACCGGCTATGTCTGCGAAAGTGGACTGTGCTGGCGCACGAGCGACGACTTCGGCCCCGGCGACGGCGGCACTACCGACTGACGCGCGGTCAGGAGCAGCCAGGTGCGCGGCGCCGCGAGCGGCGCACCCGTTGACGCAAACGGATCGCGCCAGTCCGCCGCATACCGCCCCGGCGCATGATGCTGCCGGTTATTGAGCACATAATGCCGCGCCCGCGCCGTCTGCGTCGGCGTCCGCAACACCACCGCGTGATACCGATCGGCAAACACCTTGCCGCGCCGCCGCATCAGTCGATTGAGCGCAATCGCCATTCTGACGTTCAACCCCTGCATCCCGCGCGAAAGCGCTCTAGTCCCTTCCGCCTCGACGAGAAAATGAACGTGATTACCCTGCACCGAATAATGAATCACTCGAAACCCGACCCGCGCATTAGCCGCATTGAACGCACTCTTCAGTGCACTGAAGCAACTCTTACTCCTCAG
>Ga0070741_10009583_pt1 | contig 18701 bp, 18 predicted proteins | sample Coa_R1_4_FD_66440 | JGI IMG/M metagenome (GOLD analysis project Ga0070741, IMG submission 66440) | Surface soil microbial communities from Centralia Pennsylvania, which are recovering from an underground coalmine fire - Coalmine... | ecosystem: Environmental > Terrestrial > Soil > Unclassified ...
TGCAATCGGCGCGGGATTTTCCGGCAGCTTGAATCCTTTTTTATCGAGCACAAATCCCGCGGCGCCGGTGATAAAAAACGCGACGATAATTTTTAACAAATAATTTTGCGTCTCGCGGTCACGCAATTCAAAAAAGAATTTGTGCAGGCGGTTTTGAAACAGCGGCAATACGGCGACGACCGCGCCGCATTGAATAACAATGTTAAACAAATCGCTTTCGCTGACCCCGAGCAAATGCTCCGTCAGCAGCAAGTGGCCGGTGGATGAAACCGGAATGAATTCGGTGATGCCTTCGACGATACCGAGAATCGTAACGATGAGCCAGTCGTGCATGAAAAATTATTTTCCCCAGAACGATTTTGATTCTTCCTGGCGCTGTTTAACTTTGAGTTGTCCCAAAATCGCATGCCAGCCGATGTAAATCTTGTGCCATTGGCCTTCAAGCCCGCGCAACATGCCTTCGTTCATGTCGCTCAACGCGCGCAACGACGGCGTGTTGGCAAGCAGGCCGTGAACTTCATCGCGCGAGGGCGAGGGCACTTCGATGGACGCAAAAATCAATTCCAATTCCTGCACGATGACGCTTTTGATTTCGAGGAAATGATTTTCATCGGCGGCCCCGAATTTTTTCGAGCGGCCGACCTCGATAAAATGATTGAACTGTTTCCAGCATTCGATGTGCGTCTCGATTTGCGTGACGAGTTTGTTCAATTCTTTGAGTTTCATAACACGTTATTTTTTTAGCGACGGCATCAATGACGATTGCGGCAACAGGAAAATAATCGCGCCGCCGCGCAATTCGCGGGCAGTCACGCGCAGGCTGGCAAAATTGATGCTGATTTCGGCGAGCGGCAACTGCGCCTGTTTCGCTTCGCGGAAAATGACGAGCACTTCGCGGCCGATGTCCGTCAGCAGCGAGCGCGAGTAACCCGACGAAACGGTCGTGGTGACGATTTCACCCTGCGCGTTGACGGTGACGCTGCCCATCGGCAACTCTTGAACGCTGCCGGCGGATGCGCCAAAAATTTTTCTTAAGAGTCCCATGACGCAACAAGTTTTTTGGTTTTTTCGAGCAATTCACCTTCGGCAATCTCCGTCGGCCACGCAACGAGAAATGTTTTCTGTTCGCGAATGAGCATAATGAGCCGCCGCTCCATGCTGCCGCCGGCGATAAATGCGAGCGGACCGGCTTCGATGCGGTCACTCAAGCGTTTGATGGCTTCGCCCGCACGACGCGTCCAAATGGCAAACTGCTCGGCATTGGGCGTGCCCCATGCTTCACTTTTGCCCTGACCTTCGGGCGGAACAGTGATGACAAATTCCGCGCCTTCGGCCGCGAGCAACGCCAGCCGCCAAACGGTTTTGCGATGGTCGGCGCGCTCGATAAATTCCGTTTGCGCCGGCTCGGTCGTTTCGTCAATAGACTGCGCGGTCTCGAGCAGCAGCGCGTTGATGGAGCGTTGAATCGTGCGTTCGCGAAGCGGTTCAGCAGGCAAATTTTCAAACGTGCCGGATTTCCATGCGAGAATTTTGTGGAAGGCCGCTTCGCCCCGGACATTTCCAACTTCTGCGTCCAGTAATTCGCCATCCTGAATCCAGATTTTAGCCACGAGCGGCCCGCGCGTGATGCGCAGCATGGTGGAGTTGCGCGACATGCATTCCAATTGGATGATGTCCATCAAACTTTTGCTTTGGATGCCGCGGAAGCCGGAATTTTTTTCACTGCCGAGCAAGGATTCGACGCAATCCAAAAACATTTTTGTGTTTTGTTGCATATCCGGCTTGAGCCAGAACAAATCCACGCCGAGCGAATACGCGCGCGAGCGAAATTCTTCATCTTCAAGCGCGGTGAGAACGACCGTGCGCAAATCGGGAAAACGGCGTTTGACGATGGAAAGCACTTGCAGGCCGTCCATTTTCGGCATCTTCAAATCGCAAATCAAAAGACGAAACGGCTGCGAATCGAGCATTGAAATGGCGCGCGCGCCCGCGCCGGCGGTGCGGATTTCCGGCTTGGTCGGCAAATGCGAAAGCATTTCACGACAAACGTCCAGCCAGTCGGCGTCGTCATCCACAATGAGAATTTTATGTTGCGCTGCCATTTGCGACTCACAACCGCTACCGATTTCGCTGTTAAAATACAAGTGAAAACGGCGCGGCAATTGCGATAAATCCAAAAGAGCAATCGCTGTTCCGATAATTTCAAAAAACGTTCCCGATGTTGGACATTTCCAGTCCAATGTTAGGACACAAAGAAAAATTAGTTTTTGTTAACGCGCGGCTTATTTCCTGCTCGAAACAGATTGACAGGCCGCCCAAAAAAAGATGAACGTAGTCGCCAGCACGATGAAGCTCGCCAGTTTATTTCGCGGATGGGGACGCCGCGCTGAATCGCCAGCGGCCGCGGAACCGACGCCGATGCCCGCGCCCATCGCGCCGGTCGAAGTGCCTGCGCCCGCGCCGCAACCAATTCCCGTCGCGCCGCAACCCCAACCCACACAATTGGCGAGTGAAGTTGAAATGCCATTGCAAACGATTTTAGAAAAATTGCCGCAGGACTTGCGCGCGAAAATGGCGATGCGACCCGAAGAACTTGGCGACGCGAGCATCGCAATTCCCATCGAACAAATTTTGCCGCAGCTTGCGCTCGGCTCGGTGAAAATTATGTTCGGCCAATTGCGCAGCGCCGCGCCGGAATTGTTTCGCGTGGCCGAGGAATACGATTCGCTGCCAATTATTTTGCCGTTGAACGTTTTGTTGCAGCGGATGAATCCAAATTTATTGCCGCGCAATCCGCAGCAGAAGCAAATTCAATTGCCGCAGGAAATCAAAGGTCCGTTCGGCAAATCAGCGGAAGGCGTGACATTTGCGACGAGCCTGATGAAAGCGCCGCCCGCCGCCACGCCGCCGCCGCGAATGGTCGCTAAACCGGAGAGCGATACAAAAATGCGACTGCGCTCAGTCGGTCCGGCGCAACCCGCTTTCACGCGACCCACGACTGCCGCACCGATTGCTCCATCGTCAATTCCATTTGCGCCATCTGCTCCCGTTTCTCCAATCGCGCCCGCTCCGCCGCGTGAAGAAACGCAAAAGCCAATTCCATTTTCGCCGCCGCAACCCGCGCCCGCTGCTCCGATTGCGATGCCAAAACCAATTACACCGGTCGCACCCGCGCCAATCCCGATGGCTACCGCGCCGTCAGCCGCGCCAGTCGCGGCAAATGCGTCGGCCATTTCGGTTTTGCTTTCCGAACTTTCGGCGAAATGGCCGGATGTTTTGCAAATGGAAATTCACCAACAAAATTTATCGGGCGCGCAAGTGCAATTGCCGATGACCGCGCTCGAACCGGCGCTCAAACGCGGACGCGCCGTTTTTTCCTGGCAACATTTGCGCACGTGGATGCAGCCGCGTCCGGCGGGCGCGTCGCCGAATGATGGCGTCGAATTGGATTTGCCGCTGGCCATCATCGTGCCGCTGTTTTTGCAAGCGCATCCGCCGACGCGTCCGCCGATGCGTGTTTCAATTGACCGCACCATTCCAAATTTATTTTTCGGATTTCCGTCGGCAGAAATGGAAGCGCCCGTCGTCGCGCCGGTCGGCGAAATGCCGCCGCCGGAACCGGCGCAAATTCCAAAACCGCAACCTGCTGTCGTGCGCGCGACAATTCCAATTGCACCCGCGTCGCCTGTTTTGCCGAGGCCGGTTCAACCTGTTCAACCAATCACGCCAGCACAGCCTCAACCGGTTCCATTCACACCGCCCGCGCAAGTTTCCGACACAAATTATTATGTCGAGAGCGAGACGTTGAAAGCGCCGGCGGTGGACCAGAGCATCTACAACCGCTCGATGATTTCGGACACGGAATTAAAAAAGAAATTGGCCACGCCGAAAGAAATTGTCGAGCGCGCGATGCAAATTCCCGGCGTGGCGGGCGCGGTAATTACGTTGCCGGACGGTTTGAAAGTCGCAGCGCAAGTGCCGCCGGAATTGAATCCGGACACCGTTGCGGCATTCATTCCGCAAATTTTCGACCGCGTCGGGCAAAGCACGCGCGAATTGCGGATGGGCGCGCTGAATAATTTGCGTTTCACCGTCGGCAACGTGCCGTGGAAAATTTTCCGCATCAACGCGATTTATTTTGCCGCATTCGGACGCGCCGGAGAACGTTTGCCGACGCCGCAATTGGCTCAACTGGCGGCCGAGCTCGACCGCAAAACCAAATAAAATTATGGCCATCATCAATCAAGCCACCAAAGAGTTGCAGGTAAAAATCGTCTATTACGGCCCCGCGCTGGGCGGCAAGACGACAAATCTCGTGCAAGTCCATGACCACGTCCAAACCGCGCAAGGCAACAAAGGCAAGCTTGTTTCGCTGGCGACGAGTTCCGACCGCACGTTGTTTTTCGACTTTCTGCCGATTGAAGCGATGACGATTAAAGGCTTCAAAACGAAATTCCAGCTTTACACCGTTCCCGGCCAGGTCATTTACAACACGACGCGGCAATTGGTGTTGCGCGGCTGCGACGGCATCGTCTTCGTCGCCGATTCGCAATATGAAAAAATGCCGGAGAACGTCGAGAGTTTCCAAAACATGCTCGATAATTTGACGGCGCTGAAGTTAAATCTCGGAGAAATTCCCTACGTGCTGCAATACAACAAGCGCGATTTGCCGAACGCCGCGCCGGTGGAATACATGGAATTTCTTTTGAACAATCGTGAAGTGCAAGTGCCGTCGTTCACGGCTACCGCGCACAAATGCGAAGGAGTTTTTGAAACGTTGAACATGATTACGCGCCTGTTGTTGCACAAGTTCATCAACCAAAGCCAGTCGCATGGCGCGCCACAACCCGCATGACATGGCTACACTGCCGCAATTAATTGAGGAGGACATTAAAGTCCTCAACGAAGCGCTGCACGATTTTCTCGTGCAAACAGACGCGACGACCGTGCTCGTCATTGACAAAGGCGGTTTTCTCATCACGCATCAAGGCGAATCAAAAGATTTTGATTTGACGACCATCGGCGCGCTGGCATCCGGCGCGTTCATGGCGAACCAAACCATTGCCGGCCTCGTCAACGAACCGAGCTTCAACAGCATCCATCAGCAGGGCGAAAACTTCAGCATTTTCTGCTGCAACGTGGATGAAGAAGTTTTACTCGTCGTGATTTTTCGCTGCCACGTCGGCGTGGTGAAATATTTCGTGGCAACGACGACAAAAAAAATCGCTGATCAACTCGAAGCTGCCCGCAAACGCGCGCCCGGCCAAGGCGTGGACCTCTCGATGCTCAACATGGCCGACCCGCAGGAAATCTTTCGCAAAAAAATTTGATTTCGGTGGGGCGAGACTCCGTCGAGCCCTAATTTAACTTTTCCAAACACTAAGTTCGACCAATTGTTGCGTCGCCATTTTTGCCCAACCGCGATTTGCCGCCGGACTTGCCGGACTTGGATGAAGGATTTGTCCGACTTTGATTTTCAAATCGGCGGAAATAATTTTTCCCCGCTCCGTCGCAAACCCGCCGACGCCGATGAGCCATTCGGGTTCGAGAATTTCCAGAACACGATGCAAATGCTCATCGCAAATTTTTAGCAGCGAATTTTTTTCCGACGGCGGCAATTTATTCGGCGTGCGATTCAGCCCGCTTTTTTCGACAAATGCCAGTGGACAATAATTGGCGACGAAATGTTCCTTGAAAAATTTCTCCGGCGTTCCGAATTTTTCTTTAAATACTCCCCAAAATCTTCGCCCGCTGACTTCCGAATTCGGACAATCAAATCCGAGCACTGGCCGTTTTGGATTGTAATTTTCCGGCTTGCCAACTTTTGCGGAAATTTTCAACCAGTCGCGAACCGCCGCGATTTCGCCGAATGGAATTCCCGTTTGCACCATGCCGAACGGGCCGGGATTCATGCCAAGAAAAATGACGCGCTTTTTTCCACCGCCAAATTTGCGCAAATAAATTTCGTGCGCCGCCCACGCGTAATCGAGCGGATTGTAAACGTGCGTGACCGGCGGCTTGAATTTCAAGCGGTCCACTTGCTCCGCCAATTCTCGCGCGGCGGCAATGAGTTGCTTGCTTTCGTTAGACACGGTTTTGAACGTAATGAGCACTGGTTCAGAACGCAAGCGTGTTCGTTGTAACCATACAAATCGTTGCTACGTCTGCCACAATCGAAGTTTCAACAACAACAAACAACATTAACAAAACAGTCAAAATATGAAGAAATTCTTAGCAATTCTGGCCGCCGTTTGCGCGACCGCTATCATCGTTCAAGCCCAGGACGCCGCGGCTCCGGCAACCAAGATGAAGAAATTGACACCGGAACAACAAAAAGTCATGGACTCCATGCTGGCCAAATACGACACCAACAAAGACGGCAAGCTCGACAAAACCGAACGCGCTGCGATGTCGCAGGAAGACAAAGACGCGATGGCCAAAGCCGGTTTGACCCGCGGCAAAAAAGGCGCCGCGCCTGCCGCCGATGCAACCAGCACCAACGCCCCGGCTGCTGACGCCGGCAAATAATTTATTTCTTAAACACAAACGCTCCGCTGAAAATTTCGGCGGAGCGTTTTTTATTTTCTGTCCGGGAATTTTATTTCGCGTTCGGGTCGGGAATAAAAATTTTCTGGCCCACTTTCAAATTGTTCGGATTCAATCCGGGATTCGCAGCGATGATTTGCGCCGTCGTCACCTTCACGCCTTGCGTGCGATACGCCTTGGCAATTGCCGCCAGCGTGTCCTTTTCCTGAATCGAATATTCATAACCTTTCTGCGGAGTGCCGCCGGTTGCATTATTGGTTCCGGCAGTTGAAGTCGTCGCTGTTGTTTTGCGATTCGAAGGCGTGACGCCGAGCGCTTTGTCCAACTTTTCCAATTCTTTCAAAACAGCTTCGTTGTCGTCCTGCCGTTTCTTGTCAATTTCCTGCACCTGCTCGGCCAATTTTTTCAAATCATCGGCGCCGGCCACGCTGCCGCCGCCTGACTGGCCTAACTTGTCACTCAAGTCGTTAATCTTTTTTTCCAGCGCATCAAGGCGTTTGTTTTGCGCGTCCAGAACAGTTTGCATGTCCTGAATCGTGGCGGACAATTTATCCATTTGTTGCTGCGTCGAATCGTCCGGCGCGGCCGCGGGCATTTGTGCGCGCGCGGATATGAAAAATGCAAAAGTAAAAATAAAAAGCCAAAACGAAATCGTTTTCATGCGCCGAAAATAAACTTCTCAACGCGGGCGTCAAGATGAAGTGCGAACTTCATTCACATTTTTTGGAAATCCGAGCAGAACAAGAATTGTCGCAAGCAGGACTCCATAAATGATTAGCCCAGCAGTTCCAAAACCCCAATGGCGATCCAGCCACGTTGCGCCTCCGTAATAGTGGCACAGAATTAACGAAAACAAGATAATCAAAGCAAATCGTTTGCGGACAAATGAAACAATGAAGAAAGCTCCTGTCAGATAAATTAAATGGAAAAGAACAAATAGCAAATAACCGTGCGCCAGCAGTGAATGAAAAAGCGGGTTGTGCTCATTTACGGTTTCAGGATGGTGCCAATAAGTAGCCGGCTGCCCCAAAAGCGTATTGGCAAAATCGAAGAAAATCACGCAAGCCATCACCCAACGAAGTCGCTTGATAACATTGTCGGTCTTCATGCCATTTGAGACACGAATCTCATGAATCTTCTCAAAAAAACTTTATGCCAGCTTTCCGTATTTCCGAATTTCCGGCCAAATCCATGCGACCAGCAGCACAACGAGAATTGTCCCGATGCCGCCACTCACCGTTGAAACAATGGCGCCGGTCGCTGCGGGATTTCCCAGCACGGAGGGATTTGTAAAAAAATACGCGACGATGCCGGAGCGAAATCCGCCGAGCTCGTTCGACGTATTGATGAACAGGCTGTTGACGGCGGAAACGCGCCCGCGTTTTTCGTCCGGCGTCAAAATTTGCACGAGCGTTTGCCGAATGACGACGCTGATGTTGTCCACAAATCCCGAAAGCGCGAGCATTGCGAATGCGAACCAAAACCAAAATGAATTTGGCAATTGCATCAGGCCGTCGAAACAATTTTTATTTGCGACGCCAAAGAGAATTGTCGCAACGCCGAAAATCGCGACCGACCAAAGCATTGATTTGCCCGCTTTTTGCATCGGCGGACGGTGCGCCAAAACAAAAACGCAAATCACCGCGCCAATCGCCATGGCATTGCGCAGCCAGCTCAACGTGCCCGCGCCGCCGTGAAAAACGTCTTTCGCGTAAATCGGAAAAATCGTGACGGTTCCGCCGAGCAGCACCGCAAACAAATCGAGCGTGATGACGCCAAGAATGATTTTATTCTTATAGACGAAGCTGAAACCTTCCACGAGGCTGCGCGCCGAAACCGGTTCGGCGGCTTTGGCTTTATGGATGTGTTTGATGGGCACGACGAGCGCGAAGCACACGATGGATGCCAAAAAATTTAATGCGTAAACCGTCCATGCCGTCGCATTTACTTCCGCGTGCGGCGTCAGCGCGATGACTGCGCCGAATGCGGGCGGCCCGATGACGGATGAAAATTGAAACATGCCGCTGTTGAAGGTCACAGCGCGGGAAAATTGTTCGCGCGGCACAAGACTCACGACAAATGCCGCGCTCGCCGGCCAAAGAAATGTTCGCGCTGCGCCGAGCACAATCAGGCAAATATAAATCCACCAAATCGGGCACGCGAAATAGGAAATCAACGCCAGCGCGATGCTCGCCGCCGCGACGATGAGCGTCGTTGTTAAAATAATTTTCTTCCGGTTGAAGACGTCGGCGAAATGCCCGGCAGGAATTGTGCAGAGAATCATCGGAACCATGATTGACAACCCGACGAGCGCTAGCGGCAGCGCAGAGTGCGTGCGCTGATATAATTCCCAATCAATCGCCACGACGAGCATTTGCTGGCCGAGTGACGCGACAAATCGTCCGATGAGATAGCGGACGTAATCGGCATTTCGCAAAACGGCATAAGCGCTTTCATTTGCAGCGCCCGCCGCATCGGATTTTTTTACCGGCTCATCCGGCAGATTTTCCGGTGATTGCTGGTCGTGAATCATTTGTCTGAAGAATTTATCGTAAAACTTTCGCCGGTCGAGTTTTCACGTTACAATTTTGCGTATGAACGAAAAAAATCCGCGCTACAAATGGCCGTGGATTGCAGCGGGAATGGTCGTGCTCGGAATTGTTCTGGCAATCGTGTGGATGTATTTCGCCGTGAAAAAAGTCGAACGCGAAAGAAATTACGCCGCGCCGGCTTCAACAAATTCAAAATAGTTATTTTGGCGATGGCTTCGATTCGGCGGACAAAATGGAAATGCCGTCAATTCCTTTTGGCGTTTTGGCATAGCCGATTTCCGCCGCTGTCGGCAGGAAATCTTTTCCGGCGCATTTGAAATCATTGACGTGTCCGCCTAAAAAATCTTTTGTTCCGGAAACAATCAGTGGCACGCGAACATCGTTTGTCGAAACGTTGCTGTGAAAAAACGCCGGGTCAAGGCCGTTGGCTTTTTGCGGAACAAACCCGCTGGTAAAAAAAATCACGACGTTATTGGTCATTCCCGATTTCGTCAATTGCTCGCGCCATTGGCCGACGTAGCCGTCGAGCCGCGAAATGAGCGCGGCTTTATTTTTTTCTGCCGCCGGCCACGGTTCGTCGGAATACGGCGCGTCGCTCGGCGCGCGATTGGCGCCATCGCCAGGAATTGGCAAATGAACAACAAGAAAAAATGGGCGGTAATGATTTGCAGGGTCGGGCACGTTGTTTTTGACAAAATTGTTCACAACTTTGGCAAACAAATCGGGAATATATTGATTTTTCCCGCGCGTGTTGTCGTAAAGCATTTCTTTGCCGGCGTTGTGCGGCTGGCCTTCGCGCCACGGAACCCATTGATTGCTCACAGCGTCGTAAGAATAATCCGGCGGCAAACTCCAGATATAATCCGCGTAAAAATTTTTCGCATCAACGTCGTTCAAATAACCGCCGAACTCGTCGAAGCCGCGGCGCCATGGAGCGTTCGCAGAATTTTCATCGCCTAAATTCCACTGGCCAATAAATCCGGTGCGATAACCCGCGTTTCGCAAAATTTGCGCGACCGACAAATCGCCGTAACCGAGGCTTTTGCCGAACATCAATTGTGCCGCCGATTTCGCGGCGTCGTTGTCGCCGGAAAAATTTGAAAAGCGCACACCGTCGGCAGCCAGCTTGTCGAGATTCGGCGTTTGAAATTTTTGCTGGCCGTAGCAGCTCAAATCGCCGTAGCCGATGCCGTCGGCGACAATCAGGATGATGCTGTCGCGGCGCGGAATGGCTTGCACGGGCGAGTTGGAAAACGCCAGCGATTGCGCTTGTGCGGAAAACGTCAGAGTCATAGCAATTGCGGGAATTGCGCGACAAAAAATTCGGCGGATGGATTTCATTGGAAGTTTGATTGTGGAAAATCGTTTATGTTCAAAGCAATTTAATTCGTGCGCGCCCGTTTGCCAAATTCCTCGTCGAGGGGAATTTTCATCGCCACCAGAAAACTCGGAATCGTCGCCAAAATCACCCAAATAAAAAAATGTTGATAGCCAAGAACTGCCTGCAATTTTCCGCTCCACGCCATCGGCAAATTCAGTCCTGCCGCCATGAAGCCGGTGCAAATCGCATAATGCGCCGTTGCGTGCTCGCCGCGCGCAATGTAAATCAAGTAAAGCATGAACGCGGTGAAACCAAAGCCGTAGCCAAATTGTTCAATGGCTACGCCCGCGCCAATTGAAATTAAATTTTGCGGCTGCGTGTAGGCGAGCCAGATGAAAATCGCGTCCGGCAGATGAATCGCCAGCAACATCGGCCAGAGCCAGAATTTTAATCCGTTGCGCGAAACAAAAAAGCCGCCTAGCAATCCGCCGCAAAGCAATGCGATGACGCCGACGGTTCCATAAGCCCAGCCAAATTGTTCGTCCGTCAAAGCCAATCCGCCCCGCGCGCGTTCATCGAGCAAAAATAATTTTGCCACGCCAAGCAATTGCGCTTCCCCAAAACGATAAAGCAAAATAAATGCAAGCAATGTTATGATTTTCGGCTTTTGAAAAAACGCGGCGAAAGTTTTTCCAAAGTCATTGAAAAAGTTTTTCGCGGAATTTTCCCGGTGTGCGACGTCGTTCGCCGGTCGCGGCAAAATGAATTTATGATAAATGCCCAACGCCAGCATCGTTCCGCCCATCAATCCAAAAGCAATTGCCCACGACACCGCAAAATTTCCGGTGTGCTCCTGCATTTTTCCCACGAAGACGACCAGCAATCCTTGCGCGGCGACATTGGCAACGCGATAAAATGTATTTCGCACACCACTGAACAGCGCCTGTTCGCGTTCCGGCAATGCAATGATATAAAATCCGTCCGCCGCGATGTCGTGCGTGGCGGAATTGAATGCAACGAGCGCAAAAATCGCGAGCGTGAATTGGAAAAAATGCGGCGCAGGAATTGCCAGCGCAACGGCGGCCAGCAGCGCGCCGGAAAAAAATTGCGTCGCCCAAATCCATTGCCGGCGCGTTTTCAAAAGGTCCACAGCCGGACTCCACAACGGCTTGAGAATCCACGGCCAGCCAAGCAGACTCACCCACAAAGTGATTTCCGGATTTGAAACGCCGAGATTTTTGTAAAGCACCGTCGCGACCGACATCACCAGCGCATACGGCAAACCTTCTGCGAAATAAAGCGTCGGAATCCAAAGCCAGGAATTGCGGAAATTATTTTTTGCGACGGCCACGCGCAAATGTTGGCGCAATTTTGAAAAAAGAAAAACTTTTCCTTCACGTCAATTGCGACGCACAATCAACACATGGCAATTGCAACCGGCGCATTTCTCAATGCCATCGGCATTTTGCTCGGTGCGATGATGGGCCTCGCGCTGCAGAAACCGCTTTCGCCGCAAATGCAATTGTTGTTTCGCAATTGGCTCGGCGTGGCGACCATTTTTATCGCGCTGTGGCTGATTTGGCTGAACGTAGGCGGAACATTTTTGAATTGCGTCAAACAAATCGGCATCGCGCTCGTTGCCGTCATCGTTGGCAACTTGCTCGGAAAATTATTGCGCCTGCAAAAAATTTCCAATCGCGTCGGCCATCGCGCCGCCATTGTCGTCGGTGACGCCCAAAAAAAATCCATTCAAAATCCGGCCGACGGCTTCAATGCCTGCGCGATTTTATTTTGCGCCGCGCCGCTGGGAATTGTCGGCGCGATTGTGGACGGCCTGTCTGGATTTTTCTGGCTGCTCGCCGTCAAAGCGTTGATGGATGGATTTGCGATGATGAGTTTTGTGAAAATGTTCCGCTGGCCGGCGGCGATGTCCGCCTTTCCAGTTCTTTTTATTTTCGGCGCAATCACTTTTGCATGCCGATTTTCTGTCAAACCGTTTCTGGATGCGCACAATTTGACCAATTCCGTTTGCGCTGCCGCGGGATTTGTCAGCTTGTCAATTGCCGTCGCCATTTTTGGCACGCGCAAGGTGGAATTGGCGAATTACTTGCCTGCGCTCGCGGTCGCTCCGCTGTTGACGTGGCTGTTGAAATAAAATGGTGGGGCGAGCGTCCTTGCGAGCCGAAAATTATTGAATCAATCCACGCTTCTTCAACATCGCTTCCATCGCTTTGTCCATCAGAAAATCCGCGAGCGGTTTTGTAATTTCGTCCAGCGATGTAATTGCCGATTGCAATTGTTTCAAATCGCCGGAGCCATTTTGATTTTCTCTCGTCAAAGCTTTTTCAACTTCACCCACCGCTGTAGAAATCTTTTCCAGATAATCTTTTTCGATTTCATTTCCGAAATCAGCAATTGCTTTTTTTGTCGCCGCCAATGTTTCGTTCGCTTTCAATTTCGATTCAATCCAGCGTCGCGCTGCCAAATCTTCAAACGCGTGTTCAACCGATTCCTCGACCATTTTTTGCACGGCGGAATCCTCCACGTCCACCGCCGATTTCATCTCCACGATTTTCTCTTTGCCGGTTTTTGTGTCGCGCGCCAGCACGTGGAGAATTCCGTTCGCATCAATTTCAAATTGCACGCCCACACGTGGCACGCCGCGCGGCGCGGATTCGAAATCAATCGTGAATTTGCCGAGGCTCCAATTGTCCTTCGCGCGCTCGCGTTCGCCCTGCAAAACGTGAATCAACATGTCGCGCTGGGCATCCATCGCCGTCGTGAACATTTCGCCGGCCTTGACTGGAATCGTCGAATTGCGCGGAATCAAAACATTCATCAAGCCGCCAAATGTCTCGATGCCTAATGAAAGCGGCGTGACATCGAGCAGTAAAACATTTTTGAAACCGCCGCTCAAAATTTCCGCTTGAATCGCCGCACCGAGCGCAACAGCTTCGTCAGGATTTTGCGACGTGTTCAACTGCGGGCCGCTCGCTTTGTGAAAATCCGTTCCCAGCCGCAGGCTTCCGCGCGTTTCCTCAAATTCCGCGCAACCGAAAAGTTCGGCGACAAATTTTCGCGCGAACGGCATCCGTGTTTGACCGCCGACCAAAATGACTTGGTCCAAATCTTTTGCTTCCAATTTCGCGTCGGCTAATGCGCGCAAACAATGCGAACGGGTTTTTGCAATAATGTCGCGCGTGAGATTTTCCAATTCCTTTCGCGTCAATTTGTAATTGAACGAAAAATCCGGCGTCAAAAACGGCAATGCGATTTCCGTTTCCATTTCTGACGACAGTTTTATTTTTGCGATTTCTGCAGCTTCGCGAATCCTCGAAATTATTTGCGACGAGAAATCAATTTTCGCAGTGGCGTTAATTTTTCCGACGAGAAATTCAATGATGCGACGGTCCAAATCATCGCCACCCAATCTTGTGTTGCCATTTGTGGAAAGAACTTGAAAAACGCCTTCGTTCAATTCCAAAATCGAAAGGTCAAACGTGCCGCCGCCTAAATCGTAAACGGCGATTTTTGATTTCTCTTTTAATTTATCTAAACCATAAGCCAGCGCCGCAGCGGTCGGCTCGTTGACAATCCGTTCGACGGTGAAACCCGCAAGTTCGCCGGCACGCTTCGTCGCATTGCGTTGCGCATCGTTGAAATAGGACGGCACAGTGATGACCGCGCGAGAAATCGGTTCGCCGAAATAATTTTCCGCGTCGCGCTTCAATTTCTTCAATACCTCGGCAGAAATTTCTTCCGGCAAATAATTTTTGCCGTGAATTGGAATTGTCACGGCGCCACCGTCGCAATTGAGCGGATACGTCACCGATTTTTCTTCATCGGAAATTTCTGCGCCGCGCCGACCAATGAATCGTTTGACAGAATAAATTGTTTCCGCCGGTTTCAAAATGCGGATGCGATTTGCCTCGAGACCAACAATTGGATTTTCATTTGCCGGAAAATGCACGACGGATGGTGTCAGGCGGTTTCCGTTTGCGTCCGCGATGACCAGCGGAATTCCCGAATCCACTGTGGCGATGAGTGAATTCGTGGTGCCCAAATCTATGCCGACAATTTTGCTCACGCCGGAATTTTGCCACGAAAAAACGGGAAAACAATTTTATAGCCATGAAAGAACACAAAAGACACAGAGAGAGAATTACTTTTTGCGTTTCTTTGCGTTCTTTTGCGGCTAATTTAATGGCATGAACTGCATCGTCACCGCCGGGCCGACTTACGAGCCGCTGGACGACGTGCGCCGTCTCACGAATTTTTCGACTGGCCGACTGGGAACGGAACTGGCCAATTATCTCGCCGCGCGCGGGCACAAAGTTATTTTGTTTGTCGGTGAAATGGCCACTTACGGCGGCGAACGAAAAGCGCAGCGCATTGAAATTTTTTCTACAACGGCGGATTTGCGCGAGAAATTGAAATCGCTTTCGACCAAAAAAGTGGACGTCATCTTTCATGCCGCCGCTGTCAGCGATTTTTCTTTCGGCAGAATTTTCGAGCCGAACGACAGCAAACTTTCTGAAATCAAATCGAAAAAAATTTCCACGCGACAGGGCAAACTGCTCGCGGAATTGCTGCCGACGCCGAAAATCATCTCTGAATTGCGCGGCTGGTTTGCAAAATCAAAAATTGTTGGTTGGAAATTTGAAGCGGACGGCAAACGCGTTGACGCCATCGCCGCCGCACAAAAACAAATCACCGATTGCAAAACTGATTTATGTGTCGTGAACGGCGCGGCTTACGGCGAAGGATTTGGCTTGCTCGCAAAAATCGGCGAACCGAAACACTTGGCCAATCCGCCGCTTTTATTTGACGCGCTGGAAAAATTTGTTTCTGCAAAATAAAAGCCGCCGGATTTCTCCGACGGCTTTTGTGTTTCAAATTCTAAATATTAATACGCAGCCTGTGCGCCTTTGATTTTATGCTTCTTCATCCACGGCATCATCGCGCGTAATTTTGCGCCGGTTTTTTCAATCGGATGATTTTCGCCTTTCTTGAGCAGCGCGTTGTATTTTTTGTAGCCGCCTTTATATTCGGCGACCCAATTTTTCGCGAACTTGCCGGACTGAATGTCCTTGAGCGCAGCTTTCATCCGTTTTTTTACGCTCGCGTCAATGATTTTTGGCCCGACGCTCACGTCGCCCCATTTTGCAGTTTCCGAAATTGAGAAACGCATTCCGCTAATGCCGGATTCGTTCATCAAATCGGCGATGAGCTTTAATTCGTGCAGACATTCGAAGTAAGCCATTTCCGGCGAGTAACCGGCTTCGACGAGTGTTTCAAATCCGGCTTGCACGAGCGCGCTTGCGCCGCCGCACAAAACGGTTTGTTCGCCGAACAAATCGGTTTCGGTTTCTTCCTTAAACGAAGTTTCGAGGACGCCAGCGCGTGTGCCGCCAATGCCTTTTGCCCATGCGAGCGCGATTTTTTTCGCCGCGCTGCCGCCTTGATAAACAGCAATCAAACTCGGCACGCCTTTGCCTTCGACGTATTGACGACGAACGGTGTGACCAGGACCTTTCGGCGCGACCAAAATGACATTCACATTTTTCGGCGGGACAATGGTTTTGAAATGAATGGAAAATCCGTGCGCGAACAACAGCGTTTTGCCCGGCTTCAAATTCGGCTTGATGTCCTTTTCATAAATCGAAGGCTGTTTCGTATCCGGCAGCGAGACAAAAATCACATCCGCGCGGCGGACAGCTTCGGCGGTGCTGACGACTTTGAATCCTTTTTCCTGCGCGACGGGAATGGATTTGCTGCCTTCGTAAAGGCCGATGATGACGTTCAGGCCGCTGTCTTTGAGATTGAGCGCGTGCGCGTGGCCTTGCGAGCCGAAGCCGAGCACAGCGAGCGTTTTATTTTGTAACACGCCCAAATCGGCGTCCTTGTCGGTATAAACTTTTGCCATAAATTTTTTGAAACGAGCGGAAAAGCGTAGCAATGCAAATGAAGCCGGTCAATTTGCAAATTTAAGAAGCAATGACGGTTTGCGATTCACCTGGCGCAACAAGTTTGGCAGTTGGAAGTGTGGAACAAATTCCAACAGCTCAATTGAAACAGATGCTTCAAGAAACCGACCTCGAAACGAATTGCCTGGAAAAACCATAATTATTTTTAGAAAAATTTCGTTTGCGAATAACTTTCGGATAAGAAAAATAACTTTGGCTTGAGAGAATTTTCGCAAAAGAGTTTTCTTATCCCGTGATTGATTCCGTTTCCGACACAGGCGCAGCCGCAGATTTGAAAAAGGCGCGTCGCCGTAAAAATATTTCTCCCGATTCAGTGAAATTGGACCGCTTGCCGCCCCACGCGATGGAATCTGAACAGGGTATTCTTGGCTGCTGTTTATTGTCGCCGAACGAATGTATCGGCGAATGCATTGAAAAATTGAAGGATGGCGGGCAGGAAGTTTTTTACGACCTGAAACATCAAACGATTTACGAATTGCTCGTGGGAATGTTCAACTCACGCGAAGCGATTGACATCATCACCGTCCAACAACGACTCAAAGACAAACAACTTTTAGAGCAAATCGGCGGCATCGCATATTTGTCGCAACTTCAAGATATGGTGCCCAGTGCGGCACATTTGTCGTGGTATCTCGATGATGTTCGCGAGAAATATTTGCTGCGAAAAATGATTTCCGTTTGCACGGAAGTCGTCGGGCGCGTTCACGAGTATGAAGGCGACGTGGATGCGCTGCTGGATGAGGTGGAGCGTGACGTTTTGAAAATTGCCGAGTCGCGCGCGGAAAATTCCGTGCTCGGCGTGAAAGATTTGGTCGGCAAAGCGGTCCAGACGATTGAAAATTTTTTCAGTCGCCAGGGAAAATTGAACGGCGTCGGCACGGGCTTTCCGGATTTGGACCGGATGACCGATGGCTTGCACGGCAGCGAAATGATTGTCATCGCCGCGCGGCCTTCGATGGGCAAAACGTCGCTGGCGATGAACGTCGTTGAGCATGTCGTCCTCGAAGAAAAATTGCCGGCGGCAGTTTTCAGTTTGGAAATGAGCGCGGAATCGCTGGTGCTGCGCATGATGTGTTCGATTGCACGCGTGAATTTGCGTTCGATTCGCGAAGGTTTCATGAGCGAAAGCGATTTTCCGAAATTGACGAGCGCAGCCGGCAAGCTGGCGAATTCAAAATTATTCATTGACGACACGGCGGGTCTTTCCATCTTGCAATTGCGCGCACGGGCGCGGCGATTGCATCAGCAGCACGGAATAAAACTTTTTGTCGTTGATTATCTGCAGCTTTTACATTCTACTGCACGGCGTTCGCAAGAAAACCGTCAGCAGGAAATCTCCGATATTTCCAGCGGCCTCAAGGCGCTCGCGAAAGAATTGAAAGTCCCGGTGCTCGTGCTCTCGCAGTTGAATCGCGAATTGGAGCGCGACAAAGGGCGCAAGCCGCGGTTGAGCGATTTGCGCGAGTCGGGCGCGATTGAACAAGACGCGGACGTGGTTGGTCTGTTGTATAAACCGAATTCGACGGATGACGAAGATGCCGCGCCGGAAGAAGCGGACGGTTTGCCGGTGAATTTGTTGATTGCGAAACAGCGCAACGGCCCGACGGGCGATGTGAATTTAACGTTCCTGAAATCATTTACGAGATTTGAAAGCGCAGCCAAAGTCAGCGACGAAGATATTCCGAATGGATAAACGGATTTGTAAATCTGTTTGTCCGAAAATCTCATTTTTCCAAAACCTCAACGGATGAAATTTATTTTACGAATTTTCATCCTTGGACTTTTGCTCGGCTGCGCGCAAATGGCCTCGGCGCAAACTTCCGGTCCAAAAGTTGACCGCCTGGACATCAAATATGTGGGACCGACAAATGTCAGCCCGCAATTCATCCGCTCCAACATTCGCCTGAAGGCCGGCGACATTTACACGCCGGCGCTCACGGAGAATGACGTGCATTTGCTTTACGGCACGGGACAGTTTTACAACGTCCGCGTTTCGGTGGACCAGGAGGACGACGGCGGCGTGATTGTCAGCTACATCGTGCAGGCACGGTTGCGCATCACGGATGTCAAAATCGAAGGCAACACCAACGTGAGCACTTCGAAAATCAAAAAGAAAATCAGCGTGAAAGCCGGCGATGCGCTGGACGAGCAAAAATTATTTTCCGACACGCAGGAAATCAAAAAACTTTACGAGAAATACGGCTATTCGGACACGCAGGTAAAATATGTTTTTGATTCGATGGACGAAACGGCGGGCAAAGCGTCGGTGACGTTTCAAATCGCCGAAACGCAAAA
>Ga0070741_10009584_pt1 | contig 18701 bp, 20 predicted proteins | sample Coa_R1_4_FD_66440 | JGI IMG/M metagenome (GOLD analysis project Ga0070741, IMG submission 66440) | Surface soil microbial communities from Centralia Pennsylvania, which are recovering from an underground coalmine fire - Coalmine... | ecosystem: Environmental > Terrestrial > Soil > Unclassified ...
GTCGAGCCGTGCAGTACGTCCCCAACGTCAATCGCTATCAGGAGATTTCCTACCGGCGGACGGGCCGGAGCGGCCTGAAACTGCCCGCCATCTCGCTGGGGCTCTGGCAGAATTTCGGCGGCGTCGACAATTTCGAGACCGGCCGCGCCATGCTTCGCCGCGCCTTCGACCGCGGCGTCACCCATTTCGACCTCGCCAACAATTACGGCCCGCCTTACGGCTCGGCGGAAGAGAATTTCGGCCGCTGGTTCGCCCAGGATTTCCGCCCTTTCCGCGACGAACTGATCATCTCGTCGAAGGCCGGCTGGGACATGTGGCCGGGCCCCTACGGCAACTTCGGCTCGCGCAAGTACATCATCGCCAGCTGCGACCAGAGCCTGAAACGGATGGGGCTCGACTACGTCGACATCTTCTACCACCACCGCCCCGACCCGGAGACGCCGATCGAGGAATCGATGGGCGCGCTCGACCAGATCGTCCGGCATGGCAAGGCGCTCTACGCCGGCATCTCGCAATACAACCCCGAAGAGACCCGGAAAGCGGCCCAGATCCTGAAGGACCTCGGCACGCCCTGCCTCATCCACCAGCCGGTCTATTCGATGCTGAACCGCTGGATCGAGGACGGCCTCACCGACACGCTCGGCGAACTCGGCATAGGCTGCATCGCCTTCTCGCCGCTCGCCCAGGGACTGCTCAGCGACAAGTACCTGAAGGGCGTTCCCGCCGGGTCGCGCGCCAGCCGCAACAACTCGCTGCCGCAGTCGCGGATCACCCCCCAGGTTCTCAAGAAAATCAAAGCCTTGGACGGGATTGCGAAGAAACGCGGTCAGACGCTGGCGCAGATGGCGCTGGTCTGGGTGCTGCGCGATCCGCGCGTGACCTCCGCGCTCATCGGCGCGCGCAGCGTCGAGCAGCTCGATAACTCGCTGGATGCACTGAAGAATCCGGAACTGTCGGCCGACGAATTGAAGGCCATCGACAAGGCGCTTGCCTAGGAACGGCTGTCGGATCGGCCTCAGATTGCGGTCAGATTGACGCCGGAACTGCCCTGGAAGCAGTGGATCTTCGCCGGATCGAGACCGAAATTCACCGAATCCTCGATCGCCATCGGGACCGTCGCCGGCACCGTCGCCTTGAGCAGAACGCCGTCCACCCGCAGCGTCACTATCTGCTCGACGCCGTGGTTTTCGACGTGATGGACCTTGGCGGCGACCGGCTGCCCGTCGCCCACCCGCACGTCCTCGGAGCGGATGCCGAGCGTGATCGGGCCGTTGTTCGCAGCCGCGGCGAGGTCCTGCCGCCCGATCCTGACCTTCCCGGCAATCGCGGAAACGGCGCCGTCCTTGATCTCGCCGGGCATGAGGTTCATTGCCGGCGAGCCGACGAAGGCCGCCACGAACGTGTCGTGCGGGCGGTTGTAGATTTCCTGCGGCGTCCCGATCTGAACGACGCGTCCCTGGTTGAGGACTCCGATCTTGTCGCCCATCGACATCGCCTCGATCTGGTCGTGGGTGACGAAGAGGAACGTCGCCCCGAGGCTCATCTGCAGGTCCTTGAGCTCCGCCCGGAGCGCCTCGCGCAGTTTCGCGTCAAGGTTGCTGAGCGGCTCGTCCATCAGGAACGCCCGCGGCTGCCGCACGATCGCCCGCCCGATCGAGACGCGCTGCATCTCGCCGCCCGACAGCTTGTCGGTCTTGCGCTCGAGGAGGTGGGTGATGCGAAGCGTCTTGGCCGCCCGCTCGACGCGCTGGTCGATCTCGGCCCTCGAATAGTTGCGGACCCGCGACTTCAGCGGAAACTCGAGGTTCTGCCGCACCGTATAGCGCGGGTAGAGCGAATAGTACTGGAAGACCAGGGCCACGTCGCGCTCGGCCGCGCTCCAGCCGCTCACGTCCTCGCCGTCGATGCGGATCGTGCCTTCGTTCGGTTTTTCGAGCCCGGCGATCAGGCGGAGCGTCGTCGTCTTGCCGGCGCCGGTCGGCCCGAGCAGGACGAAGAACTCGCCGTCGGCGATGTCGAGGCTGAGGTTGCGGACCGCGGTAGCGCCGCCGAAGCGTTTGGTGACGTTCTCGATCTGGACGTGCGACATCAGAGGTCACCCAAGCGAATATTGAGCGACTCGCCGCTCGCCGTATTGAAGAAGTGCGTCTGCGCCGGGTCGAGCTTGGCCCAGACCGCCGAGCCCGCCTTGGCGACGAACCCGCTCGCGGTGCGGGCACGAAGCGGCTGGTCGCCGACCTTGAGGTCGACGATGTCGTAGGCGCCGAGCGGCTCGATGTAGTGCGCCTCGACCGGCACGTAGCCCGGCCTCGCCTCGCGTGCGATGAGCACGCCCTCCGGCCGGATGCCGATGGTGACATCGGCCTGCCGGTAGTTGGCGGCGCTGATACGGCCCGGCAGATCGGCGGGAAATTCGAACGTGCCGTGGCCGTTCGAGCCGATCATCACCAGCGTCTTGCCGCCTTCCTGACCCACCCGCCCGGGGATCACGTTCATCACCGGGCTGCCGATGAACTGCGCCACGAAGAGGTTGGCCGGGTGATGATAGACCTCGGTCGGCGCGCCCACCTGCTGCAGGACGCCCTCGTTCATGATCGCGATGCGGTCGGCGAGCGACATTGCCTCGACCTGGTCGTGCGTGACGTAAACCGTGGTCGCATCGTTCTCGATGTGCAGGCGCTTCAGCTCCGAACGCATTTCCTCGCGCAGCTTCGCATCGAGCGCGCCGATCGGCTCGTCCATGAGCAGCGCTTTCGGGCGGCGCACCAGCGCCCGTCCGATCGCCACGCGCTGCATGTCGCCGCCCGAGAGATGCGATGGCCGACGCGGCAGGAGGTGCTCGATCCGCAGCGAATGGGCAACATCGCGCACCTTGCGGTCGATCTCGGCCTTGCCGCCGCGCGTCGCGCGGAGCGGAAACGCGATGTTCTCGTAGGCCGTGAGGTGCGGGTAGAGCGCGAAGAGCTGGAACACGAAAGCGATGTCGCGGTCGCCGGCCTCCAGCGTCTGCACCGCCCTGCCGTCGATCAGGACATCGCCGCGGTCGATCTCCTCGAGGCCGGCAATGGCACGGAGCGTCGTCGTCTTGCCGCAGCCCGACGGTCCGAGCAGGACGACGAATTCCTTGTGCGCGATGGTCAGGTTGAGCTTCCGGATGACGTAGTTGTCCCCGAAGAACTTCTCGATGTCGCGCAGCACGATTTCGGCCATTACGAAACTCTCACTCGTCCTTCGGCGCCGGCTTGATCTTCGAGAAGACCGAGAAGCCGACGAGGCCGACCAGGATGACGGTCACGCCGTAGCTGTGCAGGTCGAGGCTCCACGGCTGGCAGAGAATGATGATGCCGAGGATCATCACCCACTGCGATATGGGCTCGAGATAGCGCTGGCTGATCTGCCTGAAGTCCATTAGCGGAACCTTCTCTCCACTCTCCCCCGAAGGGCGCGGAAACCACATGCGCGAGGGCGTGCGGCGAAAGCGACCGTCCCGCCCGGCGACGTCCTCGTCAGGCAGGACGCGTCACGCGGCCCGCGTGCCGGAGCGAAGCGCCTCCTCATTTGCGGATCGCACCGAAGGTGACGCCGCGGAGCAGGTGCTTCCGCAGAAGGAAGGTGAAGATTGCGACCGGCAACAGGAAGAGGAAGGTCCCCGCCGCGATCGTCGTCCAGTCCGGCAGTCCGGATCCGATCTGCGAGGGGATGAACGGCGGTGCCGTCTGCGCCCGGCGGTTGGTCATGATCAACGCGAAGGCATACTCGTTCCACGCCGTGATGAAGCAGAACACCGCGGTCGCCGCGATCCCGGTCGTGGCTTCCGGCAGGACGATCTTGAAGAAGGCCTGCATCCGCGTGTAGCCGTCGACCAGCGCCGCCTCCTCGTACTCCTTCGGGATCTCGTCCATGAAGCCCTTCATCAGCCAGACCGAGAAGGACAGATTGAACGCGACGTAGAGGATGATGAGGCCGAGGTGAGAATCGGTGAGCCCGAGCGTCCGGTACATCAGGAACATCGGGATCGCGACCACCACCGGCGGCAGCATGCGCGTCGACAGGATGAAGAAGAGAAGGTCGCCCTCCCCGGCTATTCGAAAGCGTGAGAAGCCGTAGGCGGTGATCGTCCCCATCGACACCGCGAGAATGGTGCTGATGATCGCCACGATCAGGCTGTTCTGGAAACGGTCCGGATACTGCGAGAGCTGGACCTCGTTGCCGACCCGGAGGACCCGCTCGCCCCCGTCGTAGATGCGCTTCTCCCACCACGGAGCCGCCTGATAGACGGCGGGATCGACCGTCTTCTGCATCTGAACCCGCTTGGTGAAGAGGCGGATGAACGGCGTGATCTCGGGCGTGAAGAACACCGTCGGCGGGACGGTGATGGCCAGTTCCTTCGGCTTGAAGGCGGTCGACGCGATCCAGTAGATCGGCGCCAGAAAGATAAGCGTCGCGATGATCACCGTGGTGATGGCGAGGCGATTGAAGACCGCCTTGCGCGCTGACTGAACGGTAGCCATCTCAGCGCTCCTTCACACGGTTCAGGTATTTCACGTAGATGTTGGTGATCGCCAGCACCACGAGCAGCACGATGTAGGCGAGCGCGCAGGACTTACCCGTGTCCCATTGCTGGAAGGCCTGCTTGTAGAGCCGGATGGCGATCAGCTCCGCCGTCGGCTGCGTCGTCATCGTATAGGCCACGTCGAAGGTCTTGAACGCCTCCATCGTGCGAAAGATGAGCGCAATGAGGAGGAGCGGCGAGACCAGCGGCAGCGTGATGCGCGTGAACGTGTACCAGGCCCCGGCCCGGTCGATGGCGGCCGCCTCGTAGAGGTGCTTCGGCACGGCCGACAGCCCGGCCAGCGACAGAAGCATCACGAAGGGCGACCACATCCAGATGTCGGTGATGGCGACCGCATAAAGGGCCGAATCCGGATTGGACAGCCAGGCGAAATCGCCGAGGCCGAAGACGTAATTGATCGGCCCCCAGGACGGGCTGTAAAGGAGCTGCCAGAAGAGGCCGACCACCGCCGCCGACATCATCATCGGCAGGAGAAGAAGCGTGGTGACGAAGCCCTTCAGCGGGAACGTGCGGTTGAGGAGCAGCGCCAGGCCGAAGCCGATGATCATCTGGCCGGAGACCGAAACCAGCACGTACTTGGCGGTGATGATGAAGTTCGACCAGGTGCGGTCGTCGGTGAGCAGTTCCTGATAGTTCCTGAGACCGATGAATTCCGCCTGCCACGGCCAGAAGACGCCGGGGCGGTTGGCGGAGTAGTCGGTGAACGAACTGCCCAGCGAGTAGATCAGCGGGAAGACGTTGAAGACGATCAGGAAGACGATCGTCGGGATGATGAAGAGGTTGCGGATGGTCAGGTCCGACCAGCCGCGGCTCGCCGCGCGCGACTGCGGATCGAGCCGCGTCATTACACCAGTAGCCAACGTTCCTCCTCCCCGCGAAGTCGACCGGAGGGGCCCGAAGCCCCTCCGGCATTGGCGAAAGTCGGCGCCTTACTTGTAGCGGTTATACTTGGTGAACGTCGCCTTCCAGTCCTTGGCCGTCGCGTCGAGCGCTTCCTTGGCCGTGCCCTTGCCACCCACCACGAACGGATAGATGTGCTGGTTGAACTGGTCGAGGATCTCGGCGTATTCCGGCGTCGCCCAGAAGTCCTTCACCATGAACATGGTGTCGAAGAACGCCTTGTTGTACGGCGTCGCGTTCTGGAACTCCGCCGACTTCAGCACCGCCTGGCTGCAGGTGTAGCCGCCGAGCGCCGCCCACTTCTTCTGGGTCTCGTCCTTGATGAACCATTCAAGGAACTTCATCGCCTCGTCCTTCTTCTGCGAGTACGAGACGATCGAGATGCCCTGGCCGCCGAGCGCCGCGAAGCGCTTGCCGGTCGGGCCAGCCGGATTGGCGAAGAACCCGGTCGCGTCGGCGTTCGGGTTGGTCGCCTTGTTAACCAGCGGCGGGAAGAAGGCGAAGAAGTTCATGCTCATCGCCACCAGGCCGCCGGTCAGCGCCTGGTTGTCTTCGACGAAGAAGGTCTTGCCCCAGCCCGGCGGCGTGAACTTGTAGAGGTCTGCATACATCTGCAGGCCGTCGATCGCTTCCTTCGAATTGATCACGCCGTCGACCTTGTAGGTCGCGTAGTCGCCGAGCTCGCCGCCATAGCTGAAGATGGCGCTCTCGACGCCCATCGCCATCGCGTCATACGAGTTGTCGGTGTAGATCGCGATGCCGTACTGCTTCTTGTCCGGCCGATAGAAGAACTCGGCGATGTCGCGCATCTGCGCATAGGTCTGCGGCACGGCGAGGTCGTAGCCGTACTTGGCCTTGAAGTTCTTCATCTCGGTGGCATCGGTGAACCAGTCCTTGCGGTAGGCCCAGCCGACCGCGTCGCCTTCCAGCGGCACCGACCAGTACTTGCCCGAGCCCTTGGGATATTCGGCGTAATAGGTCACCGTCGCCGGCGCCATCACGTCGTTGAGCTTGTGCTGCTTGAAGAAGTCGGTGAGGTCGACGTAGTGGCCCTGCGTCGAGCCGGCGCCGAGCCACTGCGAGTCGCCGACCACCAGGTCGTAGGCGTCGCCGTGCGCGTTGAATTCGGCGAAGGCCTTCGTCTGGAAGTCGGTCCACGGCGTCGTCTGCACGGTGACCTTGACGCCGGTCTCAGCCGTGTAGTCGTTGACGAGCTCCTGCAGGTAGTTGGCCGGATCCCATTCGGCCCAGAAGATCGTCAGCTCCTTGTCGTCCGCGAGCGCCGACTGCGCCCACGAGCCGAGCACGAAAGCCGTGCCGGCCAGCAGCCCTAGTACCTTCCTTCTTTGCATTTCCTTCTCCCTCTTCAGCTCACCGGAAAAGGTGACGCGGATAGCCGCGGGACCGATCCGTGATGCCTGGCGCTAATTCCTCCGAAGGCGCGGCTTTTTCGCCGCGCTCGCTTTGGTTCGTGCGGCAGGGCCGGCCTTCGCGGAAACGGCTTCCGCTTCCGCCGTCCGGACCAGCGCAAGGGCCGCCCAGATCGCCACGCGCCGGGCTTCTTCCCCGCTGAGGCCCCAGATGTCCTTGAGAACGACCAGTGCCTCGGTACCGAATATCAGTGACAGCGATTGAACCAGTCTGTCAAATGCCGGCTTGCCCATCGCCCGGGCGAGCGGAGCGGCGGCTTCCCCCAGCAGCCGCTTGCGGTTTCCGCGCACGAAGCGCGGCTCGCTGCCGAGCACGCCGGCCTTCTGCCGCGTCCACTGGTCGAGCGCCTGGAGGAGCACGGCACGGTGCGTCGCCTCGTAATCCTCGATCCGCGGGAAGGCGAATTCGAGCAGTTCCTCGACCCGTTCCTCGGGGTCGACGGAGGATGACCGCCAGGCGAGAATCGGCCCGAGCGCCTCGCCGACCGTGGCCTCGATCATCGCCGCCTGGCTGGGGAAATAGCGGTAGGCGGTAGCCCGCGAGACGCCGGCCGACTCGGCCACGTCGCTCACCGACGGAATCAGCCCGCCCTGCATCAAACGCATCGCGGCGTCGAGCATCGTCCGCTTCATCCGCGCCCGCGGGCCTTTTTCGGCCCTGCCGGCGAGGTCCTCCCCTTGACCCGAGACGGCCATATCAATACGATACCGTCGTCTCAAATGAAAAGCAAATCCTGCGCCCGTTAGTTTTCTAGAAAAAACGGGAGGACGCTGCGCCGCGAGACCGCAGCGAAGGGGCAGCAGGGCGGCAGATGAAGCGCGTCTACGTCGTCGGCACCGCCGACACCAAGGGCGACGAGCTCGCCTACCTCAAGGCCGAGGCGATCGCGGCCGGAGCCGATGCGCTCCTCGTCGACGTCGGCACGCGCGCGCCCTCGGTCCCGGTCGAGGTTGCCGCCGCCGAAGTTGCATCGCACCATCCCGAGGGAGCCGGCGCCGTGCTCACCGGCAACGACCGCGGCGTCGCCGTGGCCGCAATGGGCGAAGCCTTCACCCGCTTCATCTGCACGCGCAGCGACATTGCCGGCATTGTCGGCATCGGCGGCGGCGGCGGCACCTCGATCATCACCGCCGGCATGCGCGCCCTCCCCGTCGGCATCCCGAAGCTGATGGTCTCGACGCTCGCTTCCGGCGATGTCGGCGCCTTCGTCGGGGTCAGCGACATCGCCATGATGTACTCGGTCACCGACATTGCCGGGCTCAACCGCATCACCCGCGCGATTCTGAGGAACGCCGCCTATTCGATCGCCGGGGCCGCGCGCGCTCCCGCCGTCGCCGCGGCCGGCAAGCCGGCGATCGGCCTCACCATGTTCGGCGTCACCACGCCGGCGGTCACGCAGGCCGTCGCCCTCCTCCGGGACGACTACGACTGCCTCGTCTTCCACGCCACCGGCACCGGCGGCCGCGCGATGGAGAAGCTCGCCGACAGCGGCCTGCTCGTCGGCATGATCGACGTCACGACCACCGAGATCGCCGACCTTGTCGCCGGCGGCGTGATGAGCGCGGGCGAGGACAGGATGGGCGCCGCCGCCCGCACCCGCCTTCCCTATGTCGGCTCGGTCGGCGCGCTCGACATGGTCAACTTCTGGGCGCCCGAGACCGTTCCCGAGAAATACCGCGACCGGAAGCTCTACCGGCACAATCCGCAGGTCACCCTCATGCGGACGACGGTCGAGGAGAACCGGGAGATCGGCGCTTTCATCGCTCGCAAGCTCAACGCCTGCGAAGGGCCGGTCCGTTTCCTCCTTCCCGAGAAGGGCGTCTCGGCGATGGATACGCCCAGCCAGCCGTTTCACGACGAGGCGGCGGATAACGCGCTGTTCGAGGCGATCGCCCGCGATTTCCACGCGACCGCGAACCGCCGGCTGATCCGGCTTCCCCTCCACATCAACGATCCGGCCTTCTCGCAGGCGCTGGTTCAGAACTTCCGCGAGATCGCGGCCACCCGGAGCTAGAACGACATGGGCAAGCGCATCGAGCGCGCCGCGATCCTCGCGAAGTTCCAGGACCTGGTGAGGCGCCGCATCCCGATCGTCGGCGGCGGCGCCGGCACCGGGCTGTCGGCCAAGTGCGAGGAGGCGGGCGGCATCGACCTCATCATCATCTACAATTCCGGCCGCTACCGCATGGCCGGCCGCGGCTCGGCCGCCGGCCTGCTCGCCTTCGGCAACGCCAACGAGATCGTCAAGGAGATGGCGCGGGAAGTCCTCCCCGTCGTCATGCACACGCCGGTGCTCGCCGGCGTCAACGGCACCGACCCGTTCCTGCTCCTGCCGCAGTTCCTTGCCGAGCTGAAAGCGATGGGCTTTTCCGGGGTGCAGAATTTTCCGACCGTCGGCCTCTTCGACGGCGCCATGCGCATCTCCTTCGAGGAGACCGGGCTCGGCTACGGACTTGAGGTCGACATGATCCGCGAGGCGCATGGCCTCGACCTGCTCACCACGCCCTACGTCTTCAATCCCGACGAGGCCGTGGCGATGACCAGGGCAGGCGCCGATATCGTCGTTGCCCACATGGGCGTCACCACCGGTGGTTCGATCGGCGCCACCAGCGGCAAGAGCCTCGACCAGTGCGTCAAGGAGATCGATGCGATCTCCGAGGCTGCGCTGAAGACGCGGCGGGATGTGATCGTGCTTTGCCACGGCGGCCCGATCGCGGAGCCGGCCGATGCCGAATACATCCTCGCCCACGCCCATGCCTGCCACGGCTTCTACGGCGCATCGAGCATGGAGCGACTGCCGGTCGAGGTCGCGCTCACCGAACAGACACGCCGCTTCAAGACCATCAGGATGCGACAGACTCACTAGAGGGAGACGGGAGGAGAAGGGCCATGGCCGGAAAGTTCGTCATCGCCAGCCAGACCAGACTCGAGGTCAACGACTGGGGCCGCCTCGGCTGGCTGAGCAACCCGCCCAATACCGGCGCCAGACAGCTGACCGTCATCGACGTCAACCTCGATCCCGGCAAGGGTCACAATTTCCACAAGCACCCCGACCAGGAAGAGGTGATCCTCGTCGTCGCCGGCAAGGTCGAGCAGTGGGTCGACCGCGAGAAGCGTATCCTCGGCCCGGGCGACTCCGCCTTCATCCCCGCCGACGTCGTCCACGCCTCGTTCAACGTCGGCACGTCGGCGGCCAAGATCGTCGCCATCCTCGGCCCCTGCGTCGGACCGATCGGCTATGAACTGGTCGACGTCGCCAACGACGCGCCATGGAAAACACTACGGAAGTAGAAGTTGAGAAGTGCCCCGAAAAGGTCCCGCTAGATTGCACCCAGACACCCTTACCGGCATAGCGGTAGAGACGGCTTTTGACAGCGGCAAGCCGGAGGCCCGGGAAGTCGGGACTTCTTCGGGAGACGCACCCCTTGGTGCGGCCGTTCATGAAGAGTCTCGCAGTGTTTGACCTCAGTGTGAAAAAGAGTGTCCCGTCGCGTCTGGCCAATCAGCTACGAACCGGTCTACGTCTCCAAAGACGCGCCGTCGACGAGGCTGCGGAATTGGGTCAAATCCGGCAGACCAGGAAGAGGGTATGGATCAGTGCAATTAGCCCGGCTAGTGCCATCAGCAGTGAGAAGCTGTGCAGAAGAATATCGGCTTGGCCTGGCGTGAACGCGCTATAGCCCAACATGAGAAAGGGAAATATGGCCGCGGAGGCGAGTAGATCGCTTATCGAACCCGCCGCCGATTGGCCGACGCGTCGATACCAGCGCAAACCGATTTTAATGATCACTACCGCAACGGCAACGCTAACAGTCGCCGCACTAATGAACGCCGCGGGAATTGGCTCCATCAAGCAGCCTGGTCAAATTCGGATTGTTCGCCCCTTTGCCGAGAATGCGGCAAAGCAGATGGCGGCAACAATGAAGCCGATGAGAGCGGCTACGATGGAGTCAGCGCGATCATCGAATCCAAGGACCACCGCCACGCAGATCGCAATTATCGATCCGCCCAGGCACAGGCGGGTAAAGGAGAGCAGAGACGAAACGCTCATTTGGGGCCTCTTCTCGGCCGCCCCGGACACAACGTTTACGTGTATAGGTTGTTCCGGAGGGGCGGTTCGGACATCGGCCCCCTTTGTCGTCGGAAACCATTTAAATTCGGTTTCCTCCCTAGTTTCCAATCTTTCGAGCCGCAGCGCCGCTCTGCTCACCGAATCATCTCCAGTAAGTGCTCAGCAACCATGCGTTGTAGAGAAATCGGTGTCAACAGAAACGACGATGAGATTCACAGCAAGCCAAGCCGCCCGGCGCGACTTCAACCGCTCGGAGAATCAGATCGCGCCAACCTAAGACGCGAACCGCCCAACGACGATGAATTGAGGAACCTATGCCCAGCCAAAACAACTACCCCAAACTCCACAACGCCATGTGGCCCGGCATCGTCGGCAAGGGCACGATGGATGCCGAGCCGATCATCCCGCTGGATACGCTCCTCAGGCTGACGCGCGATGCGCGCGGGCCGAACGGCGAGAAGTTCGACGGCGTCGACCTGTTCATCACCGCGCCGCATTTCGACATCGACAGCGACTACGATGCCGTCAAGAAGATGACCGACCACATCGCGAGTTACGGCCTCAAGGTCGGCTCCTTCGTCGCGCCGATCTGGGGCGGCGCCGGCGGCGGTTCGGCGATGGGCTCGGCCGACGACCGCAAGCGCTTCGTCAGCCAGGTGAAGAAGGCCGCGGCCATCGGCGAGCAGATGCGCGACATGGGCATCCGCCCGACCGGCGGCATCCGCGTCGATTCCTCCGTCGGCGTCGAGGAATGGGACAAGGACCCGAAGGGCAACACCAAGAAGATCGCGGAGACCTTCCGTGAGGCCGCCAAGGTCGCCCAGGACCACGGCGAGTTTATCGTCGCCGAGGGCGAGATCTGCTGGGGCGGCATGCACTCGTGGCGGGAGAACGTGAACCTCCTCGAAATGGTCGATATGCCCGGCGTCGTCGGCTACCAGGCCGACATGGCGCATTCGATGCTCTTCGTCCTCGGTGCCAATGCCGAGAAGGATGCGCTCCTGCCGAAGGGCTATGACTGGAAGGACAAGGCGGCGCTCGACGCGGCCTACAAGAAGGTCGCCGACGCCCTCCGCCCGTGGACCTACGATTTCCACGTCGCCCAGAACGACGGCTCGACCTTCGGCTCGGGCGACCATGCCAAGACCGGCCGCCACTGCCAGGTGACCGACCCCAACGGCAAGCTCGATATCACCAAGCATGCCGGCTACTGGCTGCGCGACGAAAAGGGCAACCTCACCAGGAAGATGCGCCACATCTGCTGGGACGGCTGCATGTTCCCGAACGCCGTGATGGAGAAGCAGGAGACCTGGAACGCGGTGCTCGGCGCCATGGTCAAGGTGCGCGAGGCGCACGGCTGGGTCGAGTGACGAACTGACGGTGCCGCACCACTGGTGTCATCCCCGCGCAAGCGGGGAACCAGTAAACGATGCCGCCAGACGGTATGCGCCACGGAAGAAGTTGCTTCGTCGAGCCAGTGTTGGCGGGGAGTGTGGTTACCGGTTCTCCGCTTTCGCGGGGATGACAGTCGGGGGGATATGACGAATGCCAAGGAAACAACTCAATATCGGCATGATCGGGTACGGCTTCATGGGCCGGGCCCACTCCAATGCCTGGCGGAAGGTCGGCAACTTCTTCGACCTCGACTACCAGCCCGTCCTCAAGGCTGTCGCCGCCCGCAACCGCGACAAGGCCGCGGCGTTCGCCGATCAGTGGGGCTACGAGCGGGTCGAGACCGACTGGCGCAAGCTGATCGAAGCCAAGGACATCGACGCGATCGACATCTGCGTGCCGAACGATCTCCACGCCGAGATCGCCATCGCCGCGGCAAAGGCCGGCAAGATGGTGCTCTGCGAGAAGCCGCTCGCCCGTAACGCCAGGGAAGGCGAGAAGATGGTGGCGGCGGTCGAGAAGGCCGGCGTACCCAATACCGTCTGGTACAATTACCGCCGCGTCCCGGCGGTTTCGCTCATCCGGCAGGTCGTCGCTTCCGGCAAGCTCGGCAAAATCTACCACTACCGCTCGCTCTTCCTGCAGGACTGGACGATTTCGCCCGACGTCCCGCAGGGCGGTGCTGGCACCTGGCGCCTCGACATCGAGGCGGCCGGCTCCGGCGTCACCGGCGACCTCCTCGCCCACTGCATCGACGCCGCGATCTGGATCAACGGCTCGATCACCGACCTCACGGCGATGACCGAGACCTTCGTCAAGAAGCGGAAGCATGCTCTGACCGGCAAGATGCAGGACGTCGGCATCGACGATGCCGCCGCCGTGCTCTGTCATTTCGCCAACGGCTCGCTCGGCACGTTCGAATCGACCCGCTATGCCCGCGGCCACAAGGCGCTCTTCACGCTGGAGATCAACGGTCAGCACGGCTCGCTCGCCTGGGACCTGCACGACCTCAACCGCGTCTCGTGGTTCGACCACCGCATCGAGGGTACGATGCGCGGCTGGACCTCGATCCTCGTCACCGACGGCGACCATCCCTATCTCGGCAAGTGGTGGGTGCCGGGTCTCTCGATCGGCTACGAGCACTCCTTCATCCACCAGGTCGCCGATTTCATCGAAGGCCTGTCGACGGGTAAGTCCGCCGGCCCGACCTTTCGCGACGCGCTGGAGACGACGCGGGTCTGCGACGCGATCATCGCCTCAGCGAAGAAGGGCAAGTGGGTGCCGGCGCAATAGCCGGCACTCCTCCTCCCATCGGCCGATATTGCCGGCGCTCGCGGCAGACCCGGGGGCTTCCGGCATCGCGAAAAAGGGAACCGCCGTGCCGCGCAAGATCATCATCGACACCGATCCGGGACAGGACGATGCCGTGGCGATCCTGCTCGCGCTCGCTTCCCCTGAGCTGGAAGTCCTGGGCGTGGTCGCGGTCGCCGGCAACGTTCCGCTCTCCCATACCGAGCGGAACGCGCGCCGCATCGTCGAGCTTGCCGGCCGCCGTGACGTCCCTGTCTATGCCGGCTGCGTCCGGCCGATGGTGCGCAAACTCGTCACCGCCGAACATGTCCACGGCGAGACCGGGCTCGACGGCTTCCCCATCCCCGACCCCAGCCTGCCCCTGCAGAAGCAGCACGGCGTCGACTTCATCGTCGACACCCTGCTGGCGCATGCGCCCGGAGAGGTAACGCTCTGCACCCTCGGGCCGCTCACCGACATCGCCATGGCGCTGGTCAAGGCGCCGGAAATCGCGCCGCGCATCCGCGAGATCGTGATGATGGGCGGCGCCTATTTCGAGGTCGGCAACATCACGCCGACCGCCGAGTTCAACATCTATGTCGACCCGGAGGCCGCCGATGTCGTCATGCAGAGCGGCGTCCCGATCGTCATGGCGCCGCTCGACCTGACCCATCGTGTGCTGAGCATGCGGGCGCGGATCGAGGCGATCCGTGCGATCGGCAACAAGGCGGGCGCGGCGGTCGCCGGGCTTCTGTCCTTCTCGGAGAAATTCGACCTCACCAAGTACGGGTCGCTCGGCGCGCCGCTCCACGACCCCTGTGTCATCGCCTACCTCCTCAGGCCCAACCTCTTCACGGGCCGGCAGATCAACGTCAGCATCGAGACCAACAGTGCGCTCACCCTCGGCATGACCGTCGCCGACTGGTGGCTGATCACGGACCGGCCGCGCAACGTGAAGTACCTTCGCGACGCCGATGCCGACGGCTTTTACGCATTGCTGACCGAACGGCTGGCGCGGCTGCCCTAAGCGTCGGACCGCCGCGCCCGGCGGCGGGAACCGCGCGCATCGCGTCCTCGTTTCTGACGCATGTCGGAAAGCACCCGGCTCGTCATCGACCGCACCTTCACCAAGGTCGCCAACACCGTCGCTGCCTGGGCGGGCAGCCCGGAAGGCTTTGCGATCGCGCTATTCTCGATGCTGGTCTGGGGCGCCATCGGCCCGCTCGTCGGCTATTCCGAAATCTGGCAGCTTTCCGTCAATACCGGCACGACCATCGTCACCTTCCTGATGGTCTTCATCATCCAGAATTCGCAGAACCGCGATACCCGCGCGATCCAGATCAAGATCGACGAACTCATCCGGGCGACCAAGGGCGCGAGCAACTCGCTGCTCGACCTCGAGATCCTTTCCTCATCCGAAATCGAGGAACTGCACCGGCGCTACTGCGCCATCGCCGACCGCGCCAAGGAGCTCGGCTACGACTTCGAGATGGGCTCGCCCGAACTGCCGCCGGCCGAGGCGCTGGAGGCCGGGAAGGCGGAGAAGGCCGGAGAGAAGCCCGACGAGGCAAAGCGCGCGCGGCGCACGAAGCCGCGCAAGTCGCGAACCGCTACCGCCGCCTCAACATCTGCCGGGCGAGCATGAAGCCGGCGAGCGCCACCACTGCCATCGAGCCAAGCTCGGAGCCGAGCGGCGGTTCGTCGGCGGACGGCGCTGCGCCCGCCGGCGCCTTCGGCTCGGCAACGGGCGCGGCCGCGGGTCTCGGCTGGTAGGCCGGCCGGCGCCGCCCCTGCATCCGTCCCAGCAGGAACACGATTCCGGCTACCACGACGAAGATCGCCGCAACGATGAGGAGCGCGTAGATCGTGCCGAGTTCGGCCGCGAGCCAGACCGTCAGCGCGGCGACGAGAAAGCCGGCCGCTACGAGAAGAAACAGTCCGGCTATCGCCGCCGTCGCCACGCGCATCGCGGCGCGCTGCACGATCAGCCGCAGCTCGGCGCGCAGGACCGCGAGGCCCAGCGCCGTAATGATCCTGCCGATCGGCATGGGATCTATTTGCGGGTGAGGAAACCCACCAGGATGCCGGCGCCGAGGGCGATCAGGACCGCGGTGAGCGGGTTGTGCTCGATCGACTGCTCGACATTGTGGACGGCGGCACGGCCACGCCGGGTCGCGGCGTGCGCCGCCTCCTCGGCGAGGTGCTCGGCCTCATGCACCACGTTCTCGCCGAAATTGACGGCGGAGCGCGCGGCGCCCTTCAGCTCGCGCTTGAGGGTGGCCTTCATCCCGGCAGTATCGGAGACGAGACGCGAGACCGTGTCGCTGAGCGCGGCGATGTCGTCGCGAAGGGTCTCAAGACCGGCGGCGAGGTCCTTGTCGGATGCGGCCATAGCCAAATACTCCAGATTTACGCGGTGAGGTCAGTCTCGCCTGCGCCGAGCCGGGATTCAACCTCTCCGGCAACCTTTTGTTCCGCAAAGGTTTACGGCGCTGGAACGAGACGTGAATGCTTCGTTTATTTGCGCAGTCCGGCAGACTGGCTGATCACCGCTTCGACGGTGGCGTCGGGACCGAAATCCCCTTCACCCTCGATCTTCAGGATCTCGGCGAGCCGGTTCCGCGCGCGGTTGACGCGGCTCTTGATCGTCCCCATCGCCACCTGACAGATATCCGCGGCTTCCTCGTAGGAGAAGCCGGAGGCGGCGACGAGAAGCAACGCTTCGCGCTGGTCGGCGGGAAGCTGGTTGAGGGCGGTTCGCATGTCCGTCATATCGACATGGCCGTGCTGCTCCGGGTGGACCCCGAGGTTGCGGGAATAGGCCCCGTCGACGTCCTCGACCTCGCGCCCTTTCTTCCGCATCTGCGAATAGAATTCGTTGCGCAGGATCGTATAGAGCCAGGCGCGCAGGTTCGTGCCGGCCTGGAAGCTCGAGTGGTGGGCCCACGCCTTGGTAAGCGTTTCCTGAACCAAGTCGTCGGCACGGTCGCTGCGCCCGATTAGCGAGAAGGCGAAGGCGCGCAGGCTCGGGATTGCCGCCAGCAGGCCGTCGCGAAATTCTTGGGAAACATTCATTCCGTCACCGCAGGCGGTACCGCAGCCTCCGCTGCGGACACGCTAGCCCTTGTCCGGTTCCTGCCGGTCGAGACGCTTCAGGAGGTCGAGGAAGCGATCCGGCACGGGTTCCTTGGCCACCTCGTCGTAATAGGCGCGCAGGCGGCTGCCGATCGCCTTTTCGACCGTTCCGGCCGAATTGACCTTGGGTTGCGCGGAGTGCTTGGCTCCCGGCGTTGTCCCCGGACGCCTCTTGTCATTGCTCATGATGAAAATGGCTCAAGTACTCTTTTCGCGCAGGGTCTTTGCGGCACCGCAACCGGTTGATCGGGCGCCACAATCATAGCAAAACGATCCTGTCTCACAAAGGTTCCGCATTTGTTGGAACAATGGGTTTCGAGCCGCGTTTAATGAGACTGCTCAGGAAGGGGTGAGCTGCGCCTCCGCGCGGCTCCTGCGAGGATCCGTAAAAATGGCACTGGCCGATCTTGTTGCGCCGCATCTTCCTTATCTGCGCCGATTCGGGCGGGCGCTGAGCGGCACGCAGCAGAGCGGCGACGCCTATGTCGAGGCATTGCTGGAAGCGATCCTCGCCGACCCGAAACTGCTGAACACCACAGGGGATATCCGGGTCAACCTTTACCGGCTGCTCTGCCGGATCTGGGAATCGGTCACCGTCAATCTGCGCACCGGCGAGCCCGGCGATCACTGGGAACGGGCGGCGCAAATGAAGCTTGCCAACATCTCGCCGCGTCCGCGCCAGGCCTTCCTGCTCACCGCCGTCGAGGGCTTCTCGCCCGAAGAGGCGGCGGCGATCATGGAGACCGATGCCGCCGGGCTGTCGGCCCTCCTCGACGAGGCCGGCCGCGAGATCGGTGCCGTTATGGCGACCGATGTGCTGATCATCGAGGACGAGCCGCTCATCGCCATGGACATCGAGGACATCGTCACGCGCATCGGCCACCGCGTCACCGGTGTCGCCCGCACGCGCAAGGAAGCGGTTGCGCTGGCGGGCCAGAAGCCGCCCGGCATCATCCTTGCCGATATTCAGCTCGCCGATGGCAGTTCCGGCATCGACGCGGTCAACGACGTGCTCGCGGGCAGGACCTTGCCGGTCATCTTCATCACCGCCTTCCCGGAGCGGCTGCTCACCGGCAGCCGTCCCGAACCCGCCTTCCTGATCACCAAGCCGTTTGCCGCCGAGATGGTCAAGGCGATGGTGAGCCAGGCGCTGTTTTTCGACACCCGCTCCACGGCTCGACGCGTGGCGGCGGATTGATCCTGCCCGGAAGGAACTTTTCGCCGCGGGGCGTGTAGTGGAGACCAGATAAGCGGCGCGAGTACCAATCAGCCCGGCCGTCAGGCGGGCGTCAGGGTGTTATGGCACAAGACAGGCAGCCGTTGCTGTGGGGAATGGCGACGGCGGACGAGATTGGGGCGATACTGAAGGAAGTCCGGATCGCGCTTGCCGCGCAGAATCCGGCGCTGCGATATACCGCTGGCCTCAATTTCCCGATCCACGGCGACCCGCGCGATGTTTCCGGCCTGAGCGAGGCGGACCTTCATCCCGGATCCGATGCCGATCTCAGCGCCTTCAAATCGAAGGTCATTGCCAGCGGCAAGGGCGAGAGCCTCGACGTCCAGCTGCGCCATGGCGAGCATACCGGCTGGTACCGCGTCTGGGTCCAACCCCTTTCCTACAACGGCGACGGCCGCGGCGTCCTCAGCGCCATGGTCGACATATCCGGTCAGAAGGCGGTCGAGGAACACCTTCGGCTGGCGCTTCTGGAGCTCGCCCACCGCTCGAAGAACCTGCTCGCCATCGTGCTCAGCATTGCGCGACAAACCGCCGACGACAGCCCGAGTCTCGACGCGTTTCGGGATCGCTTCGTCGGGCGCATCCGGTCCCTGGCTCTGGCCCATGACGTGCTCACCGACGAAAGCTGGCGGGGCGCGACGCTGTTCAGCCTCGTCCGCTCGCAACTGTCC
>Ga0070741_10009585_pt1 | contig 18700 bp, 12 predicted proteins | sample Coa_R1_4_FD_66440 | JGI IMG/M metagenome (GOLD analysis project Ga0070741, IMG submission 66440) | Surface soil microbial communities from Centralia Pennsylvania, which are recovering from an underground coalmine fire - Coalmine... | ecosystem: Environmental > Terrestrial > Soil > Unclassified ...
CTCCCGCTCGCGCCCGCCATATGGAGCTGCTTGAGCTCGTCGCGGACCGATTCCAGGTAGCCGCGCGCGATCTCGCCCGGCTTGCGCGTCGATTCGAATTGCTCAACGAGCGCTTCTTCGCCGCGCGGAAACGGCGAAGGGGCCGTTGCGATGGTGGGGGAGGGCACGCCCGCGCTCACAGATTGCCCACCGCGACGTCGGCGTTGAAGTAATGCGCGATCGCGGTCGCGATCCCGTCGGCCAAAACCTCCTGGTACTGCGCCGAGGCGAGGCGTCTTGCCTCCGTCGCGTTGGACAGGAAGCCGGTTTCCACCAGCACCGCGGGCATATGGGCCCCCACCAGCACGTAAAACGGACCCATCTTTGCGCCGAGCGCGTTCACGTTGATCCCCATTCCCGCGTCGAGGTTGGCGACCGCCTGTGCATCGATCATGCGCGCCAGCGAGGCGGCCTCGTTCGCCTTATATTGCTGGCGCAGGTCGGTCAGGATGTAGTTTAGGTTGGGCCCGCCGTCCGTTCCATAGTCCGACGGCGCTCCCGCATTCTCCATCTTCGCCAGCCGAATCGTCGCCCGATCCGTCGTGTTGTTCAGATAGTACACCTCGATTCCGCTGGTCACCGGGTTCGGGCTCGAGTTCAGATGGACCGATACAAACAGGTTCGCGCCCGCCCGGTTCGCAATCCGCGTCCGCTCCGGAAGCGGGATAAACACGTCGCTCGACCGCGTCATCCGCGCCCGAATCCCCCGCGCCTCCAACGCATCCCGCAGCCGCATCGAGATGGCCAGAGCGAGGTCCTTCTCCTGAAGCCCCGAGGCCGAAATCGTCCCCGGGTCGTGCCCCCCATGCCCCGGATCGATCATCACCAGCGGATGCCCGATCACCGTCTGCTCGCTCTCCGTCGCCAGCGCCATTTGCGTCTGCGCGGCGGGCGGATGAGCCGACCGACTTGCGGGAGCCGCCGCGAGCGCCACCGGCTCGGGCGCCGCCTGAACCTCGTCCCTGGCGGGCGGCGGCGGAGTCGGCGTGCGCCGCCCGGGTTCATTGCGCACCAGGATGGGCGCCGCGATGTTGGGGACGGTTCCCGCAGCCGCAACCCGCAGGACTATTTCATGGCTCAGCCGCGCGATCGCGTAGTCCGTCTTCCCATCGACCTCCACCACGATCCGCGTCCTGCCTGTGCCCGCGCTCATCACTCGAACCGCCTTGACCGGCCGAACTTCCTGCCCAAAGAAGGGCCTGGGCGGAATTTGCGCCGCGGTGCGCGAAAGGTCGATCGACAGCTCATTTCCGTGCGCGCTCAGATTCAGGCGCGGCGCCGTCCCGCGAAACCCGAAATGCATCTCCATCGCGCCGCCGCGCGGCTCGATTCGCGCCGAGGACAAAACCGCAAGCCCGGTCGATGCGCGGGCCGCGGACACGATGATGCAGCCGAACGCAGCCATCGCGATCGCCGCCGCCACCCGCATCGCCATCCGCCGTCCGCCCATGCCGATCGCCGCGACCGCCGTCAGGTCGTGTCCTTCCTAAGCCGCGCCTTCAATTCCGCGAGTGCGGTCAGCGCTTCGACGGGCGTGATTCGATCGACGTCGATCGCTTCGAGTTGCTCGATGATCCTGCTGTCGGCGGGCGAAAACAGGCTCATCTGCCGGGCGTGCTGCTGATTGCGGCGCGCATGCGCGAGCCGCGCCTGCCCGGCTTCATCAAGCTCGCCCTGTTCAAGGTTGGCAAGGATTTCGCGGGCGCGCGTGATGATCGAGTCGGGCAGTCCCGCCAGCCGCGCCACTTCTATTCCGTAGCTTCGCGATGCGGGCTGCTCGACGACCCGCCGCAGGAAGAGAACCTCTCCGCCCCACTCCCTCACCGCCATGCTGAGATTCTTAACGCGGGGGCGCTCGCGCGCAAGGTCGGTCAGCTCATGGAAATGGGTCGCGAACAGCACCTTCGCCCGCGTCGAATCGTGCAGATACTCCGCCACCGCCCAGGCGATCGCGAGCCCATCGAACGTGCTGGTGCCGCGCCCGACCTCGTCGAGCAGGAGCAGGCTGCGATCCGTCAGTCCGCTGAGCAGACGCGCCGTCTCGCTCATCTCCACCATGAAGGTCGATTCGCCCCGGCGAAGTTCATCCCGCGCCCCGATCCGCGTCATCACCCGATCGGTTATTCCGATCGATGCCTCGGTTGCGGGGACGAAGCTGCCCATATGCGCCATGATTGCTGTCAGCGCGACTTGGCGCAGATAGGTGGATTTTCCGGCCATGTTCGGTCCGGTGATAAGCAGGAGCTGGCGCGATTCCGGGTCCGCATCGAGGTCGTTCGGAACGAACTCGCCCGCCCTCATCCCGGCCTCCAGCACGGGATGGCGTCCTTCGCGGATGAGTATCCGGCGCGAGGAGTTCATCGACGGCCGCACGTACCCGCGCCGCCGCGCCACCTTGGCGAGCGACGCGAGCGCATCGAACTCGCCCACCGCGCGCGCCGTTTCCAGGATCGACGCGCTCTGCGCCTGAAGATCCCGCAGCAGCCCGCTGAATAGCCGAAGCTCCAGCTCCTTGAGGCCGGACTCGGCCGAGAGAATCTTGCGCTCGAGTTCCTTGAGCGCGGGCGTCGTGAATCGTTCCGCCCCGACCAGCGTCTGCTTGCGTTCGTAGTCGGCGGGCGCGCGGCTCAGATGAGCCTTGGTAATCTCGATGTAGTAGCCGAAGACGTTGTTGTAGCGGACCTTCAGCGACGGGATTCCCGTCCGCTCGCGCTCGCTCGTCTCCAGTTTCGCGATCACCTCGCGCGCCCCCGAGGCCAGGCTTCGCAGCTCATCCACCTCGGGGCTGAAGCCGCGCCGGATCACGTTTCCATCGCGCGGATTCACCGGAGGCTCGTCGCTGATGGTCGCGTTTATCTTTTCGACCAGTTCCGGATTGGGCGAGATTCGCTGCGCGAGCGACCGCACCAGCCCGCTCCTGCGCTGCCCCATCCATTCCTTCAGCGCGGCGACGCCTTCCAGTGCATGGGCGAGACGCAGGCAGTCGCGCGGCGATGCGCGCATCGCGCCGAGCCGCCCCGCCAGCCGCTCGAGGTCTCCGATCCGCTTGAGCGCATCCTCCACCACTCCGCCCAGATCCGCGTCGAACAGTTCCTCGACCGCGTCGTGGCGCGCCGCGATCTCGTCGAGCGCAAGCAGCGGATAGACGATCCAGCTCGAAAGTGTGCGCGCGCCCGCCGCCGTCACGGTCTCGTCCAGGATCGAAAGCAGCGATCCACGCCTGGAGCCGTCGGTGGATGCGACCAGCTCCAGATGGCGCCGCGTCGTTTCGTCCACCATCATGAACTCCGCGGCGCGATAGCGCGCGGGGGGACGCAGATGGGCGAGGTCGCGGCCGAAGTTCTCCTCCACGTAGCGAAGCGCCGCGCACGCCGCCATCGCCGGCGCATCCTCGAGTTCCGCCGCGGGCTCCCCGAAGCGAGCGGCAAGCTCCTGGCGCGCGGCGGGGCCGCCCGCCGCATCGACGACCGTGATCGGCCGCGACGAATCATCAAGTGTTTCTTTAAGTTCGGCTCCGCCCCCCACCGCAAGGATCTCCCGCGGACAGAGCCTTGCCATTTCCTCTCCGAGGGCGCGCCGATGCGCCAGGCTGGTGACGAGGAATTCGCCTGTCGATACGTCGAGCACGGCGAGCGCGAATCCCGATTCCCCATCCCGCGCGATTGCGGCGAGATAGTTCTTCTCGCCCGCGATCAGAACGGTTTCCTCGCCCACCGTCCCGGGCGTAATTACCCTGACGATCTGGCGCGGCATCAGCCCGCGCGCCTTGCCGTCCTGGGCTCCCTGCTCGCAGATGGCGACCTTGTAGCCGGCCTTGATGAGCCTGGCGATGTACGGTTCGGCGGCGTGATACGGAACGCCGCACAGCGGGACGCCGTCCTTCGATCGCGAGGTCAACTGGATATCGAGCACCCGCGCCCCCACCTCCGCGTCCTCGAAGAACATCTCGTAGAAGTCCCCGAGGCGGAAGAAGAGGATCGCGTCGGGCACGCGTTGCTTTACGGAAAGATACTGGGCGATGAGCGGTGTCTGCTTGAATGCCACGTTCGGGTTTCCTGAAGAATAGCTGCGCGAAGAGGCGCCGGCCAAATCGCTCTTTGCTCGCCGCCCGGCGATTTATTAACATCCTCCGATCGAGCAGGCCTTCGATCGTTCGTCTTTCCTTTTTCGGGGCGGACACCCGAGCGAGTGATACCAGGCCCGAAATCTTTTCGAGGAGAATTTGTCCATGGGAGCAACACCTTCAGTGGAAAGTGCCGCGCGCGGCGCCAAGTCGAGCGGCGTGCTCGAATTTCTCAAAAGCGGCCCCAAGAAACTCCTGATCGGCGGCAAATGGGTCCCCGCCAAGTCCGGCAAAACCTTCGAGACCCTCAACCCTGCCAACGAGGAGGTCCTCTGCCTCGTGGCCGAAGGCGACAAGGCTGACGTCGATGAAGCAGTCAAGAATGCGCGCAAGGCCTTCGAAGAGGGCAAGTGGGCCTCGATGAGCCCGCATCAGCGCACCCGCTACCTGCTCAAGATCGCCGAGCTCATCGAAAAACACGCCGAGGAACTCGCCGAACTCGAGACCCTCGACAACGGCAAGCCGATCTTCGAATCGAAGAACATCGATATCCCCGGCGCGGCCGAGACCTTCCGCTACTACGCCGGATGGTCCACCAAGATCTACGGTGATACCAATCCGTCCGACCCCGGGATGTTCAACTTCACGCTGCGCGAGCCGGTCGGCGTCTGCGGACAGATCATCCCGTGGAACTTCCCGCTTCTGATGGCCGCGTGGAAGATCGCGCCCGCCCTGGCCTGCGGCAACGTTGTAATCCTCAAACCCGCCGAACAGACTCCGCTCACCGCGCTCCGCCTCGGCGAGCTCATCCTCGAGGCCGGATTGCCCGAGAGCGTCGTCCAGATAATCACCGGCTTCGGCCCCGGCGCCGGCAGCTCCATCGCCGAGCATCCCGACATCGACAAGGTCGCCTTCACCGGCTCCACCGAGGTCGGCAAGCTCATCCTCAAGGCTTCCGCCGGCAATCTCAAGCGCGTCTCGCTCGAACTCGGCGGCAAGTCGCCAAACATCATCTTCCCGGATGCGGACGTTCAATCGGCGGTGTTCGGCTCGATGCTCGGGATCTTCATGAACCAGGGGCAGGTATGCTGCGCCGGCTCCCGTGTCTTCGTGCAGGAGTCGATGTACGATCAGTTCACGGATTCGCTCGCCAAGATGGCGCAGGGACTCACGCTCGGCAATCCGCTCGATGCGAACACGCGGATGGGACCGCTGGTGTCCAAGGAGCAGCACGAGCGCGTCCTCAACTATCTCGACATCGGCAAGAAGGAAGGCGCCAAGGCCAAGGTCGGCGGCGAGGCGGGAAACCAGGAGCGCGGCTACTTCGTCAAGCCCACCGTCTTCACCGACGTCCGCAACACCATGACCATCGCCCGCGAGGAGATCTTTGGCCCGGTCGCCGCGGCCATCCCCTTCAAGGACGAGAACGATGCCGTCTTCCAGGGCAACGACACGACCTATGGTCTGGCCGCGGCCGTATGGACCCGCGATATCAGCCGCGCCCACAAGATCGCGCGCGCCCTAAAGGCCGGCACGGTCTGGATCAACTGCTACGGGATGATCGATCCGATGTCGCCGTTCGGCGGGTACAAGCAGTCGGGGTTCGGCCGCGAACTCGGCAAGTACTCGCTCGATCTCTACACCCAGATCAAATCGGTCTATACGAAACTGTAGTTCGGACCTTCGTCCGCAACGCGAAAAAGGGGCGCCCTCAACGGCGCCCCTTTTTTTAACGGCCTGTCGTCTGACATGCCGTCATCCCCTCATTCCATTAGGACCCGAATTGGATCACGATAGGGCTTGGGGATCGCCGGAAGTCAAAAACCGCTGGGGTAAGAGCAATGTCATTCGAAAAGAGCGGCTATCATAACGGGTCGGTCGATGCGCTTCGAAGGACCGCCGCGCTCGACCAGATGTCGGAAAACACTTCCGAGGGCGAAGCCAGGCAACCACCACGCCACCAGTCCGCCGCCGCGCCCGTCTCGTTCGTCGCGCCCTCTCTGAAACCGCGGCTCGAAGTCCGACCCATCGGCACCCGTATCGGCTTCAGGGAGCTCGCCGCCCTTCACCGGAGAACCTGGAAGAACCTGAACGTCGAGGAAAAGCGCGTCCACATGATCCTGTGGCCGCTCGCGCTCCATTTCGGGCTCTACGAGGTGGAGCCCGGCGATGAAAACAAACGCCCCGCGCTTATCGGGGCGTTCTGGGCGCGATGCCTTGCCGATGCGCCCCTCACCCTTGGCCACCTCTACCCCGCCTCGCTCTTCAAGGGCCTCTATGCCTCCGATGTATGGGAGTTCGGCGGAATGGTCATCGAGCCCACCTATCAGGGCAAGGGGCTGGTCAAGATGATGTCGGAGACGGCCAAGCTGTTTCTCTTCTCGCGCCGCCCCAGATTGATCATCACCAATCCCGTCGAACCGCTCTACGAACTCTACCGCCAGTTCGGCCTCAAGGCGGTCGGCAACAAGCCCGTCGAGCATCCGCACGCCTACAACGTCAAGGTCTGGCTGATGTACGGAGACTTCGAGAAGCTTGCCCGTCCTTACTTCATGTAGCACTCTGGTCGGCCCGCGGCCCGTCCCGTGAAGTCCAACCTCTCCGCCATCGTGCTCGCCGGAGGCAAAAGCTCCCGGATGGGCCGCGACAAGTCGCAACTCGACTTCGCCGGCGACTCCGTCCTCGGCCGAATCGTCCGCGAACTGCGGCCGCTGTCCGCCGACATCGTCGTCGTCGCCGCCCCGCAGGGATCCCCCGCCGCGATAGAAGCGATTCCCGATGTCAGGATCGTCCACGATACCCGCGCCTTCGAGGGGCCTCTCAAGGCGCTCGCGCGCGGACTCGATGCGATCGAAGGCGAGCTTGCCTTCGCCTGCTCCTGCGATCTCCCGCTGCTCGATGCGCGGGTCGTCGCCGCTCTATGCGCGATGGCAGGCGGTTACGATGCGATCATTCCCGAGGTGGGCGGGCGCCTTCAGCCGCTGCACGCCGTCTATCGCAAGGCGTGCGCTCAATCCGTCGCGGAAATGGTCGCCCGCGGGCAAACTCGAATGGTTGAGATTGTCGATGCTTTGTCGGCGCGAATCGTTGCGGAAAGCGAACTCAGGCCCCTTGACCCCAAGCTCCTGAGCTTCACCAACGTCAACACGCCCGATGAATACCGGAACGCGCTGCGCTTGATCTCTTCGCGCTAGGGCGGCGAGCCTCAGCTCTCCGGCTCCCAGCGCAGGATCGGATGGCGCGCCGCCTCGGCTTCGTCCACCCTTCCAAGCCTTAGCGTGTGCGGAGCGTTCTTCACGATTTCCGGTTCGCTCAGCGCCTCCTCGTGGATCTTCTCCATCGCGGCGATGAATTCATCGAGCACTTCCTTGCTCTCCGTCTCCGTCGGCTCGATCATCAGCGCGCCCTTGACCACGAGCGGAAAGTAGATGGTCGGCGGATGAATTCCAAAATCCAGAAGCCGCTTCGCGATCTCAAAGGTGGACACTCCCGCCCGCGCCTCCAGGTCGTGCTGCAGCACGCATTCGTGCATCGAAGGCTCCGGCGATGCGGCCGGGAAGAGCGGCTCGAGTCTTCGCCGGACGTAGTTCGCCGCCAAAATCGCATACCGGCTCGCATCCCCCAGTCCGTCGCTTCCGAGCGCCAGGATGTACGCATATGCGCGCACCAGCATGCCGAAGTTCCCGTGAAACGAGCGCATTCTCCCAATTGACTCCGGAGGATCCTCGTCGAACATCCATCCGCGCTCGGTCTTCCTGAGCCGCGGTGCGGGCAGGAAAGGCTCCAGTTCACGCTTCACGCCGATCGGACCCGCGCCCGGTCCTCCTCCTCCATGCGGGGTCGAGAACGTCTTGTGCAGGTTCAACTGGACGACATCGGCGCCCATATGGCCGGGCTTCGCGATTCCCATCAGCGCGTTCATGTTGGCGCCGTCCATGTAGAGCAGGGCGCCCTGCTCGTGAAGAATTCGCGCGATCTCGCAAATCTCCGGCTCGAATACTCCAATCGTGTTCGGATTTGTCACCATCATCGCGGCAACGTCGGGACCGACGAGCCGCCGCACTTCGGACGCGTCGATGAACCCGCGCGGATTCGATTTCGCGACCACGACCTCGAAGCCCGCAAGCGTGCAGCTCGCCGGATTCGTCCCGTGCGCCGTGTCCGGGATGATCACCTTGTGGCGGCGCTCGCCGCGCTTGCGATGGTACGCGCGCATCACCAGCAATCCCGTCAATTCCCCCTGCGCGCCCGCCGCCGGATGCAGCGATACCGCATCCATCCCCGTTATCTCGGCAAGCGCCGCCTCCAGCCGCGCCATCAGCTCCATCGCGCCCTGCGCGAGATGAGGCGGAGTCAGGGGATGGAGCGCCGCGAAGCCGTCCATCGCCGCCATCTCGTCATTTACCAGCGGGTTGTACTTCATCGTGCAGGAGCCCAGCGGATAGAACTGCAGCGCCTGCGCGAAGTTGAGCTGCGAGAGCCGGAGAAAATGGCGCACCACCTGCGGCTCGCTCAGCTCGGGAAAACCATCCAGATCCGCACGGCACAGCTCCGCGCCGAGAATCTCCGCCCCGTTTTTCCTTCCGGCTTCCGGCGCGGGCACGTCCGCGCCCCGCCTTCCCTGCGAAGAGAGTTCGAAGATGAGCGGAACCATCCGCTTCGGCTGCGACGGCTCTTGTGACTGCTTGCGCTGTTTCATCGCCGCTATCGGTTTGATTCTTCCCGCCGTCGCCATCAACGCGCCTCCGCCAGCACATCCGCAAGCATCTTCAACTCCCCGGCGCGGTTCATCTCCGTCACCGAAATCAGGATCGAGTCGCCCAGCTCCGGGTACCACTTGCCGAGCGCGACTCCCGCGAGAATCCTGCGCTGCTCCGCCCACGCAAGCGCCCTTTGCGCATCCGGCAGCCGGACGGCGAACTCGTTGAAGAACGGTCCGCTGAAACGCCTCGTCACTCCGCGCGCTTCAAGCCGCTCCGCCGCCTGATGCGCCATTTCGACGTTGCGTTCCGCAAGCTCTCTAAGCCCCCGCCGTCCCATCAGCGAGAGATAGACTGTCGCCGCTAGCGCGCAGAGCGAATGGTTGGTGCAGATGTTCGAGGTGGCGCGTTCGCGCCGTATGTGCTGCTCGCGCGTGGACAGTGTCAGGCAAAACGCCCGCCGCCCGTCGCGATCCCGCGTCTGCCCGACCAGCCGCCCCGGCATCTGCCTGAGATGCGCGCCGCGCGCCGCCATGAATCCGACGCCCGGACCGCCGAACTCCACCGGTATTCCGAAGCTCTGCCCCTCTCCGGCAACGATGTCGGCGCCGAGTTCGCCCGGAGGCTTGAGCAGTCCCAACGCCAGCGCCTCCGCCGTCGCCGATATCACGATCGCGCCGGCACGATGCGCAATATCCGCAACCGCGCCCATCGGTTCGATCGCTCCGAACACGTTCGGATAGCCGATCGCGACGCACAGCAGATCTTCCTTGGCGAGGGCCGAAAGCGCCGAGAGGTCCGTAAGTCCGCTTCGATCGTCGAAAGGAACTTCGACAATCCGGATCCCTTCGAGTGCGCTCAGGTAGGTGCGGATGGTGGCGCGATAGTCCGGCCACAATGCGCGCGACATCGCCACCACGCTGCGTTTCGGCGCAAGCCGCCGCGCCATCAGCACCGACTCCGCGACCGCCGATGCGCCGTCGTACATGCTCGCATTCGCGACGTCCATCGCGGTCAACTGCGTGATCAGGGTTTGAAACTCGAAGATCGCCTGGGTGGTGCCCTGGCTGGCCTCGGCCTGATAGGGCGTGTAGCTGGTCGCGAACTCCGAGCGCAATGCGATCGCGCGAACCGCCGCCGGCACGTAATGCCGATAGTAGCCGGCGCCGAGAAAGCTCGTGTAGTCGACCGCGCCTTCGTTGCGTGCCGCAAGGGCGCGAAGTTCCGCCACCACTTCCGCCTCGCCCCGCCCCCGCTCGAGCGCGATCCCCGCGCGGCCTCTCAGCCCCGCCGGAATATGCGCGATCAGATCATCGAGGGTCGCCGCGCCGACCGTCTTGAGCATCGCCGCGACGTCCGCCTCCGTATGTGGCATGAATCTCATTGAATGCGGGTTTCCTCCCCTTCCCCTCCTCGAAAAATCGGCTCCGCCGCCTTCACTGATGCTTATCCGCGCCGCCGCGCCGGTAGAACGGCAGCTTCACGACCGTTGCGGGCACGCGCCGGTTTCGAATTTCCACCTCGACGCCGGCGGACGGCATCGCTCCTTCGCACACCGCGAGATAGGCCATCGCGATCGGCCGCCCGATCGTCGGACCCATCGTGCCGCTCGTCACGACACCCGCCTGCGTCTCTCCGCGGAAGATTCGATAGCCCTGGCGCGCGATGCTGCGGCGGTCGTCCGTCTCGATTCCCGCCAGCCGCCTGCGCGGACCCGCCTCGCGTTGCCGCCTGAGCGCGGGCTCGCCGACGAACGCGCGGCCCAGCTTCACGAACGCGCCCAGCCCGGCCTCCAGCGGCGACGTGGATCGGTCGAGTTCATGGCCGTAAAGCGGCAGCCCCGCTTCAAGGCGCAGCGTGTCGCGCGCTCCCAGTCCGCACGCCTTCACACCGTGCTCTCTTCCCGCCTCCAGCACCGTGGTGAAAAGGCGCTCGCCGTCCTCGGCAGCCGCGAACAACTCGAAACCGTCTTCGCCGGTGTAGCCGGTGCGCGCGGCAAGGCACTTGATGCCCGCGATTTGCCCCTCGCGAACGAAAAATCTCGCGACGGCGTCGATCGGAAAATCGGAAAGCGATGAAAGTATCGCCGCCGTCTCAGGACCCTGCACCGCCACCAGCGCGGTTTCATCGCTGATGTCGCGCAGGTCAGCGCCGATCTCGCGGTTCAATTCGAACAGCCAGTCCCAGTCGGCCGCGATGTTTGATGCGTTGACGCACAGCAGGTAGTCGTCCGCGCCGGTCCGGTACACGATCAGATCGTCGATCGTGCCGCCATCCTCCGCGCACATTATCGTGTATTGCGCCTGGCTCTCGCGCATCCTGGCCGCGGAGTTGGTGAACGCGCGTTCGAGCAGCTCGAGCGCGCGCGGCCCGCGCGCGCGGAACTCGCCCATGTGGCTCAGGTCGAAAACTCCCGCGGCGGAACGGACCGCGAGATGTTCGGCGATGATGCCGTCGTAGCTGACGGGCATCTCGAAACCACCGAAAACTGTCATCCGGGCGCCGAGTTTCTGGTGGAGGGTATGAAGCGGAGTGCGCTTGGGCGCGTTCATTTTGCGTGATTCTAACATCGCGAATTTTCCGCAACGAGACAAACCATCCCGGATTCCCACAAGCATCGTTCCACTATCCACAGCGGCTTGCCCCGTTCATCCGCGTGCTATATTCGAGTGGGGCGCGATGGCTGCGATCATCATCGATGGAAGGACGGTGCGGGAAAAACTCCTTCCCGAACTGCGCGCCCATGCCCGCGATCTTCGCGACTGCCATCGATGCGTCCCCGCGCTCGCCGCCATCCTCGTCGGCGGCGATCCCGCCTCCCGCCAGTACGTCCGCAACAAGCAGAGGATGGCGGAGGAGCTTGGCTTCCGCAGCCACACCATCGCGATCGATGTCGCCGATTGCACCACCGAATCGCTGCTCGGCGTCATCGACCGCCTCAATCGCGACCCCGCCATCTCTGGCATTCTCATCCAACTGCCGCTGCCGGAATCCGTGGACCGCTTCCGGCTCTTCGATGCGATCGATCCGCTGAAGGATGTGGATGCCGTCGGCGCTTCGAGCGTGAGCGGGTTTTATCGCGGCGAATGGGGCCGCTTCATCCCCTGCACTCCGCGCGGAATCCTCTCCCTGCTCGATTACTACCGGGTGCCGGTGGACGGCGCCCGCGCAGTCGTCATCGGCCGCAGCGACATCGCGGGCAAACCCACCGCGCTCATCCTCGGCGGCAGGCTGCGCAACGCCACCGTCACATGGTGCCATCGCCATACCCGCGACCTCCCCTCGCTATGCCGCGAAGCCGATATCCTCGTGCCCTGCGTGGGTGCGGACGTCGGCCGGCCGTGGCTCATTACCGCGGATATGGTCAAGCCGGGCGCGTGCGTGATCGATGTGGGGTTCAGGCGGGTGGGGCCGGGCAGATTCGTGGGAGACGTGGACTTTGATGGGGTCAAAGAGGTTGCCGGATGGATCACGCTAAACCCCGGTGGAACCGGCCCGATGACGGTCGTAGCCTTGATGCAGAATCTGATCGATGCGGCGCGCTACCAGTTGGGACTTGAACGCGCCGAGTATTCCGTGTGACCTGCGGTCGTTCGCGGGGTTTTGCGCGCGGATGAGGTTTTGCCTAGATTTGCGAATTGTTTTCGCAAATTCCTGAGACTTCATCGCGATGGAACCGAAATCTCGCAAAACCGGCAGCAATCCCGTCGCATCCCTGGGCGAAAAGATAATCGGTCCGCCCCGCAACGTCCGCGACCCCCGCATCTTCCATACTCTCTCTCTCATCGCCTTCCTCGCCTGGGTCGGCCTCGGCTCCGACGGACTCAGCTCCTCATGCTACGGCCCCGAAGAGGCCTTCCTCGCCCTCGGACCCCATCGCTACCTCGCCATCTTCCTGGCCCTGATGACGGCGCTTACGGTCTTCGTCATCTCCGCCTCCTACTCCCAGACCATCGACCTCTTCCCGACCGGCGGAGGCGGATACCTGGTTGCAACCAAGCTGCTAGGACCCTACGCCGGCGTTACTTCCGGATGCGCCCTCGTCATCGACTACGTCCTGACCATCTCGGTGTCGATCGCAAGCGGCGCCGACGCCATCTTCAGCTTCCTGCCGGTCTCGATCCTGTGGCTCAAGTTCTGGGTCTGCCTCGCCGTCGTGGTCTTCATGGTCGGGATGAATCTGCGCGGGGTGAAGGAGTCGGTGCTGTCGCTCCTGCCGGTGTTCGTCGCGTTCGTGGTGATGCATGCGTGGCTGGTGAGCTATGTCTTCTTGAGCCGCGCCTCCCAGTTGCCCGCCATCGCTCACGCCGCGATGCGCGAGGTGCACAACGGCGTCAACTCCCTTGGGCTGATGGCGATGGCGGCGATCTTCTTTCGCGCCTACAGCATGGGCGCCGGCACCTACACCGGCATCGAAGCCGTCAGCAACGGATTGCCCATCCTCCGCGAGCCCCGCACGGTCACCGGCAAGCGCACGATGCTCTATATGGCGTTCTCGCTCGCCTTCCTCGCGGGAGGAATCCTCATCGGCTATCTCCTCGAGGACGTCCACCTGGTCGAGGGCAAGACCCTGAACGCGGTGATGTTCGAGCGGGTCACCGCGAAGTGGTCGGTTGCGGGCTTTTCCATCGGAGGTCCCATCGTCACCTTCACCCTCCTCAGCGAAGGCGCACTCCTGTTCGTCGCCGCCCAGACCGGGTTCATCGACGGCCCCCGCGTGCTTGCGACGATGGCGACCGATCGATGGCTTCCGCGCCGGCTCTCCCATCTGAGCGGCCGGCTCGTCACCCAGGATGGAGTGATCGCGATGGGCGGGGCGGCGATGCTGATTCTAATCGGCACCCACGCCCGCGTCGGCATCCTCGTCATCCTCTACGCCATCAACGTCTTTATCACCTTCACCCTCTCCCAGCTCGGGATGAGCGTTCATTGGTGGCGGGTCAGGCATTCGGAGCGGCGATGGAAACGCAAGCTGTTCGTCAACGGCCTCGGATGCCTGTTTACGTTCTCCATCCTCGTACTCACCCTGACCCTGAAGTTCGACGAGGGCGGATGGGTGACGGTGCTGATCACCAGCGCCCTGATCGGGGTGTGCTTTCTGGTGCGACGTCACTATGACCGCTTCGCCGCGGCGCTGCGCCAGCTTGAAGCCGATGTGACTCCGCTGCTGTATGAGGCCAAGCGCGAAAGGCCCCCGCAGCACAACCCCGGGGCGCCCACCGCCGGAATCCTCGTGGACGGCTTCAACGGCCTCGGATTGGCCACGATGTTCACCCTCACGCGGCTCTTTCCCGACGAATTCGAAAACGTAGTATTTATCGGCGTGGGCCAGGTCGATTCCGCCCTGCTTAAGGGCCCCGAAGAGGTCAAGGAACTCGAGGAGCGCATCGGCGACGACCTCAAGGAATATTGCCAGTTCGCCGGCGACCTCGGCCTCCATGCCGAGTTCCGCACCGGGATAGGCCCCGATGTGGTTCTGGAGATCGTTCAGATCTGCCGCGATGTCGCCCATGAGTACCCGCACGTCGTTTTCTTTGCCGGCAAGCTAATCTTCTCGGACGAGGCGGAGGGCTACCTGGGCCGCTTCCTCCATATGCATACCGCGCTCGAAGTCCAGCGCTATCTGCAAATCGAGGGTCTCAGCCTCGTGATCCTGCCGGTGCGGGTAGCCCCGCCCGAGACCCAAAATGCCGAGCCCGCCCGCGCGGCCAGCGCCTAGCCGCGCCCGCCGGCGGTCACTTGACTGACTGCCGCGCTACTGTCGTAACTGCTCACAATCATGTCGGAATTCCTGGAGTCGGTCCCCGAGGCCGCTGGAAGGCCGGGGACCGCGATGGCCCTGCCTCCGGTCGAGGGTATTCGCTCGGAGGTGTGGGCGCTCGCGTGGCCCGTTATCCTCTCCTTCGCCCTCGACTCCATCCTGGGACTTGCGTCGATGCTGATGGTGGGACGGCTCGGGGCTGAGGCGGTCGGCGCCGTCGGCCTCGCCACCCAGATCCTCGGCGCCGTCCGCGCCGGAATTGCCGCCGTCGGCACCGGCACCATCGCCCTCGTCGCCCGCTACATCGGGGCAAACGACCGCGACACCGCCGAAGAGGTGCTCAAGCAGTCGGTAATCTTCGGCGTGCTCGTCTCCACTGTAATCGCGATCCCCGTGATCGTCTTCGCCCCGGAGCTGATGACTCTCTTCAAGGTAAAGGGGGAGATGGCCGCGATGGGCGCGCGCTACCTGCAGGTCGTGATGCTCTCCGAGCCCTTCCAGGGAATCTTCCTCATGTGCGCATCCGCGCTGCGCGGCGCGGGCGACACCCGCACCCCGCTCTGGATCGGAGGGCTGATCGATGTCCTCGCGATCCTCCTCAACTACATGCTCATCTTCGGAAAGTTCGGGATGCCCGCGCTCGGGGTGGATGGCTCCGCCTTCGCCACCCTTATCGCCATCGCCGTCGGCGGATTGCTCTTCTTCTGGGCCCTGTCGCTCGACGGGATGGTGCTGAACTTCAGATGGAAGCGGCTGATGCCGGATTGGGGGATGGGATGGCGGATACTGCGGGTCGGCAATCCCGCCGCGATCGAGCAGCTCGTCATCCAGTTCGGATTCGTCGCCTATGTCGCCTTCGTCGCATCGTATGGGGAAAAGGAGGTGGCCGCCTACTTTATCGGCGTCAGAATCCTCGCGCTTTCGTTCCTGCCCGGATTCGGCTTCTCCTCCGCCTCCGCCACGCTGGTGGGGCAGGGACTCGGCGCCGGCGATCCCGAATTCTCGCGCAAGGCCGGATGGGTATCGACGCGGCTTGCAATCGTCCTGATGAGCGCGATGGGTCTCGTGTTCATCATCTTTGCCCGCCAGATCGCCGCGCTCTTCATCGACGATCCCCAGGTCATCGACTACACCGTGACCTTCATGTACGCGCTCGGCGCCGCCCAGCCCCTCATGGCGATCGATTGGACCATCACCGGGGCCCTGCGCGGCGCCGGAGACTCACAGTTCCCGCTCTACGGCTCCCTGGCCGGCTTCTATGGCGTCAGGCTTTTTGTGACGATACTCATAGCCCGTCATCACGGACCGATCGTGTGGATCTGGTGGTCGCTGCTCGTTGACTACATCGTCAGGTCAGCTATCAAGAGTTGGCGTTTTCGCACCGGCAAATGGATGACGGTTGAGGTCTGAACCGGGTCCGCAAGGATGTCGCCCATGAATACTATCGCACTCCGATCGGCTGCCTGCGCGATGCTCCTCGGGCTTTGGGGATGCACCAGCCTGCCGAATTCCAACCTTCCCGACGCAAAGCTCGTTGAGCAGTTCGAACCCAGGGATCTCAGCACCCATGCCGTCCGCTCCATTCGGCAGGTCGAAGTCAGGAAGATGGCGGTGATGCCGATCGTGGCCGCCGTCCCATTCGGCGGCGACCCGCTGGCTCCCGGCGCCGCCGATACCATCACCGCCGACGTCTATCAGCAGGTCTCCGGGCTTTGGAAAGTCGTTGCCCAGGACAAGGTGATGAAGGCGGTGCAGGAGCTTCCCCCGGGCACTTCGCCGGACGATGCCGCGTTCAAGGTGGGCGAGGCGGTCGGCGCCGATGCCGTCCTTTACGGGACGGTGGAGCGCTACGTGGAGAGAGTCGGCGTCGGGTACGCGGCCGATAAACCCGCTTCCGTTTCCTTCACTCTCAAGCTTGCCGACATGAAGTCGAAGCAGGTCGTGTGGACCGCAAGGTTTGCCCGCACCCAGCAACCGCTCGCCAACAACTTCTTCAATCTTCCGAACTTTCTGGAGAACAAGGGGCAATGGGTTCGCGCGAGCGCCTTGGCCAACGAAGGCGTTACCCAGGCAATCACCAATCTTCGTTCCTCGCTCACCCCGCCCGAGGAATTCTTGCACAGGAACGCCCCCACCACCGGAAGCTGAACATCACGCGCACGCCCCGTCTGTTCGTTTTCCAGTCAGCGTCCGCTTTACGGAAACCAGCGCTCGCGTAATTCTTCCTGCGTGGCCGAGATCGACAATTCTCCGGAAATCGTCGAGGGCACGCTCGACCATATCCTCTACGTCAACGACCAGAACGGCTATGCCGTCGCGGTCGTGAAGACCTACGCCGACCGCGGAAGCGTCCGGTCGGTGACGATGGTAGGGAGCCTGGCGGGCCTCGAAATCGGCTCGGGTATCCGCGCCACTGGCCGCTTCGAAAAACATCCGCGCTTCGGCGAACAGTTCCGCGTCGATGACTTCGAGACCGTGCGTCCCGCCGGTGTCGCCGCCCTCGAACGCTACCTCGCATCCGAAATCCAGGGAGTCGGACCGTCGATCGCGCGCAGGATCGCCGAACACTTCGGCGACCAGCTCCGCGACATCCTCGACACCACGCCCGAGCGCGTGCGCGAGGTGAGCGGCGTCGGCCCCGTGGTGGCGGCCCGTATCGCCGCAGCATGGCGCGATTCCTCCGGCCTTCGCGAACTGACGGTCTTCCTGCGCGGGCACGGAATCGGCGCTGCGCACGCTCGCAGAATCCACAAGCGCTATGGCCGCGAGTCGCTCGATGTCGTCAGGCGCGATCCCTACGTGCTCGCGCGCGAGATCCATGGAATCGGCTTCCGCACCGCCGACGCCATCGCCGAAAAACTCGGCATCGCCCGCAACTCAATCGAACGCGCCCGCGCCGCCGTGCTGTTCCTGATGGAGAGGATGGCGGACGAAGGACACGTCTACACCCCCCGCGAGTATCTGGAATCCCAGTTCCAGTCCGGCCTCGAGATGGACCCCGACCTTGTCGATCGAGCTCTCGATGAGCTTTCGTCGTCCGGCGCCGCGGTGGTTGAGGATGCGGGCGGGCAAGTGGCTGTCTATCTCGCCCGCCTTCACGTGGCCGAGGTGAACGTCGCCGCGCGGCTCCGCGCGATGACCCAGGCGCGGCCGATGAGCCGCCAGGTGGCCGAACATGCCCTGGCCGCCGCCGTCAGCGTCGGCGGGGTCGCGCTCTCCAACGAGCAGATCAAGGCGATTCGCACCGCCCTCTCCAGCCCGGTCAGCGTGATCACCGGAGGTCCGGGCACCGGCAAAACCACCATCCTGAGGTCGCTTCTCGCGGCTCTGGCCGATGCGGGCCTCAAGCCTGTCCTCGCGGCTCCCACCGGCCGCGCCTCCCGCAGGCTTCAGGATGCGACCGGGCGCGATGCCCGAACTATCCATCGTCTGCTCGAGTACTCGCCCGAGACGGGAGGCTTTCTGCGCGGAGAGAAGTTCCCCCTGAGAACCAATTTCCTCATCGTGGACGAAGCCTCGATGATGGATATCGAACTCGCTTCGAGTCTTCTCTCGGCCCTGATGCCGAATTGCTCGCTGGTGCTGGTCGGCGACCGCGACCAGTTGCCCTCGGTCGGCCCCGGCAGCGTGCTCAAGGATGTAATCGCGTCGGACCTCGTGCCTGTGGTCGAGCTTCGCGAGGTATACCGTCAGGCGCGCGAAAGCCGAATCGTCGCCAACGCCCACGGACTAAACCGCGGCTACTTTCCCGATATCTCCAACGATCCGGGCGGCGACTTCTTTTTCTTCGAAAGAGCCGCTCCCGAGGATGTCCTGGCCACGATAAAGCAGCTCGTCCGCGAACGCCTCGTCGGCCGGTTCGGCATCACCGATCCCCGCGAGATCCAGGTGCTCACGCCCATGAATCGAGGACCGCTCGGCACTCACGCGCTCAATCGCGAGCTGCAGCAGTTGCTCAATCCGGCGGGACGCGGAATCCGCGCCGGTGATCGCGAACTGCGCGAAGGCGACCGCGTGATCCAGCTTCGCAACGATTACGACAAGGGAATCTTCAACGGATCGATCGGCAGGATCGTCTCGGTCGATCCCGAGCGCGGACGCGTGGGCGCCGTCTTCGAGGAGGGACACGCCGACTAC
>Ga0070741_10009586_pt1 | contig 18694 bp, 9 predicted proteins | sample Coa_R1_4_FD_66440 | JGI IMG/M metagenome (GOLD analysis project Ga0070741, IMG submission 66440) | Surface soil microbial communities from Centralia Pennsylvania, which are recovering from an underground coalmine fire - Coalmine... | ecosystem: Environmental > Terrestrial > Soil > Unclassified ...
TCGCCGTGGGCGTCGGCACCGCCTGCGGACCGATGGCCACGATCGTCGAGCCCGTCGTGCCGAACGCCGCGGGGCCGCCGAGCGGGTCGCTTAGCCCGCCGTCGCACGCATCGATGCTCATCACGATCGGGCGGTTCGACTGCTTGAGTACCGTGAAGTTGAGCGTGGCGAGCAGGCCGGTCCCGCCTGCGCCCGGCGGCGAGCTGCCGCTCGTCACGCAGCCGACGCGGACGGTGATCGTGTCGACGAGCGGGTCGAGACAGGTGACCGGCCGGCCGGTGCTGCCGAGGAACGGGCCGTTTACGAAGCCATCGAACTGCAGGACGCCCGGCTCGAAATTGCCATCGATGTCCGCGGCGTAGTTGAGGAAGACCTCGTACGAGCCGACGTTGGACGCGTTCGCGATGGTGACGTCCACGCTGAACTGCGAGCCGACGGGCTGCGACGTTGTGTCGGGCGCGAGGCCGAGCGCCGCGATCGACCCGGGGACCGGTGTCGCCGTCGGCGTGCCCGGTGTCGGGGTGGACGTCGCCGTGGGGCAGTCGCCGATGCAGGGATTGACCGTGGCGGACCCGCCGACGACCGACGTGAGGGCGATTCGCTCGGCGAGCCGCGTGAGGACGATCGGCCGGTCGATGCTGAGGGCGGTCGTGCCGGCATTGGTACCGAGGAAGGTGAAGTGGGCGAGGACGCCGCCGCCCGTCGGCCCAACGGGGCTGTTGGAAAGCGACGCGCAGCCGAAGCGAACGAACCCGATGCCGCTCGAGAACGCCGGGCAGTCGACGGTCCGGCCGGTGCTTCCGAGGAACGGTCCGTTCTGCACGGCCTGGAAGGTGAGGATCGACGGGTCGTACTGGATGCCGACCTCGTACGCGCCGAGGTCCGCGACGTTATCGATGACCACGTCGAAGCCGACGGCGCCCGTCTGGAAGACGTCCTGCGTCACGGGCACGATGCGCAGGCCGGTCGGCAAGATCGGCGTCGGAGTGGACGTCGGCCCGGGGGTGTTAGTGGGCGTGGCCGTCGGGCAGACGCCGGGGCATGGCGTGCTCGTCGGCGGCGGCGTGAGCGTGGGCGTCGCCGAGGCGGTCGGCGTCGCGGTGAACGTCGGCGGCGGCGTCGGGCATGACTCCGAGCAGCCGACGACATCGCGAATGCCGCCGAGGGTCGCGGCGGGGATGCGGGTGCCCTTCACATCCGTGATGATCGTGTTCTCGAGCGAGACGGCGGTGGTGCCGACATCGGCCGCGATGAACGTGACGGAGGCGATCTTGCCGGTACCGGTGGCGCCGGGGGGCGGGGACGGGCCCAGCGTGACACAGGTGTACTGGACGCTCGCGGGGTTGATCTGCGGCGCGAGGCAGAAGACGGTGCGCCCCGTCGTCCCCAGGAAGGGCCCGGTGGTCACGGCATACGGCGTCAGGACTGTCGGGTCGAACGAGAGGGTGAACTGGAACGCGGCCAGGTCGGTGACCTGTTGCACGTCGATGTCCACGTCGAAGGTGGAGCCGATGATCTGCGTCTGGAAGAAGGGCTGGACGCAGACGGCGGCGCCGGCCGTGCCACAGTCGATCGCGGGCGTCGGCGTGAACGTCGGCGTGATGGTCGGCGTGGGAGAGTCCGTGGCCGTCGGGCACGGGCCGCCGGGGCATGCGGTGGAGGTCGGCGTCGGTTGCGGCGCGACAGTGACCGCGCCGTCATACGCGACGGAGAAGATGCTGTCGCCAAGCGGGTTCGCGAGCGACGGCTCGAGGTCGAGCACCGTCGTGCCGGCCGAGACGGGCGTCCAGGTGATGTGCGCGAGCGTCCCCGCGCCGCTCGGTCCCGGCTGCGCGCCGCTGGTCACGCAGCCGAAGTGGAGCCGCCGCAGCGTCGGGCCCAGGACGTCGTTGAACGGCGTCGGGCAGAAGAGCGAGCGGCCGGTGCTGCCCAGATAGCCTGCATCGCTGGCCGACGCGAAGGTGAGCACGGACGAGTCGTAGGTAATCAGCACCTCGTACGCGCCCAGGTTGTTCACGAGCTCGACGGTGACGTCCGTGGTCACCGAGGACGCGGTGAGATCCGTCATGACGGCGGTCGGCTGCACGCGCTCGATGGCGGCGCCGGGGGGCGCCGTCGCCGTTGGCGTCGGGGTATTGGTCGGCGTCCCGACGACGGTGGGGGTATTGGTCGCGACCGGGGCGGGCGTGTCCGTCGGGACCGGGGTGCCGGTCGGCGTGGACGTGTCGGCGGGTACGGGCGTGTCGGTCGGCGTGCCGCCGGGCGTAGGCGTATCGGTTGCGACGGGCGTCGCGGTGTCCGTCGGCGTGTCGCTCGGCGTGGCGGTGTCCGTCGGCGTGTCGCTCGGCGTGGCGGTGTCCGTCGGCGTGTCGCTCGGCGTCGCGGTGCTTGCCGGCGTCGGTGTGTCCGTCGACGTCGGGGTCTCGGTCGGTGTCGGCGTCGCGACGGCGATGACGACATCGCCGCCCGTCGCGCTGACGGCGATCGGCGCGCCCGCTGTGTCAGTAAGCGAGGGCGCCAGCGACAGTGACGCCGTCCCGGTAGCGAGCGCGGTCCAATGCATCGTCGCGAGCACGCCGGACCCGCTCGCCCCGGGCGGCGACGGGCCGAACGTATCGCACCCGAACGTTACCTGGTTGATCGTGCCGCCGAGCGGCGTGATGGCCGGGAGGCCACAACTGGTCGTGCGCCCGCTGCTGCCCAGGAACGCGCCGTCCTGCGCCGAGTCGAACTGCAGCAACGCGCTGTCGTAGGTGACCGCGACGTCATACGCGCCGAGGTCGCTGACGTTGGTGACCGCGATGTCCGTCGTCACCGGGTCGTTCGGGGCGGCGCCCTGAGTCGCGGGCGCGATCGAGGCGGCGGGCGCCGGTGTCTCCGTGGCAGTCGGCGTCTCCGTGGGCGTTTCGGTCGGCCCAGGGGTCGATGTCTCCGACGGCGTCGGCGTGTCGGCGGGAACGCCGGGCGTATCAGTGGCGGTCGGCACCGGCGTATCGGTCGGTGTCGGCGTGTCGGTCGCGACCGCGAGCGCGGTGTCGGTGGCGGTGGCGGCCGGCGTGTCCGTCGGGGTCGGCACGGGCGTGTCGGTGGGGGCCGGCGTATCCGTCGCCGTCGGTACCGGTGTATCGGTCGCGCCGGCGCCCGGCGTATCGGTGGCCGTCGGCACCGCGGTGTCGGTCGGGGTCGGCGTGTCCGTCCCGCCGGGGACCGCGGTATCCGTCGCGGTGGGCGCGGGCGTATCGGTCGGCGCGGGCGTGTCGGTCGCGGTCGGCACCGGCGTGTCGGTGGGGGCCGGGGTATCGGTCGCCGTCGGGGCCGGCGTGTCGGTGGGGGCCGGGGTATCGGTCGCCGTCGGGGCCGGCGTGTCGGTGGGGGCCGGGGTGTCGGTCGCGGTCGGCACCGGCGTGTCGGTGGCGCCGACGCCCGGAGTGTCAGTGGCAGTCGGGATCGGCGTATCGGTCGCCGTGGGCGTGTCAGACGCGCCGGCAACCGCCGTGTCCGTGGCGGTGGGCGCGGGCGTGTCGGTGGGGACCGGCGTATCGGTCGCCGTGGGGACGGCGGTGTCGGTGGCCGTGGGGAGCGGCGTATCGGTTGGCGCCGGCTGCGGCGTGTCCGTGGCGGTGGGCGCGGGTGTGTCGGTGGGGACCGGCGTATCGGTCGCCGTGGGGACGGCGGTGTCAGTGGCAGTCGGGATCGGCGTATCGGTCGCCGTGGGCGTGTCAGACGCGCCGGCAACCGCTGTGTCCGTGGCGGTGGGCGCGGGTGTGTCGGTGGAGACCGGCGTATCGGTCGCCGTTGGGACGGCGGTGTCGGTGGCCGTGGGGAGCGGCGTATCGGTTGCTGTGGGCTGCGCTGTGTCCGTGGCGGTGGGCGCGGGTGTGTCGGTGGGGACCGGCGTATCGGTCGCCGTGGGGACGGCGGTGTCGGTGGCCGTGGGGAGCGGCGTATCGGTTGCTGTGGGCTGCGCCGTGTCCGTGGCGGTGGGCGCGGGCGTATCGGTCGGGACCGGCGTATCGGTCGCCGTGGGGACGGCGGTGTCGGTGGCCGTGGGGAGCGGTGTATCGGTTGCTGTGGGCTGCGCCGTGTCCGTGGCGGTCGCGGTACCGGCCGCGATCGCGACCTCACCGTCCTGCGAGATCGCGACGATGGTCGCATTGTTCGTGTCGGCGAGCGAAGGGCTGAGGGTGAGCGACGCGGTGCCCGGCGCGAGCGCGGTCCAGTGCATCGTCGCGAGCGTCCCCGCGCCGCTCGCGCCGGGGGGCGACGCGCCGAAGGTGTCGCACGAGAACGTCACCTGGTTCAGCGTTCCGCCCAGATTGACGATCGAGGGGACGCCGCAACTCGTCGTTCGGCCGGTGCTCGAGAGGAACGCGCCGTCGGTCGCGGAGTCGAACTGCAGAAGCGCACTGTCATACGTGACGACCGCGTCGTAGCTCCCGAGGTCGCTCACGGCTTCGACCGTGATGTCCGTCGAGACGGGGTCGCCGACGCCGGCGGACTGCGTGGCGGGCGCAATGCGCTCGATGGGGCCGGCGGGCGGCGTGTCGGTCGGGGTCTGGGCGCTGGCGCCGCGCGTCGTGCCGAAGACGGCGGCGGCGATGAGCGCGCCGAGGGCGAGCGACGCCGCGGCGGCGCGGAGCGCCGGGCGTGATGACCCACCGCAGGTGGTGGGACCGCGCCGGCCGCTGCCGCGGATTCGGTAGGGCAAGCGCATAGGCCGTCTTTCAGGAGCCAGGTTCGCCCCCTGACAGGACAACGTGCCGCGATGCCGCTCGTTGCAGCCGCTCCGGGGGGAGCGCCGCACCGCGGCTCGATCGGCACCTCCTGGAGCCGGCGGCCTCGGGCAGATGAATTCGCCCAACGAGTCCATTCGCAGGGGGGAAGACCGCCAGCAGTGCGAGCATCGCCTGCTCGCCGGTCCGACGTACGGCCCGGGGCATGCCGGACATACGCAAGGAGAGCCTCACAGGCTCCCCCAATCGCCGGGCGCGGAACACCATTGGCGGGGCTTGCCCCGAAGGGCGAGCCAACACTACCATAGGCCAATTCGCCCAGTCAACGCACCCGAACCCGCTTCCCTGCCTCTTTGGAAGGTGCTCCCGGTGCCACGTTCTGGCTTCGTTACGCGCATGTCCGGCGGGCGGCGGCGGGCGCTTGCGCTCGGCCTGGCGCTGGCGGCGGTCGCGGCCGGTTGCAGCTCCGGCGGGAACGGCGACAAGACGGCGACGGCTGCGGCCCGGGCGACGCCAGCGGCGCCCTCGCCGACGGCGATCGCGCCGACACCGTTCGACCCGACGGCCACCCCGCTCAAGGTCGACGACTTCGCCCTGGACGCCTACACCATCGAGATCCCCGATGGATGGCAGGCGGAGACATTCCCTTCACCCGGCGGCTTCGGGCGCCGCTACACGGCGTTCGAGAGTGGTGCGCGCACGGCGCAAGTCTCCGTCCGTTGCCAGCGTGGCGCGACCATCGAGAGCCTCTCCCAGCAAGACCAGGGGCTCGTCGACGGCATTGGCGGCACCTACGGCATCGGCGGGATGACAGACGTGACGGCGGGGGGGCTGTCGGGCAAGCAGACCCGGTACGAGCTCGCGCTCGGCGGCCAGACCCAGCAGACTCGCGCACTGTACCTGCAGGGCGCTACCTGCGCGTGGCAGATCCTCCTGCAGGCCTACGGGCTTGGCACGCAGGAGCGCTATGCCGCCGTGTTCGATGCGATTCTCGCGACGTTCAAGCCGACCGCGCCCGCCGGGTGACGCCCCTCCCGCGCAGGTAGGTGCCGAAGCGCAACGGCGCCCACGGCGTCCCGGCTTGACATCGCTAGCCCGCCGCGCGGAGCCCCGCGCGGCTAGTTGACCGTCGCCGAATCGAGGTTATAGTAGCCGCAACACACGATTGGCTTCGAGCGACACGACGTGCAGTCGTCGGCTCTTGTTGGCTGGCGCACAGGGAGGAGGGCGCTGTTGATGACCCGAAAACGTATCGTCCCGCTGCTGCTCGCGGCAGTCACCGCGGCGGTGGTGCTCGGCGGCGCGGCCGCAGGCCTCGGGCCGGCGCCCGCCGCCGCACAAGAGGCCACGCCGACGCCGGTGACGACCGGGAATATTCCGCTCGTCATGATTTCGCCGGCATTGTGCTTCCCGCTCGTCATTAGCCGGTTCACCGATCAGACGACCGGCGCGACGCACGCGAACAATTGCGCGTTCCTCGATAGCAAGCAGCCGACGGCTGGTGGAAGCACGCAGGGCGCAGACGCGCTCAAGGACCTGGAGTCCGTCATCGGCGACAACGACGGTGTGCTCGAGCCGTCGGACTTCGCCGGTATCGACCTCGATGGCAACCAGGTGCACAACCAGGACGACCTGAGCGGCACCGGCACGTCGTTGTACGACGGCAACCTGTTCGTCCTGGCGTTCGTGTCGTCCACGGGACCGGTGCGCTTCCGCACGAACCGCGGGCTGATGATCCCGGCCGGGCTCCTCAACCCGAGCCAGGATCTGACGGTCGCCCCGGCCGACACCGCCGGCACGACGTATGTCTGCGACAGTCAGGCGGGGACGCAGAGCGGCCCGCTCGTCGAGGACGCGGACTGCAACCCGGGCGGTGGCACTGGAGCCGATGGCGTGGTCGTCGGCCGCGTGCGCGCGCACTGGGGTGCCACGACGGCGCCGATCGGGCCCGGCACGGTAACCGTGAACCAGGGCCAGAGCGACGAAGCGACGATCGCGTTCCGCGTCGTCGGCGAGCCGCGCACGCTGTCGTTCACCACGCTCGAGACGAAGATTCAGGACGGGGCCGGCGGCACCGGTCAGTGCCCGCTGCCGGGCGACGCCGCGGGCTTCCTCGGCGCGAACGGCACCGCGGAGAAGTCAATCGTCCTGGGCATCGCGCGGGACATCGAGGGCAACGCCGTCACCGGCGCCGTGATCAACTGGTCGACGGACTTCCCGAACCGCGCCAAGATGGCGGCACCACTGACGCCGACACTCGACCTCGGCTCGTTCGGGTTCGGGGCGCCCAACATCATCTGCGGCGCAACGGAGACGGGTAAGGTGACCGTCACCGGCGCGATCAGCAAGGACTTGCTCATCGCGACGAACTTCGACCCGAACGCGGAGGAAGATACGAACACCGTCTCGTTCGATGTCGTCGGTGTGCCGGCATCGATGACGCTCGCGGCGAACCCGCCGAGCCTGCCGTGTGACGGCACGGCGACGACGAGCGTGACCGCGGCGGTCGTGGACGCCGACGGCACACCCGCCGTCGCGGGCACGCAAGTGCACTTCGATGTGCAGGTGCTCGGCACGGCGAACCCGATCGACGCGAAGACCGACGACAAGGGCGTCGCGACGAGCACGATCTCGCCGCTCGCGCCCGGCGCGTCCGGCGTGCCCGTCAACGTTTTCACCGGCAACGTCGCGAGCTCGATCCTCGTGCAGTGCACGACCGGCGCTCCGGGTGGCGGGCCACCGCCGCCGGCGGGCGGCGGAGCTGGCGGGGCGGGCGGCGGGCCGACCGGCGTGATTACCGGCCCGAACACCGGTTACGGCCCTGCAGGCGGGCAGTCGCTGCGCTGGGCGTATCTGCTCGGGATCAGTGGACTCGGGCTGCTGGCTGGGTCAGCAATGGTCTTGGCAGGCGCTCGAGCAAACCGAAAATGAGCCGCAGCGCGGCGAAGCGAGGAGCCCCCGGCGCTGCCGGGGGCTCCTCGTCCTCTCGGGAGAGCCGGCGCGGGGCCCGCCGGCGGATGCGGCAGCAGGCCGCGGCTCGATACGGGCAACCCGGGGCGATGACCGTCGAGGCCCTCCCGCTCCTGCCGCTTGCGGTCGCCGCCGCGGGACTTCCGCTATTCGTCTGGAGCGCCCTCGGCGATGAGATCGCGATGCCCCGGCTGGCCGGCACGTTCTGGCTCACCGGCGCCACGCTCGTCGCGCTCTCGGTCGTCGGCGCGTGGTCGCAGGTGCGGTGGCGTCCGCTCGCGCTGCCGCTGGCGTTGCTCGGCGCCGTGCTCCTCACGTCGGTCGTCGCGACGGCGTTCGGCACGGACCCCATACGCAGCTTGCTCGGCGAGTACCTGCGCTACCAGGGGCTGCTGCCGCTCTTCCTCTATGCGGCGCTGATGCTCGCGGCCATGGTCGCCGTCGCCTACGCCGATACAGCGCGCCCGCTGCTGGTCGGCGTCTTCATCGGCGGCGTCCTATCGGCGGCCTACGGCGCGCTGCAGTGGATGGACCTGGACTGGGTGACATGGGGCGGCGTGCCGGCGGGGCAGATCGGCGGCGCCTTCGCGCAGCCGGAGGTGCTTGGCATCGAGCTGGTGGTCGCGGCTGCCGCCTCGACCGCGCTGTTGTGGAGCGACGACACGCGGGCGCGCATCGTGGTGGGCGCTGGGATCGCGCTGATGCTGTTCGTCGTGATGCTGTCGCTCAGTCGCGGCGCGTGGGTCGCGGCATTCGCGGCGGCGATCGCGCTCGGCGCGATGCACTTCGAACTGCTGCGGTCGTGGCGGTCACGCTGGTGGTACGCGCTTCCCGTCGCGGCGGTGGTCGCCGCGGCGGTGCTCGCCGTGCCGCAGGGGCGCGACACGCTCGGCTCGGCGTGGAAGCGCATGGGTTCCGCACGCAGCTTCACCGATACGTCCGTAAGCCAGCGCATCGGGCTCTGGAAACTATCGTTCGAGATGGCCGCCGATCATCCCGTCGTGGGCGCCGGGCCCGATGCGTTCCCGCAGCTCTTCGCGGATTACCGCACGCAGGACCAGCCGGGCTATCACACGCGCAACGCGCGGCCGGAGAGCAGCCACAACATCTTCCTGGACCGCCTGGTGGACACTGGCGTGCTCGGCACGGCTGCGTTCCTGGCGCTGCTCGGCGCGAGCGCCTGGGTGGGATGGCGGGCGCTGCTGCGGGCCGAGGGCATGCGGCGCGCGCAACTGGCCGGGCTGCTCGCCGCGCTGGCGGGCTACTACGCCGCCACCTTCTTCTATTACGCGGAGTCCGCCACCGGCTGGCTGCCATGGCTCCTCCTGGGGGCACTCTTCGGGCTGGCGGCGGCGACCCCGGGCGCGGAGGAAGGCGCGGGCTGGCGCTTCTCGCTTGACTGGCCGGGCTGGCGCGCGGTCGCGCCGATCGCCGCCGGGACGCTCGGCGTGGTGCTCGTCGCGGGTGGGCTCGTGCTGGTATACGCCGACTACAACTCGGGCCGTGCGCTTGAGAGCATCCGGCGCGGCGATGTGCAGGGCGCGATCGACCATACGCGCACGGCGACGCGCTGGAACCCGCTACATCCGCGCTATCTGGAGGCGCTTGGCTCGTATCGCGAGGTGGCGGCGCAGCAGGGGCGCCGCGATCAGGCGCGGCCCGCGCTCGATGCGTTTCACAGGCTGAACACCAGATTCGAACCGACGGCGTTCAGCCTCACGCGCGAGGCGGAGGCGCAGGCGAACGTCGCCTTCGAGACGCAGGAGGACAAGGAACGGGTGTTCGCGCTTCTGGAGCGGGCGGTCGAAGCGGACCCGAACAATTACGACGTGCGCCAGGGTGTGGCTGACTTCTATAGCTCCGTCGGTGAGACCGGCCGCGCGGCGCCGCACCTGGCCTGGCTCGAGCAGGCGCGTGCGGCGGGCGATGCGCCGGCGCCCTGACGGGCTGGCTTTACGGCGATCGTTTACGGCCGCGAAATCGGCCCTCCCGGCGGCCTTCACGCTATTGACAGGTCCGAGAGGTCGATGTTAAAAGACTGTTTGCTTGCACCGGGGCTCCCCGCCCGGCACACGTTGCTGTCCCCATCAAGCGAATCTGGGTTGACGCAGACAAGCTGAAGCACGCGCATCGGCAAGGATCACGTGCCGTGTTGCGTGCGCTGTGCGCCACATCGGTTCTTCTTCACCCGCGCACGGGGGGGCCGGACGCGGGGCGGGACAAGGAGGTGAGCCAGGCAAGAAGGCGCTCCCAGACTCCTCTACGAACGGTACTTGCAGGAGGACCACTTATTGTGAAGCGGAAACTAGCGGTACTTGGAGCGGTCGTTGCGCTCCTTGCCATGTTCGGATCGCGGATCCCCTCGGCGTTCGCGACCGACCCGTTCTCTGACACGTTCGTTGTGACGTACACGGCGTGCACGGGCGCGACGGGTGGCTGCAACAACAACGGCACCGTGGACAGCGGCGAACCGGTGACGACGAACATCCACACCTCGCTCGACGCGAACGACGGTTCGTTCTACGACTCCGTGCAGACCGTGTTCAGCGGCGTGACCGGGACGGGCACGATCCCTGCCGGCACGCAGGTGGGCACGGGCTCGTTCTTCATCCACACGAACACCGGCGCGCCGTGCGATAGCATAACGTCGCCGCCGATCAACCCGTCCTACGCGATCTACGCGACGCAGGACGCGAACGCGCTCGGCACCTACCCCTCGCAGGGGTACGCGAAGGGCCTGCTCGTCAGTGAGAGCTGGGCGACGTTCTCGGCGGCCGGCTGGGTGCAGGACTTCGACGACGACAACAACAACAACCGGCCGGACAACCTCGAGACGCCGGTGCCGGCAGGCGATGGCCTGGCCCAGACCGTCCAGGACCTGAACCCGGTGAACGGCATCCCGGACGGCGCCGACAAGGAGCCGCTCTACCTCAACCCGCTGGACGTGCTCATCGGCGCGACTCACACCATCCGCTACTTCGGCGACGCGGTCGTTGCCGCCGGCATCGTCGAAGTGCCGGTAGACTTCATCTCCTACGCCAACCTGCCCTCGCCGGGCCAGACGCTGCAGCTCGCGGTGATCTCGGAAGGCGCGGGCGTGGGGCTGCTGCCGCCGAGCCCGTCGGGGTCTTCGACCACGACGTGCGTCCCGTTCACCAGCGACATCCTGATCAACGGTGTCGCCGGCGGCAACGTGGTGCAGACGGCTTCCGGCGCGCAGGACTGGACCTTCCAGCTCTCGGTCGGGAGCGACTACGACAACGACGGTTTCGCGCAGTACCGCGACAACTGTGACAGCGTGTCCAACCCCACCCAGACCGACACCGACCTCGACGGCATCGGCGACGCCTGCGACCCGGCCCCGGCCACGCCGGCGGCCGCGGATGCGGACAGCGATGGGTTCGCGAACTTCGTGGACAGCTGCCCGACGACCAAGTCGATCGTCGACACCGACAGCGACGGCGTCTCCAACGAGTGCGACCCGGCACCGGCCGTGGCCAGCAACGGCCAGGGCTACGCCTCCGGGTTCAGTGACCACGATGCGATCCAGCACGCCTCTGGCACGCTGCCGCTCGCTTCGGGCAACCTGACGAACTCGCCGGAAGTCCTGTTCGTCGACTCGAACGACAACCACATCGCCGACAGCGCCGAGAACGCCACGACGAACCTCGGCACGGGCGTGAAGAAGGGCGACAGCGACGGCGACGGCACGCTGGACGACACCGACGCCGACGCGCTCAACCCGAACACGAACGGCGCGCGCGGCACGAAGTGCGGCGGTGACTGCTCGCAGAGCGGCGTCTCCACGCTGCCGACCGCGAACAACATCCTGGGCGACGGCTGCAACGACGCGGACGAGGCGACCCTCTCCGGCTTCGGCGCGGGCCCGTTCGACCAGTGGATGTTCTACGACGTCCCGGTCCCGGCGCTGATCGCGTCGACCAACCCGACGACCGTGTTCCGCACGCCGGGCACGCTGTCGGCCGGCATGGCGCAGGCGATCTTCGGGTACTTCAAGAAGTCGGCGAAGTTCGGCTCGCTGGAGTACGACCAGGACCTCAACCGCAACAACGTGATGGACGGGCTCGAGTACGACCGCTCGCCTTCGGCGACGACGTTCGCGGCCCCGCCGGACGGCACGATCGCCGCGAACGACGCGCAGAAGGCATTCGCCCAGTTCAAGGCGGGCCTGAAGTGCAACAGCGGCGGCTACCGGCTGAACGACTCGACCATCCCGTAGGGGACGCTCGCCAACGGGGCGGGGGGCCCAGGCCCCCCGCCCCGAGAGGGCGCGCACGCAGGCCAGCTGCGGGCCCGCCCAGGGGGACCCAGTGGAGGTAGCAACGCCGCAGTCGCCGGCACCCGGCCTGCGCTGCCCCGTCCGGGCGGGGACCGAGATTGCGGCAACAGTGGACAGGAGGAACGCCTATCGACTGATTCACCGACACGCAGACGAAGCACGGCATGACCCCAACATGCCGCAATTCGGTAATCAGGAGGTCAATCCATGTTCAAGCGTGTGACACGCGGATGGCTCCTCCGGGCGGGCATCGTTTCGGCGATGGGCGCGGCGGCCATCCTGGCGGCAGTCACAGTCGGCGGCGGACGGGACACCACGCAAGCGGCCAGCGCGATGTCGTGGGTGATCACCGGCGGCGGCACGCAGCCCGTCGGCGGATCGTTCAACGTCCAGACCGACGCCACCGACAACACCGCGGTGGTCTGGGGCGGCTACTCGCTCCAGGTCGCGTACAACCCGGCCATCCTCCAGGTGACGGCGGTCAACGCCGGCGGTCTCGCCGGCTGCTCCGGCGCCAACTGGGCCAACGCGCAGATGGCGCCGACGGTCGTGGACGGCTGCTTCGCGCAGTCGACCACGGCGAGCAGCCCTCCGCCCTCGGACATCATCACGTTCCAGTGCATCGCGGCGGGCTCGTCGCCGATCCACTTCGTGACGACGGTCGAGGACCCGATCCAGGGCAGCTCGTTCTTCGATGAGAACGCCGTCAACATTCCGACCGACCTGACGGACGGCTCGGTCAACTGCGTGCTCCCGATCTCGAAGAGCCACGCGGGCGGCGGCACGCTGCTGGCGGGCACGACCGTGACGTACACGATCCACGTCGGCAACCCCGGCGGGTCGTCCTCGTTCGGTCACTCGGTCACTGACACGTTCCCGGCGCCGCTGACGAACGTCACGTTCGTCTCCGGTACCCCTGGCTACAACGCCTTCGGCGGCAGCTGTGGCGTCGTGGCGAACACCCTGACCTGCACCAACGTCGCGGTCAGCCCTGACCCGACGGGCCTTGACCTGGTCGTGTCGGCGGACATCCCGCTCAGCGCCGCGGGCACGAACGGCGTCTGCAACACCGCGACCATCGACGGCGCTGGCCAGTCCAACAACGACTGCTTCAACGTCGCTTCGGCGAGCGTCAGCGTCACGAAGACGGCGGACGCGGCGAGCTACCAGGCGGGCGACCCCATCTCGTGGACGATCACCGTCACGAGCAACGGGCCTTCCACCGCGGCTGGCGTTACCGTGACGGACACGCCGACCGACGGCTGGACGGTCACGGGCAACACCGGCGGCGGGCCGTGCGTCCCGGCGACGAACACGACGTGGAACTGCGGCGACATGGCCTCGGGCGCCACGGCGACGTTCACGATCTCCGGTAACGTCAACGACCCGAACCCGTCCGACAACACGTGCGACAACAGCGTCAACGTCTCGTCCACCAACGGTGCGAGCGCGAGCGCGACGGCTTCGACGAACTGTCTGTCGAAGAACGTCCGCATGGTGAAGTCGAGCGACTGCAACACCGCTCCGACGAACTCGGGCGAGCTGATCAACCTGTTCCTCACCAAGCCGGTGACGCCGCTCACGATCTGCGAGTGGGCGCTCAACGTGGGCGGTGACCCGGACGGCGTTGGCGCGTTCGAGTTCCAGCTCAAGTACGACAACCACATCTTCGACATCGCCATCCAGGCGACGAACTGGCTGTACGACACGGGCCGCGTTCCGGGCGCTCCTGGCATCGGCGGCTGCGCGGCGACGATCCTGACGGAGAACGACGTCCGGTTCGGCTGCGTCAGCAAGAACCCGGTTGACGGCAACGGCAACCCGATCGTCACGACGGGCAACAAGACGGACGGCGTCATCGCGACCATCACGGTCACGCCGAAGTCCGACCTGCTCTTCCGGATCACGCCGGGCAACGACAACGGTGCTATCCGCTCGCTGCTCGACGAGGGTTGTGAGTTCGCTGACATCTGGGGCCACCCGCTCAGCACGGGCCAGACCGACGCTCTCGGCCGCGAGATCCCGCTTCCGGGTATCGCTCCGGGCGGTCAGGTCATTGACTGCGCGGATGTCACCATCACCGTCCGGATCCTCGAAGGCGACATGAACACCGACTGCGTGGTGGACGTCGCTGACGACCAGCTCGAGGCCTCGCACTACGGTGGGACCTTCGGGACGTTCTTCTACGACCCGTGGTTCGACCTGGAGCCGGCCCTCAAGGACGGCGACGTGGACATCAAGGACCTCCAGAAGGTCTTCGGGCGCAACGGCTCGACCTGCGAGAACCCGGTCCCGGACCAGGACCCGCTCCCGCAGCCGGGTGACCCGTAGGATCTGAAGGACAGTCCAGTTTCGAAGGCTGGCGCTGAGCCGGCCTGAGGGACAACCGAAGGAGTAGCGGGGGGAGCGAACCGGGGGGCCAGCAATGGCCCCCCGGCCCCCCGCGCTCCCTTTTTGTTGTGTATCGTGCGGCGCAACGCGGACGCCCCCCGGGGCGTTCGTACGGTGAGAGCGGCAGGACGGGGGACGCGGGAGAGTACTGAATGATGCGTGTGCGGGTGTGGGGATGCGCGCTGCTGGCGACGGCCGCGTTGGTATTCGCAAGCAGCGTGGGCGGCTGGCCGCACGGCGGAAGCGCCGCCGGCGCGGCTACGGTGGCCCTGACGCCGCCAAGCCAGGTGGTCCATGTAGGGGAGAACGTCACGGTCGATGTGTCGCTCTCGGACGTGACGGACATGGCGGCCTGGGAAGTGATGATCAAGTACGACCCGAGCATCCTTTCGTTCACCGGGTTCCAGCCCACCGACTGGCTCGCCAGCACCGGGCGCACGCCGCAGTGCCCGGGCGCGGTCGTGGACACCAACATCGGCACGGCGCGCTTCGGCTGCGTGACCTTCGGCCAGGAGCCGCCCGCGGGGGTCGCCGGCAGCGGCGTCGTCGCGCACGCGACATTCGCGGCGAACGCCACCGGCACGAGCAACCTCGAACTGGTCAGCGTCGGATACGCCATCCCGGAAGGCTCCGGCGCGCCCGTCGGCGGGACGTACGAGGGCGCAGTGAAGGTCATCGAGCCGGGGGATAGCGACCCGCAGGACACGTCGCTGCCCCCGACGCCCACGCCGAACCCCGTAAAGCTCACGCCCACCGCCCGTCCCGGCGGCGGGACCGATGACGACCTGCGCCTGCCCGGTACGCCGGGCGCGGGCCAGACGCCCCCCGCGGGCACCATCGGCGGTGGCACGACGGGCAGCGGTGCCAGGGGCGGAGCGGGCGCCGGCTCATCGGGGTCGGGCAGCGTCTTCGGGCAGAGTTCGTCAGGGTCGGCGGGCGGCGCCGCGGGCGGCACGGGCGCGCCGCATGCCGGGCAGGGCACGGTGCGCACGGAGCACTCGCTGCTGGTGCGCGTCGGCGCGGGTGTGCTCGCGGCCGCCGGGCTGGCGTGCCTGGCGGCGGCGGGGCTGGAGCGGCGCCGCCGGCGTGCGGAGTAGGCCCGCGCCGAATCCACGGCGCACGCTTGTCAAGCTCGCGGCGGGGGGTTTGCGGCACGGACGGGCGCGTGTATGATAGCCGCGCTCCGGGCCGGAAGCGCGACGCTCGCGGCCGCCCGAAGGCGTGCTGCGCCCGAGGACGCCGATGACGCCGCGGAGACGCCCGAAGGCGCCGCCCGCGCAGGCGCAGGGAGCGACGGATGGCGGGGCGAGGCCCCGCTGACAGCGAGGGGCCGCGGGTGGCGGCCCGACGGCGAATCAGGAGGAGGAGACCAAGCGGGATGCGAATGAAACGACAACTGGCGTTCCTGCTGATGGGGCTCGCGGCGGCGGCCATCATCGTAGGCGCGTACCAACAGGGCGGCAGCCGGAGCGCCTCCGCAGCGGCGGGCGACCCCGGTACGGCCACGTTCACGGTCAGCGCACCGGCCGGGCAGCAACCACTGAGCACGCCCTTCGACGTGACGATCGGCCTGACGCAGTTCACCGGCAGCGCCGGCTCGCCGACCTGGGGCGGCTACGACAGCGAGCTGTCGTACGACAGCACCATCCTCGACGTCGTGAGCGTCACCCGCGGCCTCTGCTCGCCGGCGGGCAACTGGGCGGACCCGCTCCACGACCCGCACGTGGTGACCGGCTGCTTCGCGCAGTCGCGCTCGGACACCGGCACGCTGGACACCATCTCCTTCACGTGCGTGGGGAACGGGACGAGCCCGCTGATCATGCTGCCCCGCGGCGATGCGAGCAACATCTTCCTCGGCTCCTCCCTGTTCGATGAGAACAGCGTCGACTTCTCGATGACGTTCGTAAACTCGTCGGTCACCTGCGGAAGCGCGGACACGCCAACGTTCACGCCGACCTCGACGCCGACGGACACGCCGACACCGGGCGCGCCCACGAGCACCGCGACGCCGACGCGCACGGCGACCAACACGCCGCTCGCGAGCACGCAGACCGCGATCGCAGGGGCGACGCAGACGGCGCAGGCGAACTTCGGCGGCGCTGACACGGCCACGCCGCTGCCGGAGACGCAGACGGCGATCGCGCAGCTCACGCCGACCGCGACGCTCGCGCCGGGCGAGACGCCTCCGCCTTCCGGCGGCGGCGGCGGCGCCGTCCCCAGCCCGACGAGGGCCGGCGGCGCCCCGGGCGGCACGATCACGCTGCCGAACACCGGCACGGGCAGCGACAGCGGCATCCCGGGCATGTGGCTCATCATCGGCGGCCTCGCGCTGGCGGTGGCGGGCGGCAGCCTGTTCTTGACATCGCGCCGCGTCCGGTAGCCTATCGGGGCACCGCAGCGGCACAGGGACATCATGCGCAGGGCGGCGGGAGCAAGACCCGCCGCCCTGCGCGCATCATCGGCGCAAGGGATTGGCGCGGGGGACGGACCGGAGGCTGGCATGATCAGGTGGAGATGGGCGGCGGTCGCCGTACTGGGCGCTGTGGCGCTGGCGCTGGGCGCCTGGGCATCGAGGACATCGGCGGCGTCGCCGGGGGAGTTGACGCTCAGCGGCCCGACGACGGAGCAGACGACGGACAAGCCGTTCGACGTGACGCTCTCGGTCACGCGCGCGGAGCAGACGTGGGCCGTCTATAACGCGCACATCGCGTACGACAACAATGTGCTCGAGGTGAAGGACGTGCAACGGCTGCCACTCGCCGACTGCAACGATCAGTCGTGGGGCGTGGCCGAGACGAAGCCGACGGTGCTCGTCGCGTGCGTGTTCCAGGAGTCGACCGAGACCGGCCCCGCCACCAGGATCACATTCCAGTGCCTGCGAGATGGCCGCAGCGAACTGCACCTGATCACGATGGACGAGGACAGTATCCAGGGCTCGTCGCTGCTCGACGTCAACGCGCTCACGATCCCGACCGACCTGGTGGACGGGCCGACGATCACGTGCGGCGCCGGCGGTCCGCTCGCCACCGTGCCGATCCCCACCAACCCGCCACAGAGCGCCGTGGACACCGCGATCGCCGGCGGCGTGCCGACGCAGCCTCCGGCGAACACCGGCGGTGGCGTCCCGGCCGAGGCTGCCACGAAGGCGGCGAGCGTCCCCGGCGCCGGCAGCACCGTCGCCGCGGCGGAGACGGCGAGCGCCCAGGGCACGCCGATCCCGGAGGACGTGATCCGCAACGTCATCGCGCCGGTGCGCACGAGCACGGCGGCCGCGGAGGCACGGCGGGCGGGCAGCGACGGCTCGGGCGGCGGCTCGAATACCGGCCTGATCGTCGGCATCGTCGTGGCGGTGGCGGTCGTCGCGGCCGCGGGCGTCGGCGGCGGGCTGTGGTGGATCCGGCGGCGTTCGACCGTCTGATGTCGTGCGGGGTCCGGGCGGGGCGGCGGCGGGGCACAGGGTGGGACTCGAGGCGGACGCGCTGGTCTGACGCTCCGGGCGCGGGCGGCGCATGAGCGCCCGCGCACTGCGGCGCCCCTCCCGCGCGCACGCCATGCTCGCGCTGGGCGCGCTGCTGCTCGCGGCGGCGGCCGCGCTCTTCGCGCTCGATGCGTCCGGCGTGTTCGACTCGCGCGTCTACAGCACGCCGGACACCGGTACCGCGTTCAACGTCGCGTCGCTGCTCGGCGGCGGCATGCCGATCGCGCCACCGTCCGACGCGGGCGGCCCGCCGGTCGCACGCCTGCGCATCCCGCGCATCAGGGTCGATGCGAACGTCATCACGAAGGGCATCGGCGCGGACGGATCGATGGAGGTCCCGGACGACGCAACGGACGTCGCCTGGTACGGCTTCAGCGCGCGGCCGGGGGCCGGCGGCAATGCCGTGTTCTCCGGCCACGTGGACTTCCACGGCGTCGGCCCGGCGGTGTTCTGGGACCTCGGTAAGCTCGATGAAGGCGACACCATAGAGGTCGCGCTCGCCGACGGCACGACGTACGACTACGCCGTCGCAGGCAAGGGCGTGTTCGAGGCGGACAACGCGCCCGTCGACCAGATCGTCGGGCCGACGGACGGCGACGCGGTGACGATCATCACGTGCACGGGGACGTTCAACCGGTCGACGCACCAGTACGACAAGCGGCTGGTCGTGCGCGCTGAGCGCGCCGACGCATCGCTGCCGCCGGGGGCGACTCGTAAGCGCACGAGCAGCGACGCAGGCTGACGGCCGGCGATGAGAGCATCACCATCAACCCAATAACGAGCAGGCGTGAGGAGAGCGTCCCCGCCGGGGGTTGGGGGGAG
>Ga0070741_10009587_pt1 | contig 18694 bp, 17 predicted proteins | sample Coa_R1_4_FD_66440 | JGI IMG/M metagenome (GOLD analysis project Ga0070741, IMG submission 66440) | Surface soil microbial communities from Centralia Pennsylvania, which are recovering from an underground coalmine fire - Coalmine... | ecosystem: Environmental > Terrestrial > Soil > Unclassified ...
TCGAATCAGTTACCATGTGCGGCCAAGGCCGCGAAGAGAAGGATGATAAAGATCTAAACCGCCCGCGCCAGGACGCGGAGAAAATAACAACCTCGGACGGAGACTTGATCGCCTCTTTCATGTTACCTGCTAAGCTTGGGCCTATCGAACAAGGAGGGTCAGGAACCTTGGAGGCGAAGGCTCGCATATACTCTCGGTACGTTACGGCACGGAACGAGAGGATTGTCCCTGAACGTCTGGAAGGGCTCGCGAGCCGTGCGCCCTACCTCAAAAGACTCATCCGTCGTTGGTTCCCCACGGATCGGGCTGCTTCCATTCTTGAACTCGGATGCGGCCACGGCGCGTTGATCCATTTCGCTGGCGAGCTAGGCTACCATAACATCAGGGGTGTGGACGCATCCGGCGAACAGATTGCCGAGGCTGAAAGGCTCGGCGTTCCTGGCGTCGCGCAGGGAGACCTGCTCGAGACGCTCTCAGCTTGCAAGACCGACTCAACCGACCTGGTTATCGCTTTCGACGTAATCGAGCATTTTAGAAAGGACGAACTCTTGGAGTTGGCTGACAATGTGTTCCGCGTCTTGAAACCGGGCGGACGCTGGATAATTCATGCTCCCAACGCCGAATCGCCCTTCGGGGCTCGAATCCGGTACGGAGACTTTACCCACGAACTCGCTTTCACCCGCGCATCCGTCGGCCAACTTCTCCTCTCCTCCGGTTTTGCAAAAGTCGAGTGCTTCGAGGACGAACCCGTCCCACACGGTTTAAAGAGCGCTATCCGATGGATCTTGTGGAAGCTATTTCGGAAACTTGCCGTCTTCTGGTTGGTCGTGGAAACAGGGGTGATTCGGGACAATTACATACTTAGTCAGAACCTCTTGGCTGTGGCGGAGAAAGGCCGGTGAGCTGCGACCTTGGCCGCAATTCCGCTGCCTCTTCATCCGACGCTTGGTGCTCCCACCCGAGGTGCCGCGTCATCGAGAGCTACGAATGGTGCCCCAAATGTGAAATTTTTGTCAGCAAGCTCCCCGCCTCTCCCTATGACAGCTCCTACTATTACGCTCGCCGATTTCGCCGATCACCTGCATCCTTGGCGCGCGCCGAACTCCTCTGGCACCTGTTCGCCGACTCTCTTGCCGGGCAATCTCTCCTCGACTTTGGATGCAACGACGGAGCGTTCGTGTCGTTGGCCGCCGGAAAGGTCACGCGAGCGGTTGGCGTGGACATAAATACGGAAATTCTTGAGTTCGCTAGGCAGCAGGGCGGCGGAGAGTTTCTTCAACCTGAAAACGTAACCGACCGGTTTGACGCGGTCGTGGCATTCGATGTTATCGAACACTTCGACTCGCCCGCGGACTTCTTTAATTCAGTCGAGCGTTTCGTCAAAAAGAACGGCAGGCTTATAATCACAACGCCAAACGCCAATAGCAAATGGCGTAAGATCTATGGAGAGGGATGGCATGGTTTCGGCATCCCCCGGTATCATCGCGTGTTGCTATCCCGCCGGCGCCTGGCGGAACTCCTCCAAAACGCAAACTATCGGCTCGAGAAAATGTTCACTACCGCACCCATCGAAAAACCGAGCTGGCGCTTGCTCATTGCGTCTGGGTACAGGTGTGACAAGCGCAAGATGATTAAAATTGCGCGTCTTCCGTCGTCGATCGCCAAGTTTGCTGTCGGCAAGATCATGGGCGGCGAGGAAGACACGCTATGCTTGGTTGCCCAAAGGACCTAGCCGGACCGCATGGAAATAGGACCGTGGTAGCTGCATCGGATCTACGGCCACCACCGCCCCAGCGAGCTTCATGGAAACGCGGCACCGGGAAATCTCAAGGTGCGTGACAAATCAAGCTCGAAAAGTATTGATCTATCGGCTCGGCAGCCTCGGCGACACCGTCGTGGCGCTACCGTGCTTCCATCTGGTCGCGCGCTCCTTCCCCGAGGCTGAGCGCCGAGTGTTGACCAACGTCCCCGTCGACTCCCGCGCACCGGCCCTTTCTTCCGTTCTCGATGGCAGCGGATTGGTTCATTCCTACTTCTCCTATCCCATTGGAACGCGGGCAGTTGATCGCCTCGCCCGCTTGCGCCGCGGCATCGGAAACTGGCGGCCCGACGTGGTCGTCTACTTGACCGCCCGCGCGAGCCTCGCCCAGGTCTTGAGGGATGTGCTGTTCTTCCGCGCGGCCGGCGTGCGCAAGATCGTCGGGCTTCCATGGTCCAGGGATATCAGAACAAACCGATGGATCCCGCACGACGGCGGATACTTTGAGCCCGAAGCATCCAGGCTCGCCCGCGCCTTGAGCCCCCTCGGCGACGCCCGCCTCGCAGAACCCGCCAATTGGGACCTGATCCTTACCGATGCCGAGAAAAGCAAAGCCGATGAAGTGCTCGGCCTGGGCAGAACGCCATTTCTTGCTTGCAGCGTGGGAACCAAGGTCGAGGTAAAGGATTGGGGAGTCCCCCGATGGCGCGAGCTTCTAAGCCGCTTGGGCAGGCGATACCGAACCTTGCCCCTCGTTATGGTAGGTTCGAGCGAAGAGGCCCACCTAAGCGAGGCCGCCGCCCGCGGCTGGTCCGGTCACGTCCTGAACCTTTGCGGCCGCCTCACGCCCAGAGAAACAGCCGCGGTTCTCGCTAGATCCGTCGCCTTCATCGGCCATGACAGCGGTCCCATGCACCTTGCTGCCGCCGCCGGCGTTCCATGCACTGCCGTGTTTAGCGCCAGAGCGCATCCGCGAATTTGGTATCCTTGGGGCGACGATCACCGGGTCGTTCAACATTCGGTGCCCTGCCAGGGATGTCGTCTGGAAAAGTGCGTGTCCAATCAAAAGAAATGCATCAACAGCATCACTGTCGACGAGGTGGAAATGGCCGCTCGCGCGATGCTGGAGGAAGTACTGAACTGAGGTTTGCGCTCCCCCTTGCCCCCGACACCACGCAAGATCCGTGTCGCCTATCTGGTCACCCATCCGATCCAGTATCAGGCGCCGCTCCTGCGCCGCATATCGGCTGAGCCTGATATCGACCTGAAGGTCTTCTTCGAGAGCGACATCTCGGTTTGCACGTTTTCCGATCCCGGCTTTGGCCGTACCCTGAGATGGGACACCGATCTTCTTGGCGGATACGAACACGAATTTCTCCCGGCATTGGGACCAACCGATCGCGTCTCCACGCTGCAGCCTCTGAATTTCGGCTTCGCCCGCCGCCTGCGCGAAGGCGGGTTTACTGCCCTGTGGGTCCACGGATACATGCGGCCCTTCCATTGGCACGCGATACTCGCGGCAAAGCGATTAGGACTCAAGGTGCTCGTCCGCGATGAGGCCACCGCCGTTTCAAGACCAAGAAGTCCTCTCAATCGCCGATGGCAAAAGCTGTTTTTCCGCTGGCTGCGGAAGAGAGTGGACGCCTTTCTCGCTATCGGAAGTCTTAACCGCCAATACTACCTCGCCAACGGCATTGACCCGCGCCGTGCCTTTCTAATGCCGTACGCGGTGGACAACGAGTTTTTCCAGCAACAGGCAAAGAAGGCAGCCACGAACCGGATTGCGCTTCGCCGCTCGCTGGGCCTTAGAGAAGAGAAACCTGTAGTCCTCTTCGCCGGTAAGATGATCCCGCGCAAGCGCCCTTTGGACCTCCTGCGCGCGTGGACGCTGCTCGGCGAACGACGACCGTATCTGGTTTTCGTGGGCGACGGACCGTTGATGGTGCGACTCCAGCATGAGGCCGGCCGCTTCGGCTCCGGAGAAATTCTCCTCACCGGGTTTCGCAATCAGTCCGAGCTCCCGGCCTTCTATGATCTCTGCGATGTGTTTGTAATACCCAGCGAGTATGAACCATGGGGATTGGTCGTCAATGAGGCGATGAACGCCGGCAGGGCCATACTCGCCGCGGATCAGGTGGGTTGCGCCGCGGATCTTGTCGGAAACTCTGACAATGGCTTCATCTACCGAACCGGCGACGTTCACGACCTCTCCCGGGTGCTCCGCCTCGCAATTGGCGACCGGGCGCGCCTTGATGCCATGGGTCGCCGCAGCCTCGAAATAATCAACGGTTGGAATTTCGAAACTGACGTGGCGTGACTTCGCGCCGCCCTCGCGCTACCGTAGATACCCCTGATGCTTTGGCCTCGTCGCCTCCTCCACGAGTTTCGTGGACTCAGCCGAGTCCTCTCGATAGTTCGCCATGTTGGGCCAATTGTAGTGTTCGTTGTCAATTTGTATAACGCCTGATAACCAATTGTCCTGTTGTCAGCCTGCTTCTTCTTGACATCCTTTCATTTTTTATTTACTAATATGATGACACTGGATGTCGATATAGCAATAACGCAAACTTTTGCTTTGCTAGTTGGGGGTCAATGTGTTCAACTGGCTCTCCCTCTGCCATGCCTGTACCCTGTCCTCCGGTCTCACGGAGCTAACGGGCGACCAACAGTTCGCCTCGCGCATGAGGTGTCTGTCCTGACTAGAAGAGGGCGGTGGGGGCGGTATGTGTGGGCTGGCTGCTATCCTCAACTACGATGGATCCCCAGTGAACGACCGCAACCTTCTGGACATGCGGGATCTCATGGTGCATAGAGGGCCCGACGGCACCGGCCTCTGGCTCTCTCCCGATCGCGCTGTGGGGTTAGCCCACCGGCGCCTGGCGATCGTCGGCCTGGGCGATTCCGGCGCACAGCCAATGAGCAGCTCCGATGGATCTTGTCACATCGTCTTCAACGGCGAAATCTACAACTATCGCGAGCTTCGCACATTTCTGCGGTCAAAAGGCGTGACTTTCCGGTCCTCAAGCGACACGGAAGTGCTGCTCTACCTCTACCGCGAAGAGGGCGAGCGCATGCTCTCGCGCTTGCGCGGAATGTACGCCTTCGTCATTTGGGATTCCCTTCGCCAGCGCCTCTTCGCCGCAAGGGATCCCTTCGGAATCAAGCCACTTTACTACGCCGACGATGGGCGCTCCGTATATTTCGCATCCCAGGTCAAGGCTGTCTTGAAAAATCCTCGTGTCGACGATTCTCCCGAACCGGCCGGAATCGTAGGGTTTCTCGCTCTCGGATACGTCCCCGAGCCTTTCACCCTTTACAGAGCAATTTCGCCCGTTCCGCCCGGCGCCCGGATTAGCATCTATCGCGACGGCAGACGATCCGTTGCTCACTTCTGCCGCCTGGAGGAGGAACTCGCGAACGCTGAACGCAACCCGGCCGACCGCAGGCGCGATGGTCCCCAATACCACCTCCGCGTCCGCGAGTCCCTTCGCGACAGCGTCGCCGCTCATTGCATCGCCGATGTCCCCGTCGCTCTTTTTCTCTCCGCCGGCCTCGATTCGGGCGCGATGGCGGGGCTCGCCGCCGAGACCGGCCAACGCCTCTCCACCCTGACCGTCGGGTTCGAGGAGTTGCGCGGCGGCCCCAATGACGAAACCGAACCGGCCATCCTCACCGCCCGCCGCTTTGCCACCGATCATCACACCAGTTGGGTATCGATCAACGACTTCGAAAAAGACCTCGATCGCATCTTCGCCGCGATGGACCAGCCGAGCATCGACGGTGTCAATACCTGGTTCGTCAGCAAGGCTGCCCATCAGCTGGGGATCAAGGCCGCATTGTCCGGCCTCGGCGGCGATGAGCTGTTCGGCACTTACTCGAGCTTTCGCGACATTCCTCGCATCGTCGGTCTTCTCGGAAAACTTCCCATAACAACTCTCGGGGCGGCCTTCCGCCGCCTCTCCTCACCTGTTCTCGGAAAGCTTCACTCTGAAAAGGCCGCCGCCATCCTTGAATACGGCAATTCCTACCCGAGGGCCTATTACCTCCGCCGCGCATTATTCATGCCCTGGGAACTCAAAACCCTCTTGCCGCGTGAGATGGCTCGCGAAGGATGGCAGCGCCTGAACCTCTTCGAACGCATGGAGCAAACGGTCGCTGCACTCCGGTCCCCCCGGCTCAAGGTCTCCGCACTCGAGATGACTTGGTATATGCGCAACCAACTCCTGAGGGACGCCGATTGGGCTGGGATGGCTCACTCCGTCGAGATCCGAGTGCCGTTCGTCGACTTGCAGGTCCTGCGCTCGCTGTCGCCTCTGCTTGCCGTTCGCCCGCTGGACGGCAAAAAGGTGCTTGCCCGCGTCCCCGCCAAGGGTTTGCCTTCCGAGGTCGAGCACCGCGACAAGACCGGCTTCCTGACTCCGCTCCACAAATGGATCGCCGCTTCAGGATCTCAAAGCCGTCCCCGCGACGGAAACCGCGCCTGGGCGCTCCGACTGGCGCGCGAATTCAAAATTGCCGCATGAAAAGGTTCGCATCATCGCCGCCCCTCCTCCTGCTTCTTCCTCGATCGCCAGGCATCGCAATTGCCGAACCGGAACTGCACCTTGACTCCAATTCCGAGCTGTCATGAACCAACTGGTAAGACGGCTGCACGAACGTTTTTACGATTCGGACCCGGCTTGGATCAACGGAACCGCTCAATTCGGTACACTCGTGCGCAAATACCTGCGGCCGGACATGGCCATCCTCAACCTCGGTTGCGGGCCCGGGGCAGGCAGTCTCCACTTCGATGGCGACGTGTCCATCGTAATCGGGCTCGATCCGGAGCCGTCCATAACCAGGAATCGGCGAATTTCATACGGGGTGCGTGGCGTAGCGCAGGCACTCCCGTTTCGCAATCAGTGCTTTGATCTCGTGTACATGGACTGGGTCATAGAGCATCTGCCCCAACCCCGCCAAATGGCAGAAGAGGTGTTCCGAACGCTTAAGCCGGGCGGAAAGCTCGCATTCCGAACGGGTAATCTATTTCACTATAGCTATGCCATCGCCGCAGCCTCGAAACGATCAACGCTTGGGATTTCGAGGCTGACGTGGAGGGCTTTCGCGCAGCACTCACGGACAGTTGAAGTCTCATGAATGGAGCCCATAAGGCTCCTGCACCAACGTTCTTGGAACCCGTCAGGGCAATCATCCTCGCCATCTTCACCAAATCTCCGCTCGGCCGATACCAAAGGGCATGCGCATCCTGCACGTGATACCAACTGTCGCCAATCGTGATGGCGGCCCCTCAAGGGCCGTCATCGGCATGTGCCGCGAGGCCAATAGAAGGGGCGCTCACGCTGAAATCTTTACCACTAATCTGGATGGCCCCGGGACACACAATGTGCCCTGTGGAGTGCCGGTTGACAGGGACGGTGTGCAGGTTACACATTTTCCCGTGGCCATAAGCGGAACCTACAAGATTTCTCCCATGCTCGCATCGGCGCTTCGAAGGAAAATCCCGTCCTGCGATGTCGCCCATATTCATTCGCTTTATCAGTTCCCTTCAACCGCGGCCGCGTTCTATTGCCGGAAATTTGGAGTCCCCTACATTCTCAGGCCCCATGGCACGCTTGATCCGTATCTCTTCTCTAGACATCGCGGAAGAAAGCTGCTTTACGAGCTGCTCATCGAACGCAGAAATCTCCGCTGCGCCGCCGCGGTTCATTTCGTTACGGAGGAAGAGCGCCGATTGGCTGCTCAGTCGAAGCTGCTCTTCAATCCGGTTGTCGTTCCCTTCGGAATTGACTTCGACGACCTCCCCGCATTGCGGGATCGGACCGCCATGGAGGCCGAATGGCCCGAGACCCGCGGACGTCATGTGATTCTCTTCCTCGGGCGCGTTAATTTCAAAAAGGGGCTCGACATACTTGCCAAGGCATTCGGAACGATCGCCCGCAGCCGTTGCGACGTGGTGCTGCTTGTCGCCGGACCCGACAACGAGGGATACGCCTCACGAGTGCGTGGCTGGCTCCAAGAAGAGGGAGTTCAAAAAAACACGGTTTTCACTGGCCTGTTGACCGGACGCCGAAAGGTTGCCGTTCTCGCTGGTGCTTCCCTGTTCGTTCTTCCTTCCTACACCGAAAATCTCGGAGTTGCCGTTGTCGAAGCGATGGCCGCCGGTCTTCCAGTGGTCATTTCCAGGCATGTCAACATCTGCCGGGAGGTTGCCGACGCTCACGCCGGATTTGTGACCGACAATAGCCCACGCGAAGTCGCGGCTGCGATTTTACGGCTCATTGAGCAACCGGAGCTCGCCCTAACCCTCGGCAAAAATGGCAGGCGGCTCGCCCTGAGCCGATTCTCATGGGACTTCACTGGCCCTCGACTCATGCATCTGTACGCGGACGTCGCTGCAAAGCGAATTGCAACGAATTTGGCGCCCGCCCGCGTGCCTACGTCTCCATAGCTGCTCGATGCGTTCGAAAGACTCTTTTGCTCCTATCCTATTGCTTTTGGCCTCACTAGGCATCTTCCAGTCGTCCGCCGCTGAGGCGCCCCGCGGCAAGTTTCTTGTCGAAACGTTTGGCGCCTCCCATAGCACTGCAAGCGTCATCTGCAGCGGCAACCAGGGGGAGAGAGTTTTGCGATGTTCGGGAGGGAAAGGAGATTTCGAACCCGGGCAAGGAATCATGATCAGGGCCGCAGGCCCTGCGCCCGTGGTCTCGCCCGTCACGGAGGCGCCCATCGTCAAGCCAATTGTAAAGCCTGGAACTCACACATACACATATGTGGTGGTCGCTGCAGACTTGCTTCACGGAATGGCTGAAGCTAGCCCGCCAGTTTCGGTATCCGACTGCGCGATTCTCGACGGTGAAAGCCGTGTAGAACTCAAGACCGCTCCCTCGAAAGGGCCACTTCCGGTTTACCTTTGGTATGCTTCCGAGGACGGCGGTCCGTATCGCTTCGTTTTGGCGGATCAGCACACCACCGCGGGAACTCCAGACGCCGGCCAGCGACCGCCCGACGGCAGAGGCTGGCCTGCGCAATTGCCCAATCTCCCTTTGAATCAGGATCTCTGGAGCACCGTCACGGCCGCCGACCGAAACCTCCTTTACATTGCGGATCCATTGCCTCACACTGTCCATAAAACTGAAGTTCTCCACGATGACACTCTAGCAGTGCAGGCTGCCGTCGATGCGGCCAAACGAAACGGCGGTGGCACGGTCAAGTTCGGCCCGTACGCTTACAACCTGCTTCGTCCGGCGTTTTGGAACGGCACAGCGTGGAGTCGCTCAATTGGCGATGCAAAGGCCGTCTATCCTCCCAAAATCTACATCACCGGCCAAGGCGACCTTCTCTTCGAGGGTGAAGGCCCTGCCACGCGGCTAATAAACTCGCCCGACGCCTACACGTATGGTGCTTTGGTCTCATTCGGGATCGAGAAAGAACGGCCTTGGACGTTGCCGTTCACCGGTATTCGTCCCGTGCCCCGTGGTGCCAATCGCATTGAGTTCGAGAATGGTGCTGATCCTCCTGACCTTCGTTCAGGCAGCGATATCTGGTTGTTCTCGGGCAGTTTCACCTCTTCCCCCTGCCCGGCATCAAAGGGTACACCCGGCTCCAACTGTCACTACTCCGAGCTAAATTCGGTAAAAGAGGTCGCCAAGTCTGGCGCAATATATCTGAAATATCCAACCGTCAACAGCTATCGCAATGATGGGATCAATCCTTTGGGAATAGTTAATCTTACGGGGCGGACAATCCACAGGGTCGGATTTCGCAACTTGAGCATTGCCGCCTATGGCCCGATCTCCACGCAGGCGCTTGTCTACGACTTTGCATTTGACAACGTAACGGTGACAGTCGGCCCGACTACGAACTGGTGGTATGGCGGTTTGAATCGAGGATGGTCGGTCAGAAATTCCATCCTCAACATCGGTGACGGCGGAATGTATTTTGCCGTCGAAAACGAAATGGATCAATACTCGGACGTTCACTTTGAAAACAACACTCTGATCGGACATAGTGCACCCAAGGGTGCTGACAGAATGCTTGCTTATGCTTCCGTGACACTGGACGAGGGATCGGGCGACGTTGTTTTCGAAAACAATCGGTTGCTCGGCATACGATTGCGAACCGACAACACGTTCAACGGGTTCAAGATCGTGAAGAACACGTTTATAAACGGCGGCGTACAGTTGGGTGCCGGAGGCTCTGACGTCTCCATCAGATCCTTCGGCCTGCCATCGGATGTGGAAATCGCAAACAACGATTTCAGGCTGGACTCGACATTCGCACCGGCCCGCATCCTGGAGGTGCGGATCCCGGCAACAGACGTGAAAATCAGAAGCAATACGATCGTGTCGTTGTCAGAGGAGCTCGGTTCGGTTCCCCTGATATCCGCTGCTGCCGGGGAGGTCGCGGATAACCGGGTCACGACGAACACTAAGGCCGGTTATCCGATCGGGATTCAGATCACACCAAAATTCGTGCTAGGTTTCCCGCAGCCTGGCATCACGGTTGCGAGAAACTACATCCTTCACGGTGCGAAAGGTGTGGGCGTCGAAGTGGAGGACCCGAAGGTTGATTACGAAGGACCGATCTCGGTATCCGACAATCATATCGAGGTGGCTGTCGGACCCCGCGGTGTGTTAGCCGATCAGGCTGGCCGCTTGAAAAATATTCACACCGACTTGGCTCGGTAGACGCGAAAAGCGTGCGGAACAGTGAGAGCCTGGTCAAATAGGCTCCGCGAACGATGGCATCCGGTCAGCATGTTGCGCGGCTATCGTCTTACCAGGGCCGCCCTCAAAGCTTGCGACGTTCGTGTGTGGGTCGGGCTCTCGGGTGTTCCATGGAGTGTGAACGCGCGCCTTGTCAGTCACGCTTCGTTTTTTGTCCTTTCCAGGGGACCCGAACCGGGAATCAATGCTTTGATCGAGAGCCTAAGCCGGGAATTCGGAGTCGAATCATACTGGGACGTAGGTGCGAACTTCGGCTACTACGGTTGGCTTGTAAAGAGCTTTAGCCCAAATGCGCGCATTCGGATGTTTGAGCCCGACCCGGCGAACAACCTTCTGGTTCGCGCGACACTGTCTCGGACCCGACTCGATAACGTCACCATCCGCGAGGTCGCGGTTAGCGATCACGCAGGTACCACGATGTTCATGCGAGACGAAGTGTCCGGCCTCACCGGTGCAATCGCGGCGAACGATGAAACGTTCTCCCAACGCCGCTGGGGAGTCACTGGAAATCGCATCACAGTGGAGACGGTGCGATTGGATGACGAGAGGCGGGATGCCGGACACGTCGACCTGCTGAAGATAGACGTCGAGGGTCATGAAGGCGCCGTGTTAAAGGGCGCGATGACCACCATGCGACTCGATCGGCCGTTCGTGATCTTCGAATGCTTTCACCACGGCGCGGAGATGATCGAGCTACTGAAAACCCTCGACTACGATTTTGCCGACGCAGAACGCGCCTCCGATGTAACGCCGCTAACGACGAACTTCGTCGCGGTACCCGCTCAGCACCGAAAGCGCTTCAATAGCCTCATTGATGTATGGCGGGCTCGCTTTTAAATAGCTCAGCCCTGACTATCGAACTGCCCATCGAGTGAGAGGGGTCTGCAGAAAACCGTTACCTGTGATAGCGTGGACCAGAACCGATTCGGGGGAAGGATGAGGTTCTCTACGATCATACTGTCGTACAATTCCGAGCTGACCATCGCGCGTACGATTGAATCTGTCATGCCGCTCTCTGACGACATTCATGTGGTCGATTCCTTTAGCGTCGATTCTACTCTCGACATTCTTCGCCGTTACCCGATTAACATCGTCCAACATCCATTCGCCAATTATTCGGCTCAGAGAAATTGGGCGATAGACAACCTTCCGATCCGTCATCCGTGGGAGCTCCATCTGGACGCGGACGAACAGGTCTCCGCCGAACTCGCAACGGAACTCCGGACCCTCGACCGGGAACATTCAACGGCCGGAATTGATGGATACTGTATTCCGCGGCTTGTCTGTTTTATGGGAAGACCGCTGCGGCACGGAGGCATGTATCCGATCTGGCACTTGAGACTGTTCCGAAAAAGGGCGGGTAGATGCGAAGAGCGCGAATACGATCAGCATTTCTTGATCAAGGGCAAGACTTCTCGACTGCGAGGACCGATCATTGATGATATCAGGATGCCTTTGAGCGAATGGATCGTGCGGCATAACAGATGGTCGGATGCCGAGGTGCGGGAATTGCTCAACCGAACACATGCCGCGTCTCTGAAGGGACGCATTCGCGGCAACCCGATCGAAAGGAAACGCCGGTTGCGTGAACTGTACGATAGCGGACCACTGTTTGTCCGAGCCGGTCTTCTCTTCTTTTATCGTTACTTTTTACGCATGGGATTCCTGGACGGCACTCCGGGTCTGATATTCGCTGTACTTCAGGCCTTCTGGTTCAGGTTTCTTGTGGATGCAAAGCTCTACGAACAGCGCCGTACCAACCAAGGCTTGGCCGAGCTTCCCTGACCGGAGCGGAGCGGGCAAGGAAGGCTGCGCATTGGACATCCTGATTTTTTCCATCAACTACTGGCCGGAGCAGTTCGGAATCGCTCCGTTCGCCACCGGACGTGCCGAGTTCCTCGCGTCGCGCGGCCACCATGTCACCGTCTGCACGGGCTTCCCGTACTATCCCGACTGGCGCGTCCTGCCGCATTACCGGAAAAAGATCATCGCCACGGAAGCGGTGAACGGCGTTACAATTTTGCGCTCGTGGCTGTACGTCCCGGGTCGCGTGAGCTCGGTCACGCGAATGATCCATGAAGCGTCGTTCGTCGCCTCAACCTTCGCAAGGGCCTTAGGTCATAAGCGACCCGAATTGATCTTGGCCATTTCGCCGCCCTTGGGGTTGGGCCTCGTCGCGCTTCTCCTGGGCCGACTGTGGGCCGTGCCCTACACTGTCCATGTGGCCGATCTGCAGCCGGATGCTGCAGCCGATCTCGGGATGATACGAAACCGCGGGCTGCTGGCTTTTCTGTACTGGGTAGAGAGACTGGTTTATCGAAACGCTGTATTGATCTCCTCGTTGACACCACCCATGCGGGATCGCGTCATTTCCAAGGGAGTGAAGGAAGACAAGGTAGCGCTCTTTCCCGATTGGGCGGATCCCTTGCTTTTCGGCATTTCGATCGACGACCAAGGACGCGGCTTTCGAGAAAGGTTCGGTTTTGACTCCAATTTTCTTGTCACCCATTCAGGCAACATGGGTGTGAAGCAAGGGCTCGACGTGGTGCTGGACGCGGCGGCCGAAGCTCGCGACAAGAGGAGGGTCAAGTTCCTTTTGGTCGGTGACGGAGCTGCGCGGCCAACCCTGGAGAAGCAGGCTAAACGCAGGAGCCTGGAAAATGTCTGCTTCGTTCCAACGCAGCCAAAGGCAATGTTCTTGGAGTTGCTCGCCGCCACTGATCTCGCCCTAATTACTCAACAAAGGTCGGTGGCGGACATAGTCTTCCCTTCGAAAACAATCACTCTGCTCGCGGCCGGACGGCCGGTGGTAGCGTCGGTGAACGCAGAGAGCGAGGTGGCTCGCGTGATTAATGCGTCCGGCGCTGGAGTCGTTGTGCCTCCGGAGGATTCCAGGGCGCTGCTCCAGGCTATAAGTGAGCTGCAATGCAATTCCTACAGAAGGAAGATGTGTGGTCTTAATGGGCGAGCTTACGCGCAGGATACGTGGGAAAGGGTAAAAATCCTTGAACAAATGGAACAGTCATTGTTGAAGGCGGGGGCGCGACATTGATTGCGCCATAATGCGCCATAAGTAGATACGGCATAACTACAACGAGAAGGGAAACCACAGTCGTATGTCAGAAAGACGGCGCGCGCTTGTTACTGGAGCAGGCGGATTCATCGGCCACCACTTGGTAACGTTCCTCAAGCACCAGGGTTATTGGGTCCGCGGCGTTGACCTCAAGCTTCCGGAATTCTCGCGCACGGACGCTGACGAGTTCCTCCGGACTGATCTGCGCCGGTGGGAAAACTGCCTCACGGCCACCAAAGGTATCGACGAGGTCTACGCGCTCGCGGCCGATATGGGCGGCATGGGCTTCATCTCCAACCACCATGCCGAGATCCTCCACAACAACTCCCTGATCAATATCCATACTCTCGATGCCGCCCGCGAAAACGGCGTCAAGCGCTATCTCTACACCTCCTCCGCTTGCGTCTATCCCGAGTTCAAGCAAATGGACACCAACGTCACCCCTCTTAAGGAGGAGGATGCGTACCCCGCGATGCCGCAGGATGCCTACGGATGGGAAAAATTGGTCACCGAGCGGCTCTGCACCCACTACCGCGAGGAATACGGAATCGAAACCCGCATCGTCCGCTTCCACAACATCTTCGGACCCCTAGGCACCTGGACCGGCGGCCGGGAGAAGGCGCCCGCCGCGATGTGCCGGAAGGTCGCCGTCGCCAAGCTCACCGGAAATCCGGAAGTCGAGATTTGGGGCGATGGGGAGCAGACCCGCTCCTTCTGCTACATCGATGATTGCGTCGTCGGCATCTACAAGCTGATGCGCTCCGACTACCACGAGCCGCTCAACCTCGGGCAGGACCGGATGGTGACGATCAACCAGCTCGCCGACATGGTCGCCGATATCGCCGGAATCAAAATCATCAAGAAGCACGTTCCCGGCCCTCAGGGGGTGCGCGGCCGCAACTCCGACAACACTCGCCTGCGTGAAGTGCTGAAGTGGGAACCCCAAATCAGCCTCGAAGAAGGGCTTGCCCGCACCTACGAATGGATCGAGCGCCGCGTCCGCGAGGGAGAAGCAGGATAGCTGGCTCGGTGTTGACTCGAACCTTCTGGTATTGCCAAATCTCGGAGGAGCCAACTGATTCGTGGTGCGCGCAACCTTGTTTCGGGCGGTTGATGCGCTAAGGGTTTTGCTCGAACCCGGCGGAACACTCGCACTCCTTACATGGCCGCACTTTTCGCTGACCTCGTTCAAGATGACCTTGGACCTTCGGCGGCAGGGAATAACCCCCAAAACCGTTATCGACGTAGGTGCCAACGCGGGCCAATTCGCCGTTGCCGCCGCAAACATTTTCACGGGCGTAGCGATTCACAGCTTCGAGCCGGATCCCGCGACTGCAAAGCGCCTGCGCGACAGCGTTGATGGTCTACCAAATGTAACCGTCTATCCGATCGGCCTTGATGCTGCCGAGGGAACTGCGGAACTGCACGTCAATGCCCATAGCCATTCCAGTTCGATGCTAACGCTGGGCCCAGTCCATATGACCGCGTTTCCGGCCGCGAGAGAGATCGGCACCGTGGAAGTAACGGTGTCGACGCTGGATGCCGTCTTCCGCTCGCAGCCCCTCGAACCTCCGGTTTTGCTGAAGCTCGATGTACAAGGCTACGAGTCACGCGTCCTGGAAGGCGGGCGTGAAACGCTCAAGCGAATAGACTACGTCATCGCCGAAGCCTCATTTAAGCCGATGTACGAGGGCGAGGTGCTCTTCCTGGACATGGTGGCGTTGATGAAAGACCGCGGATTCGACTTTCTCCGACCGGTCGGTTGGCTTTCCGACCCGAAAACGGGTGAGATTCTCCAGGTGGACATGCTTTTTGCGCGAAGATAGCGACGAGCAAATGTTGCATTCGCGACATCGGCGTGCAGAGCTGAGTGTACAACCTGTCGATTGCCTGGTGAATTGCCGGCTCCCCCGTTTGTCACCAACACGCGGCGCTGGCAACATCGTCTCGAACTTCAGCACCTTCTCGAGGCGATATCCATGGAATCAGAAACTCCGCGCTCCTGCTTCAAACCCCGGATCGAACGCTTCATCTCCGAGTACCTCCGGGACTTCAACGGCGCCAAAGCCGCCGTCCGCGCCGGCTACTCGCCCAAGTCCGCCCGCTATCAGGCTTCAAAGTTGTTGCGAAATGTTGCTGTTTCGAATGAAATCACTCAGCGCTTTGAGCGCGAGTTAAGCAACAACCACGCTTCCTCCACCCGCATCTTCCGCGAACTGTCCCTTATCGCTCTCCTCGACCCCGCGAAGATGCTCGACGAAAACGGTCGCCTCCTTCCCCTCGACCAGCTCCCCCTGGAACTCCGCCACGGCATCCCCGGAATGACTGTCATCCAGTCTCGCTCCGAAAGCGACCCCAAGGACGTCCGCGTCGTCCAGAAGTTCCACTTCGACAAAATCTCCGCCCTCACCTTGTTGCTGCGTCACTTCAGCATGCTCACCCGGCGCAACACCCCCAACCCCGACGTCCTCGTTTGAGGCCGTCTTTGCGAAAGGGAAACCATCCATATGAAACCCGAAGGATCAAACCTCCACACCGAAGTCCATCGCGTTTCCTCCACCCCTCCGCGTGCCTCCAGAGCGCGCGGCCCGATCCACATCGAGCCCAAAGGATGGGGCCGCGAGGTGTGGATCGTCAACAACGACCTGTACTGCGGCAAGATCCTCGAAATCGCCAAGGGCAGAAAATGTTCCCTCCATTTTCACAAACTCAAGACCGAGTCCTTCTACCTCCGCCGCGGTCTTCTCCTCGTCCGCGTCAAGGAGTCGGCCGAAGCTCAAACCATCGAGGAGTTCGAACTGCGCGCTGGCGAATGCATGGACGTCCCCCGGGGATTGGTCCATCAGATGGAAGCGCTTGAAGATTCCGAGTTGTTCGAATTCTCCACCCAACACTTCGACAGCGACTCCCACCGGCTGATAAAGGGGGACTGAGTCTTGCGATGCGTCTCAGCGTGGCTTTCGCGCTCCCAATCAGATGACGCCGGCTACAAATTACCCACCACGCTACGGTAGGTGGGTCGACTCGTTCCTTGAACGCGCGATTGCCGAGGTGCGGGAGGGCATTGAAGTCTTGGATGTTGGTTCCGGACCCCGGCCCAGCATCCCTCCAGCGAAACGACCGCGCAAGTGCCGTTACGTGGGTCTGGACATATCCGTCGAAGAACTAGGCAAAGCGCCTGAGGGTTGTTACGACGACATTTTCGTCTCAGACGTCGTTGAGAGCGTCGCCGCACTTACCGAACAGTTTGATCTCGTCGTTAGTTGGCAGGTATTGGAACACGTGAAGCCTTTGGAGGTCGCGCTTGAGAACGTGCGTTCGTATCTGCGTCCCGGCGGCAGGTTCGTGGCAACGCTCTCGGGGAGGTTTTCGGCCTTCGGAGTCGTCAACCAGATCATCCCCGGAGAATGGGGAGTTAAGGCGATGCACCGCCTCCTCGGTCGTCGGCCCGACACGGTATTTCCAGCATACTACGACAAATGCTGGTACAGTGCTCTCAAAACGCTGATGGCTCCATGGCGACAGGTCGAAATCCTGCCATTCTATATAGGAGCATCGTACTTTTCCTTTTCAAAGGTTCTATTGCGCGCTTACCTGAGATATGAGAATTGGGTATGCAACCGAGGATACGTGAACCTCGCCACACACTACCTTATCGACGCCCGGAAGTAATGGGCTCGTGCGGAGGTAACTCTCGCCACCTTGGATGTCAATACGAGTGGAGACCGCTCCAACTTCCCACGGCACCGGACTCGCGTCGTCTCTAGGCACATTTGCTTCCAACGCCGCTTTCAGTTGCCTATTCCGGCCTATCGTCGCATTTCTCTCGACTCCTCGCGCCTCCCCGCTTCTCCTTTAGTCTGCATTTTTTCTGCTGTTCTAACCTTGCCGTGCGGACGCTTTATCTGGTCGTGAAAGGAATGTGACTTGATGCTGCTGCGCGCTTTCGTTTTAATGATCGCCGCGTATGCGGCGAAGGAAATTCCTACGATTTGTTCTACCGTTGATCGCGGTGCTGGCCGCCTGCGCTCCGCAGGCCGTCCCCTTCGAGACCCAGTGGGCGATGATCAAGGCGCCCTCCACCAATTTCTTCCCCTACGGGAGCTGGGAAACTCCCAAGGAACAATGGCTCCTGGTCGGCGTCTATCCCACCGAGGAGGAATGCCGCAGAGCCGCCCTGAAAGACCATCAGACCGACGGCCCCCGCCCCCTCGACTGCATCCCCACCACCAGCCACACCTACAGCGCGATCACCAAAAGCTCCTCCCAGTAGCCCCCACCGTCCGCCACCATCCGGCAACCTTCACCCCTACCTATCGGAAGAAAGAAACCTCCTGCTCGTTTACCGTTGTTAGCGAACCCCCGATTGCCCTTCTCCCCGCTCATATGGGAGAAGGTCACTTCGAGCGCACGGCCGTTCGCGGTGTTCCCGACGAGCCGCTTGTGGAATGCCCTTCTCCCCGGGGAGAAGATGCCGCGGTTGCCGCGACAGATGAGGGGGCCCTCCAATAGGAGTTTCAAAAATGCCGCCGTCTCTCCGAAGTTCACTCCGACCCTGCTCCGTCCCCCGACTTCCCTTCTCCCTGGGGAGAAGATGTCGCGGTTACCGCGACAGATGAGGGGGCCCTCCAATAGGAGTTTCAAAGATGCCGCCCTCTCTCCGAAGTTCACTCCGACCCTGCTCCGTCCCAGACTGCGCTTCTCCCTGGGGAGAAGATGTCGCGGTTACCGCGACAGATGAGGGGGCCCACCAATAGGAGTTTCAAAGATGCCCGCTCCCCTTCCGCCTCCGCTCCTCGGCAAAAAATGCCGAACAAACCTTCACCCCTACGGATCGGCAGAAGGTGCCGCAGCAAGCCGCGCCGGATGAGAGACCGCAAAGTTCCACAGATGCTCGCACGCCGCAACGGCGGGATGTTCACGCAATCGCAGACAGTCAGCCGGCATTCCTGAGACTTCTGCTCAACAGACCTGTCGCGCCGGCCGCCGTGACATCTCCTCAAGGAAAGGCGACCCTAGCAGGTAACATGAAAGAGGGGTCGGGCTCCGTCGTAAAATGGTGAGCGTCGAAGTTCACCGTTTACGAATGATGGAGGAACGACCCCAATGCTGTATGCGGGAGTAGATTACCACAAA
>Ga0070741_10009588_pt1 | contig 18688 bp, 16 predicted proteins | sample Coa_R1_4_FD_66440 | JGI IMG/M metagenome (GOLD analysis project Ga0070741, IMG submission 66440) | Surface soil microbial communities from Centralia Pennsylvania, which are recovering from an underground coalmine fire - Coalmine... | ecosystem: Environmental > Terrestrial > Soil > Unclassified ...
GGCAGAGCAGGAACGCCGTCCACGCCGCGAGCGCCGGCAGCAGGACGGCGGCGAGGTTGTAGGCGACGACGGGGCCGACGAGGAGCGTCACGGGGGCGAAGGCGAGCGCGAGCCCGGGCGCCGTCGCCGACCAGGCGAGGTCGAGCCCCTGCGGCGCCCACACCGCGTGCGTGACGAACGGGTTCTCGCCCTGGCCGATCGCGTGCGGCCACCAGGCGAACGACCAGATGAAGAGCTCGGGGTCGGTGAGGTAGCCGACGTACGCGCGGCCCGGGTGCGCGGCGACGTGGACGCCGAAGTACGCGAACGCGACCGCCGCGTACGCGAGCAGCGCGAGCAGCGCGTGCCGCCGCGTCAAGCAGGCGCGGCCGCCCGTGCCGGCCGGTGGCGCGGCACGAGGAAGCCGATGCTCGCCGCGAGCACGAGGTACACGGGGAGGCCGGGCAGCATCGCGAGCAGGTAGCTCGTGAGCTGCGCCGCCCCGGCGACGTCGGGGGGCCGGACGAGGGGCAGGACGACGAGCGCGACGAGCATCGCGCCGAGGGACGCGGCTGCGGGGGCCGAGCGCCGCGCCACCCCGACGAGGCCGGCGAGCGGCAGGTACTCGAGGATCCGCCGGCTCCAGGTGTACTCGCGGAGCTGCCCGAGCGTCAGGCCCATCCGGTGCCAGCCGAGCGGGACGTGGGGGACGGTGCGGAGGAGGGCGAGCGCGGCGAGGCCGGCGCCGGCGGCCGCGAGCGCGGCGAGCACGGAGGCGGGCCTCCGCGCCGCGAGCGCGGCCGCGACCGGCGCCGCGAGCGCGAGCCAGGCGTGCGGGTGGGCGAGCGCGGCGGCGGCGGCGAGGAGGCCGGCGCCGGCAGCCGCCGGCCACGTCCGCCGCAGCGAGAGCCGCGCCGAGGCGAGGAGCAGGCAGGCGGCGAGGAGCGCCGAGCGGTCCCGCAGGCCGAGCTCCGCCGGCAGGACGTCGCGGCGGTAGACCGGCTTGTAGTCGACCCCGGGCCCGCCGACGACGAAGTACCAGCGTGCGAGCACGACCGGGGCGAGGACGAGGACGAGCGCGGCGGCGACGGCGGCGGGCGTCCCGCCGAGCGCCGACGCGACGGCGTAGACGAGCGTCACCTCGAGCGCGAGCAGGGCCGCGGCGAGCAGGAGGCCGCCCGTCGTGTGGTGCCAGCCCTGCCCGCGGCCGAGCAGGGCGGCGACGCCGAGCTCGAGCGCGACGAGCGGCGGCAGCGGGGCGAGGCTACGCCACCGCATGCGCCGCGTGCTCCCGGTACCAGGCGATCGTCCGCTCGAGCCCCTCGCGCAGCGACGTGCGCGCGACGAAGCCGAACGCCCGCTCGGCGCGGGAGGCGTCCAGCGCGCGGCGCGGCTGGCCGTTCGGCATCGAGGTGTCCCAGCGGACCTCCCCGCTGTAGCCGGTCAGCTCCGCGACCAGCTCGGCGAGCTCCCGGATCGAGATCTCGGCCCCGGTGCCGACGTTCACCGGCTCGGCGCCGTCGTACCGGGCGGCGGCGAGCGTGAACGCCTCCGCCGCGTCCTCGACGTAGAGGAACTCGCGCGTCGGTGAGCCGTCGCCCCAGAGCACGACCTCGTCTCCGCCCTCGAGCATCTTCCGGATCAGCGCCGGGATCACGTGCGAGGAGCGCAGGTCGAAGTTGTCGCGCGGCCCGTACAGGTTCGCCGGCAGGAGGAAGACGGCGTCGAGCCCGTACTGCGCGCGGTAGCTCTGCGCGCCGACGAGGATCGACTTCTTCGCCACGCCGTACGGCGCGTTCGTCTCCTCCGGGTAGCCGTTCCAGAGCTCGTCCTCGCGGAACGGCACCGGGGTGAGCTTCGGGTACGCGCACACCGTCCCGGCGACCACGAGCTTCGCGACGCGGTGGCGGCGCGCGAGCTCGAGCACGTGCGCGCCCATCATCAGGTTCGCATACCAGAACCGGCCCGGGTTCTCGCGGTTGGCGCCGATGCCGCCGACCTCGGCGGCGAGGTGGTAGACGAGCTCGGGGCGCGCGTCCGCGAACAGGCGCGCGGCGTCGTCCCAGACGGTGAGGTCGTAGTCGCGGCGCCGCGCGACGAACGGGTCCTCGCCCGCCGCCCGCAGGCGCTCGACGAGGTGCGAGCCGAGGAAGCCGCCGCCGCCGGTGACGAGGACCCTCACGACCGCGAGACTAGCGCCCGGCGGCCGTAGAAGATGGTCGCGGCCGGCAGCCGCAGGACGTGCGCGAAGGTGCGGCGCAGGTACGGGGCGAGCGCCCGCGCGAGGCTCGGGATCGCGAACGCCCGGCCGGCGACGACGGCCGCGACCGGCTCGGTCTCGACGATCCTCCCCACCGCCGCGGGCGAGGTCGAGCCGGTGAGGAACCGCAGCACCGCCGTGTCGACGAGCGGGCCCGGCACGCGCCGGTGCGCGAGCAGCGCCACGATCGGCTGGTCGGAGACGACGAGGTCGCCGGGCTTCGTGACGCGGTCGAGCTGCGCCGCGGCGGCGACGAGGCGGGGGTCCTCGCCGCGGACGAGGGTGTCCGACCAGTGGAGCGCCTGGGTGTAGGCGCCCGCGGCGGCCGCGGCGCCGAGGGCGAGGAGCAGAGCGGCCCGGCGCGGCGCTCGCCGCTCGAGCAGGGTCGCGAGCGCCGGGCCGCAGGCGCAGGCGAAGCTGTACGGGATCACGAGCAGGTGGTTGTCGTGGAGGGGCTTCTGGCCGGCGACGAAGACGATGGCGCCGAGCGGCCAGAGCCAGAGCGGCCAGAGCCGGCGGCCGCGGAGGAGCGTCGCCGCGACGGCGGCCGCGAACAGGCCGAGGGTGATCCAGCCCTGGCCGCGCTCCAGCCGGTGCCAGGCGTCGAAGCCGAACGCCGCGAACGTGAAGGAGCTCACGTGGTAGCTGACGGCGTCGGCCCAGAGCGCGGTGAGGTCGGAGACGAAGAGGAGCGCGAGCGCGCCGGCGGCGGCGAGCGCCGCCGCGGCGCACCGCGCGACGGGGCGCCAGTCGCGCTCGGCCCGCACCCAGACCACCGCGAGCACGGGCGGGATCGCGGTGACGCCCGAGAGCTTCGCGCTGATCGACGCCGTCAGCAGCACCCCCGCGGGCACGGGCCGCCGGAGCGCGGCGCAGGCGAGCGCGACCGAGGCGAGCGCGTAGGCCGGGGTGTCCGCGTAGACGCGCGCGCCGGAGATCGCGAGCGGGGAGGCGACCGCGAGGACGGCGACCGAGCCGAGGCCGCCGAGCGGGCCGCCGAACACGTGGCCGACGGCGTACAGCGCGACCGCGCCGAGCGCGACCGTGAGGATCATCCCGACGCGGAGGTCGTGGAGCGAGTCGCCGAGGAGGAGGGCGAGCCCGCGAAGCCACAGGTAGAAGCCGGGCGGCTGCGAGGTGAAGACGTCGCGGCCGAGCGCCTCGCCGTGCGCGAACGCCTGCACGCTCAGCGTGTAGACCCCCTCGTCGGAGACGGACTGCGCGTCGAGCTGCCGCGTCAGCAGGTAGGAGAGCGCCCCGATCGCCCCGGCCAGCGGCGCCGCCGGCCAGCAGCGCCGGAGCGCCGCGGTCACCGCTTCGCGACCTGCGTGCCCGCCGCCTTGCCGCCCAGCCAGTCGACGCGGCCGATCCACCGCTCGCGGTTCGCGGCGTACCAGGCGATCGTGCGGCGGATGCCCTCCTCCCACGAGACGCGGGGCTCCCAGCCGGTCTCCTGGCGCAGCTTGTCGTAGCCGACGCGCAGCGCCATCACCTCGCTCGCGCCGGGGCGGAAGCGGGCGGGCGTGGTGACGATCTCGCGTCCGGCCGGCCAGAAGCCGGCCTCCTCGCCGACCCGGAGGATCATCGCCGCCCAGTCGGCCATCGAGATGTTCTCGCCCTGGCCGTAGACGTAGACGTCGCCGGGGATGCCGTACGCCGCCACCGTGAGGTGGCCGCGGACGCCGTCGGTGCAGAAGCAGAAGTCGCGGAGCGGCTCGAGCTGCCCGAGCTCGACCCGCGCGCGCTCGAGCGCCTGCGTGATGATCGTGCCGGTGACGTACCGCGGGTTCTGGCGCGGGCCGTAGTTGTTGAACATGCGCGTCACGAGCGCGGGGATCCCGTAGGCGTCGTGGTAGTTCATGGTCAGGAAGTCGGCGGCGACCTTGCTCGTCGCGTAGATCGACTTCGGGTTGATCGGCGAGCGCTCGTGCAGGATCAGCCCGCCGAGCTCGTCGTAGTCGTGCTGGTGCGCGACCGCCTCGCGGACGTTGCCGTACTCCTCCGAGGTGCCGGCGGTGTCGAACTTCTCGAGCTCGAGGCCGTGGTCGACGATCGACTGGAGCAGGTTGAGCGTGCCGATGGTATTCGCCATCACCGTCTCGTACGGGCGGTGCCAGGACTCGCCGACGTGCGCCTGCGCGCCGAGGTGGAAGACGTACGGCTTCTCCGCGCTCCGCGCGAGGTCGCGGATCAGGTAGTCGATCGACGTCTTGTCGGTGAGGTCGGCGAAGACGACGTCCTTGAGCCTCGTGCGCAGGTGCCCGATGTTGTTGAGGGCCCCCGACGAGGTGGCGCGCACGAAGGCGACGACGTCAGCGCCGAGCGCGACGAGCGCGTCGGTCAGGTGGGAGCCCATGAACCCGTCGGCGCCGGTGACGAGGCAGGTGCGGCCCTCGTAGGCGGCGCCGAGGTCGCGCCGGAGCGCGTCGAGCTCGGCGTCGCTCCAGATGACGCTATCGTCGCGCGGCATTGACGCAGGGTAGTCCAGGGGGAGGCCGGAGTGCCGTTCGCAGCGGTCTCGTCACCGGGATCTCGACGGCCGCGGTCAGCGGGTCGGCGGCCGTCGCGGGCGCCATTCTCTCGCGCAAGTTTGGGCACGGTGTAAAGACCGACGGCTTCTTCGCCGCCTACGCCGTCTACCTCGCGCTCGTCCTCGTCGCGAGCGCGCTGCGCGTGGTGGTGCTGCCGCGCTTCGCCCGCGCGCGGGCAAACGGCGCGCTCGGCGCCGAGGTGGCCGGGTGGGCGGTCGCGCTCGCCGTCCCGCTCGCGCCGGCGGTGGTCGCCGCGCTCGCGGCGCCGCACCTCCTCGCGAGCGCGCTCACCGGCGAGCGCGGGGCGCAGCGCGCGGCCGCCGACCTCCTGCCGTGGCTCGTGCCGGCGGCGGCGGCGCAGGTCTACGCGGGGATCGCCGCGAGCGCCCTCGCCGCCCTCGACGACTACGGCGTCGCCGCGCTCGGCTTCGCCGCCGGCGCGGTCGGCGGCCTGGCGGCGATCGTCGCCCTCCTCGACCACGGGGTGCGTGCCTTCGGCGTCGGGATCGCCCTGAACGGGGCCGTCTCCCTCGCGGTGCCGCTCCTCGTGCTGCTCGCGCGGGAGGGCGCGGCGCGCCCCGCCCGGGGGATCGGGCGGCGGCTGCGCGCGCTCGCGGAGGGGGTCGCGCTCCCGTTCGCCCTCCAGGGGCTGTACGTGGTCGGCTACCGGTTCGCGAGCGGGTTGCCGGCCGGCCAGCCGACGACCTTCTCCTACGCGTACCTGGTCGCGGCGCTGCTCGTGGCCGTGACGGCGACCTCGCTCGCGCTCGTCTCGAGCGTGCCGCTCGCGCGCGCGGAGCTGACCGCCGACCGCGCCGCCCGGCACGTGGTTGCGGCGTCCTGGCTCTCGCTCGCGGTCGTGGGCGCCGCCGCCGGCGTGTTCGCGCTCGCCGGCGCGCGGGTCGCCCGCCTCGTGCTCGGCGCCCGCTACGGCGGCGCGACCGGCGCCGAGCTCGGCCGCCTCGTCGTCTACCTCGCGCCGTGGACGGCGGCCTCGGTCGCGGTCTCGGTCGCGTTCCCGCTGCTCTTCGTCCGCGGGCAGGCGCGCTTCCTGCCGGCGCTCGCCGCGGCGGCCCTCGGCGGGCACGTGCTCGTCGAGTGGGGGGGCCGCGCCGCGTTCGGGCTCGCCGGGATCGCGGCGGGGCTGGCGGTGACGACGGCGGCGGTGCTCGTCGCCCTGCTCCGGCCGCTCGGCGGTCTCGCCTCCGCGCTCCGCGGCCTGGGCGCCGCGGCGGCCGTCTGCGGCGGGCTCGCGGCGCTCGCGTTCGGCGCGCCGCGGGCCGTGCTCGGGGCGGTGCCGGCGGCGGGGGTCGGGCTCGCGCTCTACGTCGCCGCGCTCGGGTCCTGGCGGCCGGCCGGCCTGCGGGCCGCGTGGGCGTACGCGAGGACCCTCCGGTGAGGCTCGTCGCCGTCGTCCTCAACTGGAACGGCGGCGCGGAGGTGATCCGCGCCCTGCGCTCGCTGGACGGGATCGAGACGATCTGCGTCGACAACGCCTCGACCGACGGCTCCGACGCCGAGGTCGAGCGGGCGGTGCCCGGCGTCGAGCTCGTCCGCAACGCGACGAACCTCGGCTACGCCGGCGGCAACAACGTCGGCATCCGGCGGGCGCTCGACCGCGGCGCCGACTGGGTGCTGCTCCTGAACGACGACGCCGTCGCGGAGCCGGGGCTTCCGAACGCGCTCGAGCGCGCCGCCGCGGCTCGGCCGGACGCGGGGATCCTCGCCTGCAAGGTGCTGAACGAGGACGGCACCGTCCAGTACGCCGGGGCGTCCTTCAACGCCTGGCTCGGCTACTCGGGCCGCCGCGAGGGATTCGGCGCCCCCGACACCTTCCGGACGCCGCGTGAGGTCGGTCGCGCCGACGGGGCCGCGATGGCGGTCTCCCGCGCCGTGCTCGAGCGCTGCGGCCTCCTCGACGAGGCGCTCTTCGCCTACGTCGAGGACGTCGAGCTCTCGCTGCGCGCCCGCGCGGCCGGCTTCGCCGTCGTGCTCGTCCCCGACGCGGTCGTCCGGCACCGCCTCGGCGCCTCGCCGGGGAGCCTCTACTACTCGGCGCGCAACACGATCGTGGTCGCCGAGCGGCTCCGCCCGCTGCCGCCCGGCCTGCGCGCGCTCCGGCGCCTCGTCGTCGTCGCGACGCACCTCGCGCAGGCCCCCTCGGCCTGGCGCTCGGTGCTCGCCGGCTGGCGCGATGCCCGGGCGGGGCGCCTCGGCCCGCGCTTTACCTAGCCCTTACGGAGGATCGCGCGGCCCTTTACCGAAGGCAAGGATTCTGTGGGGTGCATGCGTGCGCCGGGGGGTACGCGGCGGCGCGCCGTCGTCGCCGCCTGCACGATCGTCGCCGCCGCGGCGAGCGGCGCCGCGGGCGCGCTCGCGGCCGGCCACGCCGGCTGGGCCTGGTTCGAGGGCGACTCGGTCGCCTCGATCGGCCAGCCCGCGGGGACGAGCGACCTCGTGCTCGAGGCGAAGGGCTCGCTGAACTTCCTCGCCGGCCACCTGCGCCTGATGTCGCAGTCGGGGACGTTCGCGCTCGTCCACGGGCCGGGCTCCTCGCGGGCGACGCTCGTCGCCTTCGACCTCGGCACCGCGCACCGGACGCCGATCCAGATCGGGGCGCCGACCGGCAACGCGGTCACCCCGCTCGTCGTCGCCGGGTCGGGGCGGCAGCGGAGCGACCTCGAGCGGTGGACCGTCCCGGGCAAGACCGTGGCGGCGATCGACGCGCAGGGCCGGCTCCGCCTCGGGGCGATCACCATCTACCCGGTGCTGCGGCGCGGGCGCGTCGTCCTCCTCGCCCGGCTGCCCGACGGCTCGGTGCAGGTCCTCGGGCCGCCGCGGTGAGCGGGGGGCGCGGCCGGGTCGCGGCCCTCGCCGCCGCCGCCTGCCTCGCCTCGGCGCTCGCCGGGGCGCTCGCGGCGCGGCTCGTCGCGAGCTCCTCGCCCGCCACCCGGGAGAGCCACGCCGCGCCCTGGAGCTGGCGCCTGGTCGACCCGGCGCGGGACGTCGCGATCGGGCGGCCGAGCGAGGACTTCGGCTTCGGCGGCGCGAGCGACTTCGTGATCAACGTCGGCGGCACCTCGACGTGGGCGGGCAACCGTCTCGACCTGACGAGCGGCAACGGCCTCTTCGAGCTCGAGCACGGGGCGTCGGTGCCGGCGAGCCGGCTCGGAGGCTCGCTCACCGTCGGGAGCGCCGGGCCCGACCAGGTGCCGCTCGTCGTCGCCGGCGTCCGCGCCCGCGCGCTCGAGCTGTGGGACGCCGGGGGCAGGCCCGTCGCGGCGGTGCGGGCGGACGGCCTCGTCCTGCACGGGATCCGGCTCGCCGCGCACGTCGATCCGGCCGGGCGGGTGGTGCTCGAGGCCGTGCTGCCCGGAGGCCGGACGCAGGTGCTGCTCGTCGGCCGGCGCGCTCAGGCGAGCTCGCGGTAGACCGCCTCGTGCGCGCGCGCCGTCGCCTCCCAGGAGAAGCGGCGGACGTGCTCGAGGCCGCGCGCCGACCACGCCGCCGGCGCGGCGAGCAGCTCGCGCAGCGCGGCGGCGATCGCGTCCGGGTCGTACGGGTCGAACAGGACGGCGGCGTCGCCCGCGACCTCCGGGAGCGAGCCGGCGTTCGCGCAGGCGACGGGGCAGCCGCACCCCATCGCCTCGAGCACCGGGATCCCGAACCCCTCGTAGAGCGAGGGGAAGACGAGCGCGGCCGCGCGCCGATACAGGTCGACGAGCTCGTCCTCGGAGACGAGCCCGCGCACCTCGACCCCGTCGGGGACCGGGAGGCCGGCGTGCCCGCCGCCGGTGAGCACGAGGCGCAGGTCGGGCTCGTCGCGGCGGAGCGCGGCGAACGCCGCGAACAGCCGCTCGTGGTTCTTGTGCGGCCAGCGCCGCGCCGGGTAGAGGAGGAAGCGCTCGCGCGCCACCGCGGCGGGGCGGTAGCGGGCGTGGTCGATCGCGAGGGGCGCGACGCGGACCCGGTCGGGGTCGAGCCCGAGCAGCTCGATGCCGCGCTCGCGCACGAACGAGCTGATCGCGATCACCCGGTCGGCGCCGCGGAGCGACCGGTGCCACGCGACGGCGCGGAACGCGCGCTCGGCGCGGGAGAAGAGCGCGGGGAGGTCGAGGTGCTGGAGGTCGAACAGGGTCGCGACCGAGGGCGCGCGGACGGGCGGGATGCGCAGCGTCAGCGGGTAGTGGACGACGTCGGCGTCCGCGAGCCGGCGCCGCAGCGGCCCCGGCCGGGCGGTCGCGAGCGCCATCGCCGCGAGCCGCTCGGTGATCGTCCGCGCCCGGCGGTACTCGGTCGCGACCTCGGCCGGGAGGCCGCCGGCCGCGTCGGCGGCGACGGGCGGGAGGAGGACGCGGTAGTCGAGCTCGCCGACCGCGGCGAGGCTGCGGAGGAGCTCGCGGACGTACGTCTCGCTGCCGCCGAGCTCGCCCGGGACGAGCGTGAGCAGGGCGATCCCGACCCTGGTCACGCGCTTGTCGGGGCGAGCACGGTCGCGAGCAGGAGCGGCATCAGCGCGCCGCCGACGAGGGGGAGGGTGCCGACCACGCGCTCGGCCGACGTCGCCACGTACCAGTGGACGTCCGGCGTCCCGATCCAGTAGGTCGCGAGCAGGCCGGCGAAGGCGACGAGGAGCCAGCCGGCCCCCGCCGCGGCGACGGCGGGGGCCGTGCGCAGCGCGAGCGCGCAGGCGAGCAGGACGAGCGGCGGCAGGAGCGACCAGGTCCCGGGCGCGAACAGGTCGTGGAGGAGCTGGCCGGCCGCGTAGGTCAGCCGTCCGCTGTGGGCGCCGAGGTAGCCGGGGTCGAGCAGCCGGCTCCAGCGGTAGTCGCCCGACGAGGCCGGCTGGCCGTGCGCCCGGAGCCAGATCTGCCACGGGACGATCGTCGCCGGGCCGAGGAGGAGCGCGAGCGCGGGGAGGCCGCGCCGCCGGTCGCGGAGGAGCGAGGCGGCCGCGAACGCGACCGCGAGGAGGAGCGAGAGCAGCGTCCCCTCGGCCTTCGTCTGCGTCGCGGCGGCGAGGAAGAGGACGGCGAGGACGAGTCGCGAGCGGTGCCCGTCGAGCGTCCAGAGGGCGCAGGCGACCGCGGCGGCGCCGAGGAGGTAGGCGACGTCCTGGTCCGGGAGGACGAGCGGGAGGCGCCGCCAGAACTCGGGCGCGACCACGAGCAGGGCGAGGCTCGGGGCGAGGAGCCAGCCCGGGACCCGGCGGCGGAGGAGCCGGACGAGCGCCCCGGCGAACGCGACGCCGACGAGGCACTGCTCGAGCGGGAGCAGCGCGGGGTGGACGCCGCCCATGAAGTGGAACGCGGCCGCGACCGTCACCGGCTGGAGCGGCGGATACTCGGGATGGGCGTAGGTGAGGTAGCCGCCGAGCCCGGTGTCGAGCCCGTGGAAGTAGTAGACCGCCTCCGCCTTCGGGATCCAGAACGCCCAGGCATCCCAGCTCACGTCGGCGGCATGCTGGACGCCGACGACGAGCGCGCCGGCGAGCGCGGCGGCGAGCGCGGCCGACCCGGCCAGCGAGAGCGCGCGCGGCGCCCTCCCGCGGAGGGGCGGGAGGCGCGGCTCGTCCAGGCCCGCGACGAGGCGGCGGCAGGCGACGCCGGCGCCTGCGAGCGCGAGCGCGACCGCGGTCGTCGCGGCGATGCCCGGGTCGAGGCCGAGCGGCGCCCCGAGCGCGAGGACGACGCCGACCGCGGCCCAGCCGGTGAGGAACGCGAGCCCGACCGCGCCCGGCGCCGCCGGCCGCGACCGGACGACGCCGAGCCCGTGGAGGAGGCCGAAGCCGGCGGCGAGCTCGAGCAGGTCGAGCCCGGCGAGGCCGAGGTAGGCGTGGGTCACCGGCGCACCTCGAGCAGCCGGTAGTGGTCGTCGACCGCGACCGCGCGCAGCACCCGCACGCCGAGCGTGCGCGGCGGGACGTCCCAGGTGATCACCCACTGCGCCGCGCGCGCGTCGGGGGTGTAGCGGCGCGGGAGGAGCGCGTAGCCGAGGAGCTGGACGAGCCCGTCGCGGACGAGCTCCGGGACGTTCGGCCCCGGGCCGACCGCGACCGTGTACACCGCGCCGGGGGGGACGGCGCGGAGCGTCCGGACGACGTCGCGCAGGAGGTAGCGCTGGGGCTCGTAGGCCGGCTCGAGGTCGCGCCGGAGGGCGGGGCCGCGCGCCGCGGTCGCGCTGTCGTAGACCTCCCGGGCGACGGCCGGGAGCCGGGCGGCGGCGGCGGCGAGCGCCGCGACCGCAACGGCGCCGGCGACCGTCCCCGGGCTCGGCCGCGACCGCGGGAGGAGCGCGCGCATGCGGGCAATCCTCGCAGTCGCGGGCGGCGGTAGCATCGCCCGAGGATGCCGCGGCGCGCGCAGGATGCGATCGTCCTCGCCGCCGCGACGGCGACCTCGGTCGGGTACTTCGGCTGGCGGCTCTTCCCGCACCCGGGCCGGTACACGGTCGGCGGCGGCCCCGACACCGGCATCTACATCTGGGGCTTCGGCTGGTGGGAGCACGCGCTCGCGACCCTCTCGAACCCGTTCGTCTCCCACGCGCTGTACGCGCCGACCGGGGTGAACCTGACCTGGACCCCCTCGGCGCCCGGGATCGCGCTCCTCTTCGCCCCCCTGACCGCGCTCGTCGGGCCGGTCGTCTCCTGCAACGCCGCCACGCTGCTCGCCCCCGCGCTCTCCGCCTTCACCGCGTACCTCCTCTGCCGCGCCCTGACCGGCTCGGTCTGGGCCTCGGTCGTCGGCGGCTACCTGTTCGGCTTCTCCAGCCCGATGCTCCGCCAGGAGCTCGGCGGCCACCTCAACCTCACCGCCGTCTTCTGCTTCCCGCTCGTCGCGCTCGCGACCGTCCGCTTCGTCCGGGGCGAGATCGGCGGCCGCGGGCTCGCCTGGCGGCTCGGCGCGCTCCTCGCCGCGCAGATCTGGATCTCGACCGAGTTCGCCCTGACGACGTCGATCATGTTCGTCGCCGCGTTCGCGCTCGCGCTCGTTCTCCTCCGCGATGCCCGGCCGCGCCTCCGCCGCGCCGTCGCGCCCGTGCTCGGCGCGTGCGGGATCGGCGCCGTGCTCGCCGCGCCCTTCCTCGTCTACCTCGTTCTCGGCTACCGCCCGGCGACCTCGCTGCTCGACCAGGTGAAGTACTGGGGCGCGGCCGGGACCGACCTGCTCCAGTTCGTCGTCCCGAACGGCGTCCACGCGCTCGGCGGCTCCTCCTTCCCGTCGGTCTCCGCGATCGAGCCGACCGGCGACAGCTCGTACCTCGGGCTCCCGACGCTCGCGGTCGTCGCGCTCTTCGCCGTCCGCTGGCGGCGCGCCCAGGGGACGCGCTTCCTCGTCGCCTGCCTCCTGCTCGCGGCGCTGACCGCGCTCGGCTCGACGCTCCAGGTGGACGGCCACAAGCTGCTCACGCTTCCCTGGTGGAACCTCGCCACCCACCTGCCGGCGGTCGGCGACGCGCTCCCGTTCCGGTTCGCCGTCTACACCTCGCTCGCGGCGGCGGTGGTCGTCGCGCTCTGGACCGCGCGGACGCGGGGCGCGGTCTTCCCGCGGCCCTACGTGCTGCCCGTGCTCGCGGTCGCGTTCCTCGTCCCCTCGGTCTGGCGCTCGACCTACCCGACCTTCTGGCCGGAGCGCCCCGCGCCGCTCCCGGCCTTCTTCGCGAGCGGCGTCTACCGGCGCTGCCTCGCCCCGGGGGAGACGGTGGTGGGGTTCCCGTGGACCGGCCGGTGGACGACGTGGCAGGCGGAGACCGGCTTCCGCTTCCGGCTCGCGATGAACGGGGTGCAGCCGTTCCCGAAGTACGGGCGCACGCTGAACGCCTTCGACGACGACCAGGTCGTCCACGACCTGACGTTCTCGGACGTCGGCGAGCCGACGATGCCCCGGCTGCTCGCGTTCGCCGCGATCCACCGGGTCGGGCGCGTGCTCGCGCTCCCCGGGCTCGACTACCCGACGAAGGCGCAGCTCGCGAGGTTCGGGCCGGTCGAGCGGATCGGCGGGCTCCTCGTCGCGCCGGCCTGCGGCCGCCCGCCGCTCGCCGCGCGCGAGCTCGCCCCGTACGTCGCCGCGTACCGGCGGGAGACCGCGAAGCCGCGCGGGCAGGTGGGCTACTGCCTCGGCGGGAACTTCGACCTGCTCGACGCCGGCCTCCTGCCCGCCGGGGTGCTCGAGGGGGCGCGGCGGGCGATCTTCGTCCTCGGCGAGGGGATCACCTGCCCGCCCGCCCCCGCCGGCTACGTCCGCCGCGGGTTCGCGCCCGCGAGCCTGGACGTCACGCCCGGCACGTACCCCCTCTACGTGCCCGCGAGGCGCTGAGCGGATGGGGGGGCGGTCCCTGCCCTGGCGGCGGCCGCGGCACGAGCTCGCGCTGCTCGCGCTCGTCGCGGTCGGCGCGCTCCTCCCGGTGAACAGCGCGAACCCGCAGGACGAGTCGCGGCTCTGCCTCGCCCAGGCGCTCGTCCACGGACGTCTGGCCGACGACGCGTGCTTCGCCCGCTCGCTCGACCACGCCGCCTACGGCGGGCACCTCTACTCCGACAAGGCACCGGGGCTGTCGCTGCTCGAGCTGCCGGTCGCGCAGGCGGTGCGGCTCGGGCCCGCCCCCGGCCGGCCGGCGTACAGCCTCCGCCTCTGGGCCGTCCGGGTCCTGACGAGCGGCGTGGCGTTCCTCGCCTGCGCGTTCCTCGTCGGCCGGATCGGCGAGGGGCTCGCCTCCGGGCTCGGCGGGGCCGCGCTCGTCGCCTTCGCCCTCGGCACCCTCGTCGCGCCGCTCGCCGCCGCCGGCTTCGACCACGTCCCCGCCGCCGCGCTCGGGTTCGGCGCGTTCGCGCTCGCCTGGCGGCGCCGGTACGCCCTCGCCGGGCTCGCGGCCGGGGCGGCGATCCTCGTCGAGTACCAGGCGGCGCTGGTCGCGGCCGTCCTCGCCGTCTACGCCGCCGCGCACGGCGTCCGGGCGCTCGCCCGCTACGCCGCCGGCGCGCTCCCCGGCCTCGGCCTCCTCGCCGCCTACGACGCGCTCGCCTTCGGCGCCCCCTGGCACCTCTCGTACCGGTACGTGGCGAACGCGTACGCCTCCGACCAGGCGCACGGGCTGTTCGGGATCGGCGCGCCGCACGAGCTCGCGGTCTACGCGGTGTTCGCCGGCGGCGGCGGCCTGCTCGTCGCCTCGCCGGTGCTCGTCGCGGCGGCGGCGGGGCTCGCCACGCTCGCGCGCGCCTACGCGCTCGAGGCGGCCGTGGGCGCGGCCGTGACCGTGCTCTTCGTCGTCCTCAACTGCGGCTACTTCCTGCCGTACGGCGGCGTCTCCCCGGGGCCGCGGTTCCTCGTGCCCGCCCTGCCCTTCCTCGCGCTCGGCCTCGGCCCGGCCTTCGCCCGCCACCCGCGGCTCACCGCGGCGCTCGCGGCGGTCTCGGTGGCGGTGACGACGGTGCAGACGCTGACCTGGACGGCGGCCCGCCCGCCCCAGCAGACGCTCTTCGGCGACCTCGCGCGCATCCCCTACGGGCTCGCCTCGTCGAGCCTCGCCGAGGCCCTGCCCCGCTCGCCGCTCGGCTGGCTCGGCCTCGGCCGGCCGGCCGGGGCGGTGCTCGTCGCCGCCGCCGCGCTCGCGGCGCTCGTCGTCGGCCTCCGGCCGGTCCGGGCGCGCGCCGGCCCTCCGCGCCGCCGCGCGCTCGCGCCGGTCGCGCTCGCGCTCGTCCTCGCCGCCGACGCGTTCGGGATCGCCGGCTGGCCCTACGCCTACCGCTCGACGTCGACCGAGGGGACGGTCGCGGCCGCGCACGCGGCGGGGGTCGTACCCCTGAAGCGGTAGAGGAGCACGCCGCCGACCGCCCGCGGCGTCCGGACGCCGCGCAGGAGCGAGCGCCACGGCTCGCTCCGGGCCGAGTCGACGAGGACGACGTCGACGTGCTTCAGCCGCACGAGCTCGAGGAGCGGGCCCGGCTCGGCCTCGGAGCGCAGCCCGAAGCTGCTCACGTCCGCGACGCCGGGCGGCGTCGTGAACGACGGGGGCGGCAGCGGGGCGACGTAGCCGCCGCTCTGCCGGAACCAGAAGCCCGCGTCCACCTGCCAGAGCATCGAGTCGCCGTGGCGCGAGAAGGGGAACACCGCCACGTCCTCGCCTCGCCGCAGGCAGCGCTGGTAGAGCCCGTCGGCGATGAACGCGGGCTCGTGCGCGACCGTCGTCCAGCGGAGGGTGGGGTTCGGCGCGATCGCGACCGCGGCGAGCGCGACGAGACCCGCCCGGGCCGCCCGCGGGCTGGAAGCGCTCGCGGCGAAGCCGGCGGCGCCGACGGCGGCGACGAGCGCGAGGTAGACGCTCAGCCGGGCCGGGAGCACGTCGTCGAAGAGCGGCAGGTAGCCGACGTGCTCCCACGGCATCGTCACGAGCCGGTGCCCGTCGACGCGCAGCCACGTCCCGGACGCGGCCGCGGCCGTGACGAGGAAGGCGGCGAGCAGGAAGCGGGCGGCGGCGGTCCGCCGGCGCCGCGCGAGCTCGATGCCGAGGATCGCGAGCAGCGGCAGGCCGAGGTACGCGCCGCTCTCCGCGTGCCCGGCGGTGAAGCGGGCGTCGACCGACCCGACCCACCAGTGGCCGAGGGCGGTGACGGGGGTCGGGACGACGAGGTTGAGCGCGTCGAGCGCGAACGTGTCCGGCGAGGCGGGGTTGACGCGGCCGCGCCTGAAGTCGCTCACCCAGTACCAGAGGAGCGGGGCGTCGATCGCCGCCGCGAGGACGTACGCGCCGAGGAGCGCGGGCGCCGCGGCGACGATCCGGCGGCGGCGCGCCGGCGCGAGCACGAGCCCGAGCACGAGCGCGACCGCGAGCGCGAGCGTCGCGGTGAACGCGACCTCGGTCGAGATCGCGAGCTGGACCGCGACCAGCACGCCGCACCGCAGCGCGAGCCCGCGCGGGCCGAGCTCGCCGTCGAGGAAGCGGAGCACCGCGAGCGCAAGCAGCGGCAGGGCGAAGACGGCGGTGAGGAAGACGTGCCCCTGGAGCTGGCCGAGCACGTAGCTCGAGAAGCCGAAGAGCCACCCGCCCGCGAACGCCGGCCAGAACGCCCGCGTCAGATGGCGGCAGAGCAGGAAGGCGGCCCAGGCGGCGAGCGCCGGCATCAGGACGTAGGCGACCTGGAAGCTCGCGAACGCGCCGACGAGCAGCGTCAGCGGCGCGAACGCGAGCGCGAGCGCCGGCACCGTGCCGGCCGTCCAGGCGAGGTCGACGCCGTCCGGCGCCCAGATCGCGTGCGTGACGATCGGGTTCTGCCCGTGCAGGATCGCGTGCGGCCACCAGCCGAACGCCCACAGCCCGATCTGCGGGTCGGCGCCGATGCCGAGGTAGGTCCGGCCGCCCCGGTGGAAGGCGAGCTCGAGGCCGAGGAACGCGGCGGCCGCCGTCCCGTAGAGGAGGAAGGCGGCGGCGCTCCGCCGCCGGCTCAGAGGCGCCAGCCGCGCGTCCATGCGAGCACGTGCCGCCGCGCCGCCAGGGAGCGGACGACCGAGGCGACGAGGGGCGCGGCGAGGTAGGCGACGACGGCGGCGGCGAAGGCCGAGTAGGCGGCGACGCGCGGGGGCAGCGGCGGGAACCCGAGCACGGGCTGCCAAAGCGAGCTGAAGTCCGGCACGTACCAGCAGAGCGCCTCGAGGCTCTTCGTGCAGACGAGGTAGAGCCGGTAGAGGTCGACCGTCGCGCCGGTGAAGCTCACCCAGCCGGAGAGGAGGAGGACGGCGAGCGTTCCGGCGTCGGCCACCGCCGACTCGCCTGCGCGTCGCAGCCGCGCCGCGAGGACGAGCGAGGCGGGGATCGCCGCGAAGACGAAGAAGCGCGGGCCCCAGGAGATGCCCCCGTACCACGCCCACCACTTGGCGTAGAGAAGGACGAGCCCGGCGAGGAAGGCGAGCAGCAGCACGACGAGACGGCGGCCGGGGACGACGCGCCGCGTCTCCGCGGTGAGGAAGAAGAGCAGGCCGGGGGCGTAGAAGGCGAGGCCCCGGCCGAACGAGAAGAGGATCGAGAGCACGCCGAGCACGATCGGGTAGCTGAACTCGGGCCGCCCGGAGTACGGGAGCACGGTCGGAGCGCCGACGTCGCCGCCGTAGCCGGTGTCGAAGGGGCTGCCGCGGCGGATCCACGCCTCGGCGCCGACGAGCGCGACCGCGGCGGCGACCGGGAGCACGAGGCGGAGCCGGCGCACGCGGGCGGCCTCCGTCAGGGCCGCGAGCGCGAGCCCCCCGATCGCGCCGGGCGTGTTGACGACCCCGACGACGATCGCCGCCCAGCCGAGCGACGGCCGCCGCCCGTAGACGACGCCGAGCATGCCGACCGCGACGAGGACGGACGTCGTCACCTCGGCCCCGTACCCGCGCAGCAGGTTCGTGGCCATCGACGCGAACAGGAGGACGAGCACGACCCGGCGCAGAAGCGCTTCCTCGACCCGTCCGCGCAGGATCCGGAACGCGACGAGCGTCCCGACGGCGACGACGACGACGTTGTACCGCGCGATCAGGTAGTCGAGCGACCCGAAGGCCTCGTCGATGCGCTCGAACGGCGCAGAGAGGAGCGCCTGCACGTCGGAGAACTTGCTGCGCGTGAGGTGGCCGTCGCGCACGAGCTGCTGGACGTTGTTCAGGCGATCCCAGTCGTCGCCTTTCAGCGCGTGCGGGAGCAGGAAGAAGAGCACCGCGAAGCCGGCAGCGATCAGGGCCCGCTCGAATGCCGCCGCGTGGCGTGTCGTCGCTGCCACGCGGAGTGAGTGTACGGCGCCGGTCGGCGACAATCGCGGCGGTGAGGCGAACCTTCGACGCGCTCGCGGTGCCGGCGGCGGTCTGGCTCGCGGCGACCGCGACCGTGCTCGCGACCGCGGCCGAGCGCGGGTACGCGCCGCTCGCTCCGGCGACGTGGAAGCGGTGGGACTCGGGGCTCTACCTCTGGATCGCCCAGGACGGCTACTGGCTCGGCGCGCCGTGCCGGGGGCAGGCGGGCTACTGCGGGGGGAACACCGGCTGGTTCCCCGGCTATCCGTGGCTCGTCCGGCTCGCGCACGATGACCTCGGCCTCGCCTACACGACGGCCGGGGTGTGCGTCTCCTGGACCTTCGGCCTCGCCACGCTCGTGCTCCTCTGGGTGACGTTCCTCGGCCGGCGGCGCTCGGCGCCGGCGATCGGCGCGCTCGCCTTCGCGGCCTTCGCGCCCGGCGCCGTCTACCGCTACGCCGTCTTCCCGCTCTCCGTGCTCGCGTTCTGCACGGTCGCGTACCTCTGGCTCCTCCACCGCCGGCGGTGGCTTCCCGCCGGCGTCGCGGGCGGGCTCGCGGCGGTGACGTACCCGACGGCGGCGGCCCTCGCCGCCGTCGGCGCGGCGTGGGGGCTCGCGACGGCGCGGGCCGACTCGCGGCCGAGGCGGCTCGCGCGCGCCCTGCTCGCGGGCGGGTTGCCGGCCTGCGGGACGGCGCTCGCCTTCGCCGTCATGGATCGCGACGTCGGCCGCTGGGACGCGTACTTCCTCGCGCAGCGCAAGTACCACCACCACCTGCAGGCGCCCCTGATGCCGGCGGTGCACGCGCTCGGCGTCCTCATCCACCGCCCGCTCGGGAGCGCCTCGGCCGCGACCGCGTTCCAGACCCTGCTCGTGACGGTCGTGCTCGTCACGCTCGTCTGGGCGGCGGCGCGCGGGCGGCCGCTCGCCGGGCCCGACGGCCTCCTCCTCCTCTGGGCGGTGGTGGCGTGGGTCGCGGCGAACGTCGAGTCCGGGGTCTCGACCTACCGCGCCGAGGCGACCCTGCTCCCGCTCGCGCTCCTCGTCCGCCGGCTGCCGGTGCCGCTCGTCGGTGCGTTCACGGCCGCCGCCGCGGCCGTCGTCGTCTGGACGACGGCGCTCTTCCTCGACCTGACGCTCCTCTGACCGGCCGCGGCCTCCC
>Ga0070741_10009589_pt1 | contig 18687 bp, 12 predicted proteins | sample Coa_R1_4_FD_66440 | JGI IMG/M metagenome (GOLD analysis project Ga0070741, IMG submission 66440) | Surface soil microbial communities from Centralia Pennsylvania, which are recovering from an underground coalmine fire - Coalmine... | ecosystem: Environmental > Terrestrial > Soil > Unclassified ...
ACGACAGGTTGGGGCCATGGCGGCGGGCGAGGATCTCCCCCATCGCGACCAGGTCGGCCTCGACGTACTTGTCGACCAGCGTGATCAGGTGCGGGTTGGGCACGGTCAGCGCGGTGAAGCTGACCGCCTGGTCGAGGTCGGGGACCGTCGTGTGCGTGGCCTGGAAGTCGACGCGGGGGTGCTCGAGGCGGATCTGCCGGACGCCTTCGGGGGTGACCGGGCCGCGGCCGACCGTGTAGCTTGTGCTGCCGGACTGGATGACGGCTTCGGCTACACCGCGTGTGTCGAGGATCACACGACCGAGGCAGCGCATGCCATTTCCGCAGAACTCGGCGCTGGAGCCGTCCGGGTTGACGAACCAGGCTCGCGGTTGTGCGGGCGCGGGATCGTAGAAATAGATGCCGTCGCCGCCCAGCGGGCCGGACCTGTCGCACAGGGCACGGACGAATTCGCGCAGGTCAGCGTCCGTCCGGAAGTCTGCCGGGGTGAGCTGCGCGATGAAGATATCGTTCTTCGAGCCGTGTGCCTTGAGGATCTCGGTCATCAGGGGCCTAGCGTATCCGAGCTTGCGCGCACAGGTGTATACCAGGATTTGGCACGAATCATGAGAAAGCCGGTGGGACGTGTCCGCACACGGGGAAACCGAGAGCATTCTCGGCAAGGTCGGGCGGGTCACTGTTTCCATCCCGGCGGACGGACCCGGGGAGGTGCTGCTGCCCGTGCGCGGCGGCAGTGAGGCATTCGCGGCCTGGTCCGACGAGCCGATCCGACGGCATACCCGCGTAGTTGTCGTCGAGAGCATTTCGGCGCGGTCGGTATTCGTGACTCCTGTCTTCTTAACCATGAGGGGAGTTTCGTCATGCTTTTCTGGCATGTACCGGCACCTAACGAGGCGCTGCTGATCTCGGGCTCGAAGCGGCGCAAGAGCGATGCGCAATTCCGTATCGTCACCGGGCACGGCAGCTTCGTCCTGCCGGTCAAGCAGAAGGCCCGGATGCTGTCGCTCGCGCTGCGCGAGGCGGTCATCGAAGAGGAGTGCATCACCAATCAGGGCATCAGGCTGAACGTCCGCGCGGTGGCGGCATTCAAGGTCGGCGACGACCAGGTGTCGATCGCCAACGCGGCCCGGCGGTTCCTGTCCGAGCAGGACCGGATGGAGGAACTGGTCGGGCGGATATTCGCTGGCCACCTTCGGTCGATCGTGGGCGGTCTCACCGTCGAGGAGATCATCAAGGAACGCGACCGGGTCGCGCAGGAGGTCAAGGACGGCAGCCACGGGGAGATGGAGAAACTCGGCATCGTCGTGGACGCGCTCCAGATCCAGGAAATCGAGGACGCCACCGGGTACATCAACAACATCGCCGCGCCGCACGCGGCGGCGCAGGCCTCGCAGGCCAGGATCGCCAAGGCGCGGGCCGACCAGGAGGCCACCGAACGCGAGCTCGAGGCATACGCGATGAAGGCGCAGTACGAGCGCGACCTGGCGATCAAGCGCGCCGGATTCGAGGCGGAAAGCTCCGAGGCCAAGGCGCGCGCGGGGCAGGCCGGGCCGCTGGCGGAGGCGCGAGCCTCCCAGGAGGTCATCACGCAGCAGACGCAGCTCGCGGTGCGGCAGGCAGAACTCGCGGCGCAGCGGCTCGAGGCCGATGTGCGGCGGCCGGCCGACGCCGAGGCGTACCGCAAGCGCACGCTGGCCGAGGCCGAACGCGACCAGGCCCGGTTCACCACCGAGGCCGAGGCATTCCGGAAACGGTCGATCGCCGAGGCCGACCGGGACCAGGCGCGGCTGGTGGCAGACTCCGAGGCCTACCGGAACACCACGCTGGCCACCGCCGAGGCGGAGGCGGTGCGGGTCCGGGCGGAGGCTTCGGCCGCCGCGGAGCGCGTGTCGGCGGAAGGGCTCGCGGACGCGAACCGGGCCAAGGCCGCGTCGCTGCGCGAGGGCAACCAGGAGCTGATCGCCGCCAACCGGCTGATCGAGATCCTGCCGTCGCTGGTCGAGGCCGCGGCGCGCGGGCTGGCCGACTCGAACGTGACGATCCTGAACGGGACCGAGGGGGTCAACGAGCTGATGGCCGGGCTGATCGGCCAGGGCCTGACGATCCTGGAGACGCTGAAGAAGTCGTCGGCCGTGGCGCCCGCCGCGGCCGCCGCGGCCGCGGCCACCGCGGACGGCGAGCTGGTGAACGGCCGGCGAGCTTAGGATCGGTCCGGCGCACCTGGGGCGTGGGGCGGTTATGAGGCCAGGTGCGCCGGACCGAAGGCTGGATACGTGGAGAACCGCAGGCCCGCGTCGTAGTGCCGGAGCGCCACCCGGGCGCGGTCCAGCATGTTCGTCGGGAGGTCGCCGAACGGGAACCACTGAGCCGCCGCGGGTTCACCCGCCCAGCCCGCGACGGCGAGGAAGAACGCGATCCGGCCGTTGCCCGACACATCGTGCATGACGTGCGCGAGCGTGACGTTCTCAGGTTCGATGGTGACTCCGTTCCTGTCGCCGATCCGGATCGCGGTCTCCACGATCGTCTCCCGGTCGGCGAGTTGCCCTGACGGAGGCTCGTAGGCGCCATCGCCGTAGCCAGTACCGTCCCGCTGAGTCAGCAGCACCCTGCCGTCCTTAGCGAGAAGCAGGTAGACGTCTACGACCACCTTGCGCCGTTCCACTAGTTCCACGGCCACTAACCCCACCCTGCCCGTAAAGGCATTGCGCCCGCCTGAGGCACTCCCTGAGCCCCTGCCCTATGCGATCCGTTTCATCCGCACTGCCCAGGAAAAAGCACGCTACCTCCGGCAGCTTGTGGATCGCCATGTGCACAAGCGGCATCAGCCTGTGGACGGCGGGGGTTCTGACGGTGCGCGGCTGTGGATCGGGCGGAGCCGCAAGCCTGAGCGGAGTGGCATTGCGGACTGTGGATCGCCCGTTGGGGGATGTGGACGACGAGCAGGCAAACCGCTGAGCGATAATTTCCGGCGCTGCCGTTCGTCGTGCCCCGCGAGGAGACCCTTCCGCATCGCCGGCGCCATGGCCGGCGGCGCTTGACGCGCTGGCGGCGGCGTACCCGGCGTCTCCGGGGCCCATATGCCCATATGTCGGGCAGGCGCCGGGCGGGCTAGATTATTGCGGACAGTTACCCCCCCAATCCGGGAGGGTAAGTGTCCGCAGTAATTTCGGACCGTCCAGTAATGGCGGGATTGGCGTCGAACGTAGTAGGGTCGCGGGCGGTCTGGGCGATGCGCTGGAGGGCGGCGCGCAGGCCCTCCGCGTCGGCGGCGAAAAGCTCCTCATCGAGGTCGACCGCTATGCGGATCCCCTGGCGGACGAGGTCGCGACCCTCGTCCGTGGGACGCAGGCGCTTGACGCGGGCATCGGCCGGGTCGGGTTCCCTGGTGACCAGGCCCCGCTCCGCCAGCGTCTGCAGGACCTTGGATGTCATCATGCGGTCGGCGCCGGCGTAGTCGGCCGCTTCCTGCTGCGTCGGGGGCTGGCCGGTCGTCGCGGTCAGCCAGCCCACCGAGGACAGCAACATGAACTGGGTCGACGTCAGGCCGAGCGCCCGCAGCCTGCGTTCGAATAGCTGCTTCCAGGCGAGAGCCGCGTGATGCAGCCAGAAGCCCGGGCTCATCAGCGGACCGCGTGGCTCAGCCACGACGGCGGGCCTCCGCTTCCAGGGCGGCGAACGTCTTGTGCATGTCGGCGCGCATCCTCTTCTCCCAGATCAGGTGGAACAGCGTGCCGAACGGACCGTGCACCTCGACTCGCTTGCTCACCTTGATCGTGCCATCGCCGGCGGGCTCGTACCGGTTCTCGCCACGCAGGTGGCCGAACGGGATTCCCGCGCGGCTCGCCCACATCCGGCCGGGCTCGACCTCGGTGATCGTGAACACCCCGGCCGGCGCGCCGGCTGGCTTCGACCACCCCTTTGTCCCTGCCGCGAATTCGCCGTCGATCCGCGCCTTCTCCTCGTGCGGGTCCCAGGACGGCCAAGCGGGCACGTCGGTGGCGGTCGCCCAGACCGCGTTGATGTCGCCGCTGATCGTCGCTTCCTCGGTGAACGAGTACATCAATGTCCTTCTCCCTCACGTATCTGTTGTCGTGACAACAACATACATGTAGTCGCGACAACAGTCAACGCGGTTCTGGAAAGGGCTTTCGGAAGGGGGGTTCGGGGGCCACGTACCCCCTCGCGCTCGGACTGGCCGGAGGATGCGTGGCCCCCGACGCTCCTTAGAGGGGGGCTCGGGGGCCACGCTCCCCTTTGGGCGCCGGGTGGAGCCGGCGGTGGCCGGGTCGGAGCGGGCGGCGCTGGTGGCCGCGCATGTCGCGCGGCTGGAAGCGGCGGGCGGGACGGTGCTGCGGCGCACTGCGGATGTGCGCGGAACGTACACGGTGATGCGGGACCCGGAAGGTAACGAGTTCTGCGTCGCGTAGCCGTCCAGTTCGGCCAGGTAGGCGTCGCGATCGGCCGGGGGCAGCCAGGCGATCTCGAATGCGTTCCGGGTGAGCTGGATGAGCTGGGCGTTGCTGAGCGCGGCCTCTTCGGCGGCCACGGCCAGGTTCTCGTTGAGGTAGCCGCCGAAGTAGGCCGGGTCGTCGGAGTTGACCGTGACCTTGAGCCCGTTGCGTAGCATCGCCGCGAGCTCCGCGGTCTTGCGGCTGCTGGTCACCCACCCGTTGGAGATGGGACAGACGGTGAGGCCGATGCCGTCGTTGGCCAGCCGGGCCACTAGCGCGTCGTCTTCCAGGCAGTTCACGCCGTGGTCGACGCGCGCCACGCCGATCACGTCCAGGCACTGCCAGATGTGCGCCACCGAATCCCGCTGGTCGACGTCGGCGTGCATGGTCAGCCGGTAGCCCTGGTCGCGGGCACGGGCGAAGACCTCCCGGAACTTGACCGGCGGGTTGTCCCGCTCGTCCGAGTCCAGGCCCACGCCGACGATCTTGTCCCGGTGCGGTGCTGCTTGCTCGAGAGTCCGGAGTGCCTCTGCGGCCGGGCGGTCGCGCAGGAAGCACATGATCAGCTGGGCACGGACGCCGAGTTCTCGTGCCGCGTCGTTGCGGGCCCGGTGAAGGCCGTCGATGACGTGGTCGAAGGCGACGCCGCGGGCGGTGTGCGCCTGCGGGTCGAAGAAGACCTCGGCGTAGACGATGCGCTGTTCGGCGGCCTTGCGGAAGTAGGCCATCGCGAGGTCGTAGAAGTCCTGCTCGGTGCGGAGCACGGACATCGCTTCGTAGTAGGCGACCAGGAACGAGGTCAGGTCGGTGAAGTCGTAGGCCTCGGCCGCCGCCGGCGCGGTCTGGTTGTTGCGGCGGGCCAGGTCATGCTTGAGGCCGGGTTCCAGGGTGCCCTCGATGTGCAGGTGCAGCTCTGCCTTCGGCAGGCCGGCGATGAAACGATGCCGCCCGCCAGCGCCGGATATCGCGGGGTTCAGCGCGGCGGGCGGCATGTCCTGGTCAGCGCGGTTAGCCGACGACCTGCTGGGCGGCCTCGCGCCGCACGCCGCTGGCACCAAGTACGAAGTAGACCAGGGCGCCAACGACGATGCCGATGGCCCAGCTGAAGTCACCGCCGGCCAGGCCGGGGAAGTGGTTCGAGATCGGGCCGGCGTACTGGACCGCCTTGGGGACATCAGGGCCAGTGACGTTTATCCACATCAACGCCGCGACCATGCCGACGGCCTGGGCGATGAGGGCGGGCCAGTGGATACCGCCGTTGCGCCAGTAAAGGCCGTCCCGCGAGGAGCGCAGCGACAGACTGTGGTACTGCCGTCCGCGCAGCACGTAGTCGGTCATCAGGATGCCGAACCAGGGCGCCAGCCACATCACGATGTAGAGCAGGAACGCGGAGAAGTACCCGTAGAAACTCTGCTTGCCGAAGATGATGTACGCGGTGACTCCGGCGCAGATCACCGTGTCGATGATGACCGCCCCCCACCGGCGGACCGGCACGCCCAGCGCCTGGAGCGTCACGCCGGAGGAGTACATGTCGATCGTGTTGATCGCCAGCAACTGGAAGACCGCGAAGATCAGGAACGGGGTCACGAACCACGACGGGAACGACTGCGGCACGCCGAGCTGAGCGATGCCGACCGACTTGGTGGTGGTCGTGAAGGCGAACACGCCGAGCAGTTCCAGGACGACGGACGGGATGGCGCCACCGAGGGCCGCCGCCCAGAAGGTGCGGGTACCTGGCGTGTTGCGCGGCAGGTAGCGGGAGTAGTCGTTGCCGTTCTCGGTCCAGCCCAGGCCGCCGGTGGAGATGATCAGCACCAGCGCGGTGGTCCAGACGGCGAGCGTGGCCGGCTTCTGGTGGAACGTGGACAGGTGCAGCTTGTTGAACGTGAAGGCGGCGAGCACCGCGAAGAACACGATGAAGATGTAGCTCAGGTACCGCAGCACCTTGCTGATCGTCGCGTGGCCGAGCAGCGGGAGAACCATCTGGAGCAGCGCCGCGATGATGACCACCACGACCTTCGCCGGGGTGTCCAGGTTGGTGCCGTGCAGCCCGAACAGCAGGATCACGGTGGCGACGACAAAGAAGATGCCCTCGATCTCGAAGCCGACCTGGGTGATCCAGTTGAACAGGGCGACAAGCCGGTTGCCGTTCTGCCCGAACGGGGCGCGGCTGACCATGAACGCCGTGGTGCCGGTCTTGGGGCCTTGCAGGCTGGCGAAGCCGAGCAGCACGTACAGCAGGTTGCCGATCAGGATCGCGGCCACCGCCTGGCCCACCGACAGGCCGAAGAGCATGATCAGCGTGCCGTAGAAGAAGAACTCCACGTTGAACACGGCACCGGACCACAGCCAGAACAGGCCGGATGGCTTCATCTTGCGTTCGGCGTCGGGGATGAGGTCGATACCACGCTGCTCGATCTTGAACGCGGCGTACTCCTGCGGCACCTCCTCCAAAGGCTGCTGCGGCTTGCCGTGCCGCGCGCCGACGGTATCGCTCATCTGCTACTCCAGAGGGCTCGTGTTTCGTCCACTTGTTCTGGTTCCTGGCAAAGTTGCCGACTAGCCTGCCCCCGGGCACGATACTGCACGCTTTGAGTAAAAATATTGCGTCAATCTTGTTAATGAAGTACTACGCCGCTGCTGTACTGATGAGACCAGAGACATGGGGATTTGTCCAGGGAGTGGCTGGTTCGGACTCGCGGCGGCTTCGTGGGGCCGGGGCGGCGGTGATCATGGGCGGGGGTGGCGCAACGACCCCCACCTGAGGGGATGGGCGGCGCGGCCACTCCTTCTCGCCTCGGCGAGGTCGGCTCTGGTCGGCATCGTCAGTCACATGAGAAACTTATGACACGCGGCCTCGCGCATGAGGCAGTGGCTTTGCGGGTTCGCGTGAAATTACTGTTCAGTCACCCATGGCCTTTGTTCTGGCTAGTTACAGTTAGCCGCAATTGACTACTCAGAGCGAGCCCTCTTTTCTATGACATATGGCGAATCCTGCCTATGGCAACGGAATGGCGACTAACATCGAGAGTTAGGCGCAAGTGCGTGGGAGGAGAAGCCACGCGCGGGCGGCAATGGCGCGCGATCGCGAGGAGAGGCGGACGCGCGGTTACGTATACGCGATACACGTATACGCGCAAAGAACGCGCTTAAGCGTACGCGCGTTACGCGCAGGCACCTAAGCGTGGCGCGGGTAAGCACGCACCTGCTTACCCGCGAAGAACGGCCAAGGCACAGCGGGAGAGGCTGTCCAACGTGGTTGCACAGCAGGCCAGTACGCCACAGCATCCCCCCATACTCCTTTCCGGGATCGTCCCGCCCCTGGCGGATCCCTATTACCCGCGGCCGGAAAGCGCGCCGCCACTGACCGCCGGACTGCGGCCCGGGCAGGTCGTGGTGCTCACCTGCGGCGCGAATGCTGGGTTTGCCGACGGCGGGGCCTCGGGTACCGGGGCGCAATCCGCCAGCCCAGGCGGGGCGGGCGGCTCGGGCGGCACCACACAGGCCGGCGGCACGACTCAGGCCGGCGGCACGACTCAGGCCGGCGGCACGACTCAGGCCGGCGGCACGGGGAAGACCCAGCTCGCGGTCGAATTCGCGCACAGCCTGTGGAACAACCGGGCGGTGGAGGTGATCGTCTGGATCACCGCGGCGAGCCGCGAGGCCGTCGTCACCGGGTTCGCGCAGGCGGCCGCCTCCGTCGGCGCCAGCGACTCCGGGGATTCGGCGGATGCGGCCGCCGACCGGTTTGTCACCTGGCTGGCCAACACCACGCAGCCGTGGGCGCTGATCATCGACGACCTGGCGCAGCCGGCCGACCTGGCTGGGCTGTGGCCCGCCGGACCGAGCGGCCAGGTGCTCATCACCACGGGGCTCCCCGGCCAAGCGCTGCGCGCCACGGCCGGCGGCGGACGCGACTTCGTCGTGATCCCGGTCGGCGGGTTCAGCCGGCGTGAGGCGCTCGGCTACCTGAACGCACGGCTGACCGACTTCCCCGACCAGCGCATCGAGGCGCTCGACCTCAGCGAGGATCTGGAAGGCCTGCCGATCGGGCTCGCCCAGGCCGCTTCCGTCATGGCGGTGCGCGAGCTGGACTGCCGGGAGTACCGCGCCCATCTCGCCGAACGGCGGGCGCACATGGCGGCGAGGTCCAGCGACGGGCTTTCGCCATCGGTGCTGGCTACCTGGTCACTCGCCGCCGAGTGCGCGCACGAGCTGCCGCCCGAAGGACTCGCCTGGCCGGCGCTCGCGCTCGCCGCCATGCTGGACCGGCACGGCATCCCCGGCGCGGTGCTCACCAGCCCGACCGCGTGCGCGTACATCACCGGCCACCCGAGCAACGCCGGCGGCGCGGACCAGAACCTGGTCCGCCGCGCGATCAGCAACCTGGCCCGGGCCGGGCTGGTCACGATCGACCCCGCTACGCCGGTTCGCACGGTGCGGATGCACTCCAGCGTGCAGACCGCGGTACGCGGGTTCATTCCCAGGTCCGAGATCGAGCAGCTGGTGCTCGCCGCCGCGGACGCGCTGGTCGAGACGTGGCCGGACAATGACGGCGGCACTCAGCTCGAGCAGGCGATGCGTGACTGCAGCGCCGCCGTGCGCGACATCGACAGCGCCCTGCTGTGGAAGCCGGAGGCGCACCAGCTCCTGTTCCGGGCCGGCCTGTCGCTTGAGACCAGCGGGCTGGCCGGCGCCGCCATCAGCTACTGGCAATCCATGGTGTCCACCAGCACCCGGCTGCTCGGGCCTGCCCACGCCAACTCCGTAATGGCGCGGGACAGGCTTGCCGCGGCGTACGAGGCGGCGGGCCGGACCGGCGACGCCATCGCCGTGTTCGCCAGCGCGCTCAACGATCACGAGCGCAACCTGGGTGCGGACCATCGCGACACGATCGCGGCGCGGGGACGGCTCGCACATGCCTACGCGAGCGCCAGCCGGTCCGAGGCGATCGCCGTCTACGAACGGACGGTGGTGGATTCCGAACGCGTGCTCGGCCCCGCGCATCCCAGCACGCTCGCCGCTCGATCCGGCCTGGCGGACGCATACCAGACGGCGGGGATGCACAAGGACGCGATCCGGGTGAACCAGCTGCTGCTCACCGACGCCGACCGGCTGCTCGGCGCCGGCCACGCGACGACCCTCGCCGCGCGCGCCAGCCTTGCCGAGGCGTATCAGGCCGCCGGACGGACCAAGGACGCGATCGACCAGTACAACCGCATGGTCGCGGCGCAGGAGGCGGCGCGCGGCCGCGATCACCCGGACACGATCGCGGCCCGGGCGAGCCTGGCCTCGACGCTGCGTAAGGCGGGCAAGGCGAAGGACGCGATCACGCAGTACGAGCGCGTGCTGGCCGACCGCGAGCGCACGGCCGGCCCGGATCACAGCGACACGATCGCCGCCCGCGCGAACCTCGCGTTCGCCTATCGCACGGCTGGGATGCTGCGCGAGGCGCTGCCGGTCTACGAGCGGGCCCTCGCCGACCGCGAGCGGCTCCAGGGCGCCGAGCATCGCGATACGCGCACCGCCCGCTCGAACCTGGCCAGCGCGTATCAGCAGGCTGGGCGCCTCAACGAGGCGATACCGCAGTTCGAGCGGGTGCTCGCCGACAGCGAGCGCATGCAGGGACCCGGTGACATCGAGACGCTCACCGACCGGTGCAGCCTCGCCGCGGCGCTGTTCGCGGCCGGCCGGCTGATGGAGGTGGTCAACGTGCTGCGCCGGGCGCTGGCGGATTGCGAGCGCTACCTCGGCCCGGACCACCCGCTGACCCGCACGGTCCGCGACAACCTCAAAGCCGCCACGTCGACCTGAAAGATCGCTCCCGCCCCGGACCCTGCGGGCTTACTCCGGGGGCGCGTCCGGATCGGCGGCCGCCCGGTGGGTCGGCGGCAGCCTCGATGGGCTTCGGTTAACGTGGCGGATTTCCCCTTCGTGGTAACGCGGGCCTCGCGCACGGGGGTCGATCCTTCACGAAGGGGTAATCTTCTACGTTGCTGGCGGGACTGCCGGTGCGCTCCCATCCCGGTAGCCGCACACTGCACTCCAGCCACAGGCGCCGCGCGGCCAGGCCCGGGGGGCAGCCCGGGTGGGCTGTCCGGGGCCGGCAGCCCGGGGAGTGGGCTGCCGAACTGGCGCTCACAATGTGGGCACAAGGTTCCACAGTCGGACATATTTCCCAAGTCGAGACTTGTCGGCATATAAGTTATAAGTTCCGGCCGCGCAGGCCAGCACGCGGGGCTATGATCTTGGTCCACAAGTGGCTGTGCGGCACGTGCAGTCGGCGACCCCGGACAAGTACAGCGGCAGCCGAAGGCGGGAGGACGCCGAGCGGGAGGCGTTAGACGTGGTTGCGCAGCAGGCCGGAGCGTCGTCGCACGCGCAGTCCATCCTGCTGTCCGGCATCGTCCCGCCGCTCGCCGACTCGTTTTACAGCCGCACCGAATCCGGGCCCGAACTCGCCGTCACGCTGCGCCCCGGGGAGATCGCCGTCCTGATCCACGGCGACGAGACAGACATCGCCCCGCAACAGCAGGGCGGGACCGGCAAGACCCAGATCGCGGTCGAGTTCACCCACGCGATGTGGAACTCCCGGCTGGTCGAGGTGCTGGTCTGGGTGACCGCGACGAACCGTGACGCGATCGTGGCGAGCTTCGCGCAGGCGGCCGGCGTGGTCGACGCGAGCAGCACCGACGAAACCGCCGAGGCCGGTGCCGCCCGGTTCATCACCTGGCTGAGCCACACCCGGCGGCCGTGGGCGATGGTCATCGACGACCTGCGGGAGCTGTCCGACCTCGCCGACCTGTGGCCGTCCGGCCAGGCGGGCCGGCTGGTGATCACGAGCCGGCTGACCGCCGCGGAGCTGACCAGCGCCCCGGCCCTCGCCGCACAGGGCGGCAACACGCGGATCATCCCGGTGGACGGGTTCAGCCGCCGTGAGGCGCTGTCGTACCTCGGCTCGCGGCTCACCGACTACCCGGACCAGCGGATCGAGGCGCTGGACCTGGCCGAGGACCTGGACGGCCTGCCGCTCGCGCTCGCGCAGGCCACGGCCGTGATGGCCGCGCGCAAGCTGGGCTGCCGGGAATACCGCGCGGTCTACGCCGACCGCCGCAAGCACATGACCGGCATCGACGGCGTATCGCCCGCGGTGCTCGCCACCTGGTCGCTGGCCGCCGAGTGCGCACACGAACTCACCCCCGCCGGGCTGGCCTGGCCCGCCCTAGCGCTCGCCGCCATGCTGGACCGGAACGGGATCCCCGGCGCGGTGCTCACCAGCCCCTCCGCGTCGGGCTACATCTGCGGGCAGCCGAGCACCGAGGGGGGTCTGGGGGGAGGCCTCCCCCCAGCGAGCAGCGCTGCCCAGAACGCCGTCCGGGCCGCGATCAACAACCTGGCGCAGGCTGGCCTGGTCACCATCGACCCGGGCAGCGCGGTGCGCACGGTCCGGCTGCACGCCACCGTCCAGGCCGCGGTCCGGGCCTGGCTGCCCCGCGCCGACCTGGAGCAGATGGTGGTGACCGCCGCGGACGCGCTGCTCGAGACCTGGCCGGAGCACGACACCACGCCCCATCTGGACCAGGCGCTGCGCGACTGCACCGCGGAACTGCGCACGATCGACGACGCGCTGCAGAACCCGCTGTGGAAGCCCGAGGCGCACCCGCTGCTGTTCCGGGCCGGCACGTCGCTGGAGGCAAGCCGGCTCACGAACTCCGCCATCGGGTACTGGCAGGCCATGGTCGCCACCACCACCCGGCTGCTCGGCACGGCGCATGCCAACGCCGTTGCCGCGCGGGACCGGCTGGCCGCCTCCTACGAGCTGGCGGGCATGTCGGGTGAGGCGATCGCGGTGTTCCAGGTCGCGTTGCACGACCGGGAACGCAACCAGGGGCCGGAGCATCCCGAGACGATCGCGGCGCGCGGCCACCTCGCGCACGCATACCAGACCGCGGGACGGCCCGCCGACGCCGTCTCCCTGTTCGAACGCACGGTGCAGGAATCCGATCAGCTGCTCGGGTCCGCGCATCCGAACACGTTCGCCGCGCGATCCAGCCTGGCCGGCGCCTACCACGTCGCGGGGCGGCCGAAGGACGCGATCGACGCCTACTACCAGCTCGTCAGTGACGCCGAACGCCTGCTCGGCGCCGGCCACCCCACCACGCTCGCCGCCCGGGCCAGCCTGGCCGGCGCACTCCAGGCCGAGGGCAGGCACCGGGACGCCATCGAGATGTACGAGCGCGCGCTCGGCGACCAGGAACGGATGCACGGCCGCGACCATCCGGACACGATCACGGCCCGGGCAAGCTTCGCCTCCGCGCTCCGGGCCGGCGGCAAGACCAAGGATGCCATCGGCCAGTACGAGCGGGTGCTCGCGGACCGCGAGCGGGCCCAGGGTCCGGACAGCCCGGACACGCTGGCGGCCAGGGCGAACCTCGCGTTCGCGTACCGGAGCGCGGGCCGGCTGCGCGAGGCGATCCCCGCCTACGAGCGCACGCTCGCGGACCGGGAGCGCGTGCAGGGCCAGGACCACCGCGACACGCTCACCGCGAGATCAAACCTGGCCGGCGCCTACCAGCAGGCCCGGCGGCTGAGCGACGCGATCCCGCAGTACGAGCGGGCGCTGGCGGACAGCGAGCGGATGCTCGGCGAGGGCGACATCGAGACGCTGACCACCCGGTGCAACCTGGCGTCCGCCTACTTCACGGTCGGCCGGCTGAACGACGCCGTCCGCGTGCTCCAGCGCGCGCTCACCGACTGCGAGCGCTACCTGGGCCCCGACCACCCGATGACGTCCACCGTCCGGGAGAACCTCGACGCCGCTACCCAGTCCTAGGATCTGGAACACCGTCCCGTCCCGGTATCGCAGGATGTGACGCCCCGGCATAATGCGGGCATGGCACCCCAAACGTACGATTTCGTCATCGTCGGCGGCGGATCGGCCGGCTGCGCGCTGGCCAACCGGCTGTCCGCCGACCCGGGGACGACGGTGCTGGTGCTCGAGGCGGGCCGCCCCGACTACATCTGGGACCCCTACATCCACATGCCGGCCGCGCTGACGTTCCCGTGCGGCAACCCGTTCTACGACTGGCGGTACGAGAGCGAGCCCGAGCCGCACCTCGGCGGCCGGCGCATCCACCACGCCCGCGGCAAGGTGCTCGGCGGCTCGAGCAGCATCAACGGGATGATCTTCCAGCGCGGCAACCCGCTGGATTACGAGCGGTGGGCCGCCGACCCCGGCATGGCCGACTGGGACTACGCGCACTGCCTGCCGTACTTCAAGAAGATGGAGAACTGCCTGGCCGCCGAGCCCGGCGACCCGTTCCGCGGCACGAGCGGCCCGCTGATCCTGGAGCGCGGCCCCGCGACCAGCCCGCTGTTCCAGGCCTTCTTCGCCGCGGTGCGGCAGGCGGGCTACCCCCTCACCGATGATGTCAATGGGTATCACCAAGAGGGTTTTAATGCTTTTGACCGCAATATTCATAACGGCAGGCGTATTTCGGCCGCGAGAGCTTACTTGCATCCGGTGCGGAACCGGCCGAACCTGACCGTGCTCACCAGGGCGCAGGTCCACCGGGTGCTGTTCGACGGCAACCGGGCGACAGGTGTCGAGTACGGCCGGCTAGGTCTGCTGGGCAACCCGCGCGGAGCTACGCAGCCGGTCCGCGCCGGCGAGGTGATCCTCTGCGGCGGGGCGATCAATACCCCGCAACTGCTCCAGCTGTCTGGTGTAGGTGGGTCAGCGGAGCTGCGGTCGTTCGGAATAAATGTCGTCGCGGACCTGCCGGGGGTCGGCGCGAACCTCCAGGATCACCTCGAGGTGTATATCCAGTATGCCTGCAAGCAGCCGGTGTCGGTGGCGCCCGCGCTGAAGCTGCGCAACCGGCCGATGGTGGGCGCGAAGTGGCTGTTCGCTCGCACCGGCCCGGGGGCCACCAATCACTTCGAGGGCGGCGGCTTCGTGCGCGGCAACGACGACGTGGCGTACCCGAACCTGATGTTCCACTTCTTGCCGATCGCGGTCCGCTATGACGGGTCGAAGCCGGTCAGCGGCCATGGCTACCAGGTGCACATCGGCCCGATGTACTCCGACGCGCGCGGCACCGTGCGGATCACGTCCACGGACCCGCTGGCCAAGCCCGCCCTGGTGTTCAACTACCTGTCCACCGAGACCGACCGTCGCGAGTGGGTCGAGGCGATCAGGGTCGCCAGGAACATCCTCACCCAGCCGGCCTTCGACGAGTTCAACGCCGGCGAGCTGTCGCCCGGGCCTTCGGTCAGCACGGACGAGGAGATCCTGGGCTGGGTCGCCAGGGACGCGGAGACCGCGCTGCACCCCTCGTGCACCGCGAAGATGGGCACCGACGAGATGTCGGTGACGGACCCCGGATCGATGCGGGTGCACGGGTGTGACGGGCTGCGAGTGGTGGATGCCTCGGTCATGCCGTACGTCACCAACGGGAACATCTACGCGCCCGTGATGATGACCGCGGAAAAGGCGGCCGACCTGATTCTGGGCAATTCTCCGCTGCCCCCGGAACCCGTGGAATTCTATCGCCACGCAAACACCACATTGTGGGAGCCTGCACCCGAAAACTAGACAGACCGGGTATCGCATCTCCATGATCGGAGGATCATGAGCAGTCCGAACCGTTCTGCCGATCCCCTGCCCGAGGCGCTGTCGCTCGTGCAGGGCGCGTCGGCTGCCGGGATCAAGCTCAAGATCCTCGGCGGGCTCGGGGTTCGCGTGCTGTGCCCGGACTTTCCGCCGCGCCAGCGAGCCGGCCAGGACATCGACTTCGCCTGCCCGGGCAAGACCCGCCGGCAGGTCGCCGAGCACCTGGAGCAGGCCGGGTGCGAGCCGGACAAGCGGTTCAACAACCTGAACGGCGACCGGCAGATGTACTTCACCGCGCCGTCCGGCCGCCCGATCGACGTCATGGTGGACAAGCTGTCCATGTGCCACGTGCTCGACCTGCGGCCGTCGCTGGGTAACGCGTCGCCGACGCTCGATCCCGCCGACCTGCTGCTGTCCAAGCTCCAGATCATCGAGCTCAACGCCAAGGACGCACACGATCTGGTCCATCTGCTGTCCGGGGTTCCGGTCGGCCGCGATCCGGGCGGGCAGTCCATCGACCCGGATCGCTTCGGCTCCGTGCTGGCCAGCGACTGGGGCTGGTGGCGGACGGTCACCGGCAGCCTCGCCAAGTTGCCCGGTCTGGTGGCCGAGCAGCCCGACCTGGTGCCGCCGCGGCCGCGGTTCGACCCGCTGGCCCAGGCCAGGCAGCTCCAGGACGTCGCGGACACCGTGCCGAAGGGCCTGAAGTGGAAGCTCAGGGCCAATATCGGCGACAAGGTCCGCTGGTACGAACTTCCCGAAGAGGTCGACCGTTGATCCCCCAGAGGGGCCCCCGATGAAAGTATTCTTCGCCACGGACATCCACGGGTCCGAGATCTGCTGGAAGAAGTTCCTGAACGCGGCCGCCTTCTACCGGGCGGACCTGGTGATCCTCGGCGGCGACGTGACCGGGAAGGTCATGGTGCCGATCCTGGAGTACCCGGGTTACTGGGAGCTGACCTACGGCGGCGAGCGGATCCGGCTCGAGACCCGAGCCGAACTGGACGACATCCAGCGCAAGATCCGCGACCGGGGGTCCTATCCGACCGTGCTGGCCCCAGACGAACTCGACGCGCTGAAGACCGAGGACGCCGTGGACCGCAGGTTCACCGTGGAGATGACCCGGGGCCTGGACCGCTGGCTGGACATGGCCGACAGCAAGCTGCACGGCGGGCAGATCCCCTGCATCCTGAACGGCGGCAACGACGACGTCTGGGAGATCGACGACATCATCGAGCGATCCCCGTGCGTGAGCTTCGCCGAATCGAAGGTGATCGACCTGGGCGGGTTCTACATGGCGTCGATGGGCTGGACGAACCCCACGCCGTGGAACACGTTCCGCGAGGCGCCCGAGGACGTGCTGGCCGGCAAGATCGACGCGGTCGTTTCGCAGATCCCCGACATGGGGCGGGCTGTGTTTAATTTCCACGCGCCGCCGTACGGGTCGGGCCTGGACGAGGCGCCGGCTCTGGACGAGTCGATGCGGCCGATTCACGGCGGCGCGGTGATGAAGCCGGTGGGTTCGGTCGCGGTCCGCAATGCCATTGCGAAATACCAGCCGGCGCTTTCGGTGCACGGGCATATCCATGAGAGCCGCGGCATCTGGAAGTCCGGCCGGACGCTGGCGATGAACCCAGGCAGCTCGTACAACGACGGCGTGCTCCAGGGTGCGGTGATCGAGCTGAACGAGAAGAAGGGCCGGGTAACCCGGCACCTGCTGGTCAACGGGTAGTTACCGTCTTACTTTCGCTTTTAACCCCTTATGTCACACCAATAACAGTTGCTTCGTACCCCGGAGGATCCATATGACGGCGGGAGCGCTTGGCGAAGAGAGACCTACTCTCTTCCTCCGCAAGGCGACCGGCCTCGTCCGAGGCTGGTCGGTCAGAGACTCGATGATCTACGCCACGCTGTCCACGAACGTGGTGACGCTGGGCATGGTGGAGTGGGCTTATCAGAGCTACTTTCCCAAGGGCCAGCTGCTGACGTCGATCGTCATCGCGGGCGTATGGGTCTCGTTCCTGGTCATCGCGTATGCCGGGCTCGTCGTGACGATTCCGCGGGCAGGCGGTGACTACGTCTGGCAGAGCCGCATCCTCGGCAGCGGTATCGGCTTCGTGCTGGCCGCCACCGGATGGTGGTTCATCCTGTGGCTGTGGGCGCCCATTTACGGTGCCGTGCTGTCCGAAGAGTTCTTCCAGCCCATCTTCGCCACGCTCGGCCATCCCGCCCAAGCGGCGTGGTTCGCCGGCCATAACGGCACGTTCGTGGTCACGCTGATCACGATCGCGCTGGCCGGCGTCCTGGTGTCGGTGGGTATGGCGGGCTACGCCAAAGTGCAGAAGTGGTGCTTCCTCGGCGGTCTGCTCGGGGCGGCGATCGTCGTCATCGTGCTGCTGGTCTCCAGCAGGAACAGCTTCATCACCTCGTTCGACGCCGCGACGCACCGGATCTGGGGCATGAACGGCGCCTACTCCGCTATCAACTCAGACGTGGCAGGGACGTACAAGGCGCCGTCACTGGGCTTCGGGCCGCTCGGGCCGACGATGCTGCTCGTGCCGATGATGATGTTCTACCTGCTGTGGCCGAACTGGGGGACCACGCTGTACGGCGAGATCCGCGGCGCCAGTGACTTCAAGCGGGTGTTCGCCGGGATGTTCGCCGGCCTGTGGACCACGGTGCTGCTGTCGGTGGTCTTCCTGCTGCTGTTCGCCAAGACGTTCGGCTGGGCCTTCTACCAGAACGTCAACGCGGACTCGTTCCTGGTGGTAGGCAAGAACGCGCTGCCGATCTTCCCGTATCCGGTGCTGCTGGCCTCCTGGCTGATCCACAACACGGCGATCCAGGTTGTGTTGCTGCTGCTGATGAGCCTGTGGTTCTTCGGCTGGGTGGGCACGCTGTTCCTGTCCTCCACCCGGGTGATCTTCGCCGCCGCCTTCGACCGGGTCCTTCCCGACGCGGCCGCGCAGGTGTCGGAGCGGCGGCGGGTACCGTTCTACTCGCTGATCCTCATGCTGCTGCCCGCGGTCGGGCTCGGCGCGCTGTACGCGTACAACTCGACCTTCCACTCCTACACGCTGGACGCCACACTGGTCATCGCCGTGACCTATCTGGGCAGCGCGATCGCGGTCGTGCTGCTGCCGCTGCGCAAGCCGGACCTGTGGGCCGCCTCGCCGGCCAGCAAGATCAAGCTGTTCGGCGTGCCGGTCGTCCCGGCCGCCGGGGTGGTCACGATCGCGCTGCTGGTGTACAGCCTGGTCGAGTGGCTGTCCAACGACAACTACTTCGTCAACTCGCACGACTCGCTGTACTACATGGGCGGGATGTACGTGCTGGCCATCGTCATGTACGTCGGCGCGCGGATCATCAGGAACCGCCAGGGCATCGACCTGTCCCTGATCAACAAGGAGATCCCGGTCGAGTAGCTACAGGCGCCGAGGTTCGGCGGCGTGTCGCGCGCCCGCCCCCAAGCTGGACATTTACCACATTTCGGGCGCGATCGCGGGGCCGCCAGATTATTGCGGACGCTTACCCCCCCAGATCGGGGGGGTAAGCGTCCGCAATAATTTCGAGACCTCGCTGGCGGAGGCCGACCGCGGGGAAATAACGGGCGTAACGGGCG
>Ga0070741_10009590_pt1 | contig 18685 bp, 11 predicted proteins | sample Coa_R1_4_FD_66440 | JGI IMG/M metagenome (GOLD analysis project Ga0070741, IMG submission 66440) | Surface soil microbial communities from Centralia Pennsylvania, which are recovering from an underground coalmine fire - Coalmine... | ecosystem: Environmental > Terrestrial > Soil > Unclassified ...
CGGTGCCACAGCTCGGCGAGCGCCTCGGTCATCTCGACGGAGAGCCCATGGCACAGCAGGTACTCCTGGTACCGGTCGGCCGCGAACAGCTCCCGCTCCCGCTCCGTCGCCTTGGATCCGACGGTCACGACGTGGAACGCCGCGTAGTCGGTCTCGCCGGTGTCGGCCGGCCGGAAGAAGTCGGCGATGCAGAGGTGACGGTCCTTGCGCTGGCGCGGGAACGTGAACCGGACGCGCTCCTGGCGCCGCTCGTCGTTCGCCCACACGATCAGGTCGTTGCCCTCGGAGTTCACGGGGAAGTAGCCCCACGTGACCGCGGGGACGAGCCAACCCTCGGCCTGGGCCTTCGCCAGCTCGTCGCGGAGCTGCGGGCGGATCCGGGCCTTGAACTCGTCGTCGGTCTCGGGGTTGCCGCCGCGCTTGTCGGGGCGGTACTGCCACTGGTTGCGGAACAGCGCCGTCTCGTTCAGGTAGGCGGCGATCTCGTCGAGCGCGATCCCCTTGGCGATACGGGAGCCGAGGAAGGGCGGCGTGAAGATCGGGACGTCGGTCGCGACGTCGGAGCGCGTGACGACGCCCGCCCCGTCGGCGCCGGTCTCACGCTCCGACTTGCGGGGCGGGAGGACACGGCCACCGAGGACGCGGCCGAAGTCGGGGTCGAGGGTGCCCGTCCGTTTGCCCTCCATGAGGGCGTCCATGGTCCGCAGGCCCTCGAACGCGTCCTTCCCGTAGAAGACCCGGCCGTCGTAGACCGTGCGCAGGTCGCGCTCGACGTAGTTGCGCGTCAGCGCGGCGCCGCCGAGGAGGACGGGGAGCTCCGAGACACCGAGCGTGTTCATCTCCTCGAGGTTCTCACGCATGATCAGCGTGCTCTTCACGAGCAGGCCGCTCATGCCGATCGCATCGGCCTCGACCTCCCTGGCCTTCTCGAGGAAGGATTGCAGCGGCGCCTTGATGCCGATGTTGTGCACCTCGTAACCGTTGTTGGTGAGGATGATGTCGACGAGGTTCTTCCCGATGTCGTGGACGTCGCCCTTGACCGTGCCGATGACGAAGGTGCCCTTGCCGCCGGCGTCGGCCTTGTCCATGTGCGGTTCGAGGTAGGCGACCGCGGCCTTCATGGTCTCCGCGCTCTGGAGCACGAAGGGCAGTTGCATCTCGCCGGACGCGAAGAGGTCGCCCACGACCTTCATGCCTTCGAGCAGCACGTCGTTCACGATGTCGAGCGCCGGCATCGCGGCGAGCTGCTCCTCGAGGTCGGCTTCGAGGCCGTCGCGCTCGCCGTCGATGATGCGCGCCTTCAGCCGCTCGGCGACGGGCCATCCGGAACGGTCCTCGCGCTCGACGGACGCCGCGTCGACGTCCTCGAACGCGGCCATCAGCTCCTGCAGCGGGTCGTAGCCGTCGGCACGCCGGTCGTAGACCAGGTCGAGTGCGAGCTCGCGTACCCGGTCGTCGATGCGGTGCATCGGCATGATGCGGGCCGCGTGCACGATCGCGGAGTCGAGGCCCGCCTCGACGCACTCGTGGAGGAACACGCTGTTCAGGACGTGCCGCAACGCCGGCTTGAGCCCGAAGCTCACGTTCGAGACGCCGAGGATGGTCGACACGCCGGGCAGCTCGGTCTTCACGCGCCGGATCGCCTCGATCGTCTCGATGCCGTCGCGCCGGAGGTCCTCCTGACCGGAGCCGAGCGGGAACGTCAGGCAGTCGAAGATGAGGTCGGTCGGCTCGATGCCGTACCGCTCGACGGCGAGGTCGTGGATCCGCTTGCAGACGCGGAACTTCCAGTCGGCGGTCCGCGCCTGGCCCTCCTCGTCGATCGCGAGGCAGATGACCGCGGCGCCGTACTCGCGGGCCAGCGAGAACACCTTGTCGAGCCGTGAGCCGGGCGCGTCGCCGTCCTCCAGGTTGGCGGAGTTCAGCACCGCCTTGCCGCCGCAGTGCTGCAGGCCGGCCTCCATCACGGGCGGCTCGGTCGAGTCGAACACGAGGGGCAGCGGCGCCTGGGTCGCGAAGCGGGACGCGATCTCGTGCATGTCGGCCACGCCGTCGCGGCCGACGTAGTCGACGCACACGTCGAGGACGTGCGCGCCCTCCTTGACCTGCTCGCGCGCCATCTGCACGCAGGTGTCCCAGTCGGCGGCGAGCATCGAGTCCCGGAACTTCTTCGACCCGTTGGCGTTCGTGCGCTCGCCGACGACGAGGAAGGAGACGTCCTGTTTGAAGGGGACGTGCGTGTAGATCGACGCGGCGCCCGGCTCGTGCACCGGGTGCCGCTCGACCGGCGCCCGCACCCCGACCCGGTCCACGACCGCCCGAAGGTGCTCGGGCGTCGTCCCGCAGCACCCGCCGACGATGTTGAGGCCGAACTCCGTCACGAACCGTTCGTGCGCGTCGGCGAGCGCGCCGGGCGTCAGGTCGTAGTGGGTGTGGCCGTCGACGATCGAGGGCAGCCCGGCGTTCGGCAGGCACGAGAGGAAGGTGCGCCCGTGCTGCGACAGGTAGCGGAGGTGCTCGGTCATCTCCGCGGGCCCGGTCGCGCAGTTGAGCCCGATGACGTCGGGCCGGACCGCGTCGAGGACGGTCAGCGCGGCGCCGATCTCGGAGCCGAGCAGCATGCGTCCGGTCGTCTCGATCGTCACCTGCACGATCAGCGGCACCGTGCGCCCGACCGAGTCCATGGCCCGGCGGGCGGCGATCAACGCGGCCTTGCCCTGGAGCAGGTCCTGCACCGTCTCGACGAGCACGGCGTCGACGCCGCCCTCGAGCAGGCCCTCCATCTGGGGGACGTAGGCGTCGCGCAGCTGGGCGAAGGCGACGTGGCCGAGCGACGGCAGCTTCGTGCCCGGCCCGACCGACCCGACCACGAACCGAGGCTGGTCGGGGGTCGAATGGCCGTCGGCCACCTGACGCGCGATCCGGGCCGCGGCCCGGTTCAGCTCGCGGGTGACCACGGGGATGCCGTACTCGGACAGCACGACGGGGAACGCGCCGAAGGTGGCCGTCTCCACCGCGTCGCACCCGACCGAGAGGTACTCGTCGTGCATCCGGGCGATGAGGTCGGGCCGGCTGAGGACGAGGTGCTCGTTGCACCCTTCGAGCGCCGGCCCGCCGAAGTCGTCGGCCGTGAGCGACTGGCCCTGCACCCAGGTGCCGAACGCGCCGTCGAAGATCAGGACGCGTTCGCGCAGCGACTCGAGAAGGTCCGCCATGACCGATCAAGGGTACCGGCTGGACCCGCCCGTCCCGACCGGGATTCCAACTGCGGGGCCGTAGAATCCGCGCTGATGAGCGACCCGCGACGTGTCTACACGCGCACCGGCGACGACGGCACGACCGCGCTGCTCTACGGCGGTCGGGTCGCCAAGAGCTCGGCCGGGCCGGCCGCGTACGGCGCGGTCGACGAGGCCGTCTCCGCCCTCGGGCTCGCCCGGGCCGAGGTCGCGCGCGGCACCGACCTCGACGACCTGCTCGTCCGGCTCCAACGCGAGCTGTTCGTGGTCGGGGCCGAGCTCGCCACCGCCCCGGCGAACCGGCCGAAGCTCGACCCGGGGATCTCCCTCGTCACGGCCGAGATGGTGAGCGCGCTCGAGCCGGTCATCGACGACGTGACCAGCCGGTTCGACCCGCCGCAGGAGTTCGTGCTGCCCGGCGAGAACCGTGTGGCGGCCGCGCTCGACCTCGCCCGCACGGTGGTCCGGCGTGCCGAGCGCGAGTCGGTCGCGGCTGCGGCGGAGGGATGGCTCGACGGCAGCCACGTCGTCGCCTACCTGAACCGCCTCGCCGACCTCGTCTACACCCTCGCCCGGTGGCAGGAGGGCGCCTTCCGCCCCGTGCGCGAGCACTGATCCGAACACCGACCGACCCGGAGGACCCGTGGCCATCCGCCTGACCGTCACGAACCGCCCCGCGCCCGAGGTGCGCGCCGACCTCCTCGCCGTCCCCGTCTACGCCGACCGGGAGCTCGGACCCGGCGCGGACGCGGTCGACCGCGCCCTCGACGGGACGCTCGGCTCGTTCATGGAGGAGTCGGGATTCGAGGGCAAGCCCGGCGAGACCCTGCTCGTCCCCGCCGCCGGACGGCTGACGGCCAAGGCGGCGCTGCTCGTCGGGGTCGGCAAGCGCGACGACCTCACGCTCGACGGGTTGCGCCGCGCCGCGGCCGCCGTGGCCCGCCGGGCCGACAAGGTCGGGCACGTCGCGACGACGCTCGTGGACGCGGCGCCCGCGTCGACCGGCTCCGCCGCCGCGGCCCAGGCCGTCGCCGAGGGAGTGCTCCTCGGCGCGTACCAGTTCCTCGAGTACAAGTCGGAAGCGAAGCCGAGCGCGCTCCGCCAGGTGACGATGCCGGGCGGCGCGGACGTGCGGCGCGGCGTGGAGCGCGGCGATGCCATCGCCCATGCGGTGATCTGGGCGCGCGACATGATCAACGAGCCGTCGGGCGAGAAGTCGCCGAGCGACTTCGCGGCCGCGGCGAAGCGGCTCCTCGCGGGCAGGGGCGTGACCGTCACGGTGCTGTCGGAAGCGCAGCTGCGCGCCCAGCGCATGGGCGGTCTGCTCGGCGTCGGCCAGGGTTCGGCGCGGCCGCCCCGCTTCCTGAAGATCGACTACAACCCGGGCGGGCGCGCCGACGGTCGGCTCGCGCTCGTCGGGAAGGGTGTGGTCTTCGACTCCGGCGGGCTCTCGCTCAAGACCGCGGCGGGCATGGAGACGATGAAGACCGACATGTCCGGGGCGGCCGCGGTCGTGGCCACCATGTCGGTCCTGCGGGGCCTCGGCGTGAAGGCGCGCGTCACCGGCTACGTGCCCCTCGTCGAGAACATGCCGAGCGGCACGGCGATCCGCCCGGGCGACGTGCTGCGGATCCGGAACGGCAAGACCGTCGAGGTGCTCAACACCGATGCCGAGGGCCGCCTCATCCTCGCCGACGCGCTCTCGCTCGCGACCGAGGACCGCGCGGACGCGATCGTCGATCTCGCGACGCTCACCGGGGCCTGCCTCGTCGCCCTGGGCGAGAAGATCGCCGGGCTCATGACGAACCACGACGACTGGGGCGCGCAGGTGCGCGCGGCAGCCGACCGGGCGGGCGAGCCAGTCTGGCCGCTGCCGCTCCCGAAGGAGTACCGCAAGCTCATCGACTCCGAGATCGCGGACATCAAGAACGTCAGCGCGGGGGGCTACGGCGGCGCGCTCACCGCCGGTCTGTTCCTCCAGGAGTTCGTCGGCGACGTGCCGTGGACCCACCTCGACATCGCCGGGCCGGCACGCGCCGGCAACGACGACGGCTACCTCGTGAAGGGCGGAACCGGCTTCGGCGTCCGAACGCTCGTCGAGCTCGTCGAGTCGTTCCAGCCGCCCCGTGACGCCGGTCACGATGGCACGTCCGGTTCGGGCCGGGCCGGGCGCGCTCGCAAGACTTCGGCGCCGGCGAAGAAGGCGCCGGCGAAGAAGGCGGCGGCCAGGAAGGGAGCGCGGCGTTGAGGCGGAGTCGGTCCGGCGGGCTGGTGCTCGCGTTCGCGCTCGCGCTCGTCACGGCGGCGTTCGCGGCCGTCGGATCCGGGGTCGCGGCAGCCCGCACGCCGTCCGGCGCGCCGGCGCAGCGCCACCGTCAGGCGGGGACGACCGTCACCGTCACGGTGCAGGACAACGTCTTCAAGCCCAAGTCGATCGAGATCGACCCCGGCACCACCGTCAAGTGGGTCAACAAGGGCCGCAACCTGCACAACGTCCTCCCGAACAAGGGCCACCTCTTCGGGACCGACTCGCTCGCGAGCGGCAAGTCGTACTCGTTCACGTTCAAGGACCCGGGCGACTACCCCTACTACTGCTCCTTCCACGGTGCGCCCAACAGCGGCATGGCCGGCTCGGTGACCGTGCGGGGTGCGGCGACCGGCTCGACGACGGCACCGTCGACGCCGGGTTCTACCGCCGCGCCGGCGAAGCCGCGCACCATCAGGGTCCCGGCCGACTCGCCGACCATCCAGGGCGCGGTCGACCAGGCGAACCCGGGCGACCTCGTGCTCGTCTCGCCCGGCACCTACAAGGAAGCGGTGACGGTGACGAGGCCGAACATCGTCATCCGGGGACTCGACCGCAACACGACGATCCTCGAGGGCAGCTTCCAGCTCGCGAACGGGATCATCGTCTCGGGAGCGAACGGCGTCGCGGTCGAGAACCTGACCGCGCGCGACTACCAGGGCAACGGCTTCTACTGGACGGGGGTCAACGGCTACCGCGGCTCGTACCTCACGGCGTACCGCAACGGCGACTACGGCATCTACGCGTTCAACTCGACGAACGGTCTCTTCGAGCACTCGTACGCGTCCGGTAGCCCCGATTCCGGCTTCTACATCGGGCAGTGCAACCCCTGCAACGCGGTGATCGACGACGTCGTGTCCGAGTACAACCAGCTCGGGTACTCGGGTACGAACGCGAGCGGGCAACTGTTCGTCGTCAACTCTCGGTGGGACAAGAACCGGGCCGGGATCGTCCCCAACACGCTCGACAGCGAGGCGCTGCCACCCCAGGGCAACGCAGTATTCGCGGGGAACGTCGTCTTCGACAACCAGAGCCCGAAGGCGGCCCGGTCGAGCACCGCCGAGTTCGACGCCGTGTTCGGCTCCGGCATCGCGGTGGTCGGCGGCAACGACAACATCATCACGAAGAACCTCGTGCTGAACCAGGCGCGCGCCGGCATCGTCATCGCGCCGAACCCGGGGATCCAGCAGAACGCCTACCAGTCGAGCGGCAACAAGGTGACCGGCAACGTCGTCCGCGGCTCGGGTCTGGCCGACCTCGCGGTGCTCGCCACGCCCGCGACGGCGAACAACTGCTTCTCCGGCAACACCTTCAAGAAGAGCAGCCCCGCGAACGTCGAGAAGGCGGCGCCGTGCGAGGGGACCGGCACGGGCGACTTCACGACGGGCGCGATCGACCTCTCGCCGTTCCTCGACACGTCGAAGAACCCGGCGGCCACGCCCTACCAGCAGACGCCCGTCCCGAAGAAGCAGCCCAACATGCGCAACCCGCGCACCTCCAAGGCCGTCCCCGCGACGAGCGACAAGGTCCCCGGAACCCTGCCCGACCTCACCAAGATCAAGACGCCCAAGAAGAAGTAGCGCTCCCGCGGAGTGAGCCCCGCTACTCCAGGAAGTCGAGGTAGGGGAGGAGCGGGCTCATGTCGGCGTAGAGCTTCTCGACGAGGAGCCGGTCGCCGTCGAACGGGAAGATGCCGACCGTCCGCACCTTGATCTCCTGGCCCGTCTGCTGCCCGTCGAAGCCGTCGGGGAAGGTCGTCTCGACCTCGACGATCGTCGCGTCGTCGGTGTGGTAGAAGGCCCGCGCCTCGTGGGCGTTGGGGCCCATCGAGTCGAAGAACGTCTGCAGGAAGCGGCGGACGTTCTCACGGCCGTGCACGACCTTGCCGATCGTGACGAGGTCGTAGGTCGGTTCGCCGCCGAACGTCGCGAGCACCGCCTCGACGTCCTTGCGGGTCTCGCCGTCGAGGTGCGCGGCGAGCGTCTTCTCGCGGGTGGCGATGATGTCGTCGGTCAGCACGCCGGAAGCGTCGCCGCGCCCCGCGCCCGTGTCAAGGGGTTGATGTGAGACCGCTCAGTGGCCCGTCCGGGTCCCGTCGGCGAGGACGGCATGGGGCAGGCAGTGCTCGTCGTACTCCGCGATCACGATCGGGGGCGCGTCGGGTCCGCAGGTCGGGCACTTCGGGTCGCGCCGCACCTTGAACGTGCGGAAGCTCTCCTCGAGGGCGTCGTACGCGAGGAGCCGGCCGATCAGCGGGTCGCCGAGGTCGAGGACGAGCTTGATCGCCTCGAGCGCCTGGATCGACCCGACGATGCCCGGCAGGACGCCGAGGACTCCGGCCTCCGCGCAACTCGGCGCGAGCTCGGGCGGCGGCGGCTCGGGCAGGAGGCAGCGGTAGCAGGGGCCGTCGTAGGGCTTGAACACCGTGACCTGGCCCTCGAACCGGAAGATCGAGCCGTGGACGACGGGGATGCGCTTCAGCAGCGACGCGTCGTTCAACAGGTAGCGGGTCGGGAAGTTGTCGGTGCCGTCGACGATGACGTCGTAGCCGTCGATGATGTCGAGCACGTTGTCGGCGCCGAAGCGGACGTCGTAGGTCACGACGTCGACGTCCGGGTTGAGCTGGGTGAGCGTCTTCTTGGCCGAGTCGACCTTGCGCTCGCCGATGCGGTCCATGTTGTGCAGGATCTGGCGCTGCAGGTTCGAGGCGTCGACGACGTCCATGTCGACCATCCCGAGCGTGCCCACGCCGGCGGCCGCCAGGTACAGCGCCGCGGGCGACCCGAGACCGCCGGCTCCGAGCAGCAGGACCTTCGACTCGAGCAGCTTCTGCTGGCCCGCTTCGCCGACCTCGGGGAGCAGCGTGTGGCGGTGGTAGCGGTTGCGCTGGTCGGGGGTGAGGACGGCCGGCGTGATCCAGGGCCGGTCCTCGTTCTTCCACCGCCCGAAGCCGCCCGCCATCGAGACGACGTCGGCGTAGCCGAGGTCCTGCAGCGTCTGGGCCGCGAAGGCGCTGCGCGTCCCGCCCGCGCAGTAGACGACGACCGGCCGGTCCTTGTCGGTGATCTTGTTCTCGACCTGGCTCTCGAGATGACCGCGCGGGATGAACACCGCCCCGGGGATCATCCCCTGCTCGTACTCGTCGAGCTCGCGGACGTCGAGGAAGGTGGCGTCGCCGAGCCGCTCCTCGGCGGTCGCGGGGTCGATCTCCCGGATCTTCGACTTCGTCTGCGCGAGCAGCTCGCGGAAGGTGGCCATCGGCCCGTTCCCCTTCGGTTCGCTCGTGGTGGTCGGTACCGCCCTTCGGAAGAGAAATGCTACCCCAGAGGTCGGGTATTCCCAACCGGAGTCGTCGGGTTCGTCAGACGAGCTCGACGACGGCGGGGAGCACCTCCCCCAGGGGGTCGCGGCGGACGGCGCCGGCCCAGTCGTCGAACGGCGTCTCCTGGGCGTTGAAGACGACGAGGCGGGCACCGTGCTGGAGCGCGATCTCCGGGAGGCCGGCCGCCGGGTAGACGGTGAGGCTCGTGCCCGCGGCGACGAACACGTCGGCGTCGGCGGACGCGGCCTGGGCCCGCATCAGGTCGGCCGGCACGAGGTTCTCGCCGAAGGAGATCGTCGCCGACTTCAGGATCCCGCCGCAGAGGAGGCACTCCGGGTCCTCCTCGCCGGCCCGGACCCGGTCGAGGGTCTCCTCCATCGATCCCCGCCAACCGCAGCTCAGGCACTTCGACGCGTGGACGGTGCCGTGGATCTCGACGATCTTCTCGGGCGACGAGCCGGCCGCCTGGTGCAGGCCGTCGACGTTCTGGGTGACGAGCGTGTGCAGCGCGGCCTTCTGCTCGAGCTCGGCGAGCGCCTTGTGGCCGACGTTGGGCTCGGCGTGCCACATCTCGCTCTCGAGGCGGTTGCGCCACGCCGTGCGCCGGACCTCGGGGTCGCGGACGTAGTACTGCAGCGTCGCGGTCTTCTCGGCCTCGGGGTTCTTCGTCCAGACGCCCTGCGGCCCGCGGAAGTCGGGGATCCCCGACTCGGTCGAGATACCGGCACCGGTGAGCACGACGATCTGGCGCGCCTCGCGCAGCCACGTGGCGATCTGCTCGAGCTCCTCGTCCCGCATCCGCACCAGGCTACGCGCCGCTCGGCGCGACGTTGTCGGGGGACGCGCGCGGCCGGCCGGGGTGGAGGGAGAGGGGTCCGGCCGGCCGCGCGCGTGGCACGCGTGCGGGTCAGGCGGTGGGGGCTGCCAACAGACCCGCTTCGCGTGCGGCCTCGGCGTGCCGGTCCCACGCCCAGCGAGCGGCGTCGGTCGCGACCGCGGGGTGGAAGCCGGTCGAGTGGAGGATCCGCTCGACGTGGTCGAGATCGTCGCCCTGTTCGAGCAGCGCCAGGGCGACCCGCCGGGCGCGCCGCCGCGCGGCCGCGTGCGGCGCCTCCGCGAGCGCGACGTCGGCCCATTCCGCGTGCGCGAGCTGCGCCTCGGCGGGCAGCCGGCGGACGTGGCGCCGATTGATCGGGGGCAGGTTGCGCCGCACCGCGACCGTCGGGGTGTGCGGGTCGGCGCACGCGAGGTCGAACTGCTCCAGACGCGCCAGCGTGCGCACGATCGGCGAGCTCGCGCCATCGCGCTCACCGAGTCCGAGCGCGAGCGACGTGTTGGCCACCGTGATCTCGACGCCTTCGGGCGAACGGTCGAAGCGCGACGCGAGATGGCGCAACAACAACAGCGCGGTCGGCCCGAGCGTCGGCAGCCAGAACGTCTCGACGTAGAGCGAGCGCGGATCGTGACCGATCGTGTCGATCAGCGGGTCGGGCCACGGCTTGATCGTGAGGGTGGTGGGCACGGCGAACTCCCGACGGTCGGTGGGGACATGCGCGGGGAAGCTCGCCGTACCAGACCCACGTCGCGCCGATGTGTGACACCTCTCCCGCGTTCGTGCGGAACCGGGCCTCCCGGCTCACACACCCGGGACGCGACCGACGCCGATCAGGACGCGGCCTTGAGACCGACCCACTGGCGGGTGTCGGGGCGTTCGCCGTAGGTGTCGGCGGGCTCGGGGCGGCCGAAGAGGTAGCCCTGCGCGAGCTCGCAGCCGAGCTGGCGCAGCGCCGCGGTCTGCGACGCGGTCTCGACGCCCTCTGCGACCGCGCGCAGCCCGAGCGCGTGGGCGAGGCTGACGACGGCGGTGCAGATCGCGGTGTCGCCCGACTCCTCGCCCAACCCGTCGACGAAGCTGCGGTCGACCTTGAGCGCCTCGACCGGGAACCGCTTGAGGTACGTCATCGACGAGTAGCCGGTTCCGAAGTCGTCGACGGAGAGGTGCACGCCGAGCGCGCGGAGCTTGCTGAGGGTCCCGACCGCGCTCTCGGCGTCACGCATGAGGGTGCTCTCCGTGATCTCGAGCCAGATCGCGCCGGGGTCGACGCCGGTGTGGTGGAGGACCTCCGCGAACTCGTCGATCAGCGAGGACTCGGCGAGCTGTCGCGGTGACAGGTTGACGCTCACGCTGACGAGCGCGCCGTGGTCGTGCCACCACGACGCCTGACGGCACGCCTCCTGCAACGCCCAGCGCCCCATGGGGACGATGAGACCGGTCTCCTCGGCGAGCGGGATGAACTCGTCCGGTCGCACCATGCCGCGCTCGGGGTGCTGCCACCGCATGAGCGCTTCGAAGCCGGTGATCCGCCCGGTCTCGAGGCTGATGATCGGCTGGTAGTGGAGGCGCAGCTCGTTGCGCTCGAGCGCACGGTGCAGCTCGTTGCCGGTTCGCAGGTGCGTGACGGCGCGGTCGTGCGCGCCCGAGTCGAACAGCTCGGCGCGCGAGCGGCCGTGGTCCTTGGCGCCGTACATCGCGGAGTCCGCGTTGCGCAGGAGCGTCTCGGGCGTCTCGAGCTCGCCGCCCGACAGCGCGATCCCGATGCTGGCGGTCACGAAGACCTCGCCCTCGGCGAGCTGCACGGGCCGGCACACGGCCTTCGCGACGCGGTCGGCCAGCTCACGCGCGGTCGTCTCGTCCGGCACGCCGGTGCAGAGGACGGTGAACTCGTCGCCGCCGAAGCGGGCCACGGTGTCGGTCGGCCGGATCGCGGCCCGGAGCCGGTCCGCGACCGCGACGAGCAGCCGGTCACCCGCGGAGTGGCCGAGGCTGTCGTTGACGACCTTGAAGTGGTCGAGGTCGAGGAACAGGACGGCGACCCGGCCGGCGGGCGGGCCGACGGCGTCGCCGTCGCGGCCGGCCTCCATGCTCGCGAGGGCGCGCCGCAGCCGGTCGACGAAGAGCAGACGGTTGGGGAGGCCGGTCAGCGGGTCGTGGATCGCCTGGTGCGCGAGCCGTTCGCCGCTCGCCTTGCGCTCGGTGATGTCCTCGGCCTGGCTGACCATGTACAGGGGCTGCCCGACGACGTCGCGCACGACCGACAGCGACACCCCGACCCACACCGCGCGCCCGTCGATATGGAGGAAGCGGGTGTCGATCTGGCACATCGGGACGTCTCCCGCGAGGAGCCGGTCCGTCGCCTCCACGACCTTCGGGCGGTCCTCCGGGTGCGTGAGCCCGAGCATGGACGCTCCGAGCAGCTCGTCCTCGGCGCGCCCGAGCATCTGTGCCAGGGCCCGGTTGACGCGGAAGAACCGGCCGTCGATCGCGCTCAGCGCCATGCCGATCGGGGCGTGCTCGAAGGCGCTCCGGAACCGCTCCTGGGCGTCGCGCAGCTCGCGTTCGGCGCGGTGGCGCTCGGTGGCGTCGCGGGCGTTGACCACCAGGCCGGCGATGGCGGGGTCGTCGAGGAGGTTGTTGGCGACCGCCTCGAGCATCCGCCACGAGCCGTCCCCCTGCTGGACCCGGAACTCCACCGGCTCACCCTCGCCGGGCCGGTCCTGGGCCTGCGTGAAGGTGGCGATGACGGCGTCGCGGTCGTCGGGGTGGATGAACGGGAACGGCGAACCGCCGAGCAGCTCGTCGAGGGGCCGGCCGAAGAGCCGTTCCGCGGCGGGGCTCACGTAGGTGAAGGTGCCCCGCACGTCGATGACGGCGATCATGTCGCTCGAGTTCCGCACCAGGGAGAGGAGCCGGCCCTCGCTCTGGCTCAGGCGCGTGGCGGCCTCCTCGAGCGCGCGACGTTGCCCGCGCTCGTGGCGCAAGAGGAGCAGGGCGGTGAGGAAGCTACCCAGCGCCGTCCCGGCTCCGAGCACCAGGAAGGTCGTCTCGGAACCCAGTCCCACGGTCAGAATTTCGACCGATTCATGACGCACCTGAGGGGCAAGACCCGCCCGGAGGGCGGTTTTCCGCCGCTCAGCCTCCGCCGCCGCCGGCGTCCAGGAAGGCCCCGAGCACCTGCGCGGCGGCGGCCGTCGGGGGGAGCCGTCCGGCTCGTACCTGGGCCTCGAGCCGGGCCGCGAGCGCCGCTGCGGTGCGGTCGGCCCGGAGCCGCTCGAGCAGCGTGTCGGCGATCTCCGACCACATCCAGTCCCGGGCCTGGTCGGAGCGGCGGGCCTCGAGCTCGTGGCCGGCGCCGAGCGCGGTCCGGAAGTCGTCGACGGCCCGCCAGAGGTCGGCAATGCCGGTGCCCTCGAGGGCCGAGCACTGCACGACCCGGGGTGCCCAGGCCGGGGAGCGCGGGCGGACGAGCCGGAGCGCGTTGGCGTAGTCAGACGCCGTGATGCCCGCGACCGCCCGCAGCTCGCCGTCGGCCTTGTTGACGACGACGAGGTCGGCGAGCTCCATGATCCCGCGCTTGATCCCCTGCAGCTCGTCGCCCGCGGCAGGCGCGATGAGCAGCACGAAGCAGTCGACCATTCCCGCGACCGCGACCTCCGACTGGCCGACCCCGACGGTCTCGACGAGAACCACGTCGAACCCCGCGGCCTCGCACAGCAGCATCGCCTCGCGCGTGCGCCGGGCGACGCCGCCGAGGGTGCCGCCCGTCGGCGAGGGACGGACGTACGCGTCGGGGTGCTTCACGAGCTCGCCCATCCGCGTCTTGTCGCCGAGGATCGAGCCGCCGCTGCGGGTGCTCGACGGGTCGACCGCCAGGACCGCGACGCGGTGACCCTCGCCGATCACGTGCAGACCGAGGGCCTCGATCAACGTCGACTTGCCCGCGCCGGGCGCGCCCGAGATACCGACGCGGATCGAGTTGCCCGTCGACGGCAGCAGCGCGGCGAGCAGCTCGTTGGCCTGGGCCCGGTGATCCGCGCGGGTCGACTCGACGAGCGTGATGCCACGGGCGAGCGCGCGCCGGTCGCCGTCGGCGATCTTCGACGCGAGGCCGTGCTCCCCGGCGACGTTCGGCACGCCGGTGACGGTACCTGCCCGACTGCCGGCAACCCTGGCTACAGTCCGGCACACCCAGGCGTGCCGATCAGCGGGGGTTCGAGATGGCGGAGACGTGCCGCGCCGCGGTGTTCCCCGGCGACGGGACCTTCGAGGTCCGCGAGTTCGCCGTGCCCGAACCGCCACCCGGGGGCGCGCTGCTCGAGGTCGAGGCGGTCGGGCTGTGCGGCAGCGACGTCGCGCAGTACCACGGCGTCGAGCTCGTGCCGGGCGGGACGGTGTTCCCGGTCGTGCCCGGTCACGAGACTGTCGGCCGCGTGGTGAAGCTCGCCGGCGACGCGGACCTCGGCGTGAAGGAGGGCGACCGCGTCGCCGTCGACGAGATCCTGTCGCAGGCGCCGTTCCGGCTGTACGGCTACTCGGACATGACCGGCGAGGGGAAGCTCGGACTCTGGGGTGGTTACGGCGAGTACATGCAGATCTTCCCGGGGACGAACCTGCACAAGATGAGCGACCGGCTCCCCGCGGAGCAGCTCACGCTGTTCGAACCGCTGGCGAATGCGGTCAACTGGGTCGACATCGCGGATGTGCAGGAGGGCGAGACGGTCGTCGTGCAGGGGCCCGGCCACCAGGGTCTCGCCGTGCTCGAGGCCGTGCTGGCGCGGAGGCCGTCGATCGCCGTCGTGACCGGCACCTCGGAGGACGGCCTGCGGCTCGACACCGCGTCGAAGATCGGCGCCACGCACGTGGTCGCCGTCGACACCGAGGACGTGAAGGCGCTGGTCGACGATCTCACCGGTGGGCAGGGCGCGGACGTCGTGTTCGACATCGCGAGCGTGACCCAGACCGTCCCGCTCGCGATCGATCTCGTGCGGGCGCGGGGAAGGGTGCTGCTCGCCGGGCTCAAGCACTTCGAGGCCGTCCCCGGACTCGTCAGCGACTTCATCGTGCTCAAGGGTCTGCGGGTCTCGGGTGGCTCCGGGTTCACGCCCGAGTCCATGGCCCGGGCCGTCGCCATGCTCGAAGCCGGCGAGGTGAAGGCCGACCTCGTCGTCGGCGAGGTCTTCACCCTCGACGACATCGACGAGGCGATGGCCCTCCTCGCCCGCACCGACAAGACCAGAGACGCCGTCCGCGTCGGCCTCAAGCACAGCCACTGACGTGACCGCGTCAGGCGGCGTGGCGGTGCTTGAGGAGGTGCAGGATGTCGCCGGCGGCCTTGGGAATGTTGGTGCCGGGGCCGAAGACCGCGGCGACGCCCGCGTTGTGCAGGAAGTCGTAGTCCTGCGCGGGGATGACGCCGCCGCACACGACGACGATCTCCTCGCCGCCCTGCTTGCGGAGCTGCTCGATCAGCTCGGGCACGAGAGTCTTGTGGCCGGCGGCCTGGCTGCTCACCCCGACGATGTGGACGTCGTTCTCGACCGCGTCGCGGGCGGCCTCCTCGGGGGTCTGGAACAGGGGGCCCACGTCGACGTCGAAGCCGAGGTCGGCGAACGCGGTCGCGATCACCTTGGCGCCGCGGTCGTGGCCGTCCTGACCCATCTTGACGACCAGGATGCGCGGGCGGCGCCCCTCGGTGCGCGCGAACTCCTCGACCTCGCGGTGGATCCGGTCGTAGCCCTCGTCGCCCTCGTACGCGCCGCCGTACACGCCCGAGATGGTACGGATCGTCGCCCGGTGACGTGAGAAGACCTTCTCCATCGCCTCCGAGATCTCGCCGACCGTCGCACGCGCTCGGGTCGCCTCGATCGAGAGCTCGAGGAGGTTGGCGTCGCCGGCCGCGCCCTCCGCGAGCCGCCGCAGCGCGTCCTGGCACCGGGCCTCGTCGCGGGTCTCCCGCAGGTGGCGCAGGCGCGTGATCTGCTGCTCACGCACGACCGTGTTGTCGACGTCGCGCACCTCCACCTCCGGCTCGTCGCCGAGCCGGTACTTGTTTACGCCGACGATGACGTCCTCGCCCCGATCGACGCGCGCCTGGCGCCGCGCCGCCGCCTCCTCGATCCGCAGCTTCGGCATGCCCGACTCGACGGCCTTCGTCATCCCGCCGAGCGCCTCGACCTCCTGGATCAGGTCCCACGCGTGCTTGGCGAGCGAGTCGGTCAGCGCCTCGACGTAGTAGCTGCCGCCGAGCGGGTCGACCACGTGGGTGATGGCCGTCTCCTCGGCCAGGATGAGCTGGGTGTTGCGGGCGATCCGGGCCGCGAAGTCGCTCGGGAGCGCGATCGCCTCGTCGAAGCTGTTCGTGTGCAGGCTCTGCGTGCCCCCGAGGACGGCGGCCATCGCCTCGACCGTCGTGCGCACGATGTTGTTGTACGGGTCCTGCTCCGTCAGCGACACGCCGGACGTCTGGCAGTGCGTCCGCAGCATCATCGACCCGGGCTTCTTCGGTCCGAACTGGCGCATGATGCGCGCCCACAGGAGCCGGGCGGCACGCAGCTTCGCGACCTCCATGAAGAAGTTCATGCCGATCGCGAAGAAGAAGGAAAGCCGTCCCGCGAACGCGTCGACGTCCAGGCCGCGTGCGAGGGCGTACCGCACGTACTCGAGGCCGTCCGCGAGGGTGAACGCGAGCTCCTGCACCGCGGTCGCGCCGGCTTCCTGCATGTGGTAGCCGGAGATCGAGATCGAGTTGAACTTTGGCATGTGCTTCGCCGTGTACTCGATGATGTCGGCGACGATGCGCATGCTCGGCTCGGGCGGGTAGATGTAGGTGTTGCGGACCATGAACTCCTTCAGGATGTCGTTCTGGATGGTCCCGCCGAGCTGTTCCTGACCGACACCCTGTTCCTCCGCGGCGACGACGTATCCGGCGAGCACGGGCAGCACCGCGCCGTTCATCGTCATGGAGACGGTCATCTTGTCGAGGGGGATGCCGTCGAAGAGGACCTTCATGTCCTCGACCGAGTCGATCGCCACGCCGGCTTTGCCGACGTCACCGACGACGCGGGGGTGGTCACTGTCGTAGCCGCGGTGCGTCGCGAGATCGAAGGCGACCGACAGGCCCATCTGTCCGGCGGCGAGGTTCGCGCGGTAGAACGCGTTGGACTCCTCGGCGGTCGAGAAGCCCGCGTACTGCCGGATCGTCCACGGTCGGTTCGAGTACATCGTCGCCCGCACACCGCGGACGAAGGGGTCGAAGCCCGGGAGCGTGTCGACGGCCTCGAGGTTCTCGAGGTCGGCCGCGGTGTAGAGCGGCTTGACCGCGATGCCCTCGGGAGTCTCACGGACGAGCCGGTCGGGATCGCCCTTGAGCTCCTGCTCGGCGAGCGCGCGCCATTCGGCGAGCGTGCGCCGTTGCGCCTCCGGCGCGCCGCCGGTCGGGGAGGTGTTCTCATACTCGGTCACGCGAAAAGGGTACGCCCGCGATCCCGCGGTCGTCCGAAGCGAGGCGTTCGGGTGCGAACCGGACAAAGACTGCGGGGAACCACTTCAGTGTCCTCGGTCCTGCGTCGATACGCGTCACACACCCGCTGGTCAGGGGGCGAGACGGGGCGCGAGACTCACGCCCGGGTGGAGCCCCTTCGAGCCGACCTGGAGCGCGAGTGCCCACCCCGTTGCGCCCGATGTTGCGACCGAGCGAACCCCGCCGCACCACCGCCGCGCATTCGACGTCGCGAGGCCGCGCGTTGCGGCGCCCGACGGTGCGCTTGGGTCGCCGGCTGCTCCTGGTTCCTGCCGCCGCGCTCGTGCTCGTCGGCGCGCCGGCGCTCGCGCTCGACCAACCGTCGTCCAGCAACCCGGCGCCACAGCAGCAACAGGTGCCCGTCGCGCCGGGCGACCAGACGGTCGGCGCCGGTTACCAGAAGGAGGTGCCCGTCGACTCGGCGGACCTCCTCGGCGTCAAGTGGAAGGGTGACCCCAACGCGCAGTTCACCGTCGAGGCACGCCAGGCGAACGGCACCTGGACGACGGTGAAGGACGTCGGCGCCGCCGACACCGGCGCCGACCCGGGATCACCCGACGCCCGCAAGATCGCGACGCACGCGCAGGACGCGACCGACCCCGTCTCGGTCGACGGCGCCAGCGAGGTCCGGGTCACGGTCCAGAGTGGGAACGTCAGCGACGTCTCCCTCTCCGCGATCAATGCGGATCCGACGAGCGCGCCGTCGGGATCCGCGGGCGCGTTCGGGTCCGTGCTCCCGCGCATCGACGGCCCGGCCCGCTACGCGTACGGGATCGCCTTGCTAGGCGTCGCGCTCCTCCTCGTCTTCCTGGCAGTCGGCCGGCGGCCGCGGCGCGTCAGCCGGCGCGCGCTCCGGAACACCGCACTCGTCGCACTGGGTGTGGTGCTGCTGGCGGGGTGCATCCCACCGCCGCCGCCACCGATCCCGAACGGCACGGTCATGCCCGGGATCATCCCGCGGTCGCAATGGGGCGCGATCCCGTTCGACACCGCGAACTGCGGGTCGCCGAGCTACGCGCCCGAGCTCAAGTTCGCGGTCGTCCACCACACCGATACGCCCAACACCGACACTGCGACGGCGAGCGCGGCGCGCGTGCGGAGCATCCAGCTGTACCACATGGGCACGCTCGGCTACTGCGACATCGCCTACAACTTCCTCATCGACCGCTACGGGCAGATCTTCGAAGGCCGCGACGGCGGGATGGACAAGCCGGTGATCGCGGCGCACGCGGGTGGCTTCAACACCGGTTCGGTCGGCGTCGCGCTGCTCGGCACCTTCGACAGCGTGGGGCCGACGACGGCGCAGTGGAACTCGCTCGTACACCTGCTGCGGTGGCGATTGAGCGTCGGCCGCGTGAACGCGGTCGTCGGGTTCACGACGACGGCGGGTGACTTCGCGGGATCGCGCTTCCCGGCGGGCACCGTCGTCAGCTTCCCGAACGCGATCATCGGCCACCGCGACGTC